>JAEIGA010001237.1_pt1 | contig 39504 bp, 40 predicted proteins | sample 9270691 | NCBI WGS metagenome assembly JAEIGA01 (sample SAMN17057246, study PRJNA624740) | gut metagenome | biome: biome; isolation source: fecal sample | host: Bos grunniens | place: China: Xizang | collected 2019
CACCCATAAATGGGTCGAATCCCCGCCTTGGCTCCCTCTGACGAGGGAGCTGTCCGAGCGTCTGCGAGGACTGAGGGAGAGATAGACAAGTATAAATATCGCTCTCCTTTTCTCTCCCTCCGTCAAAAATCACAGATTTTTGCCACCTCCCTCATCAGAGGGAGGCAAGTCATAAAAAAGTTTCATCTCCTCCTCTTTTTAAGATGTTATTTTCATCGCTAAAGCTTTTTTGAACCACGCGACTATCGCGTGGTTTTCGTTTACAAAAACAGCCCCGAGGCGACTGCCTCGGGGCTGTTAGTTTCTTTTGCTTACTTCTTATCCTTAAACAGGGCGTTGAGCGCATACATCGACAAAACGAGCACCGCGGTAACCACGAAGATGCCGAGCATACCGATACCCATCAGCGGAAGAGAATCCAAAAACGCTTGTACATTAAACATATCTGTCACCTCAACCAATCAAATTCAGGATCATACCGCCGGCGATAACCGAAGCGATCTGACCGGACACGTTGACACCGATGGAATGCATCAGCAGGAAGTTCTGCGGATCCTCTTTCAGACCCATCTTGTGCACCACGCGCGCCGACATCGGGAACGCGGAGATACCCGCCGCACCGATCATCGGGTTGAGCTTCTTGCCATCCTTCGCGAAGATGTTGATAAGCTTAGCGAACAACACGCCGCCTGCAGTATCGAAGATGAACGCCACGAGACCCAGCGCAATGATCATCAGCGTCTCCTTGGACAGGAACTGATCCGCCTGCATCTTGGTCGCGATGGTGATGCCGAGGAACAGCGTCACGAGGTTCGCGAGCACCTTCTGCGCGGTCTCGGACAGGCTATCCAGCACGCCGCACTCGCGGATGAGGTTACCGAACATCAGGAAGCCGATGAGCGCCACACTGCGGGGCGCGACGATACCCGTAATGACGGTGATGACGATGGGGAACAGGATCTTGGTGGTCTTAGACACCGCCGCCGGCTTATACGGCATACGGATCATGCGCTCCTTCTTGGTCGTCAGCAAGCGGATGACAGGCGGCTGGATGACCGGCACAAGCGCCATATACGAATACGCCGCGACCATGATCGCACCGACGTATTTCGAGCCGAGGAAGTTCGCCACGAAGATGGAGGTGGGGCCGTCCGCCGCACCGATGATGGCGATAGACGCCGCATCCTTCAGATCAAAGCCGAGCAAGGATGCCAGGCTCAGGGTCATAAAGATACCGAACTGCGCCGCCGCGCCGAAGATCATCAGCTTCGGGTTGGACAGCAGCGGGCCGAAATCGATCATCGCACCGATGCCGACGAACAAGAGCAGCGGAAACAACTCGTTCGCGATACCCATGCCGAACAGCTCGTCGATGACGCCGGGCTCATAAGAAACGCCCTCCGTGCCCGCCTCAAAGAGCTTTTTGCCCTCTTCCAGGCTGAGCAGGATCTCGCCGCCTGCTGTCTTCATATAATAGCGATCCACCACGCCGGACCACGGCAGGTTGACGAGGATCGCACCGAAGCCCATCGGCAGCAGGAGCGTCGGCTCCATATCCTTCTTGATTGCCAGATAGATGAGCACCGCACCGACGACCCACATCACGATCTGTTGCCAAGTAATGTTGACCACATTACCAAACACGCTGGTAATTACTTCCACAATGATTCCTCCTCAATGATTTTATAAAAAAAAGACTTTCACCGAGATCACTCTCGGTAAAAGTCTTGCTTTTTCATCCTCGAGCGAGCCGAAAGCGGCTGTATTGACGCCGGAGAAACGGACAGGATATCCGCTAGCTACTCCCTTTTACGCTGTATATTCTACCGATTTTTTCGATAAAAGTCAAGAAAATTCTTGCAAACATTGCAATGCCGCATATTGTTGATAAAATCTCCTGCGGAAAATGCCCGTTTTCACAAAATTGTCTTTTTCCTTTTACAAATTTTATCTTCCCAAACGGCGATTTTTATTTTATAATGAAGATAACATGACCGCATAATATTCCGCAAAACGGAATACCATAAACTATTAACGGAAAGGTAAAGGTGAGCAATATGAAACTGCATTTTTTAGGCGCGGCGCACGAGGTCACGGGCTCCTGCACACTGCTGGAAGCCGCGGGATACCGCATTCTCATCGACTGCGGAATGGAGCAGGGCGCAGACATCTACGAAAACGCCGACCTGCCCGTCGCCGCGGGCGAAATCGACGCGGTGCTGCTCACCCATGCCCACATCGACCACTCGGGTAAGATCCCGATGCTGGTCGCGCAGGGCTTCAAGGGAGTCATCTACACCACCGAGGCGACCGCGGCTCTTTGCCGCATTATGCTGATGGACTCGGCGCACATTCAACAGTTTGAGGCGGAATGGCGCAACCGCAAAGCCAAACGAAACGGCCAACCCGAGTACGTCCCGCTGTACACCGCCGACGATGTGCAGCGCACCCTCACCCTGCTGCGCCCCTGCAGCTACGGGCAGGATTATGCGCTGTTTGACAACGTGACGGTGTCCTTCACCGACGCGGGGCATCTGCTCGGCTCGGCGAGCATCACCCTCACCGTCACCGAGGACGGCAAGACCGAAAGCCTGCTCTTCTCAGGCGACCTCGGCAATACCCGCCGCCCGCTCATCCGTGACCCGCAGACACCGCCCGCCGCCGACTATATCATCGTCGAGTCCACCTACGGCGACCGCACCCACGGTGAACGTCCCGACTACGTCACCGCGCTGACCGCCATCCTACAGCGCACCTTTGACCGCGGCGGCAACGTGGTCATCCCCTGCTTCGCGGTCGGCCGCACGCAGGAAATGTTGTATCTTCTGCGGCAGATCCAAAACCAAGGCCTCGTCAAGGGGCATCCCGACTTTACCGTATGGGTGGATAGCCCGCTCGCGGTGGAGGCGACCAACATCTACAACGGCGAGTTACTCGACTACTACGACGAGGAAACGCTCGCTCTGCTCGAACAGGGCGAAACGCCCATCCACTTTAAGGGACTACGGCTGTCGGTGACCAGCGACAAATCCCGCGCCATTAACTATGACCGCTCACCGAAGGTTATCCTCTCGGCATCGGGTATGTGCGAGGCGGGACGCATCCGCCATCATCTCAAACACAATCTGTGGCGCCCCGAGTGCACCGTGCTGTTTGTCGGCTATCAGTCGGCGGGCACCATCGGGCGCAAGCTGATCGACGGTGCGGACACCGTCAAACTCTTCGGCGAGGAGATCCGCGTGCGTGCGGAGATCGCCACCCTCGCGGGTATCAGCGGCCACGCCGACCGCGAGATGATGCTTAACTGGCTGCGCGCCGTCGAGGGGGAGAAAAAGCATATCTTCGTCAACCACGGCGAGGACACCGTTACCGCCGCATTCGCTGAGGAAATTAAAAACGCCCTCGGTGTGCCCGCGAGCGCGCCGTATAACGGGGCGGTGTACGACACCGTCGCTGCGACGTACCTCGACGAGGGCAACAAGGTCCGCATCGAGAAGAAATCCTTTGGCGGGCAGGTGGCAAGCGCTGTGTTTGGACGTCTGCTGGCGGCGGGGCGCCGCCTGATGAGCGTCATCGAGCAAAACAAAGGCGGCGCGAACAAAGATCTGGCGAAGTTCGCCGATCAAGTAAACGCGCTCGCCGACAAATGGGAGCGATAACACCTATGAATATCACCATACGCGACATCAACAACCGCATCGACGCAGAGGTGGCGGACTTTATAGCGGCGACCGACGCCGCCTATGCGGCACAGCTCGATCGCATCGCCGAGCACATCTGCGCCCATCGCGAGCAGAGCCCCGTCATCCTGCTGTCGGGGCCGTCGGGTTCGGGCAAAACCACCACCGCGCGGATGCTCGAGCAAAAGCTCGACGCGATGGGCTGCGAGACCCATACGCTGTCAATGGACGACTATTTCCATTCCCTCACCCCCGAGCAGCTTGTGCTCGCGGCGGATGATAAACTCGATCTCGAATCCCCCGCGCGGGTAGACGCGGAGCTGCTCGAGCAACAGCTCGAGCGCTTCATCGCGGGCGAGCCCATTACTATCCCGCACTTCGACTTTCGCACCAGCACCCGTAGCGACTCCGAACGCGTGCTCACCCGCAAGCCGGGGGAGCTGCTCATCCTCGAGGGCATCCACGCGCTCAATCCCGCAGTGGTAACGCTGCCCGAGGAGCAAACGGTGCGGCTGTACGTCAGCGTGCGCACCCGCCTCGTCACCGAGCAGGACGTTCCTCTGCACCCGATGGAGATCCGTCTGCTGCGCCGCATCCTACGGGACGTGCGCACCCGCGGGCGCGACCCGCACGACACTCTGCGGATGTTCCGTAGCGTGCAGCGTGGCGAGGATAACTACATTATGCCGTATAAACACCGCTCGACCTTCGACATCGACACCTTCTTCGCCTACGAGGTCAGCGTGTATAAACCGATGATCGCGCCACTGCTCACCCCGCTCGCCGATCAGCCCGAGATTCGCGAATTGCTGCCGGTGCTCGACGAGCTGCATCCCATCGATGCCGCCGCCGTGCCCGCCGCCGCCCTCATTCGCGAGTTTATCGGAGAATAAGCGAAAAGTCCACCCCGATCCTATGCAAAAAAATCCCCCGACGCGGTCAAAACCGCGTCGGGGGATTTGCTATGGCTGTTATTCTTCTTTTTTCACGCGCTTAGCCGCGATGGCGTCCTTGACAAACATCTGGATGACCGCCATAAGCGGTACACCGAGGAAGATGCCCCAGAACCCGAACAGACCACCAAACAGCGTGATCGACAGCAGCACGTAAATTGGACGAAGTCCCACCGAGCCGCCGACCACACGCGGCTGGATAATGTTCGCATCCACCTGCTGCACGACGATAATGAAGATTGCTACGCCGATCGCGGCGGCAAAGCCGTTGGTCAGCAGGGTAACCAGCGCGATGCCGATACAGCCGATGATCGCACCGAAATACGGGATCATATTCAGCAGGCCGAGCAACAAGCCGAGCAGCACCGCATACGGCACGCGGAAGATCGCCAGACCGACCGACACGACCACGCCAACCACCAGTGCGTCCAGCAGAGCGCCGTAGAAGTAATTGTAGAAAATCGCCGCCGTGCGATGCCCGTAATCCGAAACGATCTCCACGCGCCGCTTCGGCAAGAACAGACCGCACAGCGCCTTTGCCTCGCGCATAAGATGCTCGCGGCCGGACAGCATATATACCGACACGATGACCGCGATCACCACATCCACGATCGAGGTGGTGACGTTGAGCACGCCGCGCAAAGCCGTCATCATGTTCTCGGTGCTGAGCAGATGCTGAATCGTCTCCAGCAGCGATACGTATAGCCGATCCAACGTCTCGGCGAGATCAAGCTGCTGTATAAAATCGGACTTCAGCAGGCCGTCAAGTCTCACGATCGCCGCATCCACATACCCCGGCAGCGAACGAATCAGATCCATCAAGCTCTCCGTCAGGCGCGGCAGCACCAACGACACGATCAGCGACAAGGCGCCGATAAGCAGCAGATACAACACAACCAACGAGATTGGCCGCGCTACACTCTGCCAAAAGCGTCCCTTGAGCCTTTTGATCTTATTCTCGATCCACAGGCTCGGGTGATGCAGCAAAAACGCAATCATTAACCCCGCCACAAACGGCGCCAATATCCCGATAATCGCACCAATGGCACCAACCACCTGCACGAGATTATCGCACAGCTTGAATACCACGATCAGTGCCGCGATCAAACTAAAATACCAGATCCACCGACGGGTCGGTTTCTTCTCCATAGTCGGCACCTCCTTCTCATATATCCATAGTATACCAAACCTTCCACCGAAATACAAGAGTGTTTTCAAAATGGGACGCCGCCACCAAAAAGTGAAGAATATTCACATTGTAATTTGTCGGTTTTTGTTGTGGTTTGCGGTGGCGCGTGCTATGATGTGTGGGAGAAGCGAAAGGGGGCGAGCAGAATGCCACGTGACAATTTGTCGCCGCTTGCAATGCGGCTGCGTATGCTGCGCAAGCAACATCATATGACGCAGGCGGACGTTGCGAAAGAACTCAATCTGCACCGCACCTCCTATACCAACTATGAAACCGACGGCTCCCGTCCCGATCCGGCGACCTTGCGCTTGCTCGCGGAGATGTTCGGCGTGACGGTGGACTACCTGCTCGGCAATGGCGACGAGGATCCTATGGCCGTACTGCTGGACAACGCCACGGTGGTCGCGCTCTCTCCCGAGGAGATGGAGCTTGTCAGTTCGTTCCGTCGACTGACCGAATCTCAACAGCAGTTGATGCTGCAAAACGAACGCGCGTTGCTCGACGCCGCCCATAAAGAAGCGTAAAATAACCGCCGCTGTGCAGGGAAATGGCACAGCGGCGGTTTTTATTCTGTGAGCGCGTCCGCCAGCGCGGCGAACTGCGAAAGGGTCAGCTGTTCGGCGCGAGCGGTCGGAGAGACCCCCGCCGCGGCAAACGCCGCTGCGAGCATGTCCTTGCCGTAGCCCGCACTGCCAAGGGAGTTGAGCAGCGTCTTGCGCCGCTGGCCGAAGCCCGCACGAATGAGACGGAACAGCACCTTTTCGTCCCGCACCGGACAGGGCGGCTGCCTTCTCACCGTCAGACGAATAACCGCACTGTCAACGTTCGGCGCGGGCAGAAAGCTACCGCGTGACACGATGAACAAGGTCTCCGCCTCGGCGTAATACTGCACCGCGAGGGTGACCGCACCCGCCTCGCGGGTACCGACCTGTGCGCACAGCCGCTGGGCGGCTTCCTTCTGCACCATCACGGTGATGCTTGTGACAGGCAGGCGGCTCTCGAGCAGACTCATAATGATCGGCGAGGTGATGTAATACGGCAGATTGGCGCACACCGAGACCTCACGATCGCCGAATTTCTCGGCAATGAGCGCGGCTAGGTCGAGTTTTAAGCAGTCGCCCTGCACGATCTCGACATTGTCCTGCCCAGCGAGCGTCTCGGCAAGCACGGGCGGCAGACGGTCATCCAGCTCGATGGCCACCACCTTGCCCGCACAGCGTGCAAGCTCGCGGGTCAGCACACCGATGCCGGGGCCGATCTCCAGCACGCCGCTCTCAGGCGTTGCCCCACACGCCTCCGCCATCCGCGGGCACACCGAGGGGTTAATGAGAAAGTTTTGTCCCAGTTTTTTCGAAAAGTGAAAGCCGTGCCGCTCGAGAACATCGCGGATGTACCCGATGTCGGTCAGACGCGGCGCTTGATAGCCGTTCGACATAAATATCTCCTTAATGCCGTTTTACCCGCTGCAGCCGATCGCGGCGGCGACGGCGGTTATAGGTGATGTTGAGCAGGACGTAGCCGACAATGAGCAGGATGAGCAGCCCGATGCCAAGCCAGAACCACGGTGAAGTGAAGAACCCACCCAAACCGCTGAACGCATACAGCAACCAACTGCGGTTGAGCTCGTCCGCGGCGACGAGGTCGACCTCGCCGATCTTCTGATCGACGTTGACGATCAGCTCCACCTTGCCGAGCACCGTGCCCTTGGTCACAGGGGCTTCGATCTCGCTCTCGTATACCGTCACCTTCTTGATGACCTGATCGGGATCGAGACTGCTCTCCACAACGGTGGAAAATTCCTTGGCCGGCACCAGATTGACGTGGTCAGTGTTCCACGCCAGACGCACCTTCACGCTCGCGAGGATCTCGCTCTTGGCGAGCACGGTGGCGTGTTCAAACTTATTAAACGCCCAGCGAAACAGTGTGCGGGTGTCGCGGTAATGCAGCCCGCTCTCCCCTGCCGCGTTCGTTTCGGGGCAGCTCATCACCACCACCAGATATTCGTACCCGCTGTCCCGCGCGACCGAGGCGCAGGTGCGCCCCTCGTGCTCCGACAACCCCGTGCGGCTGAACGCCAGCGGTGAGTAGTAAAACGCGCTGGACGACTGCTGCATACTGTTCACCGACCACATCGTGCGCTCAGTGCCGCCCGCAATGGGCTTGACGGTGTACTGGCGGTTGCCCACAATATCCTCAAACACCGAAAAGCGCTGGGCATAGCGGATGATGCGGTACATATCCCGTGGCGTGGTATATTGGCCAAGGGAATCCAACCCCGTCAGGTTGGAAAAATGCGTGTAATCGCACCCGATTTCATTGGCAAGTGCGTTCATCCCCTCGATAAACGCGGGCACGCTGCCATCCAGCGTGCAGGCGAGCACCGTCACCGCGTCGCTCGCGTTCTGGATAAAGGCTATGGTCAGCAGATCGCGCAGCGTCCAGGTTTCCCCGAATTGCATGTTCGCCGTCGGCACGCCCGTGCCTGCGACGTAATTGTTAAACATTTCCACGGTGTAGGCACCCGTGACAGCGTCGATATCCATGCCCGTCTGTTCCAAACGGTGCAAGGTGTACGCCACCACCATAAAGCGCATCATCGCCCCCGGCGCGCGCACCTCGTCCGCCGCCTTGGCATACAGCACCACATCGCGGTCGATGTCGCTGCCGAGGTTGACCAGCAGCGCCGAGTCGGCATATACCGTCGTGCCCTCGGGCAGGGTATAGCCCACCGCACCATCCTCGGCGGCAAGCGCCGTCGGCGCACTGACACAGAATACACTCATCGCTATAATCGCGGACAACAGCCCGCCGAGTATCCGTCGTTTCAGCATACATACTCTCCATTAATTAATAGTCTATAATGTATTCTACCACACTTTCAAAGAAATGCAACGAAAAATCCGTACCGAAAGCCATATTCCCTCTTGAATTGCCCGCCGATTTGCGGTACAATGGTGTAAACCACCAATCAAAAGGAGTGTCAAACTATGTCTATGGAAGTTTTAGTGGAAACCTCTGCCCGTCACCTGCACGTGACGCAGGCGGATCTCGAGACCTTGTTCGGCAAGGGCTATGAGCTGACCAAGAAGAAGGATCTGTCCCAGCCCGGTCAGTTCGCGTGCGCTGAGCGCGTCGACGTCGTCGGCCCGAAGAAGACCCTCACGGGTGTCTCCATCCTCGGCCCCGTGCGTCCCGAGACGCAGGTCGAATTGTCGCTGACCGATGCGCGCTCCATCGGCGTTGCCGCCCCCATCCGTGAGTCGGGTGACATCGCGGGCAGCGGTGCCTGCAAGCTGGTCGGCCCCTGCGGCGAGGTCGAGCTCAAGGAAGGCGTCATTGCCGCGAAGCGCCACATCCACATGACCACCGCCGATGCCGCGGCGATGGGCCTCGAGGATAAGCAGATCGTGTCCGTCAAGGTTCCCTCCGACGGTCGCGCGATCGTGTTCGGTGACGTGGTCGTGCGCGTCAGCGACAAGTACGCGCTCGCCATGCACATCGATACCGACGAGTCCAACGCGGGCTGTGTTGCCCCCGGCACCATGGGCGAGATCATTAAATAAAAACGCACATAAAACAACTCCGCACACCCGAGGGTGTGCGGAGTTGTTGTTTTTCATTACAGGAATTTGTCGATATAGCCCCACACCCACAGTGCAAACAGGATGACGGGCAGGACGTATTTCGTATACGGGACGAGCCACTTCGGGAACAGCATTCCGCGACCCGCGTTGGCTTCCTCGAGGAAACTCTGCGCGCCCCAGCCACGCTTGGAGGTGCAGAACAGCACGTACACCAGCGAGCCGAGCGGCAGGATATTGTTGCTGATGATGAAGTCCTCGAGATCCATCAGTACACTGCCCTCGCCAAAGGGCTGGACGTTCGACAGGAGATTAAAACCGAGCGCACAGGGCAGCGCGAGCACCAGCATCGCGGCGAGGTTAATGAAGCTCGACTTGCGGCGGCTCCAGCCCGCAAGATCCACGCCGAAGGACACGATGTTCTCGAACACCGCGATGACCGTCGACATCGCCGCAAAGATCATAAACAGGAAGAACAACACGCCCCACACACGGCCGCCCGCCATCTGGTTAAAGATGTTCGGCAGGGTCTGGAACACCAGACCGGGGCCGGCGGCGGGATCCTGATCAAAGGCGAAGCAGGCGGGAATGACGATCAGACCCGCCGTGAACGCGACGAAGGTGTCGAGACCCGCGATGATGACCGACTCGCCGAGCAGGCGGCGGTCACGGCTGATGTAACTGCCGAAAATCGCCATCGAGCCCATACCGATCGACAGCGTGAAGAACGCCTGACCGAGCGCGGCGAACGCCACCGTTCCAATGCCGCCCTCGACCATCTTGCCAAAGTCGGGCACAAGGTAATATTTGATCCCCTCGTCTGCGCCATCCAACGTCACGGCACGCACCGCCAGTGCGGAGATGATGACCAACAGGGCAAGCATCATCACCTTGGTCGCCTTCTCGACGCCCTTCTGCAGACCGATCGAGCAGATGAGGAACCCAAGCACCGTCGCAAGCGCCATATAAAAGACCACCGCCCACGGGTCGGCGGTCAGAGCACCGAACTGCGCGGACACCTGATCGGGCGTCTGCCCGACGAAATCGCCGCGCAGCATCTTGACAAAATAGGCAAACATCCATCCGGTGACGGTGGTGTAGAACATCATCAGCAGATAGTTGCCCGCCATACCGATCCAACCGAACCAATGCCATTTCGCCCCCTGCGGCTCCAGCGCACGGAAGGAAGCACCGATGCTCTTCTTACTCGCACGGCCGACGGAGAACTCCATCGTCATGATCGGCAGACCGAAGATCACCAAAAACAGCAGATACATCACAATGAACGCGGCACCGCCGTATTCACCGACGATATAGGGGAAACGCCACACGTTTCCCAGACCAATGGCACAGCCCGCCGAGATGAGAATAAATCCCAGACGGGAGCCGAGCTTTTCTCTTTCCATAAACACCCTCCTAAAAAACTTTGCCATCACATCATACCATACCTTAATGAGATTTTCAACCGAAAATCCCGTGCGGTTGAAAATCCCGCAGGCGTATGCTACAATGGAGTTCGATCCTAAGGGCAATAATCTAATGGAGGGATGTCCAATGAACGAATTACCTGCTCTGCCCGTCATCCGTATAGGTAAATACCGTCATTTCAAAGGCAACGAATACGAGGTGATCGGGGTCGCGCGTCATTCCGAGACACTCGAGCCGCTGGTGGTCTACCGCGCCCTTTACGGCAAGGGGGACATCTGGGTGCGCCCCGCCGCGATGTGGGACGGCACCGTCGAGCGCGACGGCGTGACCTATCAGCGGTTTACCTTCATCGGAGAGTGATCAATATTTTCGGGCTGCGTTCCTGTAATAGACAACACGCCTGCGAGATATTCGCAGGCGTGAAAGGATTATTCTTTTTTTACAGCTTTCGCCAACACGGTGAATACGGTAAACAGCACCGCGCCAATCGCGGTGACGATGCCAACCGTCAGCCAGTGGACGTTCGCGAGGCCCGTGATGAGGAAATCGCCGGTCTCGGCGTCCTGCAGATGGCGGAAAATGAGCACGATATCCGCGACAACCGCCACCGCGGCCGCACCCTTCGCGCACAGCGAAAGCGCAAACGCGCGACCGGACACCCCCGCCGTTGCCACGCGGGTGAGCCGTTCGCCGCCGACATCCAGCCCGCGGGACAGATACCACGCGCCTAGCGCCGTTACCAGCGTCTCGGGCAGCATATAAGTCGCGTTATACGCAAGGGAATACAGCAGTGCCGCCTCGGTCGGGATGGACAGCCCCGCCCACACCGTGCAGCCGGAGATGACGTGGCAGACATACCGCAGCACCGAAACGAGCAGGGCGGCAGACACCAGCGCCTGCCCCTGCGAGCGGCCCTCGCGGCGGAACACGCCGCCAAGCCCCAGCACCGCGAACGCGAGCACATAGTCCAGCGCGATGATCGCGACGATAGACAGCGGGGTGGAGAAATACGACAGCGTGTTCATCCCCAGCAGCAGCTGCAGCAACGAATACACAAATGCGGCGAACAGGCCGAATTTCGTGCCGTGGCGATAGCTTATAAGCAACACGGGCAGCGCACTGCACGCGGTGACACTGCCGCCATAGGGCAGGTCAAGGAGCTTGACCATACTCAGCACCGTGGCAATGGCGATGAGCAATGCACCCTCCACAAGGCGCAAAACGGACGATGATTTTTTCATAAATTTTTCTCTCCTTTTCGGATAGAACAAACAAAAAGCCCTCGTCATCGACGAAGGCTGACCGCGGCCATGTGTGCCGCGTATGTGTAAAACATCCCTCCGCCGGTATTACCCGGATCAGGTCTTAGGGTTAGGCGTTCGCCCTCTCAGCCATGTCGCCGCTTATGCAACGCACAGCACCCCTTGTTTGCTCTATTGAATTTTTTGCAACGCAGACTAACTAGTATCGCCACACTGCAAGTAAGAGCATATACCCTTTGACGGCGTTTGTCAAGAAAATTTTGACACTTTGACATTTTTTCACCACCGTACTATAATGAAATTACACTATTGCGAGGAGTGTGTTGAAAAATGAAGAAACTGTTAGTCATTACCCTATCTCTGCTGATGCTGCTGTCCTTTGCCGGCTGTAACAAGAAGGAGGGCGAGAGCTCCTCCGCACCCACAACCGACGCCATCGAAGCGGGCACCGTTGCGTTCACCGCGGCCGAGACGGTGTTCGAGGAGGGCACCAAGGTGACCGCTGAGACCGTCACCGCAGGTGATGTGTACGAGCGTGCCAAGACCGCAGTCACGCCCGTGGCGGAGAAGTTTACCGTGTTCGAGTTCAACGCCGTCAAGGACGAGGCAAAGGTGCAGCCAAACGGCAAGCTCGCCGTCATCTTCCGCATCCCTGAGGATTACAGCAACAATGTCAAGATCCTGTATGTCGCGGATGACGGCACCACCGAGGAGATCGCCGCCACCTTCAACGCGGATACGCGTACGGTCGTGGCTCAGCTGACCCATTTCAGCACCTACGTGCTGATCGACCTCGGCGCGGATGCGACCACGACGACTACCGAAACAACCACCACAACCACAACCGAAGTGACTACCACGACGACCACCGCCAAGCCTACCACAACCACTACGACCACGACAACCACGACCAAGGCCTCCTATTCCGCCTTTAAGTCGTCCGACTGGCAGTTCCGCGTCATCGTCGAGGACGGCGGCAAATTCTGCCGCACCTACACGCTGGTGCTCACCGACGGCGACCTGCGCTGCGGCGAGGCGTCGTCCAGCCCCTATGAGGAAATGGTTCCGCCGGAATATCGCGATCAGGAAAAGCCGGATTTTGAGTTCGGCGGCATCCAGTGGTACACCGGTGCGGGCGGCGCTACGCCGCTGACCTCCATCATCGAGAAGGATAACACCATCACCCTCATCGACGAGGAGGGCAAAGCACTGGTACTCACCCGCACCACCGAGACGACCGCCAAGGTTGTCTCCAACGCCACGACGATCGGTATCAAGGCGGGCGATGTGTTCGCTAAGATCTGATAAACACTATTCACAAGCGGCGACTCATCCGAGTCGCCGCTTTGTTTATGAATTTTTCTGTCGAATACTTGCGTCGGACGAAAAAATGTGCTACACTAACAGTATCTATGGTTAAAGGAGGGAGAACCGATGGCGCAATATGCTTGGAACGCGGACGCTCTGTGCGGTGTGTTCGCACTGCCGACCGCCGTGGCGGACGACTGTCTGTCGCTCGCGAGCGTACAGCAGCTGCGCGTGCTTATTTGGTTCTCCCGCCACCAGTCGTGGGATGCCGCCGCCTGCGCCGCGCAGGTCGGGCTGACCGCGAACGAATGCGAGGACTGTCTGCGCTTTTGGGCAGACAAGGGAATCCTCACCACCGGCACCGCGCCCGTACCGAAAGCGCGCCCTGCCGCGGTCAAGCCACTGCTCAAAGAAGTGGTCGAGTTCCAAAAAACGGATCCCTCCTTCTCCACGCTGGTGGATGAGGCCTCTGCCAAGCTCGGCAAGGCTATCACCCACGGCGACACCGCCACTCTGCTATATCTGTACAACACCGTCGGCTTGCCGATGGAGGTCATCCTCATGGAGATCGTGTACGCGGTCTCCGTCGGCAAGGGCAATATGCACTACGTCGAAAAGATCGCCCTCGACTGGTACGATAAAGACATCGCGACCATCCCCACGGTCGACGAGCATATTCGGTATCTGGATGCCTGCCGTAAAGCGGGAGAAAAGATTGAAAAATTGCTGGATGCCCCCCGCGCGCTCGGCGCAACTCAACAGCAGATGGCGGAGAAATGGTTACATCAATGGGCGTTCTCCGACGACATGCTGCTCAAAGCGGCAGACATCACCCGCGAGAAGATCGAGAAGCTCAATGCTCCTTTCTATTCCTATATGGATAAGATCCTGGAACGGTGGTTTGCCGAGGGCATCGACTGCCCCGACAAGATCCCCGCACCCAAACCCGCCAAGAAAAAGGGCGCCGCCGCGACCAATCCCGAGGAGAGCAGTCTGCACCTCGAGGAATTCGAAAAGGATCTGCTGCGGTACCGTCCGAAGTTCAACGCGACGGAGAAAAAATAAATCACAGGAGGCAGTTTTATGGCCTACGATCCGCAAGTGGTGCAAGCCGCCCGCGAACGGCTTGAAAAACGTCGTCAAAAAGCGATCAACGACGCCGCGGCACTGCGCAACTACTTATATATTCATTTTGACCGCGTTCCAGAGATCGAGCAGGAACTTGCTGCCGCACTGCCCGAGGTAACCCGCGCGATTCTAAGTGGGGACAGCGAGCAAAAAATCATTCTTATTCAGCACAACAACCTTCGCTTGCAGGAAGAACTGGCGGAATTATTGCACAAGGCCGGCTATCAGCAGGACAATCTCGAGCCGCAATACACCTGTCCGCGCTGCGAGGACACAGGCTACGCCGACGGCAAGGTGTGCACCTGCTATCAGCAGCTTTTACGCGAGGAAGCGAGCCGTCGTCTCTCTAGCCTGTCCGCAATGAAATTAACAGATTTTGACCAGATGTCGCTTTCCTATTACAGCGACAAGGTTGACCCGCGGCTCGGCATCTCTCCCCGCGAGCAAATGCAGGATATTATCAACTACTGCCGCAATTATGCGCAAGCGTTCACGCTTAACGCGTCAAGTCTGTTGCTGAGCGGGGCGACGGGAACGGGCAAGACGCATCTTTCCCTCGCGATCGCCAAGCGGGTGACCGAGCAGGGCTACAACGTGATCTATGGCTCCATCCACCCGCTGCTGCGCAAGCTGAGCGATGAGCATTTCGGGCAAGCAGAGGGGGACAGCGAAAATCAGCTCATTGGCTGTGACCTGCTTATCCTCGACGACCTTGGAATGGAGTTTGACACCCCCTTCAATCGAGTATGTCTATACAATATTATTAACGCCCGCGTGCTGGAGGGCAAGCCCACCATCATTAGCACCAATCTCAGCCACACGGCTATCAAAGAGCGATACGGTGAACAGATTGCCAGCCGTATTACGGGCGGTTTTGAACCGCTGCTGTGCGTCGGGGACGACATCCGCCAGCTTATCCGTCACCGCAAGATCAAATAACCTCGGGAGGTTTTCTTTATGGCTAAAATTTGTTTAGGTTGCTTAAATCCGTTGCCCGACGGGGACGAGGTCTGCCGCATCTGCGGTTTCTCCGCCGACACGAAAAACCCTGCGACCGCCCTGCCGATCGCGGCCGAGCTTCAGGAGCACTATGTCGTCGGCCGTCTGGTGCACGAGGGTAGCGACAGCCTGTTTTACCTCGGCTACGACAAGACGCTCAAGGAGCCATGCTTCATTCAGGAGTATTGCCCCTCGACCCTGTGCGAGCGCGCCGAGGACGGACGGCTCGCCCCGCTCGGCGGCTGCGAGAACGTCTACGCGGACTATCAGAAGCAGTTCCACGCGCTGATGCGCGGTCTTGCGCGCGCAAAAGATCTGCCCAACATCATCCCCGTCTACGACATCTTTGAGGAGAACGGCACCTGCTACGCCGTATCCGACTACTGCGCGGGCGAGACGCTGGCTAAGAAGATCGAACGCGCGGGCGGGCGCATCCCGTGGCAGGAGGCGCGCCCCTTGTTTATGTCGCTGATGACCAGCGTCGAGCAGCTCGCCGGCACCGGCATCCACCATCTCGCCATCTGCCCCGACAACATCCTCATCGGCGAGGACGGCAAGCCGCACCTGCGCGGCTTCTCTATCACCGCCGCCCGTCGGGTCGGCAGCGACCTGCAACCCCGTCTGGCGACCGGCTATGCCGCCCCTGAACAGTACGAATTCGATCAGATCGTCGACGAGGCAACCGACGTCTACGGCCTCGCGGCGACGGTGTTCCGCACCGTCACGGGCAACGAGCCCCCCGCGGGTAACAACCGCGCCGAGGACTCCGACGACCTGTTTATGTCCGCGGAAATTGCAGAGGAATTGACCCAGCAGGTGTGTGTGGCGCTGTTCAACGCCCTGCAGGTCAACCCCGAGGAGCGCACCGCCAAGGTGGAAAAATTCCATCGCCAGATCTCGATGGAGCCGAACGTCTCCGCTCTGCTCGATGAGGACGACGCTCCCGCCGCCAAAAAATCGGGTATGAGTAAGCAGACACGTACGATGCTGATCATCTTCGGCTCGGTATTCGCGGCACTGATCGTCGTACTGGCGGTCGTGCTGGTGCTACTCGATCCCTTCGGCAACGGCGACGACACGAGCGAGCCGGCCGTAAGCCTGCCCGACTACGTCACCACCACCACGACCACCAAAGCTCCCGTGAAATATTCCATCCCCAATCTGCTCGATAAGAACTTCTACGAAGTGCGCAACGAGAAGACCAACGGTGAGTTTAAGATCGTCAACGAGCAGCAGGAGCACAACGATAAGCCGGCGGGCACCATCCTCTCGCAGGATCCCGAGCCCGGCACCAGCGTCGACAAGGGCGCGACCATCACCGTTGTCATCAGCAGCGGTCCCGACGATAAGATCACCCTGCGCGATGTCGCCGGTCTGAGCGAGGAGTGGGCGCGCACCTATCTGGAGGATCTGGGCTTTATCGTCAAGGTCGATAAGCTGTACATTTCGAATCAGCCCTATGGCCACGTCGATAGCACCGAGCCGGTCGCCGGCACGGTCCTCAAGAAGGGCGACACCGTCACCCTGCGTGTCAGCTACGTCGAGGAAACCGATAATAGCTCCTCCGAGGATGGTTCCGACGACTGGGACGGGGTACCCGAGTACCCGAGTGAGGACAACCAACTCGATACTGACAATACCCAAGGATAAGAAAAAAGAGCCGCGTGAACGAATACGTTCACGCGGCTCTTTGCTGCTTTGATTTACTTATTATCTCCGTAGAGATTCATGCGGAACAGGGCGGACTCCTCATCCTTATTCGTGCAGATGACCGTCGCCTCTTCGATGGTGCCCTGCGCGATCGCGCCCGACAGCACCAACAGCTGGGTCAAGCGGCTCTTCAGGTTGAGCACGTCGCCCTCAGTGGTTTTGAGGAACACCTCGCCCTTCGTGGTTGCGGCAAACTCCATGAGCTTATTAAAATCAAAATCGTGGATCTGTACGCCTTCCATCGTCATTCCCTCCTATTACTATACGGCTATACGCCGCTTTTTGAGGATAGTATAGCAGATTTTTGCGCAAGATACAACTACTAAAAACAAATTTTTACACATTTACAAAGAATTCATAAATGCCTATTGACAGTTTTTCAAAAGCGTGTTAAACTAAGATTAGCACTCGAGGAGTTAGAGTGCTAATCCTCACGAATAACGAGTGCTAATCTAGCATATACTACGAAGGAGAGGGACGCTATGGAGCTGGACGAGCGCAAATCTCGCATTCTCAAGGCGGTCGTAGAATCCTACATCGCAAGCGGCGAGCCGATCGGCTCCAAGGCGCTCGCAGAGATGTTTGGCAACTGCGTCTCCTCCGCCACCATCCGCAACGATATGACGGTACTCACCTCCGCAGGCTACCTCGAGCAGCCGCACACCTCCGCCGGTCGTCTGCCGACCGCCAAGGCGTTCGCGCTCTACGTGGAGCGCCTGATGGAGAAGCGGACGCTCCCGTGGCAGGACGCACAGCTCATCGACGAGATGATGGGCGGCGCCTCAGGCGATGCAACCCGTCTGCTGGAGGATACCTGCCGCGCCCTCGCGGATATCACGGGGCTCGCGGCGATCGCCACCCGCCCCGACGAGGTCGGCTCCTGCATCAGCCGCATCGATGTGCTGCAGATGTCTCCCCGCAACATGGCGGTGGTGCTCGCACTGGATAACGGGTTCCTTCGCACGCGGATGTGCCGCTGTCAGCGCGATATCCCAAGCAAGGTCACCGTCGCGCTGGCGGATTATATGTGCCACCGTTTCCTCAATAAGCCACTCGAGGCGATCACCGTCCCTGCGATGCAGGAGATCATCCTTGAGCTCGGCGAGCTCGGCCTCGCGGTCGCGCCGATCCTCTCGGCGTTCTACGAGCTGGCGCAGGAATGCGCCGCCAGCAAGACCGTGCTGGCAGGTCACCTGAACCTGCTGCGGCACCGCGCTTACGCGCCCGAGCGTGCAAAAGACCTGATGAGCCTGCTCACCGAGCGTGAGCGCATCGGCGAGCTGATCGCCAAGCGAGCAACCGACGGCGTGCAGGTCATCTTCGGCGACGAGAATACCCCCGAGCTCGTCGGCTCGTGTATGATCATCACCCGCTACACCCTCGGCAATCGCGGACAAGGCGCGATCGGTATCGTCGGCCCGCTGGGCATGGACTACGCCGATATCATCCCTCGCATCGAGTATTTCGCCTGCACCGTCGGGCGGGTACTCACCGACCTGTTCGAAGAAAGCTCGGCGCTGGATATGCGCTGACTTCCATATCCGGCATCTAATATCTAACATCTAATGTCTATCTTAGGAGGCAATTCCCGTGGAAAACGATAAGACCATCCCGACGGTGGAGACCGTCGACACCGAGGCGGCCGCTCCCGAGCAGCCGAAGGAAGAGAAGAAATCCCGCAAGGCATCCAAAACCGCCGAACTCGAAGCGAAACTCGACGCCGTGCAGAAGGAGCTGGAGGCGTCCCGCGATCAGTATCAACGGATGCTGGCGGAATACGCAAACTACAAACGCCGCACCGAACAGGAAAAGCTGCAGATCGGCGCTTTCACCAAGGCGGAGATCCTCACGGGTCTGCTCACCAGCGTGGACAATATGGAAAAGGCACTCGCCTCCGAAGACGGCGACAACTACAAGGCGGGCGTAGATCTGGTGATGCGCCAGTTTATCGACGCGCTGCACGCCCTCGGGCTGGAGAAGATCGAGGCGCTGAACGCCCCCTTTGATCCCAACATCCACAACGCCGTGATGCGGGAGGACGCCGACGGCGTCGAGCCCGAGACCGTCACCGCCGTGTTCCAAGAGGGATATAAGGTCGGCGACCGCGTGCTGCGCCCCGCGATGGTTAAGGTAGCAAATTAATGTACAGGCTAATAAGGAATGATCCTTTTAGATAAACAAACCGTATAGTTTATTGTATTTATTACTGGAGGTAATGTATTATGGCAAAGATTATTGGTATTGATTTAGGTACGACCAACTCCTGCGTCGCTGTTATCGAAGGCGGCGAGGCGGTTGTCATCCCCAACGCAGAAGGCGCCCGCACCACCCCGTCCGTCGTCGCGTTCAAGAAGGACGGCGAGCGTATCGTCGGCCGCGTGGCGAAGCAGCAGGCTGTCTCTGCTCCTGACCGCACCATTGCGTCCATCAAGCGCGATATGGGTACCGACCGCAAGGTCACCATCGACGGCAAGGCCTACACCCCGCAGGAGATCTCCGCGATGACCCTCGCGAAGCTCAAGCAGGATGCGGAAGCCTATCTCGGCGACACCGTCACCGAAGCGGTCATCACCGTGCCCGCCTACTTCACCGACGCGCAGCGTCAGGCGACCAAGGACGCGGGTAAGATCGCCGGCCTCGAGGTCAAACGCATCATCAACGAGCCCACCGCCGCGGCGCTCGCCTACGGTATCGACAAGGAGACCGATCAGAAGATCATGGTGTACGACCTCGGCGGCGGCACCTTCGACGTGTCCATCATCGAAATGGGCGACGGCGTGCAGGAAGTGCTCGCCACCGCGGGTAACAACCGCCTCGGCGGTGACGACTTCGACCAGAAGATCGTCGACTGGCTGGTTGCCGGTTTCAAGGTCGAGACCGGTGTGGATCTGTCCGCCGACAAGATGGCGGTGCAGCGTCTGCGCGAGGCCGCGGAGAAGGCGAAGATCGAGCTGTCCGGCGCGACCACCAGCAACATCAACCTTCCCTTCATCACCGCCGACGCGACCGGTCCGAAGCACCTCGATATGACCCTCACCCGCGCGAAGTTCAACGAGCTGACCGCCGCCCTCGTCGACGCGACGATGGCTCCCGTGCGTCAGGCGCTGTCCGACTCGGGTCTCTCCGCCGCGCAGATCGACAAGGTTCTGCTCGTCGGCGGCTCCACCCGTATTCCTGCGGTGCAGGAGGCAATCCAGAAGTTTATGGGCAGGGAGCCCTTCAAAGGCATCAACCCCGATGAGTGCGTCGCGATGGGTGCGGCCATTCAGGGCGGCGTGCTCGGCGGCGACGTTAAGGGTCTGCTGCTGCTCGACGTCACTCCCCTGTCCCTCGGCGTCGAGACAATGGGCGGCGTGATGACCAAGGTCATCGACCGCAACACCACCATCCCGACCAAAAAGAGCCAGATCTTCTCCACCGCGCAGGATAACCAGCCCTCCGTTGAGGTGCACGTCCTGCAGGGTGAGCGCGAGTTCGCGAAGGATAACAAGACGCTCGGTATGTTCCACCTCGACGGCATCGCTCCCGCGCGCCGCGGTGTGCCGCAGATCGAGGTCACCTTCGACATCGACGCCAACGGCATCGTAAATGTGTCCGCGAAGGATCTCGGCACGGGTCGCGAGCAGCACATCACCATCACCTCCAACACCAACATGTCCAAAGAGGATGTGGAGAAGGCCGTCAAGGAAGCTGAGCAGTATGCCAGCGAGGATAAGGCGCGCCGCGAGGCGGTCGATACCCGCAACAACGCCGATCAGATGGTGTATCAGTGCGAGAAGACTATCGAGGAGATGGGCGACAAGCTCGACGCCGCCGATAAGGCTGACCTCGAGGCGAAGATGAACGACCTCAAGGAAGCGCTGAAGGGCGAGGACATCGAGGCCATCAAGGCGAAGCAGGAAGACCTGACCAAGGCATTCTACGCGGTCAGCGAGAAGATCTATCAGGCCGCTGCCGCCGCTCAGCAGGCGGAGCAGGGTGCTGCTCCCGAGGGCGGCACTGCCCCCGACGGCGAGGGCTACTACAACGGCAACGTTCAATAACGAAAGAAGCGAACCCCATTTCCCCAACACAACACGTCTCACCGCCCCGCGAATCGTGGGGCGGTGTACGCAGTTTGCGTAGTTTATATTCGGAGGAATTCCTATGGCAGATAAGCGCGACTTCTACGAAGTCCTCGGCTTGCAAAAGGGCGCGTCGGACGACGAGATCAAAAAGGCCTACCGCAAGCTTGCCAAACAATATCACCCCGACCTCAACCCCGGGGATAAAGAGGCCGAAGCGCACTTCAAAGAGGTGGGCGAGGCCTACGAGGTGCTGTCCGACAGCGAGAAAAAGGCGCGCTATGACCAGTTCGGTCACGCGGGCGTCGATCCCAACTTCGGCGGCGGCTACGGTGGCTATGGCGGCGGCGTTGATTTCGGTGATATCGGCGATATTTTCTCTTCCATCTTTAACGGCGGATTCGGCGGCGGGTTCGGCGGTAACAGCCGTCGCGCCAACCCCAACGCGCCCCGTCGCGGCAGCGATGCCGCCGCCTCGGTCATCATCTCCTTTGACGAGGCCGCCAAGGGCTGTAAAAAGAAGATCGGCGTGCAGCGCATCGCCTCCTGCCCCGACTGCGCGGGCAGCGGCGCCAAGGCGGGCACCAGCCCGAAATCCTGCCCCCAGTGCGGCGGCAGCGGCTACGAGACCCGTCAGCAGCGCACGCCGTTCGGCGTAATGCAGACGCAGGCACCCTGCTCCCGTTGTCAGGGCAAGGGACGCATCATCGAGAGCCCCTGCCCCTCCTGCGGCGGTCAGGGTCGCATCCGTAAGACCGAGCAGGTTGGCATCAACATACCCGCCGGCATCGACGACGGACAGGTCATCAACATCCCCGGCAAGGGCAATGCCGGCACAAATGGTGGCCCCTCGGGCGACCTGCAAATCCAAGTGACCGTGCGCCCGCACCCGCTGTTTGAACGCGACGGCTTCAACATCTGGTATGAGTTGCCCATCACCTACGCGCAGGCGGCGCTCGGCGCAGAAATCGACATCCCAACCCTTGACGGACGCATCAGCTACGAGATCAAGGAAGGCACACAGCCCGGGGATATCCTGCGCGTGCGCGGCAAGGGCATCCCCTATCTCAACGGACGCGGCACGGGCGACCTGCTGCTCAAGGTGGTCGTCGAGGTGCCGAAAAATCTCTCAAAAGAGCAGAAAAAGCTGCTCACCGCCTTCGAGGAAGCGACGGGCGACAAGAATTATCAGAAGCGCAAGAGCTTCTTCGACAAGATCAAGCGCGGATTTCAGTAATTGAACACAACAAAACAGCCGCCGACGGCATTGCCGTCGGCGGCTGCTTTCGTTAGGGTAGAGTGAGATATCCGAACCCGCCTCAAAGCGGCAGATTTCGGCACTTTTTACCCTATTTGATCTCGCAAGGCGCCAGCCTTGCTTCGCCCAAATAGAATAAAAATCTCTCAAAATCTGCTCGCTTTGAGGTCTGCGATTTTGAAAAGAGGGGATTTTTGTTCTATCAAGGCATAAAACGGAGTAAATCCTTGCGGATTTGCGAGTATTTTAACGCGGATAGAGCGGAAATCCCCCTTTTCAAAACGGTATTCGGATATTTCGCTCTACCCTATGTTTATTCTATGTTGCAGGCAGAATCAATCGCTTGTATAATTATTGTCTGCATACTATCACGCGAGTTTTTTCTTTGTTTTTTTACCCGCAAGAAGGGCCGCAAAAATCATAACGACCAAAACACCTACAATACCTGCAAATACGAAATTCCAGTTACCGCTGTTTGTTAGTATGCTGCCAAAAATGATCGCTTGTAACGAAGCCCCTATATAGGCGGCGCAATCCAAAATGCCGGAAGCTGTTCCGCCGAAAATTCTTCCGCCGACATCCGTAGCAAATGCCCACACAAGGCTATTGATGCCATAAATAAAGAAGCCCGCAAAAAACAACAACGCGGAAGCCAAAGCACCGGGGCCTGCATTCATAAAGCAAAAAACGGTAATCGCGGCTCCCGCAGAAGATATGACCACCCACGGAAGACGATTCTGCGACCACATATGGTCGGATAACCAGGGGATCACTAATGCGCCGGCCGCCATCCCCAACGGGCAAATAACAGAACCGATAATGCCGAACTCAATATCATACTGGAACACTTCCGTAAAATACGTCGGAATCCACGTTAATAATCCGTATCTTGCAATACTGGAACACGCTATTATAACCAGCCACAGGTCAAACTTCCACTGCTTTAACAAGTGGATGTACGGATAGAGCTTCCCTTTTTCTTCAATAATCTTCTGCAGTTCATTTTCGTCATCTTCTCTAACCGCATTGGGGTCTACATACTCCGGCAAACCTACCGACGACGGCTTTTCCTTCGCAAAGAAAGGATATATTGCGGTAACCGCCAACATAACGATTGCCGCGCCAATGAATGCCGAACGCCATCCGGAATCAGGAAGGATCACATAAGAAAGCGAAACGGCAAACGCCGTAACAACAGATCCGAGACCGGAAAACGCATTGGCGAATCCCGTAGCAAAGCCACGCCGACTACTGGGCCACCAATTCGCTAACAACGCCATTCCGGGAGACCATAGCATGGATTGCACATAGCCGTTAATTCCCCACAAGATCGTGATGAGGAATAGGCTGGTCTGAAAACCGATCAACAAATTCATACCGGCGGACAGAACGATACCTATGATAATCAGCTTGTTTACGCCAACGATTTCGCCCAATCTTCCGTTGATGAGATGGCCAAACGCATATGTCCAGAATTGGACAGAGGAAAGCACGCCCAATTGTAACGCGGTCCAGCCTTCCTCTTTCATCATAGCCGGCATGGCATAGGATAAGTTCTGTCTGCCGCAATACAGAAAGCAATACAGAATGGAAAAAGCCAGCAAAACAATCCATGCGTGTTTCTTGAACTTCTTATGTTGTTCCTCTGTGTAACCTAAAAGCTCTTTTTTCATGTCAAATTTCCCTCCTTTGTGTATACATACAGCAACCGGTTCCCTTATACATCGTAGGTCTTATCGAATTTTTTCAGTTCGTTAAAGGTATCAATCTCGATGATGTCCTCGTCATGGCATTCCATAACTTCCACCTTATAATGTTCCTTTTTATACACAAGCGGAACCTGCTCCCAATAACGCTCTTTACCGCCGGGAGACTGATATACCTCCGGAATGTCTTGGCTCAATTTATGGCCGTCTTCTTCATTCCAATAAGAAATGCCGACCATCTGCCAAACATCGTCGCCTTCGCCGCCAACCATTTCTTCCACGATGACGCCATCCTTGACACGGAAGCACCAGTCGTCCGAGCGCTCCTTCTTGATGCCGAGGAAATCCGATGTGTAATGGTATTTCTTGATGATTTTCGGATTCGAGATAACCAGATCCGCCTCGAAAACATACGCGTTGGAAAGCAAATAACGCGCAATCAGAGAAGAGCTGATGTTGTTGGCCTCGTTATAAATAGGATTCTCCAGAAACTTAATCATCGGGTATTTATAAAGCAGCTGGTCAAACAACTCACCCAAATACCCGCGAACGATATAGATCTCGTTAATTCCCGCTTCCAAACAAGCATCGAGCAGAGTGTCGATGATCCGTTTGCCATGTACCCTTACAAGGGGCTTGGGCGTATTGAAGGTGATAGGAACCAGACGAGAACCAAAACCCGCCGCAATGAAAATTGCCCGTTTTGCGCGATACGGCTCCAGTGCGGAAATTCCTTCGTTTGTTATCGCGGCGTTTTCTACGTAGCCAAGATCGGTCAGCTCTTTGAGCACCTTATTGACCGTGCCAAGGCTATGCCCTGTTTGCTTCTCGAGTTCTCTCTGGGTAAGAGACTCTTTTGTTGTCGCTAATGCTTCCAGGATTTCAAATTGCTTTCTTGTGAGTGCCATTTGTTTTTCCTTCCTTTCTTTTGTTCAGAATATCGATGCTGTGCCGGTTTAATTGAACATATTTTCGCAAAAATATTTCCAAAAATAGCCGCATCCTATTTTTTTGTTCGCCTCGATGCGGCTACTTTATTTGGCTTGAACGTTTCAGATTTCTCGTTGTAATGCCAAAATCTCGTCATTCTATTGATTTGCAGAAATCATACCATAGATTTTTTTCGCAAAATACACATCGTGTAATGCAATCCCCACATTATATGCGATAATTCGTCCTTGCTTTTCCGCATCCGACAAGGACGGAACATCTTTCAGCTCGGTAACGTTTTTGAATTCATTAAAGTATTTGAATTTCTTCGTGTGCTCATAATCATCAATAATTACCCGATCAAAAAACAAATCGCAATTCTGGAATCCCATCGTGTGTACCGGCACCACCAGCACATTCGGCTTAAACCATTCGTCCTTTGCCAGATTCGTATCCGTGCAGGTAATACACGAAATAATAACGTCTGCATTTTTGAAGAACGTTTCATCGTCTTCTACGATAACGAACGTAACGTTCGAATATTGCTCATACCGTTGAACGATTTTTTCCGCTTGATCCTTATATTTCTTTAACTGGATTGTTATAGGTCTTTCAATAAGAGGGAGCAGCACATCTAACGTAGCCTTACAGGTGCTGCCGAGTCCAATACACGAAATCGTATTATACCCCTTAGGCGCCAAATGCAGGATGGTATAGGCAGCGACCGCGCCGGTTCTCATAGCCGTTATCCAATCCGCTTCCATGAGCGCTTTTAATTCACCGCTTTGAGAATCATACAGCAAAAGATCGCTATCTAACGACGGCACTCTGCCCGGAATTCTGGATACCATCTTTAGACCATAGACGTTTTCTGTCGGAATTAAGCACGGCATGGATGTAAAAAACACACCATCACCCGGCTTAATGCTTTCTTTTGCGGGAAGATAAGAAACGCTCTTAATACTCAGCGCCTCCTGCACCCAGTCCAAGCATTGTTGATTCGAAATACGCAATTCCTCTATCTGATGATTGTCTATGATAATCATGTTCGCTTCTCCTTAGCTTATTATTCAAAGACACACTTTTTCGCGATCTTGTCGAGGACGATACGCTTGTCCCCCTCGACAGGGACCCAGTTGGGATCCGGCACACGCCAGCCCTCGCCGTAGACGCTTGCCAAGAACGCCTCCGGCTCCGCTAAAACGGTGACCTCCATCCCATCGTACGCCTTTTTGCACACATCGCCGACCGCCGCAAAATGCGACTCGCGGATATGCACATCATACATCGAATCGTAGATGTAGCCGTCCTTACGGAAAAAGATATTCCAGATCGTCTCATCGCCGACCGTATGATAGCCGAAGAAATCCACCGTCAGATTGCCGAGACGGTAAGTCTGCTCCTGAATGTTTCCATCGATGGTGAACTGGTGCGTCTTGCGCAGTCCCTGCTCTGCGAGCAGCTGCTCGAACGCCTCCCACGAGAAGTTGTCGTCAACCTCCACGGCATAGTCCAGATCGCAGTCATACGACATAAAGCGGCCCGCACGCACCAGACCCAGCAGATTGCCGAAGGTCAGAAAATACTTAAGCTCCGTGCCGCCGAGCGCCGTCTCCACCTTTTGGAGGATGGTACTGCCGTCGGTCGCCAGTGCATCCTGCTTAAATTTTTGTGCCGCACGGTCCTTGCGATCGCCGATGAGGCGATCATACACGCCCTTGATCAGCTTATTGCGTTTGAGTCGCATCTTCAGATGATATAAACTCATTCCGATCATCCCTCCCAGACACGGATAACCCTTATTTTGCTATTATAGCACATTTATGTCCGTTTGACAACGTCTTTTACTTCTTTGAGGTTCATTGCGATCAACGCCAGCCACAAGATGCCCTGCAGCACATAACCGATAACCCCCTGCACGGTGATCATCAGGATCGCCTGCGCGAGCAGCAAGCCGTATTCGGTGAAGTATTTCGCGTGGTTGAGATGCAGGTCAATATGCTTGCGGGAATAATGCATCCGCATCGCCCAGATCACTACACTGGAGATGAGCGTCGCGATCGCCGCACCCTGCGCACCCCACCAATACACCAGCGGGAAATTGAGCACGATGTTCGTCAAGGCGCCCGCTACCGCCGATTTCGTAAAGGCGGCAGAATCCTTTGTCGCGGAGAAAACACCTCCGATGGTGCCCGACAGGGTGTTAAATACAATGTAAATCAGCAGCACCGGCACGAACACCCACGCCTGATAGAATTCCTTGGCGAACAATATCTTTGCCGCCACGCGGGTGAACATAATCAGCGACGAGCACAAGACAATCATAATCGTCTGACAGCCCTGATAAGTCTGCCGGTAAAAGCCCTCGCCTTCACGCGAACCGAATTCCTTGATGGCGGACAACTGCCACGCCTGAATGAATATCGATTGCACCGCATTGAGGATGGACGGGATCTTGTACGCCACCGAGTATATGCCGTTGACGCTCATACCGCAGAACCACGTAACCACGTAGCGACCTGCAGCGCTGTTGATATACCAACTGAGCGTCGTGAACATCAGCGGTGCGCAGTACCGCAGCATTTCCTTCTCGTAAGTCGGTGTGCGGAACATCCCTTTGAAATCAATGTAGCGGTGCATCTTGCTGCGAACAAACAAGAACACCGTCGGCACAACCAATCCGAGAATGTGTGCGTAGAAGTAGCCCAATAGGCCCCACCGCAGCACCAACAGAAAATAGATGTTGAGCAGCAGCATGACCACCGTGCTGAGAATACCGGCAATCGAGATACCGGATACGTCGTCCAGACCGCGAGCAAACTGCATCACCAGCTGATACAGCGCATACGCCGCAAACATCAGCACGAACGGCAACTTATACACGTCTACGACCGAATTAGGGAAAATGAGCGCCGCGCCCACTGTGCCGATAAGCGTCAGCAAGAAGGATATAACAATATACTTTATTCCTGCCGTGAACGCCGCGCGTCGGTTATCGAATGTTTCCCCAATCGTAAAACGCATCACGCCGTCAATCACATTCAGGCTGAGGATCGGCAACAGCATCTGCATCGTTGTATGTAGCAGGTCGTAGCTGCCGTATTCCTCCGTGGACAGCACGCTTGTATACAGCGGCACCAACAGGAACACCAATATCTTCGATGAAAAGCTGCCGATGAACAACAGCCCCGTGTTTTTTAACAGATATTTGAATCGTCCGTTCACGTTGTTTCCTCTCTGCCCAAAACCTTATGTTTAAATTCTTCAAACGAGGCGTATTTACGCGGCAGCGCCATCAAGTCCTCTACCAATGCCGCGTGGTCGTCACCGTCAACGCGGCTGTTTTCAAACACCGCGCGCGCCTTGTCCGACTCCCACAGGGACATAAACCACGACATCTCCGTCTCCTGCAGTTCTCGGCCAAGATACGCGCTCTTGCGCTCGTAGAAGGTCTTGGCATATTGTTCAAAGTTCTCGGAAAGACGCTTGTGATACTCTTCCATCGTGCAGATCACCCGCGCGGGGTTGCCACCAACCACCACGTTGGACGGCACGTCCTTGGTTACGACACTGCCCGCAGCAACAATGACGTTGTCGCCGATGGTCACATTCATCATCACGATGGCATTCATCCCGATGAACACGTTATCGCCGATCTTTGTGACGCCCGTCTTGTAGAGCATATCGTGATACAGCGGGCGCAGTACCGCGTAGCTGTAATCGTGCGCCAAAATGATGACGCCGCGGGTGATGCGGCAATTCTTGCCGATCTCCACAAATGGCAGAGCACTCGTGTCCACGGGGTTCATCCGCGGACTGTAAAAGAAGGTGCCGTCGCCAATCTTAGCGCCGCCGCGGCGCAGAAACGCCACGTATGCCTCACTCGAATAATGATTGGGGTCAATCAGCCGCAAAATCCACTTTTTAACGGAGCCTAACATCGTGTTCCTCCTTCTCGCGCAACGCGAAGCACATCGGAATCATCATCGCCAAGGTCTGGCACACAAAATAGATTTCAATGTTGTCGGTTAGATACAAAAGGAAACTATACATCGTGACCGCAAAGCCCATCACCGCCACCTTGTCACCAAAGCGTTTACGCAGCAGCGCAGGAAAACCAAGCAGATGATAGGCCGACCACAGCCCGTACATCACAAAGCCGTTCTCGACGTACATCTTAATAACATCGCTGTGTACGCCCGCCACCCGCAGATAGCTCATCTCGGTGGTCAGCAACTGCGTGACCACGTTACGGCCTAAGCCCGGATACAGAATATGGAAATCCGACAGCGCCATCACATCGCGGTAATAATAGATGCGTCCCATCGTGTTGACGTTGAACTTCTCCATTAGGTTAAAGAACAGATCACCCTCGCTGAGCAACCAAAGGAATCCGAAGCAGCCGATCAGTATTCCAACGCCGCCGACGATGCAGGCCTTGTACCGCGCTTTCTTCGGTAGGATATACACCAGCGCCGCAACCGCGAGGCACGCCAGTATCGCCAGCACTACAATGCGCTTCATACCAAGGATGCCGATGCTGACCGCGCAGGTGATAAACGCAATATCCCGCCGCTCCAGCTTGCGGCCGCGGTAGAGATAATACACCATAATGTAGCCGATCGCCAGCACAATGTCATGCAGCTCGAGATAGTTCTTCGCGGCAGACTGATCAAAATACGCCTGAATGATCGCATCGGGGATGATGTGCGGCCCGATAAGAATCACGCTGCTCACCATCGACAGCACAAACGCGCCGATCACCGCAATCAGCGTATATCGTAGCACATTTGCGCCAAACAGATACACCACCGACAGCACGATAAGCACGGGAATGTACACCGTCGCATTGCTCGTCAGGTATTTCCACTCCACCTTGCCGAGCAGCATCAGCACGAGCGTATACGCGTGGGTAATGATATGCGGGATTAGATACGCGCACAGGAAAAAGCCTAGATTTTTCATCAGGGGGATATCCGCGCGATGCTTCTTGCGCAGCAGGCGCAGGCACGCGACCGCGACCCAAAGCCCGCCGACGAGCAGCGGCTCTTTATACCCAATGGTGTGCGTCCCGTAACGCGGGGTGAACGCCACGGTCATCGTGAGAATATACAGCCATACCATCTTGGTCGACCAGATTTTTTTGAGTAGATTTTTCATCGACATCTTCCTTTAGATAATCCCTTTGTTGGCAAGCAGGTACAGCAGCCACGCTGCGCGAAGCTGCAGCATATACACAAATACACGCTGCTTTAACCCCAGCTTGCGGATCGGATAGGTCGTTACGATCTTCGCGATCAGCTCGTCCCGACAAATGCGGCGGATATTCTCCAAAGACTGCTTCGCCCCGTGCCCCGACACCGCACGGCTCTCCTGCGAAACGCACGCCTTGATATACACAAAGAACAGACGGTCAAATCGGTTCTGTGTCTGCTCGTCATAGCCGAGTTCTTTAAGCGTGCGGCTCATCTCACGATAAAAATGGCAGGAACGCTCAAATCGGTCGGCGCGATAGCTCCTGGTCAGTGACGCGGAATTCGATCGATAATGATAGCCGATATACGAGGTCGTGCACGCACCGTTCGCGTGCTGTAAATACGCAATATTGAACGGCAGATCCTCGGATAGGATCTCCCGCTCGGACAGGAACCGAAGTCCCTGCTCACGAATCGGCTCTACAGAATAAAGCACGCCCCAGACGCACATCTCAAGGCTGTCCTTCTTATCCGGCAGCGAGCCGAGCAAGCGGGGGGCAAACGCGCTGCGCGCTCCCTCTCCTGCAAACACCTCGTCGGCGTAATCCGTGCGGTAAAACACCGTGCCGTCATCCTGCACACGCTGAAAACCACTCTTACACATATCCGTGCCGGTCTCCCTCAGCGTGCGCGTCATCATCTCGAGCCAGTCGGGTGCGAGGTAATCGTCCGAATCGACAAACGCGACATATTCTCCCGTAATATTATCCAGTCCCGTGTTGCGCGCCATACCCAGACCCGCGTTCCGCTTATGCACGACGCGCACGCTGTCATGCTGTGCCGCGTACTCGTCGCAGATCGCACCGCTGTTGTCCTTAGAGCCGTCATCCACCAGCAGGATCTCGTAAAACGGCTCGGTCTGGGAAAGCAGACTGTCAATACACTCACGCAAATATTTTTCTACATTATAAACGGGAACGATGACACTTACTTTCATCATTCTTCCCCTTTCTGTTGCTCACCGTCCGCCTCAAGCGCATTAAGGATGCGGGTGATGTTCACGTGACGGCTCGCGCCGAACGGCTCATAGGATGCCAGAATAAAATCCTTTCTGGCCAACTGCGGGATCACCGTGATTCCCGTATCCAAGCCCTGCCACTTTTTGCAGGTGAAGAACAGCTTGTTCTTATACGGCAGCTGCAAAAACGCCCGCACGTCCCGCTCGGTGCAGCCGTTCTGGTCATTGAACTTGACCAGCAAGCGGTTCCAGTTGATGCGCTTGCAGCGGCGGCGCCACTTTTCGGTGGCCTCCTGCTCACTGTGGTAGTGCAGGAAAAAGATCTCCACCTGCTCATCCCCCAGCGATAACACGCCGATCGGGTAACGACCGAAGCGCTTGTCCCCCGCGAGCTGCGGTGCGTCCTTCCAGCGGGATTCCTCCGGCTGTACGAAAGACAGCTCCGCTTCGACGTATTCCCGCAGGCGGGCGACAAATTTCACATAGTCTTCTGCCATAAAGAACAAACCCACCGTCGGGGAATTTTTCGGCAGATTATAGCTCTCGTACACCATCCCGCCCCAGCAGTTGTTGGAGATGATGGTGAAGTCCGTGTCGGTCAGCTGCTTTTTTCTCCATTCGGCAAACGCTTTGCGGCGGTACTTAAGCACCTTCAGCCGCAAGCCTTCATACGTGGGCATATTATTCCCCTTTCTTTCGTTGCCTGCAGTACTCCTCGTACAGTTCCTTCATCCGATCGGCATTGGCCACCACGTCGTAGCCCGCCGCGGTAATCTTTTGTATCCACGCGCCGCTCTGCGCGGCGCGGTCGTGCGCGGGTGCGGTCTCGCGCACCGCATCCACCCACACGCGGGTGCTGTCGATCGGCAAATACCGCAAAGAGCCCGTAAGATTTGCTTCGGTCGCCACCGTGTCCGCTACCAGACAGGGCAGACCCGCGGCCTGTGCTTCCACCAGCACGACGGGCAGACCCTCGTGCAGCGACGGCAGCACAAACAGATCCATCGCCTGGAAATAGCAGCGCGCCTTGGTCGACTTGCCCATAAACAACACCTTGTCGTCCAGGCCGAGCCGATGCGCCTTCGCCTTCATCTCGTCCAGCAGCGCACCGTCGCTGAGCAACAGCAGCAGATAGCGGTCGTCCTCTTTGACCAGCTCGGCAAACCAATCCAGCAGGAAGGTGTGATTCTTCTGCTCGATGAAGTTGCCGACGTGTCCGATGACCGTGCGGTCACCCGCACCGATCTGCGCACGGTACTCTTCCCGCACAGCCGGATCGTACCGATACTGTTCAAGCTCGATGCCGTTCTTGAGCACCGTGAAGGGGTGCTTACCGTACAACCAGCGGCCGGCATCCTCGCCGCAAGCAAAGCCGTGGGTGTAACAGCGGCGAAACAGCGGACTGAGCAGCTTATGCAGCGTCACGTGCGAGCAGGTGGTGTTGTGCGAGTGCACAATGCGCACAGGCACCCGCGCAAACAGCGCCGGCAGGACGTCCGGCAGCATCATCGCGCTGTTGCCGTGGATATGCACCACGTCGTAGCCGCCTTCCTTACACACGCGGTAAAGCTGCCACATATACCTCAGCGGATTCGAATTGCGGGGGATGTAGTACACCGCGGCACCGTTCCCCTCAAGCTCTGCGCGATATTCTTCGCTGATCTCGTTCTTCACCACAAAGTCGATCGACGTCGCCGTGCGATCCATATTGCGGTAATAGTTCATAATCACCGACGTGATGCCGTTGAGGCGAAAACGTACGGTATTCACGATCAAAACCTTCATTTATCCATAAACCTCTTGCCGCTCCTTGGAAGCGTTGTTTTTAATCACGTATTCGCCGATGTCGGTAAGCACCACGTCGTGCTGGATGCCGCGCTCCTCAACGGGCGGCAGCTTCATATAGTCGCCGTAGATCTCGGTCAGCATCTGCTCGGTGCGCAGCGGAACGCGGAACTCGTATCCCTCGAAGGGCAGCGTACGCGTCTGCTGAAGATCCTCGTCGGTGATGACACTCTGATACCACTCGGTGTCTACGTAACGGCCCGTGGGACGCCGCTCATACAGGCGGCGCAGCTTTTCCGCCAGCTTCAGCGCGCCGTCCTTGCGCAAAAAGAAGAACGCCGCACTCATGAGCTTAGCAAACTTTCGCCGCTTCGGCTTAATAAAAGCATAATCCGTCTTGCCGAGTGCCGCCCATTTGACACACTTTGCCGCGCGGAAATGCAGCCACTGCTGCCAGGAGCGCTTCGGCATAACGTCGAACGGGAAAATGTCCAGAAAAATGCCGTTGTGCTGCTTGGAATTAACGGCGTAATCCTCCATAAGCGCCGTGCCGTTAAGGCGGATCTTAGCACTGCCGAACGCATACGCGGGATCGGTCTGCCCCGTCTGCAGGAAAAAGTCCTCCCCCAGCTCCGACGGCGCTATCTGCAGGAATTTCTCATAATCCTCGCGCGGCATTCCGACGTCCATATCGTCATCCCACGGGATAAATCCCTGATGGCGCACCGCGCCGAGCAGGGTGCCGTAAGTCAAAAAATATCTCAGCCCGTTTTTCTCGCATATACGCTGAAATTCCAGCGCTATATCTAAGATACAGCGCTGGAGTTCTCTGAGTTTATCCGCCATGTTACATTGCCCCTTTTGCAAGAAGTTTTTATTTCAACATCTCGTCCACGATGGCCGAAAACTGTTCGTTGAAGCGCGCATTGTTGCTCTTATGCTCCGAGGGCATTGCTTCGATCAACTCCTCGTATCGCAACAGAATATCCTTGAGATCCGCAATGTCTTCTACGACAAACATATTCCCTTGGCGCGCCTGCACCTCTTTGGCAAACGAGATCTGGTGATCGTTGACATGCTCGTCAAACTTCTTCTGACGTGGGACGACCACCGGAATCTTTCCGACCTGGAAGGGCATAATGAAGCTGGACGGGCCGCCGTGGGTGACCACAACGCGCGCCTCATTCACATACGCCACCATCTTCTGATACGGATAGAACTTGTCCCACGTGCAGTGCTGCGGCTCATAGGTGCTGTAGCCCGTCTGAATAACGACCTCATCCTCGATGACCCCGCTGCCCTTCAACTCGTCAATATAGCGCACCAAGCGGTCAAATGCCTGCTCGTGCGTACCAACTGTGACAAAAATCACGGTTTCTTGCCCCTTTCCGATCAGAAGATGCTGCCAAGGTTGATCGCCTTGGGGTACACCTGCTTCATTTCCTCCCACTGGACAATAAACTTGTCCGCGATGGGATACACCATCTTGCCGGTCATCGTCGAGGTGTTGATGCGATCAAGCACCTCTATGTAGATCAACTTGACGCCGAACAGCTTGCCCAAATAAAAAAACGGCACCGCTACTGCCGCGCCGGTAGAAATGATCACATCCGGACGCTCCTTGCGCAACACCTTCCACGCCAATCTCGTGTTGATGATCAGTGCTTTTAAACTGCGATTTGTGGGATAGTAGCAATGATAGACCGATTCGCCTTCCAGCAAGCTGTTTGCATCGTCTTTATTGAACGTGACCCAGAAGCGCTCCTTGTCTTCCCAAAACGGCCTCAGCATATACAAATGCGTTAAATGCCCTCCGGAAGAACCGGTTAAACACACTTTCATTCTTCTACCTCATCTCAAAATCATCCTGTGTTTTATCAACGATTCCCGTTAATCCGATCCGCTCAGCGGAAATGCCCGCCGTATAGCATTTTTGATTATACACCATTTGTCGCCATTTAGCAAGTGGAAAAGTTATTATTACGCGTGCGCGCGCGTATGATATCCTCGCTGATTCATAAATTGTGCTATTTTCGCTTAAAAAAAGCCCGCCGTCCGTGACACGGACGGCGGGCTTTTTTAGTCATTTAAGCGCTGCTTTCAAAAACACCCTGACCGCGCAGGTATAGGCGGCCGGATCGGTCATATAGGCGATGCCGTGGTCGGCGGCAGGAACGGTCACGAGCGTCGCACGGGACGCACAGGCGGCTGCCAGCTCGCGGCTCATCGCGCAGGGTACGAGCGCATCGACGCCGCCGTGGATAAACAGAATCGGCACCCGCGCACGCGCCACCGCCGCAAGGGCATCCCCGTCGGACAGACGAAACCCGCCGTACAGCCACGCGCTCAGGCGCACAAGCGGCATCGCGAGCGCGGGCGACAGTTTAAGATTACGACGGCAAACATCGCGGATAATGGCGGCGGCCGATGTGTACGGACAGTCGGCGATGATCCCCGCGACCTGCGACGGAAGCTCTGCCGCCGAGGCCATCAGCACCGTCGCCGCGCCCATCGAGACGCCCCACAGGGCGATCGGCGCGTCGGGGGCTTTCTCGGCGATAAACCTCGCCCAATCCACGCAATCAAGCTGTTCGCGCACGCCGAAGGAGATGACCCGCCCGCCGCTCTCGCCGTGGGCGCGCTGGCTGACAAGCAACACGTTGTGTCCCAGCTCCTTGGCAATTTTGAAGCACCCACACATATCCTGATACGAGCCGCGGTAGCCATGCACCAGGATGTGCGTCGGCGCACCCTCGTGAAAAACGTAGTGGCGCGCGTGCAGCGCAACGCCGTCGCGCGCGAGAATGCGCGCGGGCTCATACGCCTCGCCCTCGAGCTGCTCCACCAGCTCGACGAGCTGTTCCCAACAGCGGGAATATACCCCGCCGCGGGGGTACTCCACCCGATCGTGCGGCATCGGCCACCGCACAAAGCAGCGCACGAAGATCCAACAGCACACCGCCAGCAACAGCGCCGCCGCCGCGAAAAATGTCAAAAAAATCATATTTCCACCTCGATAAAAATAACCGCCCCGAGGAGCACTCCCCGAGGCGGTCAGCCTGTGTGTAGTATTCGCTTACGGTCCGCAAAGTATACGTCGCGTCCGCATGCACGCGAAAAAGCAACCGCCCCGACGTATCCGTGGATACATCGGGGCGAGACTTTCTCACGTTTTACACAGCTTCATCACGAGGGCGGTGGGAAGCAGTTTTGCCAGCACGCGATAGAATTTGAAAAACGCGGTCGGGGTATACACGCCGCGTCCCGCTGCTGCCTTGACGAGCGCGCGGTCGGCGACCCTCTGCGGGTTGCAATACGGCAGGCGGTCGAAGGTCGCCGAGCGGCCCGTGATGTCCGCCACGGAGAGGAACTCCGTCGCCATCGGGCCGGGGCACACCGCGAGCACATTCACCCCGCGCGGGCGCAGTTCCTCGCGCAGGCCCCGCGACAGATGCAGGTCAAACGCCTTAGTCGCGGAATACACCGTCATACGCGCGGTCGGCGCAAAGGCGGCGATGGAGGCGATGTTGATGATAAAGCCACCCTTCGCCATAAAGGGGAGCACCGCCGTCGCCATCGCGGTCAGACCGCGGCAGTTGAGGTCGACCATCCGCGTCTGGGTGCGCCAATCGCTGTCGATCATATCGTTGAGTTCACCCAAGCCCGCGTTGTTAATGAAGATCTGCACGGCGGGTTTTTCGGCGGCAAGGCGCGCCTCGAACGCCGCATAACTCGCCTCGGCGGTCAGATCCAGCGGGAACACCTCGACGGGAATGGGGCAGCCCTGCGCCATCGCCGCCAGACGGTCGGCGCGGCGGGCGATGAGCCAAATTTGCTCCAGATCGGGATACCGTTTAACGATGCTGTCATAGAAGGCCTGCCCCAGACCTGCCGACGCACCCGTAATAATGGCGATGTTCATAAAGATCACTCCTTTTATCCACACTATACCACAGATCGGTGGAAAAGAAAAGCCCGCAGGCGAAAATTCGCCTGCGGGTAGCCAAAGCATCAGTCCTTGATCGGCTGCCAACAGCGCTCGCGGCGATTGCGCAGGCAATCGGGATCGCTCTTGCGGCGGTCGCAGTGGTAGCAGATCTCGTTGGTGAGCACGGGCGCGTCGGAGAAATATTCGTCAAGGTTCATAAAGGTGGTGCGCGCGATATCCGCGAGCGCCTCCTCGGTGAGGAACGCCTGATGCGAGGTCATAATGACGTTCGGGCGGGACACGAGCAGGGACAGCGTTTCGTCCAACACGGGGATGTCGGAGTTATCCTCGAAGAAGAGGTCGGCCTCCTCCTCGTACACATCCAGTCCCGCGCCGCGCACGGCGCCGCTGTTGAGCGCCTCGAGCAGCGCCTCGCTGTCCACCAGCCCGCCGCGCGAGGTGTTGATGAGGAATACGCCCTTCTTCATCTTCGCAAAGGCATCGCCATCAAGCAGATGGCGATTCTCCTTGGTCAGCGGGCAGTGCAGAGAGATAACGTCACTGCGTTCAAGCAGCTCATCGAGGGTCACATAATCCAGCCCGCTGTCCGCAGCGGGATAAGGGTCGTAGGCGAGCACCTGCATCCCGAAGCCGCGGCAGATGTCGATGAACACCCGCCCGATCTTGCCCGTGCCGATGACGCCGACGGTCTTGCCGTACAGATCCATCCCGCCGAGGCCGACGAGGCTGAAATTGAAATCGCGGGTGCGGATATACGCCTTGTGCACCTTACGGTTGAGGCACAAGAGCAGCGCCATCGCGTGCTCCGCGACCGCGTGGGGCGAGTAGGCGGGCACACGCACGATCACGAGCTTACCGTAGGCCGCCTTACGGTCGACGTTGTTGTAGCCCGCGCAGCGCAAAGCGAGCACCTTCACGCCGCATTCGTACAGAATGTCGATCGCCGCCGCGTCGATGGTGTCATTGACAAAGGCACACACCGCGTCACACCCCGCCGCGAGGCGCGCGGTGCGGGCGGTGAGCTTGGTCTCAAAATAGACGATCTCGTACCCCGTGTTGGCACGGTCGAACCACAATTTATCGTAAGGCTTAGTGTCAAAAAACGCCAATTTTTTCATCGAAATTCCCTCCCGAGGAAAGTATGTGAAATAGGGCGGTTGGTATTCCCGCCGACACGATGATATCACAATTTTAGTCGGTTTACAAGGGGACTTCCTCTTTTTGTTTATAGTGCGCACAAGCCGGTGTGTCGGGCTTGCGATGCTTCAGACGCGGATAACGGCAATGCCCGCAATACACGATTATGTATCCCCTGCCGTGTCGGACGTAATGTTGAATGTAGTGTTTGCAATTTTCGCAGATTTGTGTCATAAAATCATCTCCTCGAAAAACATTATAGAGTTTATAACACTAAAAGTCAATAGAGAAATAAACTCTATGCTATAATTTTTTTGAGGTGGATAGATGATGAATTATAATGAGCGTATCCGAAAACTGCGCGAGGATGCCGACAAGACTCAGACCGCGATTGCCGCACTGCTGAATGTGGGGCAAAAGACCTACAGCGACTATGAACTCGGCAAAACAAGAATCCCCGTAGACAGTCTGATTATTTTGGCCAAGCTGTACGATGTGAGTATGGATTACATTTGCGGTGTCAGCATGGTCAAAAACACATTCCCAAAGAAATAACGAAATTGCGTCAGCAATTCTGACGTTTAGGATGAGTAACAATGAATTATCATAAACGCTTACGCGATTTAAGAGAAGATCGCGATCTCACGCAAGCCGAAGTCGGGAAAGTGCTGCAAAAATCGCAGCAAGGGTATAATCACATTGAGGCAGGCAGAGCGGAATTGAAAATTGACGATTTGATCAAGCTTTGCCGTTTTTATGATGTTTCCGCAGATTATCTGATCGGCTTGACCGATAAGAAAAAATCGTATAAATAGGAAACGGGCGATTAATAATCGCCCCTACAAGCTCAATTTAAGTTTCTTCGTAGGGGCGGATGCCCACATCCGCCCGTTTTGGTTTGCGCAACTTTTGCGGGTCGTCGAGACCGCCCGTCACGGCGAAGATCCGATCTCGCACATTTACAAAAACTTCATTTTTGCGTGACGATTTCGACACAGTTCTCTGCTATGATAAAGGCGTACCCCCAGCGGTACACGCGTTTTTTCATTTTTCTCCTCTTTCTTTTTCATCCTCTTTTGAGCAGTCCCGACCCACCCCGTCGGGACTGCTCCTTTTTGCGGATTTTTTACCCGTCGCGGGGCATACTACCCACGGAGGAATGTCTATGTTACCAGCTCAACCACTCACCGCGTGGCAGCGAGCCGCCGCGCTGGCAACGGAGGG
>JAEIGA010001238.1_pt1 | contig 39502 bp, 48 predicted proteins | sample 9270691 | NCBI WGS metagenome assembly JAEIGA01 (sample SAMN17057246, study PRJNA624740) | gut metagenome | biome: biome; isolation source: fecal sample | host: Bos grunniens | place: China: Xizang | collected 2019
CGAGCAAAAGGTTACCTCTCTTGAAGGCTTCCGCGATAGCTATGAGGAAAACTTTGATGATCTTCAATCGCGAGTTTCCGATGCCGAGCAAAAGGTTACCTCTCTTGAAGGCTTCCGCGATAGCTATGAAGGAAACTTTGATGATCTTTACACGCGAGTTAACGAGAACACTTTGAAGATATCAATTCTTTCGGGAGAAAATGGAGTAAATAGTGACATTCTTGATCAATTTGTTGATGACGTTAACGAGAACACTGTAAGGAGCTTAAAAAACGAAACTGCAACTGAAAGATTACAGGGCGAAGTTGATCAACTTTTGGAAACCACACATCAGCACACCATGAAATTCATTGACATTGCCCCGAAGGTTGAAATGATTGATGAAATTGACTATCGCGTGGCTGACATTGAAATCGGCTATAGGGATAGCGTCAGACTGACCGGTGCTAACGGAAAGCAGTACAAATTGACCATTGACGAAAACGGTGCTTTGGTAGTTTCGGAGGTGATATACAATCATGAGTAAATATTTCTATAACGGCATTGCGTTGCCCGATATAAACTCGGTATGGACGGATAAGGTTACATTTCCGTATGCGTTTATTCATAGCGATGGCGTACAGCATTATTTGTTCTTTTCGTCATCAAAAGTACAATACGGCACGAACGGCGAAAATGCGAAGGGCTCTTATAGCAAAAATGCTGCTGTGATAGCAATGGGTGCTTTAAGGAATGGAGCTTGGGCTATCATTATTGATGCGATGGCTGTGTCAGAAAACGGCGCGATATTTACGTCAACAGATGGTTCGGACATACATATTCTGTGGTCTAACCATGATGTAACAACCATTGATAACGGTGTGCCTAATGATACAATTTACCTTGCTGCATCTGACCCTGTATACGCGGGAAGCGATCCTGAACCCGATCCCGAACCCGAACCCGAGCCTGATCCCGAACCCGAGCCTGATCCTGAACCCGATCCCGAACCCGAACCCGAACCCGATCCTGAACCTTCTACTCACATCTCTGCTGATCTTTATATCAAAAAAGGAAACAAGGTGTACCAGGCGAGAACGAGTACAGGAGTAGACACCACCGAACTGGAACAGACAGTTTCTCAACACACCACGCAGATTGAGAGTATCAGGACAGATTTGAGAGATACCCACGATGACATTGATGAAATCGAATTGCGTGTCAGAGCGATTGAGCAAGGCGGTGGTGCTGGTGGCGGCGGTGACACATCCGGGTTGGAAGCGATTGTATCCGGGCATACCAATCAAATTAACGGTATTGGCAACGATGTAGAGCAACTTAAAACGAATGTTGCCGAAAACACGCGAAAGCTTGATATGATTATGGATGACGACGAAAGTGCAGCAGGTGCTATCATGCAGCTTTCCAACACCGTATCCGAGCACACAAGCAAAATTGAAATCATCGAAACAAGAATTGAAGACACAGCCGACGAGGTATTCAGTCTTTCCAACACCGTATCCGAGCACGGCACTACGATTGGTAGACACACGGACCAACTGGGAGATTTGGAAGACGATGTCGGTGGACTGCGAAACACCGTTTCTGATCACGGCACTACGATCAATGGGCACTCGGCACAAATTGAAGAATTGGACGGTTATGTCGGTGGACTTTTAGATGCCGTTTCCGGGCACACAACGAGCATCAATAGAATCAGCGCGGATTTAAGCGACACTCAAGAAGAGCTCGATGCGCTTGATATTCGCGTAAGTGGTCTTGAATTGACGGGAGGCGGAGGCGGAAACAACGGTGACACAGGCGGTGAGCCTAACCGAATCAATGAATTTCGCGTTAACGGCACTGCGGTTGCAATTGCAAATACGATTGCTAACCTTCTTGTTGCATCCGGTGACGAAAACGGTACAATCAAGGTAAACGGCGAGGATATTGCTGTTAAGGGGCTTGCTGCGTTGGCTTACAAGGGGCAGGTTTCCGAGTCTGACCTTGACGCAGCTTTGAAGAGCGTTATTTCCGAAAAGGTCACAAGCACGGAAGTCGGCTCTGCTATCAGTACCGCTTTGCTTAATTACTATACGACAGGTCAAACGGATGCGAAAATTACAGAATTGTCGCAGGCAACGGAAAAATCGTTTGAAGATTTGGCTGCGGTAGCAACGTCAGGTTCTTACAATGATTTGACCAATAAGCCCACGATCCCCACGGTGAACAACGGCACGCTGACCATTCAAAAGAATGGAACGAATGTTGCGACATTTACGGCAAACCAAAGCGAAAATGCAACTGCAAACATTACCGTGCCGACCACACTTGGAGAGCTGACAAACGACAAGGGGTACTTAACAGCGGAAACTGACCCGACAGTACCGTCATGGGCAAAGCAACCGAGCAAGCCCACCTACACCGCAAGCGAAGTCGGCGCAAGACCGAGCACTTGGACTCCTACAGCGACAGACGTTGGAGCAAGACCGAACACGTGGACTCCCACGGCTGCGGACGTTGGTGCTTCTCCTACGGGGCACAAGCACACCAAGTCGGAGATCACAGACTTCCCGACAAGTATGCCGCCTACGGAGCATAATCACGATGACCGATATTACACCGAGGGCGAGATTGACGCCAAGCTCGCTGGCAAGGCTCCTGCCTACACCTACGGCACGACAGACTTGACCGCAGGCACAAGCGCACTTGAAACAGGAAAATTGCATTTTGTATATGAGTGAGGTGGTAATAACCTATGGAAAAAGCAATTTACAACGGCGTGGATAATGTTGCGAGGAAGGTCAAGACTCCTTATATCGGCGTGAACAATGTTACCCGAAAGGTAAAAGGTGCCTATATCGGTATTGATAATGTTGCAAGGCAATGTTTATCGGGTGGCACAACGATAAGCGAATTGTCGGTTGGTGATTCTGTATATATGAATGTAAATGGAGTTTCTAAAGAATTTCTTGTAATTCATCAAGGAAATCCCGATTCTTCAATATATGACAGTTCTTGCGATGGAACATGGCTGCTGCTGAAGGGCGTATATACCACCATGGCGTTTGGCGATTCTATTTTCTACTATGAATCAAATATTCATAGTTATTTGAACAATGATTTTATCAATCTGCTTGACGAGAATATAAAAAACACAATTAAACAGGTTAAAATTCCTTATACCAAACGCAATTTAGAGACTTATGCATATGAGACTTTCAATGGTTCAAATGGTCTTTTGACAAAAGTGTTCTTGTTGTCTTATACAGAACTTGGTTTTCCTAATAAAGAATATACGCCTATTGAAGGTGTTTCGCTTGGCTATTTTGAGAATAAATCAGCTACTGATATATCAATTGGGGCTGCATGGTGGCTTCGCTCCATATATACGCAGTTCACGGGGGGGAATATATATATTATTGCTTCTAATGGCAAAGTTTCGGTCGATGGTTACCCAAGTTTTCCTTATGGGGTTCGCCCCGCTCTCATTCTTCCAAGCGATACGCTTATGGATTCAAACTTCAATGTTATTGGATAAAAATATTTTTTTGGAGGCATTTCAAAATGACAATCAAACTTACAAACGGCGCAGAGTTAAACCCCATCGTGGTTACAGGTGGCGCGTCCTACGTACAGGGCGCAAAGCGTGACACACTTCACTTTGTATTCCCTGCAACCGAGAGCATGGCGGCACTCGATGCGGCATTCTCCGCAGCAGCGTGCGAGTCTATCACCATTATTGGTGATGACGGCAGCGAAGCAATACACAAGGCGTACACCATCCGCGCAAAGATGGAAAAGGCTCTTGTAGAGGTCACACCTGCAACCGCAGAAGCGGAAGCCGTATTTGAGGAGCGCATCACCGTGGCTATGGCGCAGCGCACCTATACAGAAAGTCAGTTGGCATCCTTGACTGATACTGTTGACGTATTGGTCATGGAAAATCTGTTGGCATAATAAGGAGGTAAGCATCATGTTTGAAACGATCAAAAGATTGTACGCAAAGACTGGCGATACCACCATTGTGGCGAATGCCGTGAAAAAGGGCTGGATCACTAAAGAACAGTACAAGGAAATCACCGGCAAGGAACATAGCTAACGGAAGACATCCGTGGCGCACCAAGAAATCATTGTGTAATAAATTAGAGGGCTACTTTATGTAGCCCTTTTCCTATGGGGGTGAATTTTTTGAATCTTGAAGAAATGAAGAAAAAGGTATTTGCTCTGATTGAGGAATACGATAAAAACAGCCCATATTTGACCGCAGACGTTGACCTGCAAGCAAAGATCAACGAGGTCATCAACCAAGTCATGTTTGAGCTTTCGCGGATCAAGAAGATCCCGAAATACGTGGAGCTCGCCATTGAGAGCGGTGATGTCTTGGAGTTTACCGATATCGAGAGCGAGTGCGGATATGAAATATATCAGCTTGGCACGGTGGGCGGCGTGAGATACGTTCCGAGGGCAAACGGCACGGTGCTGAAATTCTTGGAGAGCGGCACTGCAGAGATAGATTGCTACGTTTATCCCGAACGGATCACGGAGAAAACCAAGGACAAGGCTTACGAGTTTGAGCTTTCGCCCGATGTGCTTGAGATCATGCCTTACGGTGTGGCTGCCGATCTTCTCAAGAGTGACGTTAGTGCAGAGTATGGCAACGTGTACGCGCAGAGATATATGGAGCTCAAGCAGATGCTTGATCCCCGGTATCAGCATACCACGATCTACATTGAGGGGGGCTTTGATATATGAGCGTAGCAACGGGTGATCTGATTTCCCGTACTTACGGAAATTTCCGCGGCTGTGACTTTCGCGGCGAGGATATCAATATACGCAGAAGCCCCGATTGCCTGAACGTGTGGCACGATTACCGCGAGATCGAGAGCATACGCACGCGCCCGACAATGGAGCTGAAAACCGCGTTTGAGGGCAGGATTTACGGCATAGCGTTCTTTAATGGGCAGATGCTGGTACATTGTGGGGATAAGCTCTACAAGGTCGTTGGCGGTGCAAAAACCGTGCTCAAAACGGGGCTTGCGCAGAGAGAGAGTAACAGCTTTATCTTTGAGAACGTTTGGTATCTTCTCGACGGCAAGAGTTACCTGCAATATGACGGCACGACCATCAAGGACGTTGAGGGCTTTGTGCCGACTACTTCGATTGGCAGAAAGCCCGCAGGCGGCGGCAAGATCCAGCAGGACGTGAATATGCTTTCCGAGTATCGCATCAACACCTTTTTGGCTGACGGTAAGAGCAAGGAATTTCACCTTGACGCGCAGGGCATTGACGAGGAATTTGCAGAGGTCTTGGTGGACGGCAAGCCCGTTGATTCCTATGCGATCAGCGAGGACGGCGTTGTGACGTTTCTGCAAGCTCCCCCTGCTCCCTTGACGGATGGGCAGGATAACGTGAGCATCAAATTCAAGAAAAAGGTGGACGGCTACCGCGATAAGGTGCAGAAGTGTACCTTGCTGGCGGTGTTTGATAACCGCGTGTTTATCAGCGGCAATCCCGATTATCCCAATACCGTGTGGCATTGCAGCCTTGACGATCCCACGTATTTCTCCGACCTTGACTATTATAACGAGGGCGTTGACGCTGCCAAGGTCATGGGGCTTGTGGCAGGTAACAACAATCTGTGGGTGTTCAGAGAGCCTTCGCAGGCGAATACCAGCGTATTCTATCACACGCCGTCTATGGACGAGGAATACGGCAAAGTTTATCCTTCGCAGCATTCCAGTATTTCGACCGGGTGCGTCGGTAAGGCTGTGAATTTCAACGATGATATCTTGTTTTTCTCTGATCGAGGAATGGAGGGTATCAGCGGTGACGTGACCACGGAGCAGATGATTGCGCACCGCAGCACCTTTGTGGATAGAAAGCTGATTGCCGAAAAGAATTACAAGAACATGATCCTTGCCGAGTGGGAAGGCTATTTGCTGATCTTTACCGGGGATAAGGCTTACTTGGCTGACTCTCGCGCCATGTTTACCAATGAGGGGCACATGGAGTATGACTTCTTTTACTGGCGCATGGAAAAGGAGATCACGGCAGCGCGCGTGGATAACGGCACGCTGTATCTTGGCACAAAGGACGGCGTTTACACGCTGACGGGCGAGGGCGATATAGAAAGCTATTGGGTCACGCCCAAGGACAAATTCAAGTCGGCAAACAAGCTGAAATCCACGCACAAGAGAGGTTGCGTGGTGGAATGTACCGGCGACGTTTCGGTGTATGCCAAGACCGAGAGCACCGACTTTGAACTGATCGAAAATTTCGAGGATATCACCGACTCTTTCGTTTGCCGCATCAAGAGAAAGAAGTGGAAGGATATTCAACTTAAATTTTATTCCAAGACGAGATTTAGTCTTGAGCAGGCAACGCTGGAAGCGTTCTGCGGCGGCTATATCAAGAGGTAGGGGGTGCGTAAATGTCTAAATATTACGAGGTTGACGAAAAAGACGAGAGATTGACGGACGTTGAGAAGCAGGGCAACGATATGCTGTCGGGCTATCAGTCCGATATGGATAAAGCCCTTGATAACAATAAGTCTGCTTTGAGCGGTATCAATTCCAAGTTGGAGCAGGGACAGAAAGAGCTGGAAGCGGCTGCAAACGAGCGCACCGAGTTTGCCATTGACGAGATCGAGCGGCAAAAGGCGAATGCGCAAAAGGACTACACCAAGGAGCAATCGGGCGCGTATAAGGACTGGCAGACGCAAAAAGACCCTTACGGCGTAAACGCCGAGAAGATGGCAGGTGCAGGGCTTGACGGAACGGGCTATGCCGAGAGCTCGCAGGTCAGAATGTACAACCAGTATCAGGCGCGAGTCACGGTTGCGCGTGAGGCTATCCAACGCACGATGGATAACTTCAACGCGAAAATTGCAGAAGCGAGAATGCAGAACAGCGCGACCTTGGCGCAGATCGCTTACGATACGATGATCAAGCAAGTAGAGTATGAGCTCACGTTTGCTATGAAGAACACCGAGCTCTTGACGCAGATGGCAGGGCAGAAGGTTGCTATTAAGCAGCAGAATCAGCAGAATTATATGTCTGTATATCAGCAGCTTATTCAGGAAGCGCAGTACAATGCTTCTATGGCAGAGAACAAGCGTCAGTTTGACGAAAACATGGCGTTCCAGCGCGAGCAGTTTAATTGGCAGAAGGCAAAGGCTGCGGCAGCATCGAGCGGTGGCGGCGGTGGATCGGCAACCATCAAGAAATCTTCCGGCAAGAAGTCGAGCGGCAGCAAGAAGGTCAGCTCGTCGAAAGTTACAAAGGCTGTGAACAAGGATGATGCCGACGGCAAGAAAACCACGAGCAAAGAGCCCAAGGTTGACATGAACAGCGTATTGAAATTGGGCTACGGTCCGATCAGCGCATCCAAGCTGAACAGTTTGGTAGCATCGGGGCAGGTCAAGGAATACGAGCAAAACGGCAAGCTGAAATACAAGCTGGTATTTGCTCCGAGAGGAAAGACACAAGGCAAGGGCACTACCTTCAAGACCACAAACAAGAACAAGTAAAGGGGGCTGAATTATGGGCTTTAATGACGAATATCAGAAGCTCCGCAAGAAGCGTTTAGAGGGTCAAAATTCCGACAACGAATCAACAGCCCCTGTTATGCTTTATCGAAACAAGACCGCAACGGCAGAGGATATTGCGCCTGTTATGACTTCCAAAAAGACCGCCACGACCGAAAAGGACGAGGACGATGGCAATGGCAAGAAGTGGTGGCAGGGCTTTGTGCAGAAGGGTGATGCGTTTAAGGACGGCTATCAGATCGGTGACGTTGCAAAGACGCTGCTCGGCACGGACGTGGATATTGCTACAAACCTTATTTCGGGCGTTGTCGGCTGGGGCGAGAATGCCGCTGACGCGGCTGCTACCGGGCTTGGCATGATCAGTGAAAAGATGGGCTGGGATGGCGCAGCGAAAAAGCTGAACGAGTTTGCGCAGAAGGACTTGTACGATGAAAACAAGGTCGCGCGGAAGATCCTGACATCGAATATGTTGCCTAACATTATTCCCGGAACAGAGTCTTTGAGTCTTGCCACGAAAGCCTTGTTCACTATTGAGGATTGGCTCAATTCCAAGGGGGATGACAACTCTGTTTTGGGGGACACGTCCGACTCTCTTATTCAATCCGCAGGTGAAACTGTTGTGAAAATGGGCGCACCGGGTATCGGCAATATCATTACGGGCGTGACCGTTTTCGGTGAACAGGCAGAGCAGGCACTCAAAGAGGACGCGACCTTTATGCAAGCAGGCGGCAGCGGCGCGATCTCCGCAGCGGCAGAAATCATGTTTGAAAAGCTGTCGGGTGGTATTAAGATCGGCGGCAGCACGCTTGACGAGGGGCTGACCAAGATCGTTGCAAAGAACATTTCCAACGTTGCTTTGCGCAATGCGGTGCACTTTGGGCTTGACGTTGTGGGTGAGGCCGGGGAAGAAGTTGCAACCGAGTTTGTCAGCAAGCTGGGCACGAAGCTGTACAAGGAAGAGGACCTTGGAGAGATCCTTTTCAGCGAGGACGCATTGAACGACTATATTCAGGCGGCTATCGGTGGCGGCTTGATGGGCGGTGCGTTCAACGTTTCGGGTGCGGTGAGCGGTACAAAGCACGGCGTTGACTACAAGACGGGGCTGACCGATGATGAGAGCCGCGTTGTTGAGAAGATCGTGGAAGAGCGTATTGCCGAGCAGGAAAAGGACGGCAAGCTGTCGGGCAAGCAAAAAGAAACCATCCGCGAGCAGGTCATGCGTGACTTGGAGCGCGGCGGTATCTCTGTGGACGACATAGAGCGCATTTTGGGCGGTGAAACCTATCAGACCTATCAGAATACCTTGAATGAGCAAAAGACCTTGCAGGACGAATATGACGCGCTCTACAAGATGAAGAACGGCGAGAAGTCGGACGAGCAGATCGACCGCCAAAAGGAGTTAAAGGCAAAACTTGAAGAAATCGCGCAAAATGACAATGTAACAACGCTGAAAACGCAGCTTTCCGAGAGCGTACTGGGCAGAGCCAAGGGCACAAGGCTTGCAGAGAGCTACAACGAGCGTGCAAGACGCGGACAGGCGTTTGAAGCGGATTTATCCAAGTATGATGAAAAGCAAGCCGAGATCGTGAAAAAAGCCGCCGAGAGCGGTATCTTGAATAATACCAACAGAACACACGAGTTTGTCGATATGATCGCAAAGATATCGGCAGACAAGGGTGTTCTTTTTGATTTCACGAATAATGCCAAGCTGAAAGAGTCGGGCTTTGCTGTCGAGGGTGCGACGGTCAACGGCTACTTTGACAAGAAAACAAATACCGTGGGGGTCAATATTGACTCTGCAAAAGCCCTTGATACCGTGGTGGGTCACGAGATCACGCACGTTCTTGAGGGCACGGAGCTTTATTCCGAGCTGCAAAAGGCGGTGTTTAACTACGCCAAGACCAAGGGTGAGTTTGACGGACGCAGAGCAACCCTATCCAAGCTGTATGCCGAGGAAGATATTGATTCCGAAATGACGGCTGATCTGATCGGTGAATATCTGTTTACCGATGCCGATTTTGTGCAGAATCTTTCTGTGCAGAACAGAAACGTGTTCCAAAAGATTTATGACGAGATCAAGTATCTTGTCAAGGTCGTAACGGCTGGCAGCAAGGAAGCAAGACGGCTGGAAGAGGTCAAGAGGGCGTTTGATAAGGCGTACCGCGAGGGCGGCAAGGCGAGCGGTGATAGCAAGTATTCGCTGTCAAAAGACGCTAATGGGAATGTTTTTGTTGATGTCACGGAAGATATATTTGATGGCAACAATGGTGAGAGTGTTGCAAGAACAATTCAGCGTGTTATACATGAACGGTTTAACAATTTAGTTGACGTTCATGGTCAAAAAATCCAAGTCAACAAAACGACCAATGACGAATTTAGAAAATCGGAATCGGCAAGAGCCTTGTTGGAAAATGACGCGCAAACATACAACGATAAGCTAAAAACAATTGCGAATGCAGATGAAATCCTTTCTGCCGCCAAAAATTGGATTGGCGAGGAAATCAAGCACATTCGCAAGGATGATATTGTTGAGTTTGCGAGAGGAAACGTGACATACCGTGTCGGAGAAAACGGATACGTTGCGGACGTTATTGTCGGAACGAGGAAAAACGGATCTGCGGTGTTGTATGACTTGGTAAATATCTATGAAAAAGAAATAGCAGAAAGCCAAGTTACTATGGCGAGCGATAATAGCTCCCAACGTAGGCAAGGCACTTCTGCTGACGAAATTATACCACAAAATTCCAAAAAGTCAAGTGGTTCTGCGAAATTTTCTCTCTCCGACTCTGACGGCAAGCAGCTTACCAAGGGTCAGCAGGAATATTTCAAGGACAGCAAGATGCGTGACGAGAACGGCAATCTCAAGGTCATGTATCACGGGTCGCAGGACGCGGGATTTCACGTGTTCGATGCCAAAATGTCCGATGATGATACTTCTTTCTTCTTTGTGGACCGAAACGACGTAGCGGCTTCTTATAGCGGCACGAGTGAAACCTACGAAGCAAGGACGATACGATCTGCCGATGATATGAACAATTTCCTTGCGGAGATCGGTTATGACCAATACGAGGCGGTTGAGCGTGACGGCAGGTTTGAGTTGCTTGAAAACAACGATCACGTTGCATGGAGCGATACCGCGCAGGGTCTTTATGAAGAGTTTTGCTGGTATGAGGGCGTTGGCGAGGGTGATGCCAATTACAAGGTTTATCTTAACCTTAAAAATCCGCTTGTGGTGGATGCAAAGGGGCGCGAATGGAAAGATTTGCGCGGATGGCAGCGCGCCGCACACATCAAAAGAGAGAATACGGAAGTAAGGCGAGTTGATGGCGATTTCCGGCTGTTTGACAAAAACACGGGTGAAGAGATACCCAATGCGGAAATTGCAGTAAACAGTTACACGGAGCAAATGGAGCGTAACGCTTTGCGCTCTATTATGGTGGACAAGGTAAATAATATTCTTGATATTTCCACCGAATCCCTGCGCACGACCCGTGACGTATCAAAATGGGCGAAAGCACACGGCTATGACGGCGTTATTTTCAATAACATCGTTGATAACGGCGGCTATTCCAACGGCAGCGAGGGTGCGTCTACCGTTGCAATCGCGTTTGAGTCGAGTCAGATCAAGTCGGTGGCAAATGAGAATCCTACGGGAGATCCTGATATTCGCTTCTCTCTTTCGGAAGCCGTTGAGGAAACGAATGATCTTATGGCTATTCACAATTTGACCGAGGAAAAGCTGCGCAAGAGCCTTAAACTTGGTGGATTGCCTATGCCTTCCGTTGCTATTGCAAGGGCACAAGACGGGCACAATGAATTTGGCAACATAAGCCTTATTCTTAAAAAAGATGCTATTGACCCGGGGACAAGCAGATATAACAAGGTGTATTCGGGTGATGCGTGGACTCCTACATATCCGCGCGTCGAATATAAGGTAAATAGCAAGGTATCGAAGAAGATCGGTGATAAAATTCATAGCCTTGTACCACCTGACGTTATAAACGATCTTGGTGACGTGCATTTTGACACCGACAATATGACCGACACCTTAAACCGATTCGGCGGCAATATGGCAGATGCTTTCGGGAGCAATTATGCTTTGAAGTACGCATATCTCAAGGACAGCGGCGTAGATATTGCTTTGCCGATGAAGGAAAAAAACATTTCCTATTACGGTACTCGTGAAAATGGCGCGATTATCAAGGTTGCGGAAGCTCTTACGCAGGAAGAGCTGATAACGGCACTTAATGGCGGTCACGAGGTTGCGGATCAGTACGAGCCGATCATCAGAAAAGCCGTTGCTGAATATACGCAAGAGAAATACGGTGACGTGCCCGAGCTGCTTGATATCATGATGCCGAGAGAACAGTTGACCTACAACGATCTTGACGGCTACATATCTGAAGCGTTGAGTTATCACCGCAAAGGCGTTGAGCGGACGGTTGACACAAAAGCGGCGCGTGAGCTTATCAATGAGCAGGTCGATCAATCCGAGTATGAAGCGTGGCTGAATGATCTGTTCTCCGGGATAGTGGAAAAAGAGGGCATCAGAAATAACGCTGACTATTTCACCCCTTCCGGCAATCGCAGGAGCTTTGAAGCGTTGCACTATGAGCATAATCTTGAGAACGTAATCAAGGCTATGCGAGAAAAAGGAGCAAAAGGCGTAGGCGCATTTGGCAGCGGCAACATTCTCGGAGCGTCCACAACGGAATTTGGTTCTATAAAAGAACTAAAGCAATCCACGGACCGCTTGCGTATGATGTCGCAAGACGAGTTTGACAAGATAAGAAAGCAATATACCGATAGATTTTTTGATCTTGCAAGCAGTCTGCCGAAAGACAAGAACAGTTTCATTGCTACGGATGATGCAGCAAATATGCTTGTAGAAGCCGTAACAAAATACAAAACAAGAAGCGGTATTGCCAATTATTTGCGCAGAGAGAGTCAAGGCTGGGCAAATTATTCTGAATACGTTGTTGACGATCTCATTGAGCTTGTTGAGGATATTCGCAAAATGCCTACAGGGTATTTTGAAGCAAAGCCGCAGAGAGCGGTCGGGTTTGATGAAGTCGGCGTGTTTGTCATTCCCCGAAATGCCGATCCCAAGCTGAAACAAGAGCTTTTGAACAGAGGGTACAGCATTGCGGAATATGATCCCGACGTAGAGGGTGATAGGCAGAAAGTTGTTAATTCGTTTGAACAGTACAAATTCAGCCTTTCCGCAGAGGGTGAAGCGCCTACAAAGGGCAGATTTTACGGCAAGGATATGCGCCTTGAGGTTGCGCCTGTTGCCGAGGATATTGCGACTACTACCGAGCAGGCAGCACCCGAAGCGGTTGCGCCCGTAGCTGATTGGATGCCCGATACCGAGGAAACCTATACGCCTACCTTGTACGATTTGATTGACGAGCGTGACGCTTTGCGCGAGCAGATGATTGCGGTACAGGGCGACCTTGAAGCGATTGCTCCTTTGGCGCAGAGATACGGCGAGGTCATGCAGCAGATCGGGCAGCTTGAAGCAGACGATAATGCGAGACTTGCAAGCCTTGACGATGCGGACGTGCCGCCCGAAGTGGAAGCACCGTACGTAGCACAGAGAGAGCCGATCACGATTGACGGCAAATCGCTTGACAAGATCACGGGTGAGGTCGGCAATATGCTTGGGCTTGATGCCGAGAGCCGCGAGAGAATGGCGCAGACCATTCAAAATTATGCGCAGAGCGGGGAAATGACCGAGAGTGATCTGTTTAACGAAATACTTGACAATTACGAGTATTACGAGGAAATGCAGGTCGAGAATGACGAAGCGGATGCGGCAAGACGTTTTATCAAGGGCACAAAGCTCTACTTGCATGAAAGTCTGAAAGCCGATTTCAACGGTAAACGTAATGACGGCTTTAACGCTTTCCGCAGAGAGCATTTCGGGCATTTCACGATCACGACGCAAAAGGGCGCGGGGGCTATGAGCGTTGACTCGCTTTATAGTGAGCTTTCTGATAACTTCCCCGATCTTTTCCCTGCGGATATCGGTAACTCTGCCGATATGTTGCAGCGCATGGCAGACGTTGCGAGCATGAAACCGCGGACCGAATACCGCACCGGGCAATTTGATCCCGATACGGTGGGTGAAGCCGTTGAGCTGATTCGGAGCGGTGTTGCGAGGTATGCGCAGGGTGAAAAATTCAAGGCGTTTAACAAAGAGGGCGATAGGCTGCTCCGTATGTACGGAAAGGATCTTGCGCCTGTGGTTGATACGCCTACGATTGAAACCGCGAATACAAGCGAGGTCATGGGGCAGCAGACCATGTTTGAAGAGCCTGCCAAAAAGGACAGATTTGAGCAGATGCTTGAGCGCGAAATGGCTGCTTTGGAACAAGAGTTTGCGCAGAGAAAAGCCGAAATGGAAGCGAGACTCCAGAACAAGGACGCCTATATCAGCGGTCGCGCTATGGAGCTTTACAACGAGATCAGCAATCTCAAAAAGGGTGTCAGGGCTTCCAAGGAGCTTGGCTATTTGCTTGACCACGGTTTTGCGTGGAATACGATCAAGTCGAAGCTGCTTACCATCAAGCGTTATCCCGGTGAGGTCATCAATCCCGATTCTGTAGAAGAGAGCGTCATCAGAGAAGCGCTTTTGCGTGAATATGAGGACAAGGTTTACGAGCTGTCCGAGCTTGGCAACGAGTATCAGAAGCAGGTAACGGAGCTTGAGCAAAGCATTGAGAGAGCGCGCAAGGAAGCGGAGAAAGCGGAGCAGTTGATCAAGAGAGCGGAGCTGCACAAGGTCATCGTTGACAGGGTGCGGTCCGGCTTTGCGGCAAATGGCTTTGATTTCGACAAGGTGCTGAAAAATGCAAAGAATCTTTCCACGTTCCGCACGGTTGACAATACGCCGCAGAGAGTGATGGAAAAAGCCCTTGGTTACAAGGCAGGTCAAATTCTTGCCGATGAAACCGTGAACAAGGTTGCGCAGAACGAAACCGAGGGTATTAGGTGGCTTAACTCCTTCACGGACAGAAAGAGCGGTCTGCTTGCAAAAATCTCCAAGCAGTACCATATCAAGCCCGGCAGCAAGGAAAGTGCAGCAGCGCAGATGTATGCCGAGGGCTTCTTTGTCAGCGAGCAGGGCGACGCTATTTTCTACGGTGACGCAGAGCTTGCAAGGGATTTCCCCGATGCACGTACGCAGGAGAACATCAAGGGGCTTGCGGCAGATCCGCGCATCCGTAAGATTTACGACGAAACGCTTACCGCTATCAACGAGTCGAGAGTGAGAAACGGCTATCCCGAAATTCCGAAGTTGGATAACTACTTCCTGCATTTCCGTGCTATGGACGATACTTTCTCAACGCTTGGCTTGCCGTTCAATCCGAACGATATCAGGGCAAAGGACCTGCCGACCGATCTTAACGGTGTTACCGCCGATCTCAAGCCCGGACAGCCTTACTTTGCGAGTGCCATGCACAGACGCGGCGTAAGGACTACGCACGATCTGCTTGGCGGTTTGGAGCGGTACTTGGGCAGCGCAAAGAATCAGATCTATCACATTGACGATATTCAGACCTTGAGAGCGTTGCGCAACTATATCGCAGATACCTACGGGCAGGCAAACGGCTTGGATAGCCTTGACGTGCTTACAGAAGAAGAGGTTGAGGAAAGAATCAAGCAGGTCTACGGGGCGCACCTTTCTACGTTTGCGAAATTCCTCAACGAGGAAGCAAACGTGCTTGCGGGCAAGACGGCTTTGATCGACAGAGGACTTGAGGGCATTATCGGCAGACGCGGCATGACCTTTATTGATAATCTCAATAAGCAGGTCGGCAGCAACATGGTCGGCTACAATATTTCGTCCTCTTTGACAAACTTCCTGCCGGTCGTGCAGACGTTCGCCAAGACCAACAAATACGATTTCGTCAAGGGCTTTGCGCAGACGGTTTCGGGTAGGCTCGGCTCTATTGCAGGCGGCGGTGATAATTTTGCGCAAAACAGCCCCGTGATGATCCGCAGAAAGGGTGCTGACAGATTCCACCGTACGGCATGGCAGAAGTTGAGCGATCCCGGTTATGCGCTGATGGGATCGGTTGATAGTATTTCCACGGAAATCATTGCAAGGGCCAAGTACAACGAATTGACGCGCAAGGGCTTGACTTCCGCGCAGGCGCATACAGTTACGGACAAGTGGGTGTCACGCATGATGGGTGACAGATCGCTTGGGCAGATGCCGCAGCTGTACAATTCCAAGATGCTCGGTCTTGTGACCAAGTTCCAGTTGGAAGTCAGAAACCAGCTTGACAGCCAATTTTACGATACCATTCAGGAAGCAAAGGTATCGAACGAGCAGATTGAAAATCAGCTTGAAAGAAACGCAAAGACGGCGGCAAAGGTCGCGTCCACGTTCTTCCAGCTCGCGGTTGCGCAGCATATCTTTGGAGCGGTGTTTGAGTCGATTGCGGGCTACAATCCTGCGTTTGATATCATTGAGGTCATCATGACGGCGCTGGGCTGGGATGATGAAGAGGACAGCGAAGATACCGTGCTTGACAACGTGGAGCAGGGCTTCCTTGCGTTGCTTGAGGACCTTCCTTACACGAGCACGCTTACGGGCGGTCGTATTCCGATCTCGAATGCGTTGCCTATTGAGCAGTTGATCAAGGGCAAGGACGAATACGGAAACGATAAGCCGCGCTGGAAAACGGCTTTGGAAGCATTTCCGTACTACGTGTCGCCCGGTGGCTACGGACAAGCCAAAAAGACGGCGCAGGGTCTTAAAATGTTCTCTGATAAGCTCCCCGTGACGGGATCTTACACGGACAGCGGAAATCTCCGCTTCCCCGTGGAGAAAACACCCGGCAACGTAGCGCAGGCGGCTATTTTCGGTCAATGGGCAAGTGAGAACGCGCGGTATTATTTCGACAACGATATTGCGCCGCTGAACGAAAAGCAGACGCAAGAGTATGCCGACGTTGGTATGTCTATTCGTGACTACTGGAGTTATCGCAAGGGCTTGAGCGGCTTGAAAACGCTTGAGGAAAAAGCCGAGTACATTGACGGCTTGGATTTGACGGACGAGCAGAAGAACATTCTCATAAACAATATCGTGGACCGCAAGGAAGATATTGATATGTCCGACTACGATCAGTACGGCAGCTTTGAAGAGTTTAACTTTGCTGCGAAAAATCCCGAGAAGTACGAATTTTTCAAGGCAAACGGCATTTCTTACGAGCAATACAATGCAAGCGAGGAAAGCCGAGAAGCGTATAGCTGGGCGTACAACAATCCCGAAAAGTACACGCTTTCCAAGGCGGTCAGCTCTGACGTTGTGACTTACAGAAAATACGCAGCCGAGTTGTACGATATCAAGGCAGACAAGGACGAGGACGGAAAATCCATTATCGGAAGCCGCAAGGAAAAGGTGATTGATTACGTCAACAATCTCGATATCGACTACGGTGAGCGGTTGATCCTGTTCAAGAGCGAGTACAATGCCGATGATACGTACAATGAGGATATCATTGACTATCTGAACAACAGAGAGGATATTTCTTATGATGAAATGGTTACAATTCTTACAGAGCTTGGTTTCACGGTTAAAAACGGCAATGTGTATTGGGATTAAGGGGAAGCCTTTGGGCTTCCTCTTTTCATGGAGGGATTTTATGAAAAAACAAGACAGAATTTACCCGAGAACGGCGGTTGCGTTGCAGCGCAAGTACGGCAAGAAAGTGACCGAGGGCGCATCGGCAAAGCAAGAAGCGGAGCAGGCTGCGGAAATTGCACAAACGGCTGCACAAAATGCATCGAAATCTGCACAAGCGGTAGCGGATATGGAATCCAAGTTGGATCTGACGCTCAAGGTCAATGAGAACGGTGAGGTCATCAGCGAGATCAACGGCGTTGCGAACGTGATCAAATTCCTTGCTAACTGTATTTCCATTCAGAGTGATAATTTCACGCTTGCCGAGGACGGAACAGTTACCGCAAAGGGTATTAGCGTTGACGGCGGCAAAGTGGTGTTGAAAATGTCTGACGGGAACATAGTCCGCATCGGTGACTCGTGGAGTCAGTTGGTGGTGGAATCTTCCGATTATGACCCGAGTTCAAACAGCGGAGCTCTTCTTGGTATAGCACCATCTTGCGTGAATTTTGTGAGCGGCGCGGGCGGCGTATCTACGCCGATGCTGTTTTCTTACGTTGACGGCAAGTTTTTGTTCACGTTGGACGGTCGGTGGAATGTAAGCGGAATTTCCAGCATCGACAATACGATGCACAATTTGAACATTCTTGACGAGCTCGTTAGTTTGAAAGAAAGAATTGCAGCCTTGGAGGGGTGATTATGAGTGACGAAATCATTGTAGCGTTAATCGTTGCCGGTGCTTCGGTGCTGGCAAGCGTGTTTACCCTTGTGGGGGTTATCATTACTTGCAGAAAGTCAAATGACAAGATGCTGGCGAAACTGGAAACGCATCAGGCGGTGACGGATGAAAAGATCAGCGAGCTTACACGCGAGGTGCGCAAGCATAACAATTTTGCGGAGCGTATGCCCGTGGTAGAAAGTGAAATAAATCACATTACAGACGATATCAAGGTATTGCAAGGATTTCATCGAAAAGGGTGAGGACAATGAAAAAATGGTTGAAAGCGGCAGGGATAAGAGCAATTAAAACAGTAGCGCAGACGGCGATTGCCACGATCGGAACATCAGCTTTGATGGGTGAAGTAAACTGGGGCATGGTCGCATCCGCGTCCTTACTGGCTGGCATTCTATCACTTTTAACAAGCATCGCGGGTTTGCCGGAGCTTAAATAATTTTATATGGGGAAGTGAAATTTCAGTTGTTTTTTCACTTCCCCTTTTTCTTTTTATAAGTGTAGTTACAATCTTTTGCAGTAAAAATTCATTTTTGAAGGGAAAGATGTAAAATGTTGAAAGCATACTCAAAGAAAAAAGACGGCAACAAGAAACTATCAGCGAATTTCCGAGTAAAGGAGTTTGCTTGCACGGACGGCTCTGATCCCGTGTTCATCGACACAGATTTGGTAAACGTGTTGCAGAAGATCCGCAACCATTTCGGAAAGGCGGTCACGATTACTTCCGCTTACCGAACACCGGGCAAAAACAAAGCGGTTGGTGGCACGGCTTATTCGCAGCATCTTTACGGACGCGCGGCAGATATCAAGGTCAAGGGAGTTACGCCAAAACAAGTAGCCGCCTATGCGGAGAAATTACTTCCGGGCACAGGCGGCATCGGTATTTATAAATCTTTTTGTCACATTGACGTTAGGGTTGCGAAAGCGCGTTGGAACGGATAACCATTTTGTAAACAAAGTAAAGAGTGTCGGGGTCGTTGCATTGTTCTACGGCTTGCAGAATCTTCTGCTGCATTTCGGTGATGTCGGGGTCATCCATTTTCGCAAATCCTTTCTTGACAAAAAATATATTTTGTGGTATAATAGCGCAACGCTTATTATCTTGGCATAATTATACAGTGAAATTTCGCAAAAATCAATAAGCAAATTTGCCGTTCCAATCAGCATTTTTTCGTACAAATAGGCATATTTCCGTATCAGTTGCGTAAATTTGCCTATAGAAAGGACATTTCGATTATGTATCGTGATAGAATAGATGAAATTAGAAAAGATAAAAATATCACAAACAAAAAGTGGTCGGAATTAAGCGGTGTTTCTATTGATACCATCAATCGCATTATTCATCCCGAAAATCCCGAAAAGGATTCTGCACGCGTTAATACATTAGAGGACTTGTGCAAGCCTCTCGGCATCGAGCTTTGGGAATTATTTTATACAGGAGATAAAAGTCTTGTGGTTTTGCAAGCGGAAATCCATTCTCTTAAAGCCGAACGCGACGCTCTCCTTGAAGAAAATGGCGCGCTCAAAAATAAAGTAAATACTCTCGAAACCAAGGTTGACTCGCTCAGGGACAAAAATGACGCTCTTAAAGATCAACTCATTGAAACACACAATTACTACATCAAACAAAAAACAGACGAATAATATCAAAGACCGGGCAGATTGTGCCCGGTCTTTTTTGCTTTGGTTATTTTGCCTTGATCTCGTCAAGAAGCTCGCTGATCGTGTAGGCTTTCAATAGCGTTGCGTGCGCTTGCGCCATGTCCTTGCTTTCCTTTGCTTGGTCGTGCAGCTCAATGGCTTCGTTCAGCTCTGCCTCAAGGTAGGCTATGACTTCTTCGGCGGTTTGCATAGTGGATTTATTTCCATAAGCTCGTCTGCATTCTAAATATTCGTCCTCGGTAATATCTCCTCTTAACCACAATTTATCAAGTATATCAAGTGGGTTCATTTCATATCGTCCTTTCATTTTTTCATTGTACTTTTATATATGCACCGAACGGAGCGAGTGCAAAAGTACAATAAAATTTAGTTAAAAAAATATAATGCTGTCGGGGATGATTTTTCTATCTTCATCCAAAGAAAACTCTTTAATGATGTTTCTCCAAAATGCCTTTTGGTTTTCTTTTGTCAGTTGATTGTATAATCCTCTATAATCGGTTTTCAACAAGCCTTTCAGCGCGTCCAAGTCTCTCTCGGGCGGCTTCTCGTCAATGTCGATCGCCTTTAATTTTTTATCAAGCGCGTAATATTCATCATCGTATTCCGCTTCGTCTATACGCCCCTTTCTGAACATCATATTCAGTCTATCCATTTCCGCTTTGATTTTCCTTGCCTTTTCCTCGTTTTTATTCTTCGGCTGCGCATCGGTAATGCTCTCGACTCTTAATACTTCGTTGGCGATATACTGCCCCAAATTGTCAAGCAGCTGCGCTTCAATTTTTCTCTCGCTGATTGATATTGTGTAGGGGCATATTTTTTGTTGCCTTGCGGCGTTGCAACGATACACATAAGACGAGTATTTGCCGCCGCCTGACCTTGAATAATTCCCTGACAGGTTTCGTCCGCAACAAGGGCATTTGATAAGTCCGCTGAACAAAAACGTGCGGTTTGGCGTGGAGCTTGCTCTTGCGTTTCTCTTCAAAATGTCCTGTATGCGGTCAAATCTTTCCTTGGTGATATACGGCTCAACGTAGTCCGGAATACCCTTATATTCACCGTATAACAACGTATCCGTTAATAGGTTTCTTAACGATGTCATGGTCCATTGTTTGCCATACTTGATGTTAAGATAGCCCAATGTGGCTTGCTTGCTTTGGTGCTTTTCAAAGAAATCCAACACGTCGTAGGTCATTTCTTCGTTTTCTTTGTCTTTGACAAGATACCGATTGCGCTTTTCGCCTTCAACCTTCCACGGGAAGAGGAAGCAATGTGATCCTGTTACGACCTGCTTATTCTTGATGCGCATCTTGTTATTAAAGCGGATACGCTTGCTGGTCTTTTTGGCTTCATACTCTGCCATTGTCAAGTAAATATTGATCTTGAATGCTGCATCGGGATCGTCCGGGTCGAGGTCGCTTTCCTCAATGGAGATCCAAGTCACGCCTGCGGCGCGGAGCTGCTTCTGTGCTTCGTAATATTCTCCAACGTTACGGAAAAATCGGTCGATGCACTTGAATACGACGATATCAAATTTTCCTGCCTTTGCGTCCTCGATCATTCTTGCGAGGTCCTTTCTCTTGCTGATCTCAAGCGTTGCGCTGATGCCCTCGTCCACGTATTCACCGACAGAAACAAGTTCATATTCTCCGCAGAACGCATCGATCAGGTCCAGCTGGTCACCGATGGTATAGCCGTTTTTCTTTTGCTCGTCAGAGGAACAACGCGCGTACTTGGCTATTCTGATCACCCTGCCTGTTTCCTGATACCTTAATAATTGTTGATAACTCCCATACATTTACATCACTCCTTTTGTATATTCTGTGTTGCGGTGTGCTTTGTAGGCATCACCCCCTTAACCTAATTTGATAGCTGCCAGCTTTTTTAGCTTCTTGGAAGCCATATGCGGATATAATGAAATAAACTCATGGTAAAGCGCAAGGTTTCCGTTCGATCTGTAATACAGTACCTGTCTACGCGCATACGTTACGGAGTCATCACCGGGATATTTGGACAAATTCACGCAACGATTCATAAGGATGCAAGCCTTTTCGGATAACTGGAATACCGTTTTTGTAGAACGCGGCGAATTGTATGCAAAATGAATGAAAGGTATGCAGCCCAAGAAAATTAGCAAGCTGCCCCACAAGATGCCTGCCGCATTTATCACGATACAGATGATCGCAATATATGCGAGTATCACAGATAACACGTACCATTTTTTTGCAGGATTATAAGAGTTCACGACCACGGATAGCTCCGCAAGGTATTCGTCCAGTTCTTGACGATTTAACGTTGTCATAATTTTTCCCTTTCTTTATTTTTACGTCCTATAGGGGGACGCTTTTTGTAACGTCCTTGTGATAGAATATGATTGGTAACATTTACAGCTTGCTGGCAAAATTGTCAGATAGTACAATCATTTCAGAACATACGTTTGTTTAGCCGGAAAGGAGATCCCCATGAGCCTTGTTGATAACTACATCAAAGAAATCACCGAATTACTGCAAAAATGCGAAGATCCATCCATTCTCGACTTTATTTATCAGTTGCTTCGAAGGCATGAAGCACAGACTTAACGGCTTGACGCTTTTCTGCCGTGTCAAGTTTTGTGATTTTCTTCACGATGTCAAACAGTTCTTCATCTGCTTTTAATTGGAAAACGATGTCTAAAAGGGCATCGTTTTTCATTTGCATTTCACGATGATCTTGCGTTTTTTCCTCGATCAAGTCAGATTTCATTATTCCGAAGTAATCTGCCAATATTTCAATTTTATCGATGCGCGGATATTTCTTGCCCTTGATCCAATCGTTGATGGTAGGAGCGGAAACGCCCACGATCTCGGCAAGCTCTTTTTGCTGCTTGCCGCTTCTCTCCAAATAGTAGCGCAGGTTTTTCGCAAAAACTTCCTTTGACCATATAGCCATAGTAGCACCCCCTTTTTCCTATATTCTACACCGAAAATAGCCAAAAGTAAATTGAAAGCGAATTATGTTTACACAACGTTTACAAATTGTTCTTGATTTTTTAGCTCGTTTCGTAGTATCCTATAAGTGCGGATTAGCTTAAAGTTAATTACGCGGAGTAATGAAAGGAGAAAAAAGCATGGAAAAAATCAGTTTGGCGGCAGCAAGAGTCAATGCCGGGTATTCTCAAAAGGATGCTGCGGAGCAGCTTGGGGTCAGTAACAAGACGCTTTGCAGCTGGGAGAACGGAAAGACGTTCCCCGATCAGCCCATGATCGAAAAGATTTGCGCCCTTTATCGCATTTCTTACGATTTCATTAAGTTTAGAGCTAACTGATGGGCATTATTTTTTTTGCATAACGATTAGCTTAAAGTTAATTACAAAAAGGAGCGAACATGAAAGAGCCTACCGGGAAATATCTTCTCTCTCTGCTCATTGATCTTTTGGCAGAGCAAGAGGGTGTCAAAATCGAGTATGAAATTGAAGAGGTGGAACATGAAAAAGTGGTTGAGTGAAGTATGGGATAGCATCAAGTGGGTTTTGGTAGCCCCGATTATCCATTACCTTGATTGCCGGCAGCAGAACATTGACGGCAGCTTTGATAAGTATTGGGCGCGCAAGAATGCGAGAGCGGCGAGAAGGGAGCGCAAATGAAAAGCATTATACAAGAGGACCGAGAGCATTGCTTTCTGTGCGGCAGGAATGCACGTGCTGACTATTGGGGGCTTGAAGAGCACCACGTATTCGAGGGCTTTGGCAAGCGCAAGTTGAGCGAGAAATACGGACTCAAGGTGTATCTCTGCGGTGACCGATGCCACAGAAACGGTGAGGACAGCGTACATAAAAACGCCCGGGCCAATAGGGCGCTCAAAAAGATCGTGCAGAAGCGTGCCATGCAGTATTGGGGCTGGACTGTAGAGGAATTTATCGGAATATTCGGAAAAAATTATATTTGAAAAGGAGTAAAACATGGCGAATTTTAACTTAAACAAGGTGATTTGGGGCGGCAGATTGACCGCTGACGTAGAGCTGAAACAGACGCAGAACGGTGTGCCGGTGTGCTCGTTCACGTTGGCGAACAACCGCAGAAACGGGCAGAATCAGGAAACGTTCTTTATCAGATGCCAAGCGTGGAGAGCAACGGCTGAATTTATCACAAGGTACTTCCGCAAGGGATCTTCCATTTGTGTGATCGGCTTTATCCAGCCGAGAGAATGGACGAACGCGAGCGGTCAGAAGCATTATGCAACCGAGATCGTTGTTGAGGAAGTGCAGTTTGTAGACAGCAAGAATGACGCGCAGAGCGGTGCAGAGAGCGCGGAAGCGTCGAGCGGTGCATATATGCCCCCTGCGTATGATAATGCGGCAGAGCAGCCGAAATTTGAGCTTGTGGGCGATGACGAAGGATTGCCCTTCTAAAAATTAAAACAAAGTAACACAGGAGTAAAACATGGTAGTCAATATCAAGATCAAGTATTTAAGAGATATCGAGAAAATTGAGATCCTTTCCAACGGTGATTGGATCGACCTGCGCTGCGCGGAAGATACCGAGCTTTATGCAGGTGAGTACAAAATGATCCCTTTGGGCGTGGCTATGGAGTTGCCGAAAGGATATGAAGCATTGGTTGCGCCGAGGTCCAGCACGTTCAAGAAGTACGGTGTGATTTTGGTCAACAGCATCGGAGTCATTGACGAGAGCTACAAGGGTGACAATGACGAGTGGAATTTCCTTGCCTACGCAACGAGAAATACCGTCATCAGAAAGAACGAGCGCATTTGTCAGTTCCGTTTGATCGAGCATCAGCCGGGCGTGATCTTTATCGAGGTTCAGAAGCTTGGTAACGCGGATCGCGGCGGCATTGGAAGTACGGGGGTGTGATATGAAAAATCTATGGATTAAATTCAAGCATTGGCTTATCAAGAAGCTTGGCGGTCACGTAGTGCTCCCGGTAGCCCCAAAAATTGAGTATCACTATGAAACACCTATCACTATTTGCGCCGAGGTCGTGGCTGAAAATTTGGCAATAAAACAAGACGTAGAGGGCTTGGAAGCAAAGGTAAAACGAATATTGGCAACCAAGATAATGCAAGAGATATTGGAAAAAGACTTGCTCGATATAGTAGCAAAAGTAGATCCGATTTGGTTTGAAACCACTTACGAAGCTCGTATCAGAATTTTACGGAAATAAAGGAGATTGATATGTCACTTGTAGAAGAATTGCGCTCTAAACAGAGCAGAGATAACCGAGAGCTGCTTGACCGGGCAGCCGGCGAGATCGAGCGGTTAAAGGCAGCGTATGACGGTCTTGTTGCGGACGTAAAGACGTGCGGTGTGCGTGACGTGTGCTACATCTGCAAGGCTTATAATTTACATCCCGATTGCGAGTGTGATTGCATGGAGTGTAAGCTCGATTGCCCTTGCCGTGAGTGCCGCGAGTGTAGTAACTGGAAGTGGAGGGGCGAGGAATGAGCGAGCCGAAATTAAAGCCTTGTCCTTTCTGTGGTGGCAAGGCGATACTGTCCGAGAAAACGGAATGCCATGGGCACGGTATGTATATCCGGGATCATTACGTAATATGCACAGAATGTTTCGCTAAAGGAGAATCAAAATCCGAATACAGCATGAAACGCGAAGAATGTATATCGAATTGCGTAAAAGCTTGGAACAGGAGAGTAAACGATGAAAGATAGATTGATAGAGCTGATCCGCAACGCCCCGAAATTCGAATTTCCGAGCGGTAGCCGGGCGCAGGGCAAGACTTACCAAACATCGGCAAACCTTGCGGACTATCTGATCGCAAACGGTGTTGTTATCATTGATCCGCAAAAATACCCACCTGTAACCGGCAGGGATCTCATTGACACGATCATGGGAGTGCCGCTTGACGAAGTGGCAGCTTTGATCGCGGAGCGAAAATTAAAGGAGCTGCCTGAGAAAAAGCAAACTGAGGATCAGATTTATAATGATTTATCCACGGCAGGGTGGAATCTATTTACCGACGAGCAAAGCAAGCGACAGGTCGCACGGCATCTTGCAATGTGCGGCTATAGCAAGCAGACCGAGCTTGTGAGAAAAATCTTTACAGAGATTGATAAGATCATAGACAAGCATCATAGCGATTGCAACGAGTATGAGGACGGTGACGAGTGCGATACTGCGATCACCTATATTGCCTATATTTCGTGTGATATTGACGATCTCTATCAGAAGTACATGGAAGGAGCGGACGATGAAAAACAGAAAATGCCCTAACCGAAACCATTGTTGGGATTACAAGAGCGGAAATTGCGAGAACTGCGACCTTGGAGATCATATCATAAAACTTCACAAGAAGATAGACCGATTAAAGGCAAAAATCAAGCAGAGTGAGTGGATCAGCGTTGAGGATAGGTTGCCCGATAAATACGGTGATGTTATTTGCTGTACACGAAAAGGTACAATATGGCAATTGACGTACAATCCAACGTATAAATTATTTAACGTATCTTACGATAACGTTGAAAATGCTATGGACGTCACACATTGGATGCCGCTGCCCGAGCCGCCCAAGAAAGGAGATGCGGAATGAATTTTAAGAATCGCATAACAAATCGAGGTTTTTCAATAATCGAATTTCAAGATGATTATGGAGAAGAGTGTAATATCCAAATATCGTCTGCGGTAGAACCTCATATTTGGCTTGGATTATCAAAGATCAAAGCAATCATTATGTGGAAGGATGCAAAGGCTCTTGGGCTTGACCTTCCAAAGAGGCACCCGGAATGTAATGAATACGGCTGGTGCGATTATCCCCTTCCGGAAGAAGTATTTATATTAACAAGAATGCACCTCACAAAAAAGCAATCTTTCAAGCTCGCATTGAAGCTATTGAAATTTGCGTTTTCCGGTAGGTTATGAGGAAGGGAGAATGATATGGACGAGCTCAAACAAATGATAAAAGAGTCTTATGAATTGCGGGTGAAAAAGCGGTGGTTGAGGATTATTGAGAAAGAGAGCCGCAAAGGAAAAATGCTGTTAGACAAATATTACAGGCAGGTTTATGTTGTCAACCAGCTGCTTGAAGAGTATGTTAAGCGTTTCCCAAAAACGCCCGAAAAAGGAGAATGATATGGAATCAATTTTACACACCTTTGCTTTCGCTATGTCGATTGCGATCCCGGTTGCTTTGGTGGTCGCGGTGATTATTTGGGCGATTAGCAAATGGGGTTGAAAGGAGAAACCAATGGTAACGGTATTAACAAAACAATATAAGGTCGTTTGTGACCGGTGCGGAAAAACGGAGTACACCGACAACACCCCCGAAAAATATTTTGAGCCGCTAAATATGGGCAGCTGTGAAGTGAAATTTTCCAACGCCGACAGAATTGTAGCAAAGGGCGATGTTTGCAACGAGTGCTACGATGCGTTTATAGAGCTTGCACATAATTTCTTTGACGATGTGAACAAGGAAAACGAGGGCAAGCCTGTAGAGAAGCCGAAAGCAATAGTATTAAGCAACTATAGCAATAACCATTTTGGAACAATGTATAAATGCCCCTTGTGCGACAGAGTGTTTGGCTCTTGGGAAGTTGACGAGGAAGACGTGCGCTGCCCCGGTTGCGAGGCAGAGTTAGGGGGCATCGAATGACACAGGAAAACAGAGAGAATATGCACCGGGCGATTGGCATTATTGAGTGCGTTTCTTGGGTTACCGACAATGATGCCGTGTGCGGTGCGTTGACGGTAGCTTGCGAGATTTTGTCTGCGGTGATGCAAAGCGAGGACAAAGCCGATGAAAGCTAACGTTCCGAAACCCCAAAAACCGCCGCGTCCTTTTGAGCGGTTGCCCGAATATCAGCGGCAACAGATCAATAAATTCTTCACGGATCAGATGTACAACGGCATGGACAAGGAAAACGAGCGCGTGCAAGAGGTCATGATCAAGGCTAACTGCATATACAAGCACGATTTTGAAGGGGCTGACGAGGAACAGCTTTTGCAATACATAGCGAGCTGGCGACGCTTTTACCGTACCATCGAGCGGTTTAAGACCGAGGAAGAGCTCAATGCATGGCTGTCAGAGCAAATGAAAAGGTGTTTTCCCACCTGCGGATTTCCGCAAATGAGGATCGATGAATTAAAAAAAGCAGAAGGGAGTATTTTGTATGAGCAGAGGAACACATATAACGCAGGAGCAGAAACAGAAGATCTATGAGCTGTGGGATAGCGGCATGACCGTTTATTTGCACATTGCAAAAGAGGTCGGTGTTTCTGACTCCACGGTCGGAAAGATCATCAAGGGGCGGTATTCGGATGCCGTAAAAATCTGTCCGAAGTGCTTGCATGAGAGCGGTCGTGAAGCGAGGTATTGCTTCTATTGCGGCAACGATATTCGTAGCCGAGAGGAATTGCTTGCTATTTCGTGCGAGAAGCTGCGCGGCATGATCGTCCACTTGCCCGAAAACGTGCGAGCGGAGTTTGACGGTATCACGAGGGAGATCATGGGCTATCTGAAAGAAAAGGGTGCATGATATGGCTGACGTGAAGTGGATCAAGATTACCACGGATATCTTTGATGATGAAAAGATCATTCTGATCGAGAGCCTGCCCGATGCCTATGCCATTATCACGGTTTGGTTTAAGCTGCTATGCCTTGCCGGAAAGCAGAATAACAGCGGTGTGTTCCTCTTGGGGAGAATGCCCTATACCGACAAGATGCTTGCAACCATCTTCCGCATGAAGGAGTCAACGGTCACGATGGCGTTGCAGACCTTTGAGCAATTCGGCATGGTGCAGATCATTGATGGAGTGATCACGATACCGAACTGGGGCAAGCACCAAAACCTTGATCAGCTTGAAAGCAAAAAGGAGTATATGCGCGGCTACATGAGGGAATACCGGGCAAAGCAAAAGGCATTAACTTCGGGTAAAGAACCGAGTAAAACTAACAGTAAAGCTAAAGTTAGCCAAGCAGATAAAGAAAGAGATAAAGAAAAAGAAACAGATATAGAGATAAAAAAAGAGAGTAAGAGAGGACACAATCTCACTCTTTTTGAAAGTCTGTACAGCGAATTTATCTTATCTGACACTCTTATAGAAAAAGCAAGAGAGTGGGTCATTTACAAGGACGAACGTAAAGAGGAATACGTGGAGAAGGGATTAAGGTCATTGTTGCGCAAGATCGAGAACAAGTACCTTGCGCTTCACAAGAATGATAAGCCGATCTGCGATCTGATTGACGAGTGTATGTCTAACCAATGGAAAGGCATTATATTCGAGAGATTGAAAGAGCCGGCAGAGTCGGAAAAATCTGTACAGCAAGGCAAGCAGGGAACGTTTGACACCGATGAATTTTACGAAGCTGCTCTGCGCAAGGCTTGCGGTGATGACCTTTACGAAGAGGTTTACGGCAAGCCGAAACCGAAAACGGCTGCGGAAGATCCCGAGATCAGAGCAAAAGCGGACGCTTTGAAAGGAACGTTGCAAAATGGATAGGTGTAATGATATCCCGGAAAAGACATGCCGATATTGCGGCAAAAAATTCCCGCCCGCTTCCCAACATGCGCTCAAAGACGGTTACGGCTATTACTGTAAACCGACCTGCTATTTACATAGGCACGAGCTCAAAGCACCAAGGAGCAGACGGGTGATTGCAACGCAAGGGGATAAGGTGGAGATTTACGGCAGCGCAAAGGTGGCGGCAGACCAAATGGGCGTAGAGCCCAAGGCAATCCGAAAAGCCTGCCATGATGGAACGACCTGCAAGGGTTACACTTGGAAATACGAGGGGGGATAACCGTGAGAGCGGAAACGTATCTTGAAAGAGTCAAGAAGATAGACGTGCTGATCTTAAACAAGATGCGAGAGCATGCGCGGTGGGTAGATTCTGCCGAGGGGCTCTGCGGTGCAGCCTTCGGTGAGCGCGTGCAATCCTCAAGAAATCTCCATCGTGGAGCTGACGCGATTATCAACTATACCGTGCTTGAGGGTGAGATCAACGCCCTTGAGGTGGAAAAGCAGAACATCATACGCACCATCGAGCGGTTACCGAGTGTTGAGTATGATATTCTGCACAAGCTCTACGTAGGCAAGTATGACAAAAAGCTTGACCGTATGCAATACGATACCCTCAAAGATATCGCGTATCAGTACAAGAAAAGCTACGATTGGGCAAAAAAGAAAAAGCAGCACGCTGTGCGGTTGCTTGGAGCGGTGCTTGACGAGCAATAAAGAAAAGGGCTGACCAAAGCGGTCAGCTCTTTTTGAATATAGCAATTCAAATCAGCGCGTTACCCAATATTACCCCAAATTACCCCATGTTCACCAACACGTGCGCGATTTTTGAGTTATAATAATACTGTGAAAATATACAGAGAGGGGCATTCCTGCATGTGGGGGTGTCCCTTTTGCTATATATCAAGAAGCACCAGCGGATATTTCATGCGTGACCATGTGGGATATCCGTCAAATAGTGACTCCTGCGGCGGCTGCTTGGCGGTCGCCTATGGTGCTCGGGCGTAACGTGCATATTTGAGGAAAACACGCGCGATAGAAAGGGGTGAGAGGATATGCTGACGCCAAAGCAAGTGAAATTCGTGCAGGGTATCATTGAGGGCATGAGCCAAGCGGAAGCATACCGATCCGCATATAGCTGTAAGAATATGAGCGACAATGCTATATACCGTGAAGCGTCCGTGTTGTTGAAAGACCCAAAGATTTCCCAAAGGGTGAACGAGCTGCGCGAACAGTTGATGAAAGAAAAGATCATGAGTGCGCAGGAGCGGCTTGAATTGCTTACAAGAATTGCCAAGGGTGAAGAGCATGAGGTGGTCGTGCGTATCGTTGAGGGCGAGAGATGCGAAATTATAGTGCCTGCAAGCCTTAAAACAAGACAGACCGCCATTGACCTTATGAATAAGATGACAGGGGAATACACGACAAAGGTTGAAGCAGACGTAAACGGCACGGTGAATATCAACATTGAATTGAGTGATGATTGATGGACGTTAATATCAAGATATCCAAAAAGGTATTCAATGAAGTGTACCTGCCGTACCTTGACAACGATGACCGTTACCTTGTGTTCGGTGGCGGTGGTTCTTCGGGCAAGAGCTACTTTATCGGGCAGAGGTGGATATACAAGCTGATACACCCGACAAGGTGCAATCTCTTGGTGACGCGACAAACTGGCGATACCAATAGGCGTTCTACGTTTCCGCTTCTCAAGCAGGTCATATCAAACTGGAATCTGTCAAAGCATTTCAAGATCAACGAGTCGGATATGCGTATCAAGTGCCTGCTTACTGGCAACGAGGTTGCTTTTGCAGGTCTTGATGACGTTGAGAAGATCAAGTCGATCACGTTTGAAAACGGAGAGCTGACGCATATATGGTGCGAGGAAGCGACCGAGATGCAGGAAGCGGATATCAACCAGTTAAAGGTGCGTTTGCGTGGCGGTAGCTCCAAGAAGCAGATCGTGCTGTCGTTCAACCCCGTAAACATTCAGCATTGGATCAAGAAGCATTTCATTGATTCGGGGCTTGCTACAGTATGTTGGACTACGTACAAGGACAACAAATTCTTAACGGACGATGACCGAAAAGCTCTTGAGGACTTGCAATATATTGACGAGTACACCTATGAGGTCTACTGCCTTGGCAAGTGGGGCATCTTGGGCAAGACCGTGTTTGATGCAAGGGCTATTCAGAAGCGGCTTGACGAGATACCGAGAGCGATCAAGACGGGCTATTTCCGCTATGACTATGACGGACTGCGGATCAGCAATATCCAATGGGTCAATGACCGAGGGGGCTATATCAAGATATATGCGCTACCCAATCAGCCTGCATTTACAGAGTACTGCATAGGCGGTGATACGGCAGGCGAGGGCTCTGACTCCTTTACCGGGCACGTGCTTGATGCGCGTACCGGGGTGCAGGTGGCAACGCTCAAGCACCAATTTGACGCTGACCAATACGCAAAGCAGATGTATTGCCTTGGTATGTATTACAAGCAGGCTTTGATCGGCATAGAAGCAAACTTTGATTCGTACCCGATCATGGAGCTGCAACGGCTTGGATATCCCAAGCAATACGTAAGAGAAGCGCAGGACACCTACACGGGCAAGACGGAAAAGAGGTTCGGCTTTAAGACTACGAGCTTGACGCGCCCGACTATCCTTTCAAGGCTCATAGAAATCGTCAGAGAGCATTGCGACACGATCAATGACCAAGATACCTTGGAAGAGCTTTTGACGATCATACGCAACGAAAAGGGGCGTATAGAAGCACCCGAGGGCGGTCACGATGACCAAATGATGGGCTTGGCGATTGCGCACCATATCCGCGATCAAGTGGTATTTACACAAGAGCCTATTATTGTGAGTCCGCATACCAGCTTTAACGTAGAGCGCACGATGCAAACGTACCAAGACTTGGGCGGCGATATCGTGCCTGTATAAATATTTACTGCAAGGGGGATATATGCAAATACTTTTGATGACGCTTTTGATACTCGTTGTGGGCGCGCTTTGTATAGCGTGCTTTTTTGTCGGTGCAAAGGTCGGGCAGACGGTCGTGCAAGGGGAGAAGATTGAGCTTCCCGAGGTTGACCCGATGAAGCCGATCAGAGAGCTCCAAGAGAGAAAGGCAGAGCAGCGCGAGAGAGAGCGATATGAAGCCATACTCCGCAACGTAGACAACTATGACGGCACGGATCATGGGCAAGAAGATATTCCGAGGGGGTGAAGTGATTGGATCTCAAAGAAATCGTACAAACGCCTATATGGGGCTTGTTTGAGCGTGGGCGTAACTATCAGCGCATGGTAAATATGCTGTCCGATACGGACAGAAATTACCGCTTCTACAACGGCAACCAATGGGACGGTGCAAAGCTGGGTGACGTTGAACCCGTGCAAAAGAATTTCATCAAGCCCATTGTCAAATACAAGGTGTCGGTTATTCACGACAATTTGTATGCAATCGTCTACTCTTCGCAGAATTTTGAGAGCAGAACGTTCCACAAGGAAGCGGAGAGGTATTGCAAGCTGCTCAACGGCTATGCCGCCAAGGTTTGGGAGCAGGGCAAGATGGACCACAAGGGGCGCAGAGTGACCAAAGATGCCGCCATCAATGACGAGGGCGTTATGTACGTTTGGTTTGACCGTGAAAAGATGCTGCCCGTCAATGAGATCGTTGACAAGGTGGATATTTTCTACGGCAACGAGAACGATGACGATATCCAAAATCAGCCCTATATTCTGATCCAGCAGAGAATGCACGAGACCACGGCAAAGGAATGGGCGCGTGATCTTGGCATTTCCGAGGAAAAGATAGAGTTCATCATCGGTGATAACGATACCTTTGAGCAGGCAGGTGACGCTGCCAAGCTGGAGGTTGACAATGCCGTGACCGTGGTGCACAAGTTCTACAAGCAGGACGGCACGGTGCACCACTCTATTGCCACAAGGTGGGTGACGCTTGTTGAGGACGAGGACACCGGGCTTTCGCTTTATCCGTTCGCGCACCTTGTATGGGAAGAGAAAAAGGGCAGCGCGCGCGGTGAGGGTGAGGTACGATACTTGATCCCCAATCAGATCGAGGTCAACCGCACCGAGATCAGACGAGTGCTTACTGTGAAATATCAGGCGTTTCCGCAAAAGGTTGCGGACAGAAGCAAGATCAGCAATCCGCAGGATCTTAACAAGGTCGGCGGCGTGATCATGACCAACGGGCAGACGGTGGATGACGTGCACAAGATCGTTGGCGTGCTTCCCCCTGCGCAAATGTCGCCCGACGTTGTAAAGCTGCAAGAGGACTTGATCAACGTCACGCGAGATTTGGCAGGTGCAGGCGATACCGCTACGGGTCAGTTTGATCCCGAGAGCGCATCGGGTCGCGCGATTCTCGCAGTTATGCAGGCAAGCCAGCAGCCCATGACCGAGCAGAAGGAGAGCTACAAAAACTTCGTTGAGGACTTGGCGCGTATTTGGCTTGAATATCTGATCGTAAACTCCGAGGACGGCGTGCTGATGGAAGAAGAGGTCACGGACGAGAACGGTGAGGAATACACCGTGATGACCAACGTGCCGCAGAGCGTGCTTATAAAGCTGCAAGCATCGGTCAAGATCGACATTACGCCCAAGGGTGTATATGACAGATTTGCGCAGGAGCAGACCTTGGAAAACCTGCTTTTGCAGGGTATGTTCAGCGTGGAGAGGTTGCCCGAGTTCAAGAAATACGTCAAGGCACTTCCCGATGATTCGGTTGCTCCCAAGCCGATACTTGAAGAGATCGTCAAGGACGCTGAAGAGGAACAGCGCAAGATCGCGGAAATGGAAGCGCAGGCGCAGATGCTTATGCAGAGGGCGCAATCTTTCCTTTACGAAGATCCCGATGGGCAGGCAGACCAAATGGCAGAAGCGGAAATGCAGCTTGAAGCAGAGGAAGCGGAGCTGTCCGAGCAAGAGGACGAGCTTGACGAGGAAACCGAGGACGCGGAAGAGGAAATCGAGGAAGAATAATTAAGCAACTATTCGGAATTTCCGAGCGGTTGCTTTTTTATATGACCGATCATTTACGTCATAAAACTGCATGAAGTACGGGAAACAAAACCCGATCAAAAATAGGAAGGATAAGTCGTTATGAATGAAAACGAAAACCTTGTGACGGAAGTTACTGAAAACACGGAGCAGACCGCAGAACAAACCCAACAGCAGGAAGTTAAGACCTACACGCAAGAAGAGGTCAACGCCATTGTTGGAAAGGCAAAGGCACGTGCAAAAGCAAGCGCAGAGAGAGCTGCCGAGCGCAAGTACGGCAGACTTGGCGACGTTGTGAAAGCCGGGCTGGAAACCGAGGACTTGGATCAGGCGACGGATACGCTTGAAAAATTCTATGCAAGCAAGGGTAAGATCATCCAAAAGCCGCAGTATTCGGCAAAGGATATCGAAACGCTTGCAAGGGCTGACGCAAACGAGTTCATCAACGCAGGCTTTGAGGACGTGGTTGACGAGGTTGACCGCCTTGCCGAGATCGGCATTGAGAACATGACGCCTATGGAAAAGGCGAAGTTCAAGGTGCTGGCAGAGCACAGACAGAGTGCCGAGAGAGCGCAGGAGCTTGAAAAGATCGGCGTTGATAAGAGCGTTTTGGAAAGCCCCGAGTTCAAGGAATTTCAAGGTATGTTCAAAGAGAACACGCCCATTTCCAAGGTATATGAGCAATTCCAAAAGACGCAACCCAAGAAAGAAATTAAAAATCCGGGAAGCATGAAGCACCAAGCGGCAGAGCCTGCGATCAAGGATTATTATTCCTACGAGGAATCGTTGAAATTCACCAAGAAGGATTTCGACAATAACCCCGCGCTGTACAAGGCTGTTTGCAACTCCATGCCGCAATGGGGTAATAAAAAATAACGCTTCCCTACCAAGAAAGGAAGGTAAAAAAATATGTCCGTACAGTATTTCCAGCAGACGATTTGGTCCAAGAAGATTCAGGACGATCTGGAAGAGAAGTGCAAGCTGGTGCAGGATTGCACCCGCGAATACGAGGGTGATTGCAAGTACGCAAACACCGTAAGAATCCTTGCTGTAGGTGATCCTACCATCGGTAACTACACCGGCAAGGATATCAACATCGAGGAAATGACCGACTCCATGCAGGAGCTCAAGATTGACGTTCAGAAGTATTTCGCTTTTGAGGTCAAGGACGTTGACAAGGCACAGTCCGTTCCCGGTCTGCCCGAGAAGTACCAGCAGAAGGCTATGCGCAAGCTGGCTCTGACCCGTGAGAAGTTCATCGGTGCGCTCGTTGCAGGTAAGGCACAGGCCTCCAACGACGAGGAAGCCAAGAACACCACCTACAAGGAAGGTGCAACGCACGTGATCACCGCAGCCGGCAAGACGCAGGCAAACATCAAGACCGCGCTGGACGATGCGATCATCATGCTGCGCGAGAACAACTTTGATGATGCAGGTATCATCGAGATCGACCCCCGCACCTACAAGACCTTCAAGGACAACCTGATCGAGCTCAAGACCGCAAACGACGAGCTGATCAAGCGCGGCGTTGTCGGTCAGTACGATAACTATGACGTTAAGTCCACCAACAACGTCTACCGTGACGAAACTCACGTGTACTGCATCGTACGTTCCAACATGGCGATTGCCTTTGCCGGTCAGATCAACGAGGTCGAGGCAGGTCGTATGGAAAAGAGATTCTCCGATTACGTCAGAGGTCTTGACACCTACGGCGCAAAGATCATTTCGCAGGACGAGCTGGTCTGCGTGAAGATCCCTCTGTAAGAGGAACAAATGGGGGAGCGGTAACACGCTCCCCTTACTTTTGAAAGGAGTCACAATGAGACACGAATTGTTTGTAGAACAGCCCGTGCTTGACCTGAAAGAGGGCGTTAAGGTCACGGCAGAAACCGAGATCCACTTCAAAAACGACCACGTGGAGCAGACGCTGCAAAACCTTGTTTTGGAGACCATCTTGGATGAAGAGGGCAGCAACGGCTTTAATACCTACAAGAGCAAGAGCTATTTGCGTATCAATCTGAATGCAGGAGATATTCTTCTGTTTGACGAGAATAGAGGTTACTATATGCCGTCTTATCCCGTCACGACGATTGACGATGCGATCAGCGATATTTCCTCGCTTGCGGATATTCCGCGATACAAGGAATAAGTTTGAAATCCTTGGCGAATAGCCAATGATATAGGCGTTGATAGCTCCGTGAGCGGAGATGCAAAGCGCATAGCTTAACGCCGGGGGAGTGGTTTTTCTGCTCCCCTCTTTTTGTGAATATATGAGCGTTATCATGTATTGACCAAAAGAAAGGGGGAATTTTTATGTTCAGAATTGATACAGACAACTCTATCTACGTAACGAGGGGTGATGCCGTTTTTTTTGGCGTGGAAGCCAAGAAGCTTGAAACGGGCGAGCCCTATACGTTTATGCCGGGTGACCTTGTGCGGATCAAGGTTTACAAGAAAAAGAAAGCGTCCGAGGTAGCCTTGGAGAAGGACTTTCCCGTGACCGAGGTTACGCAAGAGGTGCAGATTTATCTGTCGGAAGAGGACACCAAGATCGGCAGCGTGATCTCCAAGCCGACCGATTACTGGTACGAGGTTGAGCTCAATCCCTTGAGCGATCCGCAGACCATTATCGGCTATGACGAGGACGGCGCAAAGGTGTTCAAGCTGTTCCCCGAAGGTGCGGACAAAGAGGTTGAGGAATACGAGCCGGGCGAAGAGGAATTGCTCGCGCGTTTCCTTGATGACGAGCTTGACGTGACGAGCAAGCACCCCGTGGAAAATCAGGTGATTGCAAGAGCGGTGTTGCAGCTGGAAGCGAGCCATGCTGCGATCCATGCGGCTATTGCGGAAAAGTACGTGACTCCGCAAATGTACGGTGCTATTGGTGACGGTGAAGCGGATGATACGGAAGCCATTCAAAAGGCACTTGACGCAGGAAGCGTATATTTCCCTGCCGGCACGTATCTTGTTACGACCTATACGGCAAGACGGTTGCGTGTGCCGTCAAACAGATATGTCCGCTTTGCAAAGGGTGCTGTGCTCAAGGGCATCAACGCAAACGCAGAGGTTTCTTCCGTGCTTTACCTGAAAGACGTTGATAACGTTGCCATTGAGGGCGCAACGATCATCGGCGATATCGAGGAAAACACAAGCACGGCAGAGGGTGCGGGACACGGCATACATATTCAAGGCGCAAGCAATATCACGATCAGGGATTGCGTGATCAAAAACTGCTTTACTGACGGCGTTTACAACAATGGCGTAAACAATATCAAGGTGCTTAACACCGAGTTTGATAAGTGCGGCAGATTGGCTTGCGGTACTGTTTGCGGCGAGAACGTGCTGATTGATGGCTGCACGGCGAGAAACATCAGCCGAGTTGCGCCCAAGGGCGGCTTTTACGTAGAGCCGAACTTTGAGAGCGACTATATCAAGAACGTGGTGATCCGAAACTGTGTGACCGAGAACATGGGTACTATGGGCTATTACGTGACCTTGAGAGCTTTGAACAGCGGCGAGGATGTTTCGGTGTCCTTTGAGAATTGCTCTGACTACGGCTCGCAGATTGCGTTTTTCGTTGGCGCGTTTGCTCCTACGGTCAAGCACGGCGGCTTTGTAAAGGTGACAAACTTCAAGTCGGTCAAGGCGAATGTTAGCCCGATCATGATTGAGGGGTATAGCGCGGAAAATACGCCTACGGTCTATTTTGACGGCTTGACCTTGATTGATGGCAATGCATCGGGGATGGGTGTTTCTTACGGCAGCGCAATCGTGTTCACGCAGGGCGGCGGCAACATCAGCTTTATGGGTGTCCGAACTGCAAACGGCGGCAATATGCACAGATGCTTGTATAGCGCACAGGATTTGACCCGTGTGAGCGTAACCGATCATGACCTTGCTACTCTTCGCTCCCAGCATTGCGTGACGTATCGCGGCGGTATTTCGGACACGGCAACGTTCACTACGGCTGCATCGGTTGGCTTTGATTACAGCGCCGTACATATCGAAAATGCATCGGTTGACTTTTACCAGCCGTCAGGCATCGGCGCGGAGTGCGAGATTTATCTTACCGGCGCAAATTCTTCTTTCAGAGTCCGTGAGCACAACGTTGACGGAATGACCACCACAGCAGGACAGTACGTGAGAATGACAAGTAACCTTGGCTACGTGAAGATCAAGAAAATCAGCGCAGACTTGTTTATCGTTCTTGCAAAGTACGGAACATTTGCGAACTAAAAAGGGGGTAAATTATGAGTAACGTATTGAGGGGTACGATCGTAAACCCCGATGTGATCCGCGGCAAGAGTGCCTATGAAATTGCCGTGCTGAACGGCTTTAGCGGAACGGAAGAGGAATGGCTGGAATCGCTGAAAGTTGGTGGTATGCCTGCCGTGACGGCAGCAGATAACGGCAAGGTCATGATGGTCAAGGACGGCAAGTGGGTATTGGCATATGCTACTCCGGCGAGAATTGGCGAGGTTGTGCTGCGTGGTAGTGGTTGGGTAGGCGAAGAAAGCCCGTATTCGCAGGTTGTGACGCTTGCAGGCGTGACGGCAAATAGTCAGGTTGACTTGACACCCAGCGTTGAGCAGCTTGCGGTATTCCACGAAAAAGACCTTGCTTTCGTTGCTGAAAACGAGGACGGCGTGGTAACTGTATATGCGGTTGGTCAGAAGCCGCAAAACGACTACACAATTCAAGTAACGATTACGGAGGTGGACGCATGAGTAAGATTATCGGAATTACGGCTGCTTCAAACTACGATGTAGAAAAAATCAAGAAGGGTGCTGATATCTATGAGGTATCCAGCCCCGAAGAAATCGCTGCTGACGCGCCCGATGGCTTGTACGCTGTGCCGAATGGCGGCGGTGGTACTACGGTTGGTGGAACCGGTGGCAGCACCGGTGGCACGGGTTGTTTCTGTGACACAACCGAATTGGAGCAGGACATTGCCGAATTGGCGGGACGTCATCAAATCCTTGAAGATGACTTTATTGACGTTAGAAACAGAGTAATTGCGTTGGAAGTTGGCGGCGGTGGAACCGGTGGCGGTGGAACCGGTGACGGTGACACAACCGGGTTGCAAAATGCTGTTACAAAAAACGCCATAGATATTGCAGAGCACGATAATTTAATTAGTAAAAATGCAGGCGATATCACCAAACTTCAAACGACAGTTTCCGGGCAAGCCACGCAAATCAATAGCATTGGCACGTCTTTGGCACAAACCCAGCGCGAGCTTGATCAACTTGAGTCGAAGGTGGACACCTTTGATGGCGTTGGTGATGCTTTCTCAAATCTTCAAAACGATCTCGATGTAGTCGAGAGAAAGGTTACCTCTCTTGAAGGCTTCCGCGATAGCTATGAGGAAAACTTTGATGATCTTCAATCGCGAGTTTCCGATGCCGAGCAAAAGGTTACCTCTCTTGAAGGCTTCCGCGATAGCTATGAGGAAAAC
>JAEIGA010001239.1_pt1 | contig 39502 bp, 33 predicted proteins | sample 9270691 | NCBI WGS metagenome assembly JAEIGA01 (sample SAMN17057246, study PRJNA624740) | gut metagenome | biome: biome; isolation source: fecal sample | host: Bos grunniens | place: China: Xizang | collected 2019
AGGATCCACCTCTTCCCATTCCGAACAGAGAAGTTAAGCTCGTTCACGCCGATGGTACTGCCTCACAAGGGTGGGAGAGTAGGTAGCCGCCATTTTTCCAGAGGGTTAGACATTTGTCTGACCCTCTTTTTTTTGTTTGTAACGGTCTTTGTTCTGCTTCTGATTCTCCCCCAGTCGTAGAACCAATCTCTTGTGCCGCCGCTGTTTCTGCCGCTGCTGTTTCTGCTGCTGCCTCCCGGTTCTAGGTCCTATATTCATCAGGGTCCTGGTACTTTGTCCAGCTATTCTTCTTCTAGCGTCATTTAGGGCTTACTTCTTCTGGAAATAGAATCGATGACAGCAATGTCCTCCTTTTATGCTTGAATCAATCGCCTGAAAATAGAAAGAGCTCGGCGTTGTACCGAGCTCTGTTGTATTAAATGTAGCTTTATATTTCAAGTTCTTATTTCAACCGGCAAACGCGGAGACCATTCGTCGCGTATTCTGCGAGGGTCTTGGGTTCGATGATGACTGCTTTTCCCCCGTAGGAGGCGTGAATAAAGTGCATTTGCCCTTCGTGCTCATACGCAATACCAACGTGGGCGATGTCCAGGCCTTCTCGTTTGTCAACAAAGCAGACGATGTCTCCGTTTTGTACACCGCTAATTCCTTCTGCGACATCTTCCGGCGCGAGCCAATAGTATGTGTATTGATTCAGCGATTCTTCCATCATCTGAATCTTCTTCAAAGCCGTTTCGTCTTTCAATTGTGCGTAGCGGTCTGCATTCTGGGTCATGAATGAGAATTGCTGCTCCTTGATGCGGGCTCCCGGTAAGTTGGCTGTAATTTCTTGCATCTTGCCATTTTCTTCATTTTGAAGAATCCAACCAGAGGTGTAGTGTTGGCGGGATGCATAGCCATCTACGAGGCCGTTTACATAACGCATTGCTTGCAAGTTACGGCAGAAAGCACCAAAGCTCTGCGTTTCTCCTTGGATGGTTTGTACAAAGGCGGTACACATTTCAACAAACAGGATGCAGTCGGTTTCAAGCACATTGACTGTGAGTTTCTCCGGTTCGAATTCCAAGGTTCCGGCTACGTAGGGGGTTCCCAAGAATATTTTTGCGACCCGTATCATCAATTCTGATGAAGATTCGCTTGCAAAGGGTTTCAACTGTTCCAATACGTCCTGGATTTTGAGTTGAGTTTCCCAGGTGTAACGTATGCTTTCTGTTTCCCGGATTTGTTGACTGGGGATAGCAGTCACCTGGTAGATGGCGCCTCCTCCCATCAGGAGCGCTGTGCTGAGGCCAAGCGCGGTAAAGGAATGAAAGGAATTCATATGATAGATTGTTGAATTTCAATAAAAAAGGAGGGCCGATAAGCCGGATTCTGTGCCAGAAAACTGGTCTCCATCATTTATCTGTGCTGCCTACCCCCCGGCATTGGGCGAGCCACCCTTAGTTGTCGGTATATTTGGCATTGCAGGCCGTAGGTGCGTACCCCAATGTTGTCGCCAACACCAGTCGTGAGCTCTTGCCTCACGTTTTCACCCTTACCCCGTAGGGCGGTAATTTTCTGTTACACGATCCGTAAACTTACGCCTACCTGTGCTTTCCACAGTACGGTGCTCTATCCTGTCCGGACTTTCCTCTGCTTGCGCAGCGATGGAGTGTCCCTCCTAGGCGCAAAGATAGTAAAAAAGAGAAAATCCTTTTTCCGTCAGGCTTTAAATTTTACCAGGAGTTGGAATACATTCTTACCGGCAAGACGGCCTTCTACGTAGTGTTCATTTTTACTGAATGAGCCGGTCCACAATTCTACCTCGTCGTTCAAGCGGGATTCTGCGTTGAAGTTGATTTGGAATTCGTCGATGGCGTGGTGCAGGAGATAATCCGGATCAAGGGCATCCAGGCTCCATTCTACGTACTTGGTGTTGTTGGTATGCAGGTTGAAATCAATGTCGGAGTAATGGACCTTGTGTGTGCCGGCTGGAAGCAGTTCTGCCGGGGGGGTGAGTTTGTCGCAGACTTCGGCAATGGCATGTTCCGTTTTGGCCGTCTCGATGATGTCCGGACCGATGATCTGGTCTGCCCGTTGCATACGGCGCGTATCCAGGTTGATGATCAGCCAGGAGGTTGTGGCCAGAATCAGGTCGTTGTCCGGTTGTTGGGGATCAAAGACTTTGAAGTCGCGCAGGGAGAAGACCCCTTGCGCCCCTTTGCGCCAAGTTCGGAGGACAACTTGGTCTCTCCAACAAACTTCTTTCAGAAAGCGGACTTTCAGACGGGACAATACCCAAGCGCAGCGTTTTTCGATCATCTGATCAAAGCCGAAATTCAAGGCCGAGGCGTGCTCGTTGGCGATGTCCTGCATTTTGCAGAGAAGGGCGTTGGCTTTCAAATGCTGAAGGGCGTCAGCATCAGAGGTATATACTTCAAAATGTCGGTCACAATGCATTGGTTTCATACTTTTCACGGAATTTTGTGTTGTAAAGGTAGTAAAATTAATTTGGAATCTTCTGCTCTATCTTCTAACTTTGTTCCCCCGTATAAGCATCGTATATTTTCTGAATATGGCAACTAAGTATATTTTCGTTACGGGAGGAGTGACTTCTTCACTCGGTAAAGGTATTATTTCTGCATCCTTGGCTAAGTTATTGCAAGCCAGAAATTTGAGAGTTACAATTCAAAAGTTTGACCCGTACATTAACATCGACCCGGGTACATTGAATCCTTATGAACACGGAGAATGTTATGTAACGGAAGATGGTGCAGAAACCGACTTGGACTTGGGTCACTACGAACGTTTCTTGAATACCCCGACTTCCAAAGCGAACAACGTAACGACTGGTCGTATTTACCGTTCGGTAATTGATCGGGAACGTGAAGGTGCTTATTTGGGAAAAACCGTGCAGATCATTCCTCACATTACGGATGAGATCAAACGTCGTATGATGTTGTTGGGTAAGACCGGCAATTACGATGTCATCATCACGGAATTGGGAGGAACGGTCGGTGATATTGAATCGTTGCCTTACATCGAAGCTGTACGCCAGTTGCAATGGGAGTTGCCGGATGAAGACAGAATGCTTATACACCTGACCTTGGTTCCGTATTTGAGTGCGGCTAAGGAGTTGAAGACCAAACCGACCCAACACTCGGTTCGGATGTTGCAACAATACGGTGTACATCCCGATGTTATCGTTTGCCGTACAGAACACGAAATCCCGGCTGATATGCGTCGTAAAATGGCATTGTTCTGCAACGTGAAGCCGAATGCTGTCATTCAATCCATCGATGCTCGTAGCATCTACGAAGTGCCGTTGAACATGGCCAAAGAACGTTTGGATGAATTTGCGATCGAACACTTGAAACTGGAAGTAGGTGAACCGGATTTGAGCAGATGGACACTCTTCCTGGACCGTTTGTTCCATCCCCAAAGCGAAGTGAACATCGCCTTGGTCGGCAAGTATGTAGAATTGCAAGATGCTTACAAGTCCATTTTGGAATCTTTCATTCACGCGGGTGCTGCGAACCACTGCAAGGTACGTGTGACTTCCATCCATAGTGAATACTTGGATGAAACCAATGTACAAGAGAAATTGGGCGACATGGATGCGATCTTGGTGGCTCCTGGCTTCGGAGAACGTGGTCTGGAAGGAAAGATTGTTGCAGTTCGTTATGCACGTGAAAACAAAATCCCGTTCTTCGGTATCTGTTTGGGTATGCAAATGGCCGTGTTGGAATATGCTCGTAACGTGATGGGCTTGACCGAAGCGGCTTCTACCGAAGTACGTCCGAATACCCCTGTTCCGATCATCAACTTGATGGAAGATCAAAAGACGACGACCATCAAGGGGGGTACCATGCGTTTGGGTGCCTACGATTGTGCCCTTCAAGAAGGTTCATTGGCTTTCCGTATTTACGGTAAGACCCTGATTTCCGAACGTCACCGCCACCGTTACGAAGTAAACAGCGAGTATGCAGATCAACTCAATGCAGCGGGTATGGTTACCAGTGGTAGAAACCCCGATACCGGTTTGGTGGAAATCGTGGAAATTCCCGAACATCCTTTCTTTATCGCGGCCCAATTCCACCCGGAATTGAAGAGTACGCCTGAGAATCCTCAGCCGATCTTTGTGGCGTTCGTGAAAGCTGCGATGGATTATAAAGCACGAAAATAGATGAAATTCCGATACTGGATCGTCATCCTCCTTTTGTTGGGATGTGCCTGTCTGTTGTGGGCAGGGGCAGCGCCTCGAAAGGAGGATGTCCGTCATTTCAAAGCCGTGGTGGAACAGACGTATCACCACGATCCTTCTGCCTATACCCAGGGTCTTTTCTTTGTTGGAGATGTGCTTTATGAATCTGTGGGCCAATACGGCTCATCAGCGATGCGGAAGGTGGATCTGGCTTCCGGTCGTGTGCTTCAGAATGCACCCATGGAGCCTTATTTCTTTGGGGAAGGCGCTTGTCTGTACCGGGGTCGTATCTATCAGCTGACCTGGAGGGAAAATACCTGTTTTGTATACAATCCGCTGACCCTGCAGGTGTTGGGACAGTTGTTCCTGCCGACCGAAGGTTGGGGCATTGCTACCAATGGTGAAGACATGATTGTTAGTGACGGTTCTTCGACCTTGTATTTTTTGGATCCGGAGACATTTCAGGAGCGTCGTCGGGTGACGGTGACCAATGCCGGACGAGAGTTGCCTTATTTGAACGAACTGGAGTATATTCAGGGAAAGATTTGGGCGAATGTTTATGGTACAGAACACTTGGTCATCATTGATCCGTCGGATGGTCGGGTGACAGCAACGGTTGACTGCCGGAATTTGCTGCCGGCCCGTTATGCGCAGGGAGTGGATGTTCTGAATGGCATCGCATACCATCCTCAGCAGGATGCGATTTACATTACCGGTAAGTTGTGGCCGCAGTTGTATCGCATATCTTTGCAGGAAAAAACTCGCTAGTTTTAACGAGTTTGTTTATCTTTGTCCGATAAATTTAATTCTCAAAATATTATGATTCTGATCGCTGACAGCGGTGCAACCAAAGTGGATTGGCGCTGCATTCGTCCTGATGGTTCTATGGTTGAGATTCAAACCGAAGGAATCAATGCCGTTTTTATGACCTCTGAACAAATTGTGGATTTGTTGCGTACCCAATTGTTGCCGCAGCTGGGCCCTGATGTGAAGGAAGTGTATTTTTATGCTGCTGGCGTCGTATCGGCAGAGCTCTCCAAAAATTTGGCAGAATGCTTTGATGCAGTTTTCCCGGGTTGCTCTTGTGTTGCAGAATCGGATATTTTGGCAGCTGCACGTGCTTTGTGCGGAAACAAACCGGGCATCGCCTGCATTTTGGGAACCGGAGCCAATACTTGTTTCTACGATGGCGAGAAGGTTACCAAGAACGTAAGAGCCGGTGGTTTTATTTTGGGTGACGACGGTAGTGGTGCGGTCATCGGTAAACATTTTATTTCGGATTTTGTCAAAGGACTTTTGCCGAAAGAAATTGAAGATGAGTTTGTAAAACGTTATGGTTACGAATACAAGGACATCGTTCAAAAAGTCTATCGGGAAGCATTGCCGAGCCGATTCCTGGCTTCGTTCTCACCGTTCATCAACGAGTTCCGCAGCCATCCCCACATCGCTAAACTTTTGAGACGTTGTTTTGACGATTTCTTTGAACGCAACATCGCTCAGTACGATTATGCCAACAACTCGGTGAACCTGGTGGGATCTGTTGCTCACTACTACCGGGACATCTTGGAAGAGTCTGCAGCCGCACACGGTATGAAGATTGGTCGCATTATGAAGAGCCCGATTGCCGGTTTGGTTGAATACCATCGATAAAACATAAACCTTACACATAAACCTTACTTTACCTTACCATGAAAGTTACAGAACAAGCTTCTCGTTACGAGAACTTAGATCAGATGTCCACCCGGGAATTGCTGGAAAATATGAACAAAGAAGACCGGTTGGTTCCCATTACGGTAGAACAATGCAGTCCTCAAATTGAAAAATTGGTCGAAGGAATTGTAGAACGTGTGAAGAAAGGCGGCCGTCTTTTCTATTTGGGAGCCGGTACCAGTGGACGTTTGGGTATTTTGGATGCTTCTGAAATTCCTCCTACATACGGTGCTCCGTACGACTTGGTGATTGGTTTGATTGCAGGGGGTGATACTGCAATCCGCAAAGCAGTTGAAGCTGCTGAAGATGACTGGGACGGCGGTTGGAGAGATATGCAACCCTTCAATGTGGGAGAAAATGATGTGGTTGTGGGTATTGCTGCTTCAGGTACTACTCCGTACGTGATTGGAGCATTGAAAGAAGCGCGTCAACGGGGTATTTTGACCGCTTGCATTACTTGTAATCCGGCAGCTCCCGCTGCGGCTGAAGCTGAAATTCCGATCGTAGCCGTTGTAGGTCCTGAATTTGTAACCGGAAGTACCCGTATGAAAGCCGGTACCGCTCAAAAATTGATCTTGAATATGATTTCTACTTCTACCATGATCCGTTTGGGTCACGTGAAGGGAAACAAGATGGTGGACATGCAATTGACCAATGCCAAATTGGTGGATCGTGGAACCAAGATGATCATGGATGAGACCGGTATCACCGATTACGAATATGCTAAATTCTTGTTGTTGAAACACGGTTCAGTGCGCCACGCTGTGGATGCATACAAGAGCCAACAATAAACGTATTTGAATGATGCGTGTTGAACCCAATGCTCCATCTCAGCTCTTGCAAGCTGCGGTGGAGCAATTTGCGTCCTTGCCCGGGGTGGGCAAAAAGACAGCCTTGCGCTATGCGCTGCATTTGTTGAAGCAGCCGCAGGAGCGGGTCTCTCTCTTTGTGTCCTCGTTGGACAAGTTTCGCAAAGAAGTACGTCATTGTCAGGTTTGTTCGATGATCACGGACGATGAGGTATGTCCGATTTGTCGGGACAAGCAACGCGATCATTCTGTCATTTGTGTGGTTGAGAGCATTCGTGATGTGTTGAGCATCGAAGCGACCGGTGACTATCGGGGTGTTTACCACGTTTTGGGCGGGGTGATTTCTCCGATGGACGGTATTGGCCCTTCTGACTTGACCTTGAACCAACTGGTGGAGCGGGTCAAATCGGGCTCTGTGCAGGAGGTGATCCTGGCGTTGAGTACCGATATGGAAGGCGAGACCACCTCCTTTTATTTGTACAAACTGTTGGCCGGTCATGCCGTGACAGTTTCGGCCATTGCACGAGGCGTGGGTTTTGGTGACGATCTGGAGTATGCCGATCAGTTGACCTTGAGTAAATCCATTGCCAACCGACAATTATTTACACCCAATATTTGATTATGCAACATTCATTTCCTTTGTCTTGGCTGTTGACAGCCTTTACTGCGTACACAATTTTGTTGTTCGTGGTGTCGTGGTTGAGTTCCCGCAAGTCGGGAAGCAATTCTTATTTCTCCGGAGATAAGAAAGCACCTTGGTACGTTGTCGCTTATGGTATGGTGGGAACCTCCATTTCCGGGGTTACGTTTATCTCCGTACCGGGTAACGTTTTGAACCAGAACTTCTACTACATGCCCCTGGTTTTGGGTTTTGTAGTTGGGTATATTGTGATCGCACAAGTGCTTCTTCCTTTGTATTACCGGATGAACCTGACCTCCATTTACACGTACTTGGAGAAACGCTTTGGGTTCCTAACCTACCGGACGGGTGCAGCCGTGTTCATGGTGTCTCGGATCTTGGGTGCTGCAGTGCGTATCTTTGTGGTTGTCTTGGTGTTGCATACTTTCTTGCCCGAAGGGACTGTTCCCTTTTGGGTTGTAGCCTTGATTTTCATGCTGCTGATCTTCCTGTATACCTTCAAAGGCGGTGTCAAGACCATTATCTGGACGGACGTACTGCAAACGACCTTCATGTTGTTGGCGGTCGGTTTGACCATCTTTGCAATCTGCCGGGAAATGGACTGGAGCTTCGGTTCGATGTTTGCCGCCATTACGGGAGCGGAAAATCCGAACATTGCGGGCACCGGTTTCAGCAACTGGTTTGATATGACTTGGAGCAGTGGTACGAACTCTGTGAAACAGTTCATCGCTGGTATCTTTATGACCATTGTGATGACCGGTTTGGATCAGGAGATGATGCAGAAAAACTTGGCGTGCAAGAACATCAAGGATGCACAAAAGAATATCTACACCACCAGCATCACCATCGTATTTGTGAACTATTTCTTCCTTTTGTTGGGTGCCGTTTTGGCGGTCTTTGTAAGCAGCAAGTTGGGTGGTATGAGCGGTATTGGTCTGGCCGATGCGGCTGGCGTCTTTACCAAAGCACAAACTGATAAATTGTTCCCGGTAGTGGCCAGTCAGTACTTGGGCTTGGGTGTGGGTTTGTTCTTTATCATTGGCTTGATTTCGGCATCGTACCCGAGTGCCGGTGGCGCTTTGACTTCGTTGACAACATCCTTCTGCATCGACTTTATGGGCTTTAACAGCCGCAATGATTTGACCGATGACCGCAAGGTGAAGATCCGCAAATGGGCGCATGCCGGTTTCGCCTTCCTTTTCTTTGCCGCCATTGTAGTGTTGTATTGGATCAACAACGATACGGTGATTGACTTGGTGTACAAGTTGGCTTCTTATACTTACGGTCCGTTGTTGGGCTTCTTCTTCTTTGGTATTTTGACCAAACGTCAGGTGCGCGACAACCTCATGCCTTATGTAGCGGTTGCGGCTCCGGTTTTGTGCTACTTGCTGGATTGGGCCGGACGTGAGTTCCTGGGCTTTGGTTTCGGATTCACCATTTTGCTGGTGAACGGTTTGTTGAGTTTCTTGGGTATGCTGATTTTTAGCCGACCTGCTAATAAATAAGCTGCATGACCTGGGTCGAATTGGTATTGTTGGCCATCAGCCTGTCGTTTGATACGTTTGCCGTATCGGTTTCCGGTGGTATCTGTTTGCCGAATTGCTGCACGCGTTGGAAACGTGTGGAGATTTGGATGTCGTTCGCGATTTTTCAGACCTTGTTTGCTTTGATTGGCTTGATGCTCGGGGAAAGTGTCATCGGCATCATTGGCAGTTTTGACCATTGGATTGCATTCGGCCTGCTCGTCTATCTGGGAGGGAAAATGATCAAAGATGCATTTTCCTCCCAAGAAGAGGGCGAAGGGGAGTGTCTGGATCTGATGCGCCGCAAGACGATGGTGACCATGTCGGTTGCAACGAGCATCGATGCCTTGGCTGTGGGCATTTCTTTGGCCATGGTCGAGTTGGCTGTCGTAAAGATTGTGGGTGGTTTGGGCCTGATTTTTCTGATTACGGCTTTGGCTTCTATCATAGGTCTGCGTTTTGGCCGATTCATTGGTAATCGGGTGGGGGGCAAGGTGGCCGCCTTGGGAGGACTCATTCTGATCAGCATTGGTATCAAGGTCTTGGTTGAGCATTTGCTTGCTTAATCCTTGGCTTGAAAATTGGTGTACAAAAAATAATTTTATAACTTTGCCCCGATAAACTGGAGATTTTAGATTCGATATGGACGATTATGTCAGTTGGTGCAGTAGCAATATCACGGATGAAAGCCTGGGCTTTTTTCTCCGAATCTTTTGGTAAAAAGGATTTCGGATTTTTGTGTTGTGCCTATTTCTTGATTTCGGGTCTTCTCCTTTCTTTGATCAAATCCAGAGTCCGACGTTAGTTTTCCAACGATTCCTGTGCTAGAGACAGGAAGAACTTACGGAATATTAACCCCTAGACTCAGGATTTTATGATTCAAATTTTCTTCAAACACAAAGGACAAATTGTAACCGCTTCGACCACAGACTTGTTGGACGAACTCGGTTTTGACGACGTAGTATGGATGGATTTGTTCAGCCCGACCGGTGAGGAAAAACGTGCGGTGGAGGCCTTCTTGAATACCACGTTGCAAAGCCGTGCACAAGCGGAGGAGATTGAAAGTTCATCCCGCTATTCAGAAACGGAGACGACAATCTTTGCCAATACGAACTTCTTGATGCCCGGCCCGGACAGTTATTCCATGGAGGCTGTGTCGTTTATTTTGTGTGAGGGGATCATCGTGACCATCCGTCACGTCCAACTTCGCAGTTTCTCGGATATCCAACGCAAGATCCAGATCAACTACAAGTTGTATCCGACCGGCTACCACATTTTTGTGGGTATTTTGGAAAACCGGATTGACTTGGATGCGGACATGATCGAGTTGATGGCGAAGGAAATTGCACGTTACAGCAAGAAGGTGAGTGCCGGTGAGGATGTGAACGAAGACCTCCTCTTGGACATCAACCAGTTGCAAGAAAACACCATGTTGGTACGCGAGAACGTGGTGGACAAACAACGGATGATTTCCGCCATCCTCAAGAGTGATAAGTTTCCCCGCGACGTGTATGCGAAATTGAATGTGATCATCAAGGACGTTGCCTCCCTGATCAACCACACCAACTTCAGTTTTGAACGTCTGGAGTATTTGCAAAATACCGTACTCGGTTTGATCAACTTGGATCAGAACAAGATCATGAAGGTCTTTACCTTGGTTTCCTTGCTGTTGATGCCTCCGACACTGCTTGCCAGTTTGTACGGAATGAACATCAATCTGCCCCTCATTGGCGGCCGTTGGGATTTCTTGCTCATCGTGTCGTTGATGGCTTGCCTCATTGGGGTGATTCTCTTTGTGTTCCGACGCAAGAAAATGCTCTAATTTTTTTGCAAATCACCAAAATAGTTGTACTTTTGCGCCTCCTCAAAATGAGGATTATAAATAATGTCTAACCCCTTGTTGTTTAATTAATTTAGAAATGACAAACGAAAACAAAATCCAAGAAGAGCAATTGATCCTTACTCCTCAACGTAAGAGCAATGCTTCCATTCCGGTTGACAAATTTGACTGGGATGCTTTTGAAAACGATGCTCCCTACAACATGGACAAAACCACTGTTGAAGAAAGCTACAACCAAACTTTGTCCAAAGTGATCGAAAACGAAGTTGTAGAAGGTGTTGTAATGGGCATGAACAAACGCGAAGTACTCGTTAACATCGGTTACAAGAGCGAAGGTATCATCAACATCAACGAATTCCGTTACAATCCGGACTTGAAAGTAGGTGATAAAGTAGAAGTTTACGTAGAAAATGCAGAAGACAAAAAAGGTCAACTCATTCTCTCGCACAAGAAAGCACGTTCACTCCGCTCATGGGATAAAGTGAACGAAGCGTTCGAAAAAGACGATGTAATCAAAGGTTACGTTAAATGCCGTACGAAAGGCGGTATGATCGTTGACGTATTTGGAATCGAAGCCTTCTTGCCCGGTTCACAAATCGACGTACGTCCGATCAAAGATTACGATGTATTCGTTAACAAGACTATGGACTTCAAGATCGTTAAGATCAACAACGAATTCCGCAACGTGGTAGTATCTCACAAAGTCTTGATCGAAGCTGAAATCGAAGCTCAAAAAGCTGACATCATCGCTAAACTTGAAAAAGGTCAAGTATTGGAAGGTGTTGTTAAGAACATCACTCCTTACGGTGTATTCGTAGACTTGGGCGGTGTTGACGGATTGATCCACATCACTGACTTGTCTTGGGGCCGCATCAGCAACCCTGAAGAAGTGGTTAAAATGGAAGAAAAAATCAAAGTGGTTATTTTGGACTTTGATGAATCAACCAAACGTATCGCTCTCGGTTTGAAACAACTCAGCGCTCATCCTTGGGAAACTTTGGACGCTAACTTGAATGTAGGTGACCGCGTTAAAGGTCGTGTCGTAGTAATCGCTGACTACGGTGCATTCATTGAAGTACAACCCGGTGTTGAAGGTTTGATCCACGTTTCTGAAATGTCTTGGTCATTGCACTTGCGCAGCGCACAAGACTTCTTGAAAGTTGGTGACGAAGTAGAAGCTGTGATCTTGACCCTCGACCGCGAAGAAAAGAAAATGTCTCTCGGTATCAAACAACTCAAAGCTGATCCGTGGGCTGCTATCACTGAAAAATACCCCATCAACTCTAAACACACTGCCATCGTACGTAACTTCACCAACTTCGGTGTATTCGTAGAATTGGAAGAAGGTGTTGACGGTTTGGTACACATCAGCGACTTGTCTTGGACCAAGAAAATCAAACACCCCTCTGAATTCACTGCAATCGGTGAAAAATTGGAAGTGGTTGTTTTGGAAGTGGATCAAGAAAACCGCCGTTTGAGCCTCGGTCACAAACAATTGGAAGAAAATCCTTGGGACGTTTACGAAACTACCTACACCTTGGGTTCTGTTCACAACGGTGTTATCAACAATTTCGTTGACAAAGGTGCAACCGTAACTTTGCAAGAAGGTGTTGAAGGTTTCGTTTCTTTGAAAAACTTGGCTAAACAAGACGGTACTTCTGCTAACGTAGGTGAAACTTTGGCTTTCAAAGTGATTGAATTCAACAAATCAAACAAGAAAATCAGCCTTTCACACGTACGTACTTGGGAAGAACCCGCTCCCCGCGAAACCAAAGAACGTAACTCAGAAGCAGATGCTACTCAAAAAGCAGTGAAGAAACTCAAAGCTAACTTGGAAAAAACCACTTTGGGTGACATCTCTGAATTGGCAGCATTGAAAGCTGAATTGGAAAACGCTCAAAATAAATAATGGAATTTTCCTATACACCGTTAGGAACAGCATCCGCTACTCCTTCTGTGTATCGATACCCAAGCGCTCACGTATTGAACATACGTGGGCGTTTGTTCCTTATCGACTGCGGAGAAGCTTGTCAGATTCGTTTGCGGCGGATGGGTGTTTCTTTTTTGAAGATTGATCACATCTTCATTTCCCACATGCATGGCGACCATGTCTTCGGCCTCTTTGGGCTGTTGTCTTCCATGGCCATGGTGGGACGAACTTCTTTGCTGAACCTCTACGCGCCTGTAGCGATGCGGCGCACCTTGGATTTCTTTCTGACCGAGTTTGGTGAGGGAGTCAAGTTTGAAATCGCTTTCCACTCGTTGGAAGCTGTGACCGAACCGACCGTAATCGCTCCGCTGCGAAATTTGGACATCTTGGCCTTTCCCTTGCGCCATAGGATGCCGACGTATGGATTCTTGTTCCAAGAGCACGAGCCGGAGCCGAATTTGCACAAAGAGCTGGTGCAGCAGTACGACCTAGGTATTTATGAGATGGCTTGTCTGAAACGGGGACAAGACGTGGTGCGGGAGGATGGAACCTGCTTGCGGTCTGAAGATTTAACCTACAAGCCGTGGGAACCCCGTTCCTTTGCCTATTGCAGTGATACGGCTCCCTTTCCGAATTTGCCGGGCTGGGTGAAGGGCGTTGATCTCTTGTACCACGAATCAACCTTTGCCGAGGCATTGCAAGAGAATGCGGCGACGACCTTGCATTCTACGGCTCGTCAAGCGGCTACTTGTGCTCTCGAGGCAGGGGTCGGACGGTTGTTGATCGGGCATTTCTCAGCCCGATATCCGGATTTGTCTGTCCTCCTGGAGGAGGCTCGTTCGGTGTTCCCGAACACAGACATTGCCAAAGAGTTGACTACATTTGAAATTCCCTTGAAGAAACATTGTTAACACCATGCGTCTGTTCCGTTCCTTCCGTTTGCTGGTCCTGTTGCTCGCTTTGTGTGTTTCATCCCGCCTTTGGGCGCAGTCGATGAATCCCAATACGGCCGCCCAGAAATTTGGACAACTCATTTACCTGTTGCAGGAGTATTATTTGGATACCGTCTCAACCGAGGCCTTGGTGGATGAGGCCATGGTGGCTGTCTTGAAGCAGCTGGATCCTCATTCTACCTACATATCGTCTGATGATGTTCGGTCCATGAACGAGCCTTTGGAAGGAGAGTTCGAAGGCATTGGTATTGAGTATGCTTTGATTGCCGATACCTTGGTGGTTCAAGCAACGGTCGCAGGCGGGCCGGCGGAGAAGGTCGGTTTGCTACCGGGGGATAAGATTCTGGCCGTTGAGGGAACTCCCATTTCTGGACCCGAACTGACCATCGAACGGGTTCACGGGTATTTGAGGGGACCCAAAGGCAGTCGTGTGCGTTTGCAGGTCTTGCGTCGCGGACAACGGGATTTGTTGGATTTTACCCTCAAACGGGATAAGATTCCTTTGCACAGTCTGGATGCGGTGTATTGGGCGGCTGACAGCATTCTGTATGTCAAGTTGAGTCGCTTTGCACAGCAGACCGGTGATGAGTTGAAGGCTGCATTGGAAAAACATTTGCCGGCGCGTGGTCTGATCCTGGATTTGCGGAGCAACTCCGGCGGTTACCTCCATGCAGCATTGGAGGTGGCCAATCAATTTCTGTCCTTTGGAGATCTCATTGTCTCCGCAGAGGGACGCGCCATCCCGCCGATGCACGAGTATGCAGACGGTCAGGGCTTGTACCAGCAGGGTCCTTTGGTCGTTTTGGTCGATGAGTATTCGGCCTCGTCCAGTGAGATCGTTGCTGGGGCCATTCAGGACTGGGACCGGGGGCAGATCATCGGTCGTAGGACCTTTGGGAAAGGGCTGGTGCAGCGCGGGTTCCCGTTGACGGACGGATCACAGGTACGCATTACCATTGCCCAATACCATACACCCAGTGGTCGGGTGGTGCAGCGCCCTTATACCACCGTGCAGGGCCGGGATTATGCCCACGATTCCTTGGCGTACCAAACCTTGCGTCTGGGACGGACTGTATACGGCGGAGGAGGTATTACTCCGGATGTGGAAATTGACCGTGATACCACCTTTTATTCGGAATTTTATGCGACCCTTTTGCAAAGTGGGGCGTTGATGGAATTTGTGCAGTCAGAAGGCAACCGTCAGCGGACAGCGCTCGAGCAACTCTATCCGACAGAGGCCGATTACCTCACAGGATTTGATGCTACGACGTGGATGGAATCCTTGCTTTCGTTTGCTGCTGGACGGGGCATTGAAGTCCCTTCGGCAGACCAATGGGAATGTTCTCGCGCAACCCTACAAACCTTGATCAAGGCATTGTTGGGACGGACATTGTTTGAGGGATCGACTTACTTCAAGGTCTTGAATGGGGCCTCCGATCCAGCCTATGAAGCCGCGCTCCATTATTTTGATTCACGGGCTTTCAAGGCCTTCTGATAGGCTCTTCCGTTTTTAAGATGCTCTTGGTACGACGCAGTAAACTTGTGCGTACCATCGAAATTTGAATTCGCGCAGAAATACAGGTATTGGCTCGAATCCCGGTTCAGGACCGCATCAATGGCGGCCAGGGTCGGAATGGTGATGGGACCCGGAGGCAATCCTGCATATTTGTAAGTGTTGTAAGGAGAATCGTACTTCAAGTGACGGTTCAATACGCGTCGGATACCCGGTTCTACATCTTTGAGAGCATAAATAACGGTCGGACAGGCTTGTAACTTCATTCCCTTTTTGAGACGGTTCAGGTACACAGCAGCCATCGCCGGTTGTTCGGGTACGTGATTGGTTTCCTGTACGATGATGGAGGCCAATGTGATGACCTGCGTTTGGCTTAGCCCCAATTTCTTGGCTTTGGCTTGTCGTTCTTCGTTCCAGAAGGCATCGTATTCGCGTTTGAATCGTTGTACCACGTCTTTGGGCGAAGTTGTCCAATACATTTCGTAGGTGTTCGGTAAGAAGAGGGAAATCATGGTCTCCGGTTTCATTCCCAATTCTTTTTGGAGGTTGGCATCACTCAGGACAGCCATGAACGCGGCGGAATCGGCAGCAAAGTTGTTGCCGAAGTAAGCAGCCAAGCGATCCAAGGTCTTGATATAACCTTTGAACGTAATCCGTTGGGGAGTTTGCCAGCCGTTGGCGAAGGTTCGGATGATCTCCTGGTTGCTCATCTCCGGAGTGATCTTGTAACGGCCGACCTTGATGTATTGTTCCAGTCCGCGTTGGTTGGCGGCGCGAACAAAGCGATTCGGATGAAGAAAGATTTCGGCCTTTTCCAGCGAATCCAGCAAAGCTGCGTAATCTTGGTTCGGATAAATGTAGAAGATACTTTCCTGACGGACATCCGGTTTGATAAATTTGAGGTAGTAGTCGGTGGCGATGTAGGCGCCGATGCCGACCCCGAGCAACAGGATGCTCAGTAGGGTTCTGCGTATCGTTTTTTTCATGGTGTTATTCTACTTTGGTGCGTCGTAAGAAGATGCGGTCACCTTCGTGGGCTTTTCCATCGGGTTTAACGTCGTTGTACTTACACAAGGAAGAGAGTCGGATGGCATACTTCTGTGATAGGTCGTAGTAGGTTTCTCCTTCCTCTGCGATGTGCAGTTCCAAGCCTTTTTTGGCTTTCTTCTTTTTGGACTCCAGGTAAACGACGGTTCCGGGTGCGATGGGTTGGTCTTCTTTCAGGTCGTTGAACCGGAGGATCTCGCGGGTGAAGAGTTGGTATTCTTCTGCGATGGAGCTGTAGGTGTCTCCCTCATTGGCCAGCAGGAAGGCTACGTCGTTCTTGATGTACAAGGTCCGTCCTTGGGAGTATTTGTAGAGGGTAGAGCGTTCCATCGGATCGAGGGCTTCGAACCGTTTGAGTTCGGCTGGACTGGGCGGGAAGTATCGTTCTTTGCTGGAACTCTTTTTACTCTTGGCGACCCCTTCCTCGTCGTACAAGTAGAGTTGGCTGCCCTCGATGATTTTGATCAGCAGTTCTCCGTATTTCGGGTCGGTGGCGTAGCCGGCTTTCTTGAGACCGTGGGCCCATCCTCTGTAGTCGGTGATCTCCAAGTCAAAAAGGAAGGAGTAGCGTTCGCGGAACCGGATGAAGTCCGCGTGGTCGTTGAAGGACTCTTCGGCATTCTTGTATTTTCGGAAGCATTCGTTCTTGGCATCGTCATCCCGACGGACACTTTCCCCATTCCATCCGTGGCATTTGATTCCGAAGTGGTTGTTGGCATTAGAGGCCAGGAAGGAGTTTCCGTCACCGGATTCCAGACATCCTTGGGCCAAGGTGATACTGGCAGGAATCCCGTGGGTCTTCATTTGTTTGATGGCAATGTCTTTGTACATTTCTACATATTCGCGGCGACTGATTCTTTTTTCAGCCATCACGGTGGTTGCGACGATGCCTCCCAGCAGCAGGAGACAGCAGGTCAAAAGGAAGGGGGTACGGTGTCTCATAAGTCGTTACAAAGATAGTAGGAAACCACGAATGAAGAAAAAATTCTATATTTGCGATTATGAAGAAAATGACTTGTGTCATACCCTACGAGGAGTATGAATCATTTGACGAGTTGAGTGCTCAGGACCGGCAGTTGATGGAGGAAGCGATTGCTGCCACCGAAACTTCCTATGCCCCGTATTCGAATTTTAACGTAGGAGCAGCTTTGCGTTTGCGTAGCGGTCGGATTGTGCGTGGTTCCAACCAAGAAAATGCGGCCTATCCTTCCGGTTTGTGTGCAGAACGGACCGCCCTCTTTTATGCCCATTCGGCCTGGCCCCAAGATCCGGTGGAGGCCTTGGCGGTGGTCGCTTCGGTCGATGGAACCGTTACCCCGACGTTTACCTATCCTTGTGGGGCCTGTCGTCAGGTGTTGGTGGAAACCGAGCAACGTGCACAAGCCCCCCTTCGGATTCTGGTAGGAAGTGCACAGAAGGTTTTGGTATTTGAAGGCATCTCTTCACTCCTGCCTTTCGTTTTTGACAATTTGCCGGAAAAACATTAGTTAGAATAAAAAAAAGTATTACCTTTGCGTCCGGGTAAGTCATACACGACCAGCTCCTACTTAACTCCCCCAGGACCGGAAGGTAGCAAGGGTACAGTGGTTGTAGCGGTGCGATGTATTCAGCTTACCCTTTTTTATTTATGGAATCCAAGAAACAGATCAAAGTTGCAGTGGGGCTTTCCGGTGGCGTAGATTCCAGCGTAGCCGCACTTTTGTTGAAACAACAAGGTTACGATGTCTTTGCCTTGTTTATGCAGAATTGGCACGACACAACCGGCACCTTGCACGGGGATTGTGAGTGGGAAGAGGATTTGAGTGTAGCCCGGATGGTCGCCCGTAAATTGGACATCCCGTTTCATTTTGTAGACTTGTCTGATACCTACCGCCAACGCGTGGTGGACTATATGTTCTCGGAGTACGAAAAAGGTCGTACCCCTAATCCCGATGTACTTTGCAACCGGGAAATCAAATTCGATGCCTTCCTGCATCACGCCCTTTCTTTGGGTGCTGACTACGTGGCTACCGGCCATTACTGCCAGAAGGAAACCATCGAGGGACCGGATGGCAAGCAGCTGCACCGCTTGATTGCTGGGGCCGATGGAAACAAAGACCAAAGTTATTTCTTGTGTCAACTCTCTCAAGAACAATTGGAAAAAGCCATGTTCCCCATTGGAGCATTGGAGAAACCGAAGGTGCGTGAATTGGCTCGTGAGGCTGATTTGCCGAGTGCAGAGAAAAAAGATTCACAAGGTATTTGCTTTGTCGGTAAAGTGGATTTGCCGGTTTTCTTACAACAGAAGTTGGCTCCGAAGGAGGGAAAGGTTGTCGAGATTTTCCGTGACTTTTATGAGCAACATGCGGCACAGCCGGCTGAGACACTGGCAGAAATGGCGGAACCCCGCACCTATGCCTTCAAAGATGGAAAGGTCATTGGAAAACACGTCGGTGCACAATATTATACCATTGGTCAGCGCAAAGGTCTCAACATTGGCGGACACCAACAACCGATTTTCATCATCCACATTGATATTGAGAAGAATCTGATTTTTGTGGGAGAAGGCCAGGATCACCCCGGTCTCTATCGTCCGGCATTGGCCATCCTCCCGGATGAAATCCATTGGGTACGTCCGGACCAGGAAATGCAAATTGGAGAGGAACGGGAGTACCTGATTCGCATCCGTTACCGCCAACCTTTGCAAAAAGGCCGTCTCATCCGTCGCGAAGAGGGAATGTACATTGTCTTTGACGAAGCACAACGGGGAATTACTCCGGGGCAGTTTGCTGCCTGGTATGCCGAAGATGGAGAATTGGTCGGCAGCGGTGTGATCAATCGCTAAGCCGTTTACTGCAGGGAAATGTAGTAATGGAAATCTGCCTCCGGCAACAATCCCGGATGCAGGATTCGGATCAAATCTTCAAGGATTTTTTCAGGCTCCGTCACTCCCTTTTCCCAGAAATCGTTACCACCACCCGTTGTTTGACGACGGGTGTTGTTGTATACTTTCCCCGCTTGGAGACAAGGGATCTGTGCATAGAGCCGGTGCATTTGCCGGATGCTGGCGAGGGTGTTGGCGGTACCGGGATGGAGCCACAAGTCCGCTTGCATGGCCAGGAGCAGCACTTCCTCAAAGCTATAGGGATGGGAGTCCGTTGCCTGCGGTTTGGCCCCCAAGATTTCTGCACCTGCATCTTGTAGCAGGCGGCTGAAGTTGTTGTGGCTGCCCGGAATGTACCAGGTTTCTTTGTAGGGGAGGTTGATCAAGATCTTTTTTGGGGTGGATACTTGTCCCGCAACCTGGGCCTTCAGCTCGTTGTATGCCTGGCTACGGGCTTGAAAGATGGAGTCGGCGCGATGTTCCTTGCCCACCAGGGCTCCGAAGAGTCGGAGGTATTCCAATTTGCCCAGAGGATGTTCCTCCAAAAAGTCGGGGATGACAAAAACCGGTAATCCTAATTTTTCCAGGCGATCCAGGGCACTGTTGTCTTGTCCACTGACCCGATAGGCAAGAATCAGGTCCGGTTTCAACAAGAGGATTTGTTCGTAGTTGAGGCTTTGGTCGTATCCTACGTCTACAACCTTGCCCATTTCTACCGCCTGTAGAATCGTGGGATTAGAAATGTAGCGGTAGCCAGAGACACCGACGACGGTGTTGTTGGCGTCCAGGGCGTCCAAAAAGGCCAGGTGGGATCCGGACATGCAGACAATTCGCTCAAACGGGGTGTTTCGCTTCCATTCCAATACGGATGGTTTGCCTTGAGATGCCTGGCAGGTTAACCGATTGGTCGAGTCTGTCTGTTGTAGGGAGAACAATTGCGCATACTCGTTCGTCGCGGTCTCGTTTGGGCCTGTGGGTTTGGGTTGGCAGCTGATCAGCAGGAATAGAAAAAAAATAGCCCCTAAAAATTTAGAGGCCATAGAGCCACTCACGGGACTCGAACCCGCGACCTGCTCATTACGAATGAGCTGCTCTACCAGCTGAGCTAAAGTGGCTTTCATTTCGGGCTGCAAATATAGAAAAATTTATTTTCTTTGTAGTATGAATTCAGCAAATATTGTCATAATAGGAGGCGGAGCCGCCGGCCTGATGGCGGCAGCCCAATTGGGAGGTACGAATGCTCGCATCGTCGTGATGGAGAAGCGTGAACGTTTTGGACGTAAGTTGTTGATTACTGGGAAGGGACGTTGCAATATTACCAATATGCGACCGTGGAATGAGTTCCAGCAACACATCCATCCCGATGCCAATTTCCTAAAGAATGCGTTCTATGCTTTCAGCAACGAACGCTTGGTGGAATTCTTTCAGCAGGCGGGTTTGGCAACGAAGGTAGAACGCGGGGAACGTTTGTTTCCGGAGAGTGATCGTAGCTTGGATGTCCTGGACGCCTTGTTGGACGTCATCGAACAGGGGGGAGTTGAGTTGTTGCCCGAACATATTGTGCAGACCCTGGTGCGTCGGGAAGCTGATGGCAAGTTTGAACTCTGCGTCGAAACCCCTCAGGGAGAAGTTTTCTGGGAAGCCGATCAGGTGGTGGTGGCGACGGGTGGCTTGTCGTATCCCATGACAGGAAGTACGGGGGATGGCCATCGTTGGGCCGAATCCATGAAACATCCGATGGTGCCTTGTTTCCCGGCGATTACGGCCCTCAAACCCCATGCCTACGATGAGAACCTGCAGGGTATTCTGTTGACCAATGTCCGGATGGATCTGTGGGTTGGAGGCAACTTGGTCCAACAGGAGGAAGGTGAATTTTCGTTTACCGAATTGGGTATGGAAGGTGGTATCGCCTTCCGTAGCAGCCGTCGTGCCGTACGGGCGTTGTTGAACCACGAGAAAGTGCAGGTGGTGGTGGATTTGAAACCCAACCTGACAGAGGATCAGTTGTTTGCGAGAATCCGTCGGGAGAAAGTGGCTCAGCCGAAGATTCAGGTGCGGGAGTTGTTGCGAAAAATGATGCCGAAGCAATTGGTCTATCCCTTCTGGACAGCGCATCCTGGCCTGAAGGAGGAGCAGATCCCCCGAGCTTTGAAAAACTGGAAATTTGTCATTGCCGAATATGGCTCCTATGCAAGAGCCGTGGTTACTGCGGGAGGCGTTTCCTTGAAGGCGGTTTCCCGAAAGACCATGGAGTCCAAGCAAGTGCCGGGTTTGTATTTTGTGGGAGAGGTCTTGGACCTGGACGGAGATACTGGCGGGTACAACTTGCAGATTGCCTTTTCAACTGCCGCAGCGGCAGCCGAGGCACTTCGAAAGAAGATTTCGGCAGGTACTTGTTAACGGATTTCTAGGTCGAACAATACTTCCTCGTTCCAGTGGGCGGTCAATTTGCTTCCCACTTGGACGGGGATTTCTTTTGTCAGGCTGACCAGAATCAAGTCTCCGACGCGTAGGGAGCAGTGGTTGGAAACAAGGGCCATGAGGTCCGGCCATTGGGCTTGCAGCGGGAGTTCCTGGGTCTCGTAGCAAGGGGTCCCATTGATGAGGAAACGGACGTGGAGCGGGTCTGAAAAATTTTGAATCGGATGGTTTTTCAGGGGGATGAGGGTGGTGAAATCCAGCGAGTTTTCAACAAACTCACAGTAAGCCTGATCTTGGTTGTGAAGGTGGGGATGGATGAGCAATCCAAATCCGAAACTGTCCCAATACCGCTCTGCAAACCGGGGCGCGATGGCCTTGCCCGGTTTGCGTAGGCGGATGGCTATGACGGGCGATACCCGAATCCGATCCACCTCGTCGGGCAGATAGTATGCCCGGAGGTCCCGGATCAATGTTGAATCGGGTCGGTAGTAAAAACTGCTCTTGTTTTCAGGAACGACAATCAGGTTCAAAGCAGAGAAAATTTAATCTCGGTCAATATGTTTTTGGTGTCTTGGGTAAAATCGCCGTCCATGATCCAGTTGTAGTAACTGGGTTCGGCGCGCAAGACGTCTTCCACCTTTTTGCCCCGGTGTTTACCGAAGTTGAACACGATTTCTCCTTTGTCGTTGTAGGCCATTCTGCCCGCATAGTCCACGATCTTGGTGCGGGTTGAGAAGTTGGCCAAGAACTCTACGTCATTTTTCAGGTCATTGGGATACCGATCCAATTGGGCCTTCAAAATTTCATAGGTAGCGACGGTGTCCGCTTCGGCCGAGTGTGCATTTTCCAATTCTTTGTCGCAGTAGAACCGATAGGCAGCACTCAAGGTGCGTTGTTCCATTTTGTGGAAGATGTTTTGGACATCCACCAACTTGCGTTTGCGGAAATCAAAGTCAACGCCAGCCCGGAGAAATTCTTCTGCGAGCAGGGGAATGTCAAATTTGATGGAATTGTATCCCGCAATGTCGCAACCTTTCATCCACTGAGCCAGGCTCTTGGCAATCTGGTTGAAGGTAGGGCAATCTTTTACATCCTCATTGCTGATGCCATGGACAGCTTGTGCTTCGGGCGAGATGGGGATGGTAGGATTGATGCGGCGGGTTTTGATTTCCTGATCGCCGTTCGGCATCACTTTCAAGGCACTGATTTCAACGATACGGTCCTTGCCTACGTTGAGGCCGGTACTCTCAATATCGAAGAAGAGGATCGGATTCTGTAAGTTGAGTTGAGACATAAGCGTTAGGCCAAACGTACAGGCATCAACAAAGAACAAACTTCTTCGCAGGGGTTGTGTTCACCTGCATCCAAAATCAAAGCAGCGCGAGAAGGATCGGCCAATTCCAAAGAAGCTTCCTCGAACGAGAGGTTGCTCAACACTTCAATCAAGAAAGAAGATTTGAAGCCGATGTCCATCTTGTCGCCATCGTATTGGCAGGGCAGGGCTTCGTGTGCTGCTACCGAGAAACTGGTATCTTGTGCTGAAATAATCAATTGGTTGAATGAGAGACTCAACTTGAGGTAGGATGCGGATTGGTTGGAGCATACCGATACCCGTTTGGCGGCGTTGAGGAACTCGCGACGGTTGATGACGAGCTTGTTGGTGTTGTTCTTGGGGATGACGGTGCGGTATGCCGGGTAATTTCCTTCCACCAGGCGGCAAATCAACAACGAATCTTCAAAAGCGAAGCAGGCATTTTTGTTGTTGAAAATGACAGAAATGTTTCCTTCGTATTTGCCAATCAGGGATTTGAGGATGTTGGCCGGTTTCTTCGGAAGGATGAACGAACATTTTTCGGCTGCTTGAATTTCAGTGCGGGTGTAAGACACCAATTTGTGAGAATCCGAAGCCACCAAGGTAACACCGTCGGTGTTCATGTCAAAGAAGACACCGTTCATAACCGGACGGAGTTCGTCTTCTGCAGCGGCATAAATGGTGGTGGTCAAACCTTGCAACAAGATGTCTGCCGGGTATTCCACGCGGATGGAGGTCGCTTCGTCAATCGCCGGAAGTGCCGGGTATTCTTCTGCCGGGGAGAAGGGAATCTTCGAAGCACCGCTTTGCCATTTGATTTCCAAGATACCGTCGTTGCCAGCGGTAAAGGTCAAGGGCAATTCCGGGAATTCTTTCAAGGAGTCGGTCAGTAACTTTGCCGGAACTGCAATTTGACCCTCTTCTTCCACCAAGTTGATGGTCAGGGCGGTTCTCAAGGTCAAGTCCAAGTCCGTCGCTGTGATTTCCAAACGATTGCCATTCAGGACAAACAGGAAGTTTTCAATGATCGGAATGGAAGGTTTCGCGGGGATGGCGCGAGAAACGGAGAGCAACGCGTGAAGCAATTCCGTGCTGGATACTGTAAATTTCATTTTTATCTCGTTTTTACATTTCTTTCTAAAGGTGCAAATATAATATTTTTGGCATATTATTTGATTTCTTTTTTGTAAAAAATGAACGTAGAAACGAGATAACGTATGAAGAAAAATTTGTTGGCGGGACTGATCCTGGTTGTGATATCAGTCTCGGTTTCGTATTGGTTGGTTTCCAAGCGTATTACAGCGGTTGCAGGTCCGCAGCCCATCCCGGATACGGTCGTGGATCCTGTGCGTCCTGGTGTTTTGGAAGAGGCTGTTGTTCAGGATTTTACCTATGCTGCAGAGTCTTCGGTTGAGGCCGTGGTTTTTGTAAAAGTGTTGAAACGGACACAGGGAGGTTATGCCCCTTCGTTCTTGGATTTGCTTTTGGGATTTTCCAACCAGGCACCCCGGGAAGAAGTTACCAGTGGTTCGGGTGTGGTGATTACCGAAGATGGTTATGTGGTCACCAATTACCACGTCATTGCTGGAGCCACGGAGATTGAAATCAAGATGAACAACCAGAAGGCCTATCCGGCCAAGTTGGTGGGATCGGATCCTGCCACGGACATCGCGTTGTTGAAGGTGGAGGCAACAGGGCTGCCGACCCTGTCCTTCGGGGATTCTGACCAGTTGCGGTTGGGCGAATGGGTGTTGGCCATCGGTTCTCCTTATGGCTTGACTTCCACCATCACGGCCGGTATCGTCAGCGCCAAGGGCCGTTCCATGCCGAAGGATCCCCGGGAATTCAAAATTGAGTCATTCATTCAGACCGATGCGGCGGTCAATCCCGGTAACAGCGGAGGTGCCTTGGTCAATGTTCGAGGAGAACTGGTGGGTATCAATACCGCCATTTTGTCACAAACCGGTTCTTATGCCGGGTATTCGTTTGCCGTTCCGGTGAACATGGTCCGAAAAATTGCGGAAGACCTCATTGATTACGGCCGGGTGCAACGGGCCATCCTCGGGGTTTCTATGGTTGAGGTGAACGATGCGTTGGCCCGGGAGTTGGGCATGGCACAGCCGAGCGGGGTTCTTTTGGCCCAAATTCAGCCTGGCGGGGCTGCTGACGTTGGAGGTGTGGAGGCGGATGATGTGTTGCTTCGCATCGACGGTGTTGTGGTAAAGACGCCGTCAGAAGTTCAGGAGCGCATCACGCGGTACAGCCCTGGAGATGTGGTGGAATTGAATTTGTTGCGCAAAGGTAAGGAAGTGAACTTGCGTGTACGGCTGATGGGTGAAGAGGGAGTTGCCGCTGCTTCAGAAGTCGTGGAATTGATGGGAGCAGGCTTGCGTGCCATCGGTCCGGACAAGGCGCGTCAGATGCTGATTGATGGGGGAGTGGAAATTGTTTCTTTGGCCCGTGGCAAGATGAAGTCTGCAGGTTTGAGCAAGGGTTTTGTGATTACCCACATCAACAATGAACCGGTTTCCAATCCGCAGGAAGTGGTGGCTCTGGTGAAGCAGGCCAGACGTTCTATTTTGATCGAAGGAATGTACGCAAATGGGGCAGTTGCGTATTACGGAATCGGCTTGTAGCAAGGCAAGTAAATACTTTGAATTAAAATAGGTTATTTGACTTTTTCGTGTTAATTTTGCGCCCCAATTTATACCTATGAGACAACTTAAGATTACAAAATCCATCACCAATCGTGAGAGTGCTTCTTTAGATAAGTACTTGCAAGAGATTGGTAGAGAAGAACTTATTACTGTTGAAGACGAAGTAGAGTTGGCACAGCGCATCCGCAAAGGAGACCAAGAAGCGCTGGAAAAGCTGACCCGTGCAAACCTGCGTTTTGTGGTATCTGTTGCGAAACAATATCAAAACCAAGGTTTGAGCCTTCCGGACTTGATCAACGAAGGAAACTTGGGCTTGATCAAGGCAGCGGAAAAATTTGACGAAACCCGTGGTTTTAAATTCATTTCCTATGCAGTTTGGTGGATTCGTCAATCCATTTTGCAAGCTTTGGCAGAACAATCCCGGATTGTGCGTCTGCCTTTGAACCAAGTGGGTTCTTTGAACAAAATCAACAAGGCTTTGGCTCGTTTTGAGCAAGAAAACGAACGGACTCCTTCTCCGGATGAATTGTCAGAATTGTTGGGCATTCCTCGTGAGAAGATTGCCGATACAATGCGTGTTTCCGGCCGTCACGTTTCTGTGGATGCTCCCTTCGTGGAAGGTGAGGACAACAGTTTGTTGGACGTGCTGCCGAATACAGATTCTCCGAACGCCGACCGTGGTTTGGTGAACGAGTCTCTGAACAAAGAAATTGAACGTGCTTTGTCTACGTTGACCGAACGTGAACGCGACATCGTCAAAGATTTCTTTGGTATCGGTACTCCGGAAATGACCTTGGAAGAAATCGGTGAAAAATTCGGTCTTACCCGCGAACGTGTTCGCCAAATCAAAGAAAAAGCCATCCGTCGATTGAAAAACACCAACCGTAGTAAATTCTTGAAAGATTACTTGGGATAAACCAACGAACACTATGAAATTTAGCAAATTGTCAGCACTCGCTTGTGCTACCCTGATGATGACTGTATCCTGCAATACCCACAAAAACCCCTTGCTTCAAACCTGGGATACCCCCTATGGCATTCCTCCTTTTGAGCAAGTAGCCGATGAGCATTACCTTCCTGCCTTTGAGGAAGCGATGAAACAGCATCGTGCTGAGATCGATGCCATCGTGAACAACCCGGAAGCACCGACTTTTGAAAATACCTTGGTGGCTTTGGACCGTGCAGGTGCCTTGTTGAACAACATTTCAGCCGTGCTGGGAAGTGCAACGAACGTGCGTTCTTCTGCCGCTTTGATGCAAATCGAAGCAGAACTGTCTCCGAAGATGAGTGCTCACAGCAGCGAGATTTCGTTGAACGACGGATTGTTTGAACGCATCCGTCAAGTGTATGATCGCCGTGCAGAATTCAACTTGAATGACGATCAAAACCGTTTGTTGGAATTGACTTACAATCGCTTTGTCCGTTCCGGTGCCTTGTTGGATGAAGCCAACAAAGCTCGCCTGAAAGAAATCAATGCAGAATTGGCAGCGAACGAACTGGCTTTCGAACAAAATGTTTTGAAGGAAACCGCAGCTTATACTTTGAAAGTGACCGATGCACAAGATCTGGCTGGTTTGGGTGCTGGTGTTTGTGCAGATGCAGCAGCTCGTGCGAAAGCGGACGGTGCAGAAGGTGCTTGGTATTTCGGTTTGGACAATCCGAGCGTAATGCCTTTCTTGCAAACTGCAGACAACCGTGCCTTGCGTCAACAAATCTTTGATGCTTACATTTCCCGTGCAAACAACGGCAACGCGGACGACAACAAAGCCGTGATCGAACGTTTGGTGGAACTCCGCCTCGAAAAAGCCCGTTTGTTGGGTTATGATAACTATGCAGCCTATGCCATCGACGACCGTATGGCAAAAACTCCGGAAGCGGTTTACAATCTGTTGAACCAAATCTGGACCCCGGCCTTGAAATCAGCCAAAGCTGAGTTGAAGGACTTGGAAAAAGTTGCTCGCAAAGCGGGTATGAAGGAAGAACTGACCGGTGCAGACTGGCGTTATTACTTTGAAAAGGCCAAACAATCGAAATTTGACCTTTCTGATGACCAATTGCAACCGTACTTCCAATATGATGCAGTTCGTGAAGGTATTTTCTACGTGTCTAACCAATTGTATGGCATTACTTTCCAACCGTTGAACAACGTTCCGCTCCCGCACCCGGATGCTTTTGCATACGAATGCTTGGATGCTGACGGTTCTGTTTTGGGTCTTTTGTTCATGGATATGTTTGCACGTCCTGCTGAAAAACGCGGTGGTGCTTGGTGTACCGGTTACCGTGACCAATCCTACGACGAAGCAGGCAACCGTGTGATTCCTTTGGTTGCGATTGTGGGTAACTTCACCCGTCCGACCGGCGATACCCCTGCCTTGTTGACTCCGGATGAAGTGGAAACCTTCTTCCACGAATTTGGTCACGCATTGCAAGCCCTCTTCCAAGATGTGCCGTACCAAGCCTTGGGTAGCGTAACCCGCGACTTTGTTGAATTGCCGTCCCAAATTATGGAACACTGGGCATTTGAACCCCAAGTGCTTCGCCAATATGCAAAACACTACCAAACCGGCGAAGTCATCCCGACCGAACTCATTGAAAAATTGGATAAATCCGGCAAATACGGTCAAGGTTTTGCAACCACAGAATTGGTGGGCGCAGCTTTGTTGGACATGGACTACCACGTTTTGACAGAAATGCCTGAAAACTTGGATGTGAATGCTTTTGAAGCCCGTGTGATGGGTGAACGTGGATTGATTTCTCAAATTCCGCCCCGTTACCGCAGTACCTACTTCCGTCACACCTTCGGGGGTGGTTATACTGCTGGATATTACAGCTATATTTGGGCTGAAGTGCTGGATTGCGATGCTTACCAAGCTTTTGTGGAAACCGGCGATATCTTCAACAAAGAATTGGCAACTTCTTTCCGTAAAAACATCCTGGAACGCGTGGGAGCAGAAGATCCGATGACCTTGTACTTGCGTTTCCGTGGTGCAGAACCGGGCATTGATGCGTTGCTGAAAAATCGCGGACTTAACTAGTTAGTAACTGAACCCTATGAAAAATCTGAATCCTGAACTGTTGGTGGCAACGTGTGTCGCAGAAGCGGCAGCTGCCTTGTACGGTGGCACACCGGACAGTTATACCATACAAACCCAAACCACTCGTAAGGAGTTTGAAGGCGATATCACAGCAGTGATGTTCACCTTGTTAAAACAAAGCCGCAAGTCTCCGGAAGCGACGGGACAAGAGGTGGGTGCTTATTTGAAAGAGCATAACGAAGAAGTGCAAGACTTCAACGTAGTGAAAGGCTTCTTGAACATTTCCCTCTCTGACGCTTACTGGAACAATATTTTTGCAGCCATTGTAGCGCACCCTGATTTCGGACAAGCACCGGACAGCGGTCGTACCGTGATGATTGAATTCTCCTCTCCGAACACCAACAAACCTTTGCACTTGGGTCACATCCGCAACAACCTCTTGGGTTGGTCCGTTTCCCGCTTGCTGGAAGCTTGTGGACACCGCATTACCCGTGTGAACCTGGTCAATGACCGTGGTATTCACATTTGCAAGTCCATGTTGGCTTGGAAACGTTGGGGTAACGGTGAAACTCCGGCTTCTTCCGGTAAAAAAGGCGACCACTTGGTGGGTGACTACTACGTGCTCTTCAACAGCAAGTTGAAGGAAGAAGTGGATGCTCTCGTTGCCAACGGTATGGAAAAAGAAGTGGCTGAAAAACAAGCTCCGCTTTTGAAAGAGGCTCAAGATATGTTGTTCCGTTGGGAAAGTGGTGACGAAGAAACCGTAGCCCTTTGGAAGATGATGAACGGTTGGGTGTACGAAGGTTTTGATGAAACCTACGACCGTCTGGGCATTTCTTTCGAACGTACCTACTACGAGTCTCAAACCTATTTGTTCGGTAAAGAACTCGTGTTGGCAGGTTTGGAAAAAGGCATCTTCGAAAAACAAGAGGATGGTTCTGTGTGGTGCGACTTGACCGCAGACGGTTTGGACCGCAAGTTGTTGCTTCGTGGCGACGGTACTTCGGTTTACATGACCCAAGATTTGGGAACGGCCCGTCAACGTTTTGAAGAATACAGTTTGGATGAACACATTTATGTGGTGGGTAATGAGCAAAATTACCACTTCCAGGTATTGAAGTTGATCTTGAAGAAATTGGGCTTCGACTGGTCGGATTCAATCTATCACTTGTCCTACGGTATGGTGGAACTTCCGCAAGGAAAGATGAAATCCCGCGAAGGTACAGTGGTGGATGCCGATGATTTGTTGGACAAGATGTACCAAACCGCGAAGGAAACTTCCTTGGAATTGGGTAAATTGGCCGATATGACCGAAGAAGAACAACACCGTTTGTTCGAAATGATTTCGTTGGGTGCGTTGAAATACTTCATCATCAAAGTCGATCCGAGAAAGACCATGTTGTTCGACCCGCGTGAATCCATCGATTTCAACGGCAATACAGGTCCCTTCATCCAATACACTCATGCCCGTATCCAGTCCATCTTGAGAAAGGCACAAGAGGCTGGTGTAGCATTGGCAGCAACCCCGGTTGCTTTGTTGCCGAAGGAAGTGAACATCATCAAGATGTTGAACAACTTCCCCAACAAAGTGCTGGAAGCTGGCAAAGCCTTGTCTCCGGCATTGGTGGCCAACTACGCTTACGAATTGGCAAAAGAATTCAACCAATACTACCACGATACCTCTATTTTGAAAGAGGCTGACGCGAACATCCGTGCCAACCGCTTGCAACTCATCGCCGTAATTGCCGGTGTTTTGCGCAAGGCGATGGATTTGTTGGGAATTCAATTGCCTGACAGAATGTAAGATGTCTGAAAATACAACATACATGATTCCCACCTCGCGCAAAGAAATGGATGCGCTGGGGTGGGATTTTGTTGATATCATCCTCTTCTCGGGGGATGCGTTCATCGATCATCCTTCTTTTGGAACAGCGGTCATTGCCCGTTTCTTGCAGCACCATGGTTACCGCGTTGCAGTGGTTCCTCAGCCGAACTGGCGTGACGATTTGCGTGATTTCAAGAAGATGGGACGACCTCGCTTGTTCTTTGGTGTCAATGCGGGGGTAATGGATTCAATGGTCAATCATTATACCGCGAACAAACGTCTGCGAAGCGATGATGCCTATACACCCGACGGTCGTGCTGGCCAACGTCCCGATTATGCCGTATCGGTGTATTCCCGTATCCTGAAAGATTTGTATCCCGATGTCCCTGTAATCATTGGCGGAATCGAGGCTTCGTTGAGAAGATTCACCCATTATGATTATTGGAGTGACCAGCTCAAGCCCACCGTTCTGGTGGACAGCCGTGCGGATTACCTGAGTTATGGAATGGGAGAACGTACGATGTTGGCTTTGGCCAAAGCTTACGACCGGAGCGAAGGAATGGGACGCATCCGGAAAATTCCGCAATTGGCGTGGTTGGAGTCGGGCGCTCATTATCCCGATGAGTTGACGGTCTCGGACAACCGCATTGTCTTGAATTCATACGAGCGCTGTCTGGTAGATAAGCGTGCTTTTGCAGAAAACTTCCACTACATTGAGTTGGAAGCCAACCGCCGTGTAGCCTCCCAATTGGTGGAACGAGTGGGCAAACAGGCTCTGGTTGTCAATCCTCCTTACTTGCCGGAAACACCCGAAGAAATTGACTTGTACTACGATCTTCCCTATACCACAGCACCGCATCCCCGCTACAACGGCAAGCACATACCTGCGTACGAGATGATCAAGTTTTCCATCAATACGCACCGGGGTTGTTTTGGCGGTTGTAATTTCTGTACGATTGCGGCGCACCAGGGTAAGTTCATTCGGAGCCGTTCCGAAGCCTCGATCCAACGTGAGGTGAAGAATCTGGTGCAACTTCCTGAATTTAAGGGAGTGATTTCGGATGTGGGTGGTCCGACTGCAAACATGTATGGCCTGCATGGCAAGAACGAAGCTTTGTGTGAACGATGCATCCGCAAATCCTGTTTGTTCCCCAATCGCTGTGAGAACTTACAGACCTCCCACCAACGGTTGATGGACTTGTATGCACAGTTGGAGAAGATCCGTGGCGTCAAACGCTTTTTCATCGGAAGTGGGATCCGATACGATTTGTTCTTGAGCAAAACCGGATTCCTGGACGAATCTTCGGAGCCCTATCTGAAGGCCTTGATTTTGAAACATACGTCCGGACGTTTGAAGGTGGCTCCTGAACACACCGAAGATGCGGTGTTGCAACGCATGGCCAAACCGAGTTTTGACTTGTTTGTGCGCCTGAGAACGGCTTTTGACCGCATCATCGCCCAAGCAGGGGTTAAATACCAGCTGGTTCCGTACTTTATTTCGAGCCATCCCGGCTGTCGCATGGAGGACATGCAGGCATTGGCACGAAACAAGGCCTTGCGAGGATTGTATATGGATCAGGTTCAGGATTTTATGCCGACACCGATGACTGCTTCATCCGTGATGTTTTATACGGGGATGGATTTGAAAACTGGAGCTCCTCTTTTTGTCGAACGCAACCAGGAGCGCAAGCGAAAACAAAAATCATATTTTTTTCAAAAAAATACGCGCTGACAAAAAAAATACACTATAATTGCACTCGGATTAACAATTAAACATCAACGTACATTTTTTACACTATGAGTGCCAAAAACGTGACTTCCGCACCGGCTAAAAGACGGTTAGTAGTTAGTTATGCAAATATGTCATCAGAATTGATGGCTGCGTTCAAAGAGAAATATCCCAAGGGTTATGCTGATTACATGACTGATTTGATCAAGGTCCCCAAGCCGGACGGATCATTCTTCTATGCCGTATCTTTGGAAATTCCGGAAGCGTTGTATTTGGTGAAAATTGACGTGCGCATTGATGATTATGAAGATGTAGAAAAAGGCCTCTTCAACGACGACGATGACGATGACAACGTCGATTCTGGAGATGGAGGATTCCCTGACGATAACACCACATCTTACTCCGACGATGAAGATTCAGACGAATAAACTTCGTTGGGATAGAATCACACGATTTATAAAAGGACTTCCGGAAAACCAATTACTCCTTGTACTTGCTTTTGCTGTAGGTCTGGCTTGTGGATTGGCAGCGGTTACGCTGAAAACCTTGATCCACGGTGTACAACTGCTCCTGGAACGGCTTTGTGGCTCTCCGGAGAGCAGTTTTATGTATTTGATCCTGCCCGGTATCGGGATGATCATTGCGATGCTCTTTGTCCGCTACGTGGTGCGAGACGATATTGGCCACGGTGTTACCAAGGCCCTGTTGGCTGTTTCCAAAAAACGCTCAGTCATCAAACCTCACAATACCTGGACCTCGTTGGCAGCCAGTTCGGTGACCATCGGATTCGGGGGGTCTGTGGGAGCGGAGGCCCCGATTGTGTACACAGGGGCCGCCATCGGTTCCAACATCGCCCGGTTGTTGGAACTCTCGTACAAGCACCGGACCATTTTGTTGGGTTGTGGTGCAGCAGGAGCGGTGGCTGGTATTTTCAAGGCTCCGATTGCCGGTATCCTGTTTACCTTGGAGATTTTGTTGTTCAACATCTCCATGACCTCCATCCTTCCGTTGTTGATTTCCACCGTGACGGCGACAACGGTTTCCTACATTTTCTTTGGGCAGGATGTGTCATTCTCCAGTTCCGTTGACAATTATTTGTTGGGTAACATCCCGTATTACATCCTTTTGGGTATCTTCTGCGGTTTCGTTTCCCTGTATTTTACACGTACCACCCTCCGTTTGGAAGACAAGATCAAGTCGGTGACCAATCCGTACAAACGGTGGGCGATCTGTGCGGTGTCTTTGGGGGTATTGATTTACATTTTCCCGCCCTTGTTTGGGGAAGGTTATGACTCCCTGATCAACTTGTTGCACGCCGATCCGGAATCGTGTATGAACCGGACCATCTTTGGCTGGTTCTTGCAGTGGGAGTGGTTCGTGCCGATTTTCTTTGCCTTGGTATTGATCTTCAAGGTATTTGCCATGTCCTTTACCAATGCGGGTGGGGGAGTCGGGGGTACCTTTGGTCCGACGTTGATTGTCGGTGGTATTGCGGGCTTTATTTTGTCCCGGATCATCAATTTGACCGGTTTTACGGCTTTGCCCGAGGCCAATTTTGTGTTGGTGGGAATGGCCGGTTTGATGGCTGGGGTCATGCAGGCACCGATGACGGCCATCTTCTTGATTGCAGACATTACGGGTGGTTATGCCCTTTTGGTGCCGTTGATTATTACTTCCACGATTTCCTTTGCAACGATTCGTCTGTTCGAACCGTACTCCATTTATACCAAACGGATTGCCAAGAACGGTCAGCTCTTGACTCACGATAGTGACCAGGCTGTGCTGACCTTGTTGAGTACCGCTGAGCTGATCGAGCGGGATTTTATCAAGGTCAACCCGGACGATACCCTGCGTGTGTTGGTACGCGCCGTGGCCCAATCCAAACGGAACCTCTTCCCGGTGGTGGACAAAAAAGGCTGCTTTATGGGCCTCATTGCCTTGGACGACATCCGGAATACCATGTTTGATCAGTCCAAATACGACTCGGTCAAGGTCTATGAGTTGATGCGCCTTTGTGAATACAAGGTGTACTACGACGAACACATGGAGGTCGTGATGTCAAAATTTGAAAAGTCTGGGGTTTGGAACCTGCCTGTCGTTGATGCCGACGGTGTCTACATGGGCTTCATTTCCAAATCCAAAATATTCTCCTCTTATCGGGAGCAGTTACAGCAAGTATCACACGATTAGTTTTTCCTATGAATACCATTTATGTCAATTTTCTCTGTGAAAAGTTGGGCGTCCGCGCTTGGCAAGTTGAACAGGGAGTTTCTTTGTTGGAAGAAGGTGCCACCGTGCCGTTCATTTCGCGTTACCGGAAAGAAAGGACCGGAGGTATGGACGAAGCTCAAATTGCCGAACTGAAACATTGGCATCAGAAGTTCGATGAACTGGAAAAACGCAAGCAATCCATTCGGGAGACCATCCAGGGTTTGGACAAATTGACTCCCGAACTCGATCAGGCCATTGATGTCTGTGTGGATGCGCAGGTCCTCGAGGATTTGTACCTGCCGTACCGTCCCAAACGCAAGACGCGTGCAACAACGGCGAAGGAGAAGGGAATGGAGCCCTTGGCCCTGGCGTTGTGGAAGTCGCAGATCAAGGATCCGGCTCGTGAGGTAAGTGCGTACCTGAACGAGGAAGTTACGGAGATCGATGCCGCCTTGGCATACGCTCGGGATATCTTGGCCGAACAAATGGCGGAATTAGCCTCGGTTCGTGCGGATCTGCGTCAGCATTATCTGAAGCAGGGTCGCATCCTGGCCCACCTGGCGAAGGGAGTGGATCCCGAAGAAGAGGCCGTGGCCAAATACCGGAACTATTTTGACTTTTCGGAACCCATCCAACGGGCCGCCTCTCACCGAATTTTGGCCGTTTTGCGTGCGAAAGCCGAAGGAATCTTGTCTGTAAAGGTGGAAGTTGATTCGAACTACTTAGTTACACGTATTGAACGTCAGTATGCTACTGAAAAATATACCCGACCCGTTTTTGAAGTCATCCACGAGGCAGTGGAAGATGCCTACAAGCGCTTGTTGCATCCGTCCATTGAAAACGAGACACTGCATACCTTGAAAGAACGGGCCGATGTGGAGTCAATCCGAGTCTTCGGAGAGAACTTGCGCCAACTGTTGTTGGCACCCCCGTTGGGACAAAAACGTGTTCTGGCCATCGATCCCGGTTTCCGCACCGGTTGTAAGGTTGTTTGTTTGGATGCTCAAGGTGGACTCTTGCACAATGAGACCATTTACCCGCATCCGCCGGCCAACGAAAAAACCATGGCGATGCGCAAACTCTCGCACATGTTGGAGGCTTATGACATCGAGGTCGTGGCCATCGGAAATGGAACTGCCGGTCGTGAAACGGAGGCCTTTTTGAAACGGATGGCGTTGCCCGAAGGGGTAAGGGTGTATTCGGTGAGCGAAGACGGTGCTTCGGTGTATTCGGCATCTCCCATTGCACGGGAGGAATTTCCGGATTACGATGTGACGGTTCGCGGAGCCGTTTCCATTGGCCGTCGCATCATGGATCCCTTGGCTGAATTGGTAAAAATCGATCCGAAGTCCATCGGGGTTGGGCAGTACCAACACGATGTGGATCAGACCTTGTTGAAAGAGCGTTTGGATGGCGTGGTAGAAAGTTGTGTGAACAACGTGGGGGTGAACTTGAATACAGCCAGTCGCCATTTGCTGAGCTATGTCTCTGGTATTGGTCCGGCCCTGGCCCAAAACATCGTGGATTACCGTTCTGAGAACGGCCCCTTTGAACGTCGTCGTGATTTGTTGAAAGTGAAGCGTTTGGGTGAAAAAGTCTTTGAACAATGTGCCGGTTTCTTGCGCATTCCCAAAGCCGCCAATCCCTTGGATAATTCGGCTGTCCATCCGGAACGCTATGCTTTGGTGGAGAAGATGGCCAAAGATGCAGGGGTGACCGTGCAACAACTCATTGATGACGAGCAGGTCCGTTTGCAGATTCCCGTTGAAAAATACGTTTCGGAGGAAGTGGGTTTGCCGACCCTGCACGATATTTTGAAGGAATTGGCCAAACCCGGTCGCGATCCTCGGGATACCCTGAAAGTTTTTGAATTCTCGGATGAAATTCAAACCATTGAGGATGTTAAAGTCGGCATGGAGCTGCCTGGCATCGTCACCAACATCACGAACTTTGGTGCTTTCGTGGATTTTGGTATCAAGCAGAACGGCCTCATTCACGTTTCTCAAATGGGTCAAAAGTTTGTTCAAGATCCGAACAAACTGCTGAAAATCCATCAGCACATCCGTGTACGCGTGTTGGAGGTTGATCTTAAGCGCAGTCGGATCGGTTTGGCGCTGGTGACAACTGAGAAAGGATTACCCCAACAATAACGATAGCAATTCCCAAGACTTGTTGCAGGTTGAAGGTCTCCAATCCAATGGAAAAGGAGACAGCTGCAGACACGGCCGGAATCAGGGCCGTGAATACTACGGTGCGTGTCATACCAATCTTGGTTACAGCTTCTACATAAAATGCGAAGGCACAGCAGGAGCACAGTACTGCCAATGAGACAACAGCGGCGATGATCTTGGGTTGAATCAAGATGGCCGGGTCGAAGGTTCGCAAATCGACTGTTCCTAACAACGGAATGAACATCAACCCTCCTAAGATGAACTGGTAGGCAGTTAGGGTCGTGCTGTTGTAGCGGTCGGATAAGGTTTTGACCAGCGACGCATAAGAAACGCTGGCAAGCACGGCAATCATCAAGATCAGAATGCCCCATCCGTGTTCTGCACTCACACTTCCTCCGTTGAAAATCATCAAGGCTGCCCCAGGTAGGGTGAGCAAGATGCCCGTAATGTTTCGGGCAGACAATTTTTCCCTAAAGAAGACACGTCCGACCAACAAAGAAAACAAAGGAATGGTTGCAATGACCAAGGCCGTAATCGTCGGAGATCCTGTGGCCATGAGCCCGTAGGTTTCCGCAAGGAAGTAGGCAAATGGTTCGCAGAACGAGAGTAGCACCAGCCATTTCCAATCTTTCCGTTCAATGGCCTGCAGTTGTTTGGTGAATTTTCCGAACGCAAACAGCAGCCATCCTGCCAAATTGATCCGTACCAGAAGAAAGACAACGGGAGGAATGCCGGCTTGAAGCAGGATGTTGGTTCCAATGAAAGAAAATCCCCAGAAAATAACACTGAGGATAATCAAGAGGTAGGCCCTGGCCTTATTTCTTTCCATGATTAGCGTTTGTAGGTCAGGGCGATGCCCGGTTTCTCGATGTTTTGCAATTGGCTATTTGCGACAACTGCCTTTCCGTTGACCCAGGTGTATTCCACTTTCGTTGAAAACTCACAACCTTCGTACGGTGACCATCCGCATTTTCCGGCCAATTGTTCCGTCGTGACGGTTGTCTTGTGCTCCGGATCTATGGAAATCAAGACCAGGTCGGCGAAATGTCCTTCCCGGATGAAACCCCGTTGCTCGATGCCATAGATGCGGGCTGGAGCATGACACATCCGTTCCACCAAGGTGGGCAGGGTAAAGTTTCCTTGCAAAGCCAATTCTACCATGACGGCCAACGAGAACTGGATGGACGGCAGGCCGGAGGGACTTTGCAGGTAGTTTTGTTGTTTTTCTTCGAGCAGGTGCGGGGCATGGTCGGTACCAATGGTATCAATGATTCCTTCTCGAACCGCTTGCAACAGGGCAGTCCGGTCAGAAGCCGCTTTGATTGCCGGGTTGCATTTGAGTTTGTATTGCAACCGTTCGTAATCCCGGTCGTCGAACCACAAGTAGTTGGGGCAGGTTTCTGCTGTGATATGGGATTGGGTCTTCTTGGCTTCCCGAATCAGATCAATTTCTTCGGCAGTGCTGATGTGCATCAGATGAATGTGGCAGGCTCCATCCTTTGCCAGGTCAATGGCTTTGGCCGTTGAACGGATGCAGGCTTCTCGGCTTCTGATAAAAGGGTGTTGCTCGAAGGGAATCTCGGTTCCGTAGGTGGCCTTCGCTGCTTCGGTGGCTTGGCGGATGCACAATTCATCTTCGCAGTGCAGACCCATGACGCCCGGAAAGTCTTGGAACAGTTTCTTCAAAGTTTCTTCGCGGTCAACCAACATGTTTCCTGTGGATGAACCCATGAACAATTTGATGCCACAGTGACGTTTGAGGTCCAAGGCAAAGGCTTCATCTTGATTGTTGTTGTTCAGACCCAAATAGAAACCGTAGTTGGCCCAGGATTTTTCTCGTGCGGTGGCCATTTTTTCTTCCAAAGCCCGTCGGCTGATGGCAGGCGGGTTGTTGTTGGGCATATCCAAATAAGAGGTGATGCCTCCGAGGACTGCTGCGCGGCTTTCGCTTTCCATGTCCCCTTTGTGCGTTGCGCCTGGATCGCGGAAGTGGACGTGCTCGTCGATGACGCCGGGGATGAGGTATTTGCCCGTGCCGTCGATCAGGATGCTATCCGTTGGCAGTTCTTCCATGGAGATTGTGCCAACTTTTTGAATCCGGTCGTTGTGGATCCATACGTCGGCTTGAAATTCTTTTCCCTCGTTGATCAGGGTGGCTTTGCGAATCAGGGTATCGAGAATCATGGTGTTCAGGGTTAGTGGTTGGGTCGGATTTTGCGGAAACGGAGTTTGAGGACGCCCCAGAAGGCCTCGCCGAAAATGGAGCTGCTCATCTTGGACACTCCTTCCTGGCGATCTGTGAAGATGATGGGAACTTCTTCCGTTTTGAATCCCAATTTGTAGGCATTGTACTTCATCTCGATTTGGAATCCATATCCTTTCATTCGGATTTCGTCCAGGTTGATGGTCTCCAATACCTTTCTCTTGTAGCAGACAAAACCGGCTGTCGTGTCATAGACCTTTATATTAAGGACACCTCTTACATAGAAGGAGGCTCCGTAGGACATCAGGATGCGACCGATGGGCCAGTCCCGAACACCGATTCCGCGGCAGTAGCGGGAGCCGATGGACAGGTCTGCACCTTCCTTACAAGCAGTGTACAGCCGAATCAGGTCATCCGGGTTGTGGGAAAAGTCGGCATCCATTTCAAAGATGTATTCATATTGGTGTTCTATGCACCAACGGAAACCGGCAATGTAGGCGGTTCCCAGACCGAGTTTTCCGGATCGTTCGATTAGAAAAAGGCTGTCGGAAAATTCGGTTTGAAGTTTACGGACTATGTCTGCCGTTCCGTCCGGGGAACCATCGTCAACAATGAGGAGATGAAAGTTTCCCTCCAACGAGCGGACTTTACGAATCATTTTTTCAATGTTCTCGCGCTCGTTGTACGTCGGTATGATGACAATTTTTTTATCAATGGGCATTTCCTGCATAAATACTTCTTTTAAAATCTACCAAAGATAGTCATTATTTCTCAAAGTCCGGCCTTTTCTTTTCCGAATCTCTCTGCGATCATTCCACTTGGAATGGGTAATTTTTCTTTGTGTGGAGAAAAGAATTTTCCAGGCCTGAGGAGAGGTGTTTTTGCCAGGTTGATTTTATTGTGTGGAATTGTTTCGAATCCCGAAAA
>JAEIGA010001240.1_pt1 | contig 39467 bp, 49 predicted proteins | sample 9270691 | NCBI WGS metagenome assembly JAEIGA01 (sample SAMN17057246, study PRJNA624740) | gut metagenome | biome: biome; isolation source: fecal sample | host: Bos grunniens | place: China: Xizang | collected 2019
CCATTTTTTGTTTTCATTTCGACAAATAATCCGTGATACCCTCCCGCAGGAATAGGCAGCATTAAATCCGGTACGCCGCTTTTTACGCCCATCTGTCTGTTGCGAGTCAGCCATCCCGATCCGCCCACTGATTCATTCGGGATATGGAACAGGTATTGTAATCGGGGATCTGTTCGGCACCACTGGATGAGCTGTCTTTGTTCCTGTGATTCGGTCATTATTTACGAGTTACCTCCATTTTTTAGATACAGTTGTTTTTTGTCTCGCCATTATCATCTGTAAGGGGTCACCCCTGCGGGGGAATGCAATCCCCGCATAGGGGTAACACCTGCAGTGATGGTTGTTTTTTCCTCACGAGTTCCAGTTACTTACCTATTAAGGATTTCTTCACTCGTAACTCGTCCAAGTACACGTTTTACCTTTCGTAGTTCTTTTGTATTGCCTCATCAAATATACGATCTTGTCATCATTCCTCTTATGTACCACCTTAACTCCGTCCACCGTTGCGACCTCATAATCTGTTCCGGCCCCGAATTTCTTCTTGGCATTAGCCTCACTAATTCCCACTGAATCCAGACTGACTGCTGTGTCGAGCGTAAGTCCGAGCATATCATCAACGATTTGATACCAGTCTGTTGTCGGTTTCTGCTCGTCTCCAACGCCCTTCGACCCTGAGTCATTAAATGTGGCGATTCCGAGATAGTTTTTATCATCGACAACATGGACAGGATGATCGAACCAGATCCTTTTAGCGGCCATCGGGGCGAATTCGCGAAGTGTCCCGGATATTTCCCATCCGGTTAGGACGTCGCACGCGTTCTTGTGCTCTGCCCTGTATTTTTCAGTCAGCCCCGAGACGTTTAGCTCGCGCATGTCTAGGATCGCGTCAGGGTCTCTTGCGAATACGCCGGAACCCGACGACCGGTCTGCAGCATTTGCATACTTACTGGATGCACCTTTGCTATGATGATGGCAATAGATAACAGATGCATCCATTTCTGTTGCCACCTTGTCAAAGTACGAACAGAACTGTGACATTTCGGTCGCATTGTTCTCATCACCGGTAATAACTTTGTAGATCGGATCAATAATAACGGCTTCATAATTCTGATCCTTAAACCGGTGTATCAGAACATCGCCGAGTCGGTTCATGGGCACGGCTTTGCCTCGCAGATTCCAGATTGTCAGATTCTTTGTGTTTTTGGGCTCAGTCAAGCCGCGTTTTTCATATATCTGACGGAACCGGTCAAAGCATGATGCCGAGTCAAGTTCCAGATTTACATAGCAGACACGGCCCTGCCTACATTCCATGCCAAGCCAATCAATGCCCTCTGCGATAGATATGGCAAGATTGATAAGAAGGAAGGATTTACCGGCCTTACTTGGTCCCGCCAGAAGCATTTTATGTCCGACACGCAACACACCCGGTATTAGTTCATTTTTCAACGGCGGATAATTATTCCACACGTCGGCAAGTGTCGTATCGGGAGGCAAATCATCAGCCTGTTCTTCTCTCCACTGGATCCATGCATCATAAGATGGTGCGCCGATATTGCGTTCAATTATGTATTGCCACTTATTGCCCCTCTTTACGCCCGGAAGTCTGCTGAACCTGCTCGCGTTCTTATCCTGCGGATCCGGCGTCAGTCCGTTTTTCCTGCAGAAGTCGTACAGTTCCAGGACGCGACTCTTGTATTGTTGCGCATTCTCGGCATCGACCCGGGTAATTGCGTGAAGACTTTTCCCGCCTGAATTAACCAGGAATAATATTGGAAGATTCATGGCTTTTAGCAGTGCGTATTGTCTTTCGATGCCTTCTTCGTCGGACTCAATCAGACAGTATTTCCACCTTGTTACATGTTCGTCTTTTTCGCCGCTGCCATTTAATGGATTAAATCGGACATAGGCTCCGGATGCTTCATTCAATGTGCCGAGCGCTTTCTCAATAGTTCCATTCCGGAGCTTTTTAATAATATCTCCGGCTGTCCTGCGATACTGAGTCTGGCTTGGTTTCCATTTTTGTTCTTTTTCATCAAAGTAGAAATTGACACAGTATCCGACAAAATCATCGTTATTGAATAGCGTTGTGAAGTATTCGAGCATTTCGCCCCGTGCGTCATAATTGTCCGGGACTTTTGGCACTTTTTCGGAACTAACAAACGACGGGTCAACAATAATCTCATCCAGCAGCAGATTGTGAATATCGTACGCTGTATCGTCTTTTCCCGGCGCATAACCATGCTCGCAGGCGATGTGGTATAGCGTCCCTCCCGTGATTTCATTGCGGTTAAATGTTCGCCATTTCTTCTCGCATTCCCCCGGTTTATACTTACGACCGGATCGGCTCCAGGAATCCCACACATCGCAGGATGCACCTTCATGCTTGAGTGCCATGCCTACTTTCAGCCATTCATCATAGGAACAGTCCGGATTTATGGAATTTAAAAGAGTGTAATCAATCATGCAGTTTCCACCTCTTCCATCCGACATTCGCAAGCCTGGTGATTTGATTGCTTGCCTGCTTAAAGTTCCAGTTTGTGGCATCATATCCGAATGACTTCAACAGTTTGACCTGCTTGACAGTTGCGAGATTCTGCTTCGATCTCCCGATCAGCCTATCTAGGATCGCATTTGCATAACCCTTCGTAATTCCATCTGCGTCGATTCCAAATTTGTTCAAAACAGCAATCTGTTTCCCGCTGGCTTCATCTTCTTCCCATCTGAATACTGGCTCGTAATCCGCAAGTCCGATGTCATCAAGGATTGAAAACAATTCAAGTGGATTGACCAGTTTTGATTTTTTGCCCTGTTGTTTTTGAAGCTGTTCCGCAAGCGCCTGCCTTCTTGCTTCTTCCGCATCAGATACGGCGTCTAGCAGGTCTATCTCCTCATTTGCGGATTCCTTAGTTACGGTTTTGATATCTTCTTCGTTATCTGATACGAGCGACGCAGGCCTGCACAGGTTATGCTTTTGCGTCAGCCAAAGGAAGTCCAGTATCAGGAGATTGTTTTTTCCCGGCGCCAGTCTGGTTCCTCTGCCGATCATCTGGCAGTACAAGCTCCGGATCTTCGTCGGTCTAAGCACAACCACACAATCGCAAGACGGACAGTCCCAGCCCTCGGTCAACAGCATCGCGTTACACAGTACGGAACCAGGGCCTGCTTTATCGAACCATTCCAGGATATCTTTCCGGTCTTCGCTTGCACCGTTCACTTCTTGGGATCCTGGGATCATTGCGGCCAACTCTTGCGCGATACTAATCAGCGGGCAAAACACTACAGTCTTTCTTGATCCCGCATGTTCTTGGATAGATTCAGCAATTTTTGGGAGATATGGTTCTAAGGCTGCTGCAATGGATCCGACCTCGAAATCGCCAACGCTGATTTTTACGTCTGACATATCGATCTCGATCGGTATGGTCTTTGCTAAAAGCGGCACAAGATAGCCTTCCTGAATTGCGGTCTTTAGCGAATATTCATAAGCTATGCCGTCAAAATACTGCGCCAGACTTTTTCTATCTCCCCGGTCTGGCGTGGCTGTTACGCCTAAAACCTTTGCATCCGGGAACTGGTCAAGGACCGCCATGTAAGATGGTGATACTGCATGATGCGCTTCATCAACTATCACGGTGTCGAACATTCCGGAGTAATCGCGCCTGCACATAGTCTGCACAGATCCTACAGTTACCTGTTTGATCTCGTTTTCCTGGGCCTTGATTTTCCCCGGTCGGTCTCCGAACATGGAAATGTACTTATCGCGGGCCTGCTCGATGAGCTCATCCCGGTGTGCAAGTATCAGGGTATTGCCAGTTCTTTGATTTGCAACCGTGTTGAATACAACTGTCTTCCCGCATCCCGTCGGCAGGACCAGCAATTCTCGTTGCCAGTCTTGCCAATGTTCATTTATGGCTGCAATCGCCTCTTGTTGATACGGTCTCAGTTTAAATGTCGAACGGGATGTCATCCGGAACTCCTTCTATGAAATCGTCCTTTTTATTCCATGCTTCGTCATTCAACGTAACAGAGGGGGCTTTTGAGGGAGGATAGAAGATCTGAACGCGGTTGAATTCATTTCCGTTCTGGCTTTCGACTACCGTGATGTTGCAAACGCCGGTCATTCCATCCATTTTTTCGAGATCGACACTCATCCTGCCCTTCTCCGGAACCATGCCTATGCACTCCACAAATTGACGAACCGCAAATAAAGCCTTCTTGTAAATATTCAAATTGTTGCGAATTTTCGCATATTCAATTTTCCCATCCTTCATAAACGGGATCTCAAGATGGCATGTGATCTGCTGCGTATTCGGAGGCATCTTTTCTGAAGTTGCGTATCCGATTTCATGCGACTCTACCCTGAAACGATAGTCGCCGTCCGGCAGCACTACAAAAGTATTGTCATCGAGTTCCAGATTGTTGATGTTGAGCTGTTCAGCCATTTTCCTTTTCCTTTCTCGCACATTCTACACATATACATTTGCCATATTTTGTTTTAGTTGCTGCTGCAATTTCTTTTGCGGTTCGTCCCGATGCCGGCTCGATCGGTTCGCCGCATAATTCACATATGATCTCTTCTTCAGGCCGTTCTTTTGATACCCTTACCGCATCGACCATATCGCCGAACGCAGAGACCTTTTTAACCTTAAGCGTGATCTGTTTTCCGTTCCAATCTTCAATATAGGGTGATCCCCATACCTTCGCGATCATGTCGCAGTTTGTCTTATTGAGGATCAGCGGCTGTACATCTTCAACGAAATGAGCGACCGTACACTCCTCCTTGCCTTGCTGGTTCTGGACGATTTCCTGTCTCACTTCTTTAATCGTGACTGTCTTTTCTTCTCCCGGTTGAAATGCATAGGATCCGAGATAGTTTGGATTTGTTAGCTTTTTCCAGTGTGTTTTATTCATCTCCGTATAACTCCTGGTCTTCGTATCCGGGCCACTTGCCCGATTCTTTGCATTTGTGGTAAATCCCAATCAACTCGCGGAATATATCCATACCTTCATCAATAAATCCCTGGTCACAGAAATACACACGGACCGCATATGGCGGTCTCTTTTCCTGCGCTACAAATGCAAATTTGCGAGTCTCGAACGTATTGCTGAATACTCCATCTGCGTACATTGCCGCCTGAAGCTTGTACCCGTATGACCGACACGATCTTTCAAACGCGCCCGGCTCACAGCTCGTTGTGGTTTTGTAGTCAATGATGTATTCATCAGTGATTGTGTCGACACGACATTTACATTCCTCGTGCGTGGTTGATTCTGTCCAAATGAATGGAACCTCGTGCGATCCAGACTTTAGCAGCTCCTTCGCTGTTGGATTAGTCATGATTGCATTATCCATAGCTACGATCACTTCATAATCACTTACCGTTATCGCTTCTTTCCCGGTCTCTTCAAGATTCTGTTGAAACTGAGACCATGCCGCTTTGCCGTCCTTCGTTCTGCGGTCAACTTCAGGAGCTAACACGTAGCAATTCCAAAAGTCCTGCCGTTCCAGAATGTATTTGTGGGCGGCAGTCCCGAAAAGAAGCGCTGTAGTTGGCGGTTCTTTGTGCGTAGCTGCATAAAGGTAGTGGGCTGGGCTTTTGCGAATCTCCCAAAGTTCGGATCTGCGAACGGCTGGCAGCTTATCGTAATTCGCCTCATTCATCAGGCCGTATGTCATTTGCCCTGTCCTCCTTCCAGAATGCGTCGAGGATGCAGTCTATCACCTCGACCTTGACGTCATCGTCAAGGCTGTAGTTGTTATTTACTGCTTTAATCGCAAGCAGAATTACTTCCGCATTACTTTTCATGCTTTTCTCCCCTCTTTGCCTCCTGACGCCTCGCAAGCATTGCCGTGAAAGCCTGCAGGCGGATCGTTTCTTTGTTCGCGCTGATAAAGTCGCCGTTCGTAAACAGCTTTTCAATCAGCGTCAGTTGCCTTGTAAAGTTGAGCCAGCTTTCTGCTTCGCTCATATCAATTCCTCCCTCTTTGGAAGTTCAGCTTTGAAATGTCTAATGGTATTTTCCTTAAGGCATTTCTGTTTCCATCTGTTGCCTTCTGCAGCAAGCTCATCACATTCCAGGTCAAGATCGTCCAGTTTCTTCTGGAGCTTCGCAAGCATGATTGCCTGGATAATGATCACCATCGCAAAGCATCCGATTACGAATAGCAGTATGTAGTCTGTCATTTTCATTTCCCCCTTATTATTTTTGCCAACTCGGCATCTTCAAATCTCAGGACCATATCCAGTCTTCTGAGCTCCGATGTTGTGAACTCCCCTTTGTTCAGTTTGTAGCTGAATGTCGTGGGCGACATGCAGATCAGCTTGCATATAAGCTGCTGTTGCCCCCTGTATCCTGCGCGGGCCTGGGCCGCACGGATGATATCAATAGCTGTCTTTCTCATGGACCCGCCCTCCTGCAATGCCTATTGGAAATACTTTTCTATTTCGCTCCGCAGCACGGAGAATTCCTCCCCGTATTCCGGATTGTCGCGCTCGATACACTCGACTGTAACGCGGCTGCCGTAGATGGCGGTTATCTTCCAGATACCGTCATCGTCCTTGTAAATGTCTCCCCTTTTCACTTTGCATCGTCCTCCATATTTATCAGCGCCTCGACCGCTGCTTTTAGAAATTCGTCGAGCGTCATGTCGTGGGCGTTGCAGTAGCCCTTGACAGCGTTCGCTGTATCCAGCTGAATGAATTCATCCAGGACTGTTATGTGCTCCATATTGTCTCCCTTCCGCTATTCCCATTCACTCCAGAATCACCCCGGACCGTCGCCCTTGTGTCGGCCTTTGCCGGTCACTGGATCAACCTGCCAAAAAGTACTGTCGTCAGCGTCGTACCACTCGACGTAACCATCGACGATGACGGCGTTGTCGGGAATGTTCCATCCTTTTACTTTTATGATATTTCTCCTTTCTTAAGCCGCTTGAATCATACTTACTAATTCGGATGTGATGCTCTGGTGACGCTTGCAGTGTCTCCACTGGTAGAGATGCGCGATCTCATGGGCGATCACTTCAACCAGGGACAGTCTCTCGACCGCAAAGCCGTCATTGAACTCTTCTTCCCATTTTTCGTGTATAAACCACGCGTCAATGGTTATGCACGTGTCGCCACTCAGCGGGTCGGCCGTATTATCTGTGATGCAGCACCCAAGAGCGTCTTTGCTCTTGCCCGTGTACAGGTCGTGATTATATGCAATGATCTGCACCGCGCAGCCTGTCGCGGCTTTGCACTTATCGACTACGGAATGAAACCAGTTCAGCTCCTGATCCGTGAGGTTGATGGTCTTTCCAAAAAAGTCGTATGTCGTGATTTCTTTCATAGCGTTCGCCTCCCCGTTTTTGTGACAAGCTGTACAACTACCTTGTCCATCTTCTTTCCCTTACTTCAGCAATTCGTCCACTGTAACGCCAAGAATCGACGCCACGCGAGCCACTCTCTTAATGCTCGGATCGTTCCGATCCCACTTATAGATGCTGTTGATCGGAAGGCCTGCACGGCGCTCCAGGTCGATAAGTGTAATGCCTCTCTTCTGACATGCTTCTTTGATGTTCTCAACCAGCACTTTTTCACCTCCTTTTTCGCAGCTGGTAAGGAATTTTTATAGAGGATGTCAACGACATTCTCTATAAAATCTGCTATTCGTAGAATAGCAGCGCTTGCGTTTACGCAAGTTCCTCAGCAAAAAAAATTTCTGCCGGATTCTCTATGCGCAAGATGGCTGTGATCGCACTGATCTCCTCGCGCGTAAAATTTCCGTTATTATTGACTTTTCTGTACAATGTCGACTCATTTATGCCGAGCTTTTCCGCCAATTCCTTTGAGGTCATCCCCATGAGAACTATTTGCGCCTTGAATTTATTCTTATCAAACATCTATTCACCTCCCTTCGCGTTGATTATCTTGCGTCAACGCAAGTTCATGTTACAACATGATTAATATTATGTCAATGCATAAATGCAAGTTTTTTATTTTTTGTTGCTTTGACAGATTGCATTTTTGCAAGGATATACATATAATATGATTCATAGGGGGTTGAGAAAGGAAGCATTCATGGAGATAAGGGATCTGATAAAAGCTCGTAGGCTTGAGCTCGATTTAACAATGAAACAGCTTGCGGATAAAGTAGGTGTATCAGAAGGGACTATTTCACGCTGGGAGTCTGGGGACATTTCAAATATGAGAAGGGATAAAATCGTAAGTCTTGCCAAGACTCTCGGACTGTCGCCGGCCGTAATTATGGGATGGGAAGAGGATCCGCAAGTCCCCGAAAAAACTAAACCGCACCGCATCCCCGTCCTGGGCCGCGTCGCCGCTGGGATTCCTCTGGAGATGGTGGAGGATGTGATCGACTGGGAAGAGATCGACGACGCGACTGCAAAACAGGGTACGATCTTCGCCCTGAGTATCAAAGGGGATAGCATGGAACCGCGGATTGTAAACGGGGATGTCGTGATTGTGCGCCAGCAGGATGACGCAGAGAGCGGGGAGATCGTGATCGTTTCCGTCAATGGGGATGACGCCACCTGTAAGCGGCTCCGGAAGTACAAGGATGGTATTGAGCTTGTTCCATCGAATCCAGCTTATCCTCCGTTGTACTTCAGTAATGAGGATATAGTTACTAAGCCAGTAAAAATACTTGGCAAAGTAATAGAGTTGAGAGGGAAGTTCAGATAAAAGGAGGCAAGTATGAAAATCAAAAGCTGTGTTATAGCAATTATGACGTTGATGATCTTTTTGTTTTCGGTCCCTACGTACGCCGATCTTGTTTTTGAAGCTGACGGCAAAAGAGTTGAAGTAATTGGATATGCTATCGCGAAAGACTATTCAGACGATGTACTGTACATCTTATTGAAGTTTACGAATAATTCCGATAAGACGACGATGCCTATGGCGTGTTTTCAAGTTTCTGCTTACGACAACGGGATTCAACTGCAAGATGCTTTTGTAATAAACGGATATAATGGATATTATGGATCAACAACAGAAGTCAGGCCCGGCGCGACAATGATGTATTACGAAGCATTTAAAAAGCCCACCAGTAAAAATGTAGAAGTCGAGATAAAGAAGTGGCTGTCATTCGACAGTAAAGCTCTGACATTTAGACTTGATATGGGCGGAGATAAACCCGAGCAAACATCGCAGCCTGATCAGTCAAGCAAGGGCAAACGAACCTTGAACGATATCGTGGAAGATCAAAGAAATGGGACCGAAGACAAAGATGGTTTGGAGCCAGATGAATCCACTTCAAACGATCAAGGATCTACGACTGAGCCTGCCGCTGAAACAGACGAACAGAAAGCAATCAGAAAACTAAAGAAACGCGTTGCAAAGTTAGAAACCAGACTTGGTGAACTGGAAGAGCGAATTGCGCAGCTTGAAAACGCATAAATAAAAAACGGCCATTCGAGCTTTGTACGCTTGATGGTCGCTTTTCATATAACCGATGATCGCTTTTCATCACTTATTCGCTAAGTCAGATCGGAAGCAATGCAGGCATCCTATATCAACATACACAGAAGGAGATTTACAAAAAACACAAAAACGCATGGCAAAAAGAAAACTCAGTTTTTACCCGGATGCCTGTACTGCTTCAGCTCAACTCACCATTAACAGTATATCTTATATCCGGAAGTATCGCCAAACGAAAAAAACGCCCGCCCTGCTGGCACAGGACAGGCAACAAACGAAAAAGGGGTGCTGCAATGGAGAACAAAACAAGAAATCTACGTGATTATTATAGCACGCACTCCGCGACTTTACTATAAGGAGGCTGCTATGAAGATTACAAAAACAAAGACGGGGAAGTTCACGACAGTGATATCTCTCGGAAAGGATGATCAGGGGAAGCAGCACACGAAACGCTTTACGGCAGATTCCAAAGCAGCGCTAAAAGATGCTGTTGCGGAATATAAGACCACGGTAAAAGTGATCCGTGATACATCGCGCTTCGGCGATGCCCTAAAGGCTTATATAAGCGCACGTGAGCCTCATAGAAGCCCTACAACCATCAGGGGCTATAACACTATCCTGAACGCTCTGGAACGCTCTCACAGGGGATTATACGACTGCAAGCTGGACATGATACGAGATAAGACGGTCCAGAAAGTAGCCACTGATATGAAACTGGCAGGCAAGTCGGAAAAATACATCCGGAATACTACGGGCCTGATCAATGCCGTGCTTATCGAGAATGGATACCCACCCGCAAAATTAATCCTCCCGCAGCGCAAGGTATCGGATCCCGAGATCCCGACCATCGGAGAAATCAAGATGATGCTGTGTCTTGTGCACGGCACGAAGTTGGATGTTCCATTTCAGCTGTCGCTGCTCGGCATGCGCCGCGCTGAAGTATGCGCTTTGGAATCGTCGGATATCAGTCCTGCCGGAGTGGCGCATATCCACCAGACGATGGCGCTGACCCCGGAAAACATCTGGATCATCAAGGACACTCCCAAGACGTCCGCATCCAACAGATATATCCAGCTCCCCGCGATGCTGGCCGCGAGGATCCGCGAGCAGGGCCGCGCCACCGATATGAACCCGAATGCGTACACGAACGCTTATTCGAGGTTCCTGAAGAAGTATCAGTTTACGCAGTATCGTCTTCACGATTGCCGCCACTTCTTCGCTTCCTACTGTCACGCGCAGGGCATTCCGGAAGCTGACATCCTTGCCGCCGGAGGATGGAGAACGTCGAACGTAATGAAGAACGTCTACCGCCATTCACTGGCAGCGAACCGCGCCAGCAGCGCCATGGCGGCGGCTTTCAATTTGTAATTTTTTTGTAATTTTTGAATTACAAAACCTTGTATTTTTGATGCAATGTGTTGTATTTTTAAGAATCAAAAAAGCCTTACAAACCCTTGAAAACATTGAGTTTCCTTGGTTTATAAGGCTTTCCATTTTAGTGCCGGCGAAGGGCTGCGATCCCCTTCTTGGATCCTTGATTTACAAGGTTTAAACCGTCATTTGTAATTTATTTGTAATTTATGAAGCCTTGTTATTCATTGTACATCACTCATAAAGTCTTGTCATCCCCACGGCCCACTCTTTATGCCCGACGATGCCGGTGACTTTGAGGCCATTGTCCTTCTGTAGGATAAGCGTCACGTCGCGTGTCTTGTTGCCGAAATCTCCGTCAGGCTTCAAGCCGAGGATGACCTGCCACACCTTCACATCGTCGCCGTGATCTCCGAGAGACAGCTTGCGGACCTGCGCCTTAAACCAGACTTTTTCTGCGGGCTTCTCTTCGGAGCTGCCGGCGGAATAGTCCGGGCGTCCGTATCCTTCGATACGAGTGTTATACAGCTTGTAAGATTTCTTACAGACCGCGCCGCCATTTGGAATGACTTGCTCGCCTGCAGATGTATTGCCTTCGATGGTGTAGACGGTATCGTCCGTTACCTTCTCGACAATACCGGTATGGCAGATGCGCTCGGAGTTTCTGAAGTAGATGACGTCTCCCTTTTTTGGATTGTTGGCATACCACTGGCCTTTGTCCTTGAAACATTGCGCTGATTCTGGAGTATAGAAGCACTGGAGACCTCCGCACAGCAGCTGCTTTGCTGTCGTTTCTCCGTAGGCCTTTTTGAAGCACCACGAAACAAAGCAATCGCACCATGCCTCACCCTGCAGACTCGGATCCATATCGCGCCAGTACTTAGTGAAGTTTCCACTTCCTGCGTTTGCCGTTTTATCATCTAAATCCTTGTTGCTCTTCTTTTCCAGGTATCCGACCTCTGCGGCGGCTACTTCCAGCACCTTGTCAGCGTCGCTTCCCTCGGTCTTTTCACCGCCGTCACTGCCGCCGCCTCTCACATAGTCATACGCCGCCTGAGTATATCCGAAGGGATCGCAGCCGGGAGCCGGGAACGCATAGAACGTGTAGAGACTGCCCATCTTGTTCTTTATGATGGTCTGTCCCTGCTTGTAGTTCGATTTATCCGTCTTGCTGACCTTCTCCCCGTGTAGCTTGATATAGTCGATATCGTTTATGCAGTCGTGTTCATCCACGTACTGCGGGAAGATGCGGTTTCCGTTCACAAGGACATCCCTCACCGCATTGATTGCGGAGCTGGAAGCGGATCCCTCGTCCATGTAGTGCGATGCCCTGTAGTACCATCCGCTGTTCCGCATGAAGTTATACACATCGGAGCCGTAGCGGTCGCGGTAGTACTTGTTCGTTTCGAGAAGGTTCGCGGCCTGCGACGCTTCGGCCCTTACGCCCTCGATGCGTCCCTGTTCCTGGACGCACAGCCGGGCGATCTTTACCAGCTGACCGTCTGTCAGATTGTATTTCTTAAATCCCATAGATGCCTCCACTAAAAAAAGAGGGAAGGACTTCTCGTCCCTCCCCGGCTCATTACTACTCTTCCGTTACTTCCGGCAGTCCTGCGAGCGATGTCAGCAAAGATAAAATTGCAGCAAGGCATGATGATGAAAGAACAAGTTTCCAATTCACTTCACCCATGGCTGCCGAACTGCCGATTGTTGCAATAGCGGCCTGCGAAAGCGTCTTCAGACTCCTTACAGCTGCCGCCTTGATCCAAGTTATCTTTTTGTCCATCTGTCCCCTCCATCATTAAATGTTTTTCGGGTCAGGTCTATGTGCTCTTTTGTTCAGATAATTCTGTATCCTATCCTTAGCCACCAATGTCTGGCCGTTCGCACCAAGCTCCTGCAATCCTCCCAACGCACCGAGAAGGGCTTCCATGATGATCTCAAGCTCTTCGTGCATACTGGCCTGTACCGCTTTTGTGCGTTCGAGTTGTACTTCCATACGGTTCAGCCTCTGATAATCCCTGTCCAGCTTTTGATTGATCTCTTCAACATCATGCTCTATGCTGTCCAGTCTCGCGCCAACTGTTTTCCCCGTCAGTTCGTCCCTCTGATTCTTCACGGCATCAGATGAGATCCGTCTGACGAACTCGGGCCATTCCTTGTAGATAAAATATGCCGCTAAAAACAGGATCACAAGCACCTCGACGAATCGGCCCGGGTCCATGAATTTTTCTAATACGTCGATCATGCATGCCTCCCTTTCATTCCTGTGCCCATTGGTCGCGCCCTCCCTTATAGCTCAAGTTCTTTTCTGATTGAAGCTATCTCGTTTATGCTGTCGATCACGGGCAGTCTGTCCAGCTCTTCAGCACTGAGATGCTGGCATAAGATCAGGAACAGTTCATCGATCACGGATGCCTGCTTGTGGATTATTTCGCTTTGGTTCTGAAAGATCTCCAGTTTGATCGACTGTATGCAGTCATGCATCATAGTCTTCGCCGGTTATCAGCTTGTAATCCGCTTCGCTGACATTCCCGGCCTCCACAAGCTGACGCAGTGCATCCTTTGTGTGCGTCCCGTCCTCGATGTCCTGCGCCATAAGTTCAATGACTCCGGGCTTATACTTTGCCGGGCAGGATGAAAGATTCTGAGTCCCGGCCCATACACGATTACGCCATATCTTTACCATGACGATCCTCCTTATTCTTTGCTGAGTTCACACAGTGCATCTTCGATTTCGGAGAGCCGCAGCTCCACATCTTCCGAGAGAATGCAAAGCGCATCCTGTGAGTCTGATATCCCTGTTTCTATTGCGCCCTGCGCCGGTGTGAATTTATCCACATAGTGGCTGTGGTCAGTGATTTCATACCAGTCAAAGCATGACTCACCGTTATCGTCGGAGTGGTACTTTCTGACGATGCGGAAGTCATCTATTTCAATGCTGTCCGGATAGGCCCGTTCCACATGGCAGATTCCCTTCAGATCTGAGTGTACAGGGCCGACAGTTTTGAGGTTCTCGAAATCCCTTCCTCGCTGGCGAACTGCTCCAAACACATATTCCATAAAAGAAGCTCCTTTCTTTGATAGTCTCTAACGACGTCTTTGAGTTGTCTCTGAAGCCCGGTCGGTACGTTATCCGCATATAAGTGCTGCGAGTTGCAGTGACGGAGACCGCCGAGCCTCGACAGCAGGGAGCATGCGAATTTTGCGGAGACAATCCTCTCCTGTTTGTAGTAGGACCTTATCTGCCGCTTGATGGATAAAACACGCGCCTTCCGAATGAGCGTATAGGTGTGGCCGTATCTGTAGCCGAGAGCGTCCGGGCAGCGTTTCCGCGTGCGGAAGTACTGCCAGTTCTCTTTCAGGCGCAGCCCTCGCGGTTCCAGCCATTTCGACATAACCTTTATCACCCTCACCAGATCGCGCTTGCGGTTCGAGAACAGCGTGAAGTTGTCCATGTATCTGATGTAGTGCGTGATTCCGTTCTGTCTTATAAGCTGGTCGAGCGGCTGCAGCACCGTGTTTGCGAACCACTGGGAGAAATAAGCGCCAATCGTGACGCCGTAGACGAGCACGCGTTCCACCAGATCGAGGACCCTGCGGTCCTTCACCAGTTCGCGCAGCCTGTCCATCACGACCTTCGGAGAGAGCTGTTCATAAAAATGGTATATGTCGAGTTCCGCACACCATCTGGTACCCTTGCGGTCGTTCTTCATCCATTTCTTGATTGCTTTTATTCCGAAGGAAGTGCCGCGTCCTTTTATGGAGCCGCAGCAGAACGGATCCATCCCCCGCATCATCGTCGGCTCAAGAGCCTGTATGAGAATGTGGTGGACGTACTGATCGGGCCAGAGTCGCGGTTCCGAAATATCACGCCATTTTTTGGCGTTCCGGTCATACCGTCTTTTGATAGTCGGTTTTGTGGGCACAAATCCGCGCTCGATGATTTCCCGAAGTTCTTTTATCCGTTCGTCAGCTGTGAGTTCCACCCACATGACTGTCTTGTTTGGCTTGTGGTTTCCGCACCATCTGTGCGACCTGTTCACGACGTCGATAGCATTCCAGATGTTTGTATCTGAAACCATGAATTCATAAATATTGTCTTGTCTTTTCACTTTTTTGCTCGTCTCCATTGCTGCCTATCAACCGTTCCTGCGCTTTCCGAATTGAAAGAGTACTAGGCCGATCCTTTATCGGCATATCTTCACCAAGAGGTGCGCGACGACCATGCCGCCAGGTTCATTGAATGCCTGGCAGGGAGACGAATTTCTCCAATATATTCAGCAATGCAGACGGGAGCCGATGTTGCCGTTCGTGTTGGACGCACTGTTGTCGTTCATGTAGAACAGGCCGTAGTTCTGGTTCTGGTTGTAGTTACCACCGACGTGCAACACAACATTCGACGAGTTGTAGTTGCAGTGATCGGCCACGCCCAAAAGCAGAAAAGCCCCGGATCACTGGCATGGTGCCCCGGTTTTCTATATTTAAAAATTCATCGCCGAAACTAAAAAGGAGTCTTCCGGCTATTTTGTTAATTTCAAGGTTAGTTTTTAAAAGATAAGGGGGCTGGATCGCCCCCTCTTTCGCGCCCTTCGGGACGCTCAATTCACCCCCGACACGGGCGCAAGCGCCCGTTAAGGTAATTTTTGGAGACGGGAGCCGACGTCGCCGCCCGTGCCGGACGCACTGTAGTCGCCCATGCAGAACAGGCCGTAGCCCTGGTTCTGGCCGTAGCTACCACCGACGTACAACACAACATTCGACGAGTAGCAGTTGCAGCGATCGGCCACGTATGTCGAGTAGTTGCTATCACTCACCACTTCTGAAGGATAGAGTGCATACTCGAAGCCTGCCGCTGTCGGATTCGTCCATGCTTTGATGCAGTTACTTGTCGATGCTCTCGTCCCGACATTCGTGCCGCCCGATGAATCACTGAAGTTCGCCGGGTTTTTAATGCAGTACACGTTTGTGCTGCTGAAGTAGATGCCGTCGCACCAGTCATAGACATTGCCCCAAAGATCCTCGATCCATCTGTATCGGGTATGCCCATAAGTCGTTCTGTTCGCGGCGTTCGTTCCCGTGTGATAGGTCATGGCGTCGCACAGACCTGCGTTCTCTGTGCCGCTGTTATTTCCGCAGCCGTAACCTATCGTAGCCTGTGAATTCCAGTTTGCGTACTCTACCAGATAGAGCATCCTGATCGTCCACAGCATCGCGTAATCCCACTGCCATATTGTGGAGCCGAGGTTGCTGATGCTGGTTCTGAAGTTAGCACGCGTTACACTTGCTTTAGGCTTCACGCCTGTTGTGGACTTGTAGTCATTGGTTGAGCAGTGGTACGCACCGACATAGACCACGTCGCGCTCTCCCTTGCCGTCTCCGCGATCCGCATGAGCGGGGGATACAAGGAATCCCGACATCGGGCCGTCTGCGATCTGCAGCTTCATCGTCGCGCCGCTTCTCGTCCACTTGTAGTAGAATTTCGGAATCTCTACAAGCGTGCCGCCTTCGCTGTCCGTGACACGTTTCATGCCTTTCCATGGCATGCAGTTGTCAAACGGGCTTGACCCGTTGCCGTTGCTTACCGCAGGGGTCGGGTCAGCGAAGTTCTGCGCCGCATCTGTACGGCTCCATGTCGTAGCCGAACCGCCCGACCATGAAACACCATAGACGGTCGTGAATGTACACGTGACAGTCGCCGTCGCCGTTGCCGCCGTGTAGTTCGTCGTAGCCGGGACGCTGAATGTGATTGTTGCTGTTCCGGTCGTGTCTTCCACAGACGAGATCGTCGCCGTATTTCCCGAGAGTGATACTTCCGCGATTGACGTGTCGCTCGAATCGACCTCAAGCGTACCGTCACTCGTAACCGTCGCCGTGATTGTTCCGCTCTTTGTGTTTGCATCAAGTGCGAGTGTATCGGCACTCAGTGAAATCGCACCTGTTGCCTTTTCGATCGTCCACGAGATCGTTTTATCCGTGGTGGTCATGTCGGCCCAGATCGTCTTGCTCGTATTCTTCAGAGAGAACGTCGCCGTATAACTCCCGGCGTTCGTCTCCGCGATATGCGTTGCCGTCATGTACTGCGGATCATAGCCCGACAGCGTAAGGCTCTTTTCAGTGCCGTCATATGTGAATGTAGTAGCTCCGGTGCAGGTCGGCGGTGCAAGGATCGTCGTGCCGCCAGTATCCACATCGTCCCATGTGGCCGTCATGGAATAATATGTTGTTCCGGACACAACAGTCTCATCTTCCGAAAGGACATATTTTCCATCAACTAACACGTACCACCCCTGCTGTTTCGGATTGTCTCCGGCCTCGGGAGTTACTGCATTGTATTCTTTTTCCAGGTACTGGAATGATCCGTTGTAGTACCTGATTCCATGGACACCATCGGGCGACGCTACATCCGCCGCCTCGATGTCATCAAGGGCATCACTCAGACCTTGAACCGCTGTGGAAAGGCCTGAGATAGCCCCCGCCATGGGGACTATCGTTGCCCTTCCGAAGGTCTGCAGCCCGTCAAGATCAATCAGCTTGCTTAAATCGGACATGCTGTTCCTCCGTTAAGATAAATCGTTAAAGATCAAAGGCTGTCGAGTTCGGCGATCATGTCTGTGATCTGCTGTGCAGTTGCGATCTCGATGTCATCCAGTTTTGTCTTGTCAGCTGCGCTCATGGAGCCTGCTGCGGATGTCGTAGCCGCTGCGATGCTGACTACGTGGTTCGTGACGTCGATAGCGCCCGTGCCTGTGTAAGCCGTTACGTCAGCGTTGTCGAGCTTGCTCTTGTCGGATGCAGACATAGCGCCTGCTGCGGATGAAGTAGCTGCAGCAAGGGCGATACCGTTTGTGCCAACAGAGAGGCCGTTTGCGTTCGTTGTGTCAACAACAGCTGCGACCGCATGATTTGTGATGTTGATGCCGTTTCCGGATGTGTAAGCAGTAACGTCTGCTGAGTCGAGCTTGCTCTTATCAGCTGCGGACATGGCGCCGGCTGTGGTCGTTGTAGCCGCTGCCAGAGCGATGCCTGAAGCGCCGACGGAGAGACCGTTTGCATTGGAGCTGTCGACTACTGCGGATACAGCGTGTGAAGATATGCTGATACCGTCGCCGGATGTGTACGCCGTTACGTCAGCATCGTCGAGTTTTGCCTTGTCTGCCGCTGACATAGCACCGGCTGCAGTTGTGGTAGCTGCCGCAAGTGCGAGGCCGTTAGCACCAACGCTAAGGCCGTTGGCGTTTGTGCTGTCGACTACTGCGGATACGGCATGGCTTGAGATACTGATACCATTGCCTGCTGTGTAGGCTGTTACATCGGCATTGTCGAGCTTTGTCTTATCAGATGCGCTCATGAGGCCGTTGCCGCTCTGAGTAGCTACGCCATAGGAGCCTGCGAGAACGTCAAACTTGTAGGACGGAGTAGATGTCGCGCTTACATCAACGACATAGATATTTGTTCCTGCCGGATGCACCTTGCCGGAGCCTTCAACGAAGCTGTCTGTCGTAGTGAAGTCCTCGGTAATGTTGTAAACCTTGCCGAGATTGCCTTCAACGAGAAGTCCTGCAACGATGCCTTCAGCCGCAAGAGACCCGCCCGGTTTCAGAACCGCAGCCTGCGACTCGCTGATGGCGTTGTCAACTTCTGTCTTTGTGTAGGCATCGGTAATGCCATAGCCCGAGATGGTGGTAGCGGCGTCAGCCTTGCCATTAATCTTGCTGGCAAGAGCACTGGCAAGATTAGACTCTGCTACTTCGTTGAGGCTGGCCAGAGTCCCGAGATCTGAAGAGAGAGCATATCCTTTATCCTTGACTTTCTTCAGGACGGCATTTGCGATCTGTTTTGACTGGGCAAGAGTTGTGAGAATACTAGACATACTGTTTACCTCCATATGGTAATTGAATGAATGTTATATGCTTCAAAGCTCCTCATGCTTTGGGCCCGTCAGCGCGGGAGCTTATAGCCTGTTAAAGGTCATCGAGGTTATCGATGGTTTCCGTTACTTCGTCATCACTTGCTATGCGTGCGCCGTCTGTCTCGCCGCCTTCTTCCATGAGTTCTTCTGCCATTGTGGTTATCTCCTCTTCTGTTGCCGTATCCACATCGACGCCCGGACCCGGCCCGGGGCCGCCGCCTGATACGATTGTTGTCTCTGAAAGAACGTCATCACCGTGTTTCAGCTGGAGCTTTGACGTTTCGGAGCTGTACTCCACCTTCAGCTGATCCTTCTTTGCGTATGCGGAGAGATCCACATCATCAAAACTGATAGTGCACTGGGAGATGACCTTCGTACCTGATCTCAGCGACAGTGTGCCGCTGTCCTGGTCGAACTGCACGTTATCGCCCTTGCGTCTCAGTTCCACGCTTGTAGCGTATGCTGAGATGTCGGTCGTGATGGTCACGTTCTCCGCGTTGCTGACTTCTATCAGAAAATCAACGCCGATAATTGCGGGGAGTAGTCCGTTGTAGGATGGGAGATAGTCAGCTTTGTCCTTGTCCGTGACGGCGATACCGTAAAGGATGTCGCCTTCGTCAGGATCGTTTGCTATAAGGCCGATCTCGGTCACATAGTAGCCGTGATTCAGCCAGCTTTCAGAGCTGATAAAGTTGGTAATGGTGAAGTGTACAAAGACGTTAGTTTCATTCTGACGCTGAATTGATGTCGGTGCGAATTCCTGTTGCTGGTTCCGAAGACCAGTAAGATCGATCAGGCTTTCGCCTTCTTCGTATTCGCCGCATCCGACCACAGCTTTTGTGAAGACTATGGTTTTCTGTTCAGCCTGTGCTTTCGCTAACAGGGCTATGCCTTTTTTAGTCAGCACGGCTTCTCTGAATTGCGCCATATTGCTGTTGCCTCCTTGTTTATACATTAGGCGACTTTAATTATGTCGTGTCGCCGTCTGACTGCCCGGATCCGGTCATATTCATGGTGGGCACTCAATGCCGGATCGCTGTTTATTTGATAACGATGTTCGACCAGCTCACCCCGGCGTTGCCCGACTTGGGCCGGGCATGTATTTCTGTGTCGGGAGTTTCGTGCTGACCTACTATCGTGATATCCGGATACGATACCGCCGCCGCTGTCTTATATCCTGCGGCCTGCGTTTCAATTCCTACTGACGGATCTATGCCATTCAGAACAGACATATTCGGATAAGTGACAAGCCCCACGCCTACATGTGGGCTTGCCTTTATCTTCCGCTCTATGAGGACCCGTCTCAGATGGGAGCGCTCATTCTTCACTCTGTCGATGACTTCCAGAAGGTCTTCCAGAATATGCTCCGTCATCCGTGCGCTTGTCACGATGTCGAACGTCCCGGGGATCTTTTCTCCCTCATCAAAGTCATACCACTCAACGACGCGACCGCTTCCGAAGAGCACCTCTGCCATCTCGGCCACCGCCGAAGGGGTACCGGCTTTCGTGTGCCAGATGAGGGTGTTCTTGATGATGCTGCGCTTCGTGTCGATATCCATATCCTGTCTGTAATATGGACTCCGAAGTTCGACCGCCAGAACGTCGAGGATGTTGTCCGGCAGCATGTCGATGAAGTTCTGAGTCATGGAGTGGAGTTCGTACTCTCTGAAGGTGTCCATGGCTGCTTTCAGAGCATGCGACAGGCAGACCATATCGACATCGTTTTTTAATGGCGATGGCAGAAGATCTAGCAGTTCGCCGTCTGACAGTTTAATCATCTTCTACCCCTCCATATGTCACGGCCTTCGTTCCGACACGGGCGACGCTTCCTGTCGGTACTACTGTGAAAGACGGGCTTGTTATATCGACGCGCTGTGCCCCGGCTGCTATCACCTTCTGGGTCAACACCGACGGATTTATGTCGCGTCCGATCTCGGATGTCTGCCACAGTATGTATTCCCTGACCGCTTTGTTGACCGCCGTCTGAATGGTGATGGCTTTGTTTATGTCCGTCCTGTTTATGTAGTACGTGAAGACCAGGTCGAAGAACTTCTCTTCCGGAGCGAGGACCGTCAGCTGATCGGTCAGCGGTCTTATGGAATCATCCGAAAGGTATTCCTGTACTTCTTCTATGAATCCCGCTGTCGGCAGTGAGCCGTCCTGCAGAAGGAACCGCACCTCAACCTCGCACGGACGCGGGCTGGACACTTCCACAGCTCCGATGGCTGTCGAGTATGACCTCGTGTGATAAATGTATGCATCACGCGGTCCGGCTACGGAGTACCCCGACGGCGCAAGATAGATGCGCTCCGCAAAGTCCTCATCTGACTCTATGTCCGTGCCGCCGCTCGTTACCTCGGTATTGGATACGCTGTCTATGTAAGGCAGAGGGTCCACAAGCCTGTTGATGGTTCCCGGAAGGATGCCGTTCCCCTGCTTTCCCGTTTCCTGGCATGTGCACGGGATATCCACATACATCTCTCCGATGGGAATCTCTGCTATCTCGTCAGTTTCAAAGTAAATCTGATTGCTGTTTACTACCCTGATGCCCTGCGGGATCGTCACCACGTATGTCATCTCTTTCGACAGCGTGAATCGCATCGTGGTTCGCGCCGGGTATGCCGGCAGCCTTGTCACGCCCCTGTTGGCTCCGAGATTGTCGAGGAACCCGCCGTAAGCATATTTCAGCAAGTCCATCTTCCCGGCTTTCTCCACGCCCAGGTACAGCTGATATATAAGAACACTGGCCGCGTACAGTTTCAGAGTCTCGGGATCCGCACGCCGAAGCGTGAGGGTCTTTCCTGTCACCTCATAGAACTTCTCTTCATACGCGGCGACCATCTGGGATTGCACTTCGTCCAGTGTTTTGTCATCTATAAAACTTACGTCGGGGAGATTCGCTATTTCATTAATCATAATTGGAAAATCACCTCCGCGTTTTCGTCGTTAGCTTCTACGTAAATGAGCAGCCCCAGACGGCCCTCTTTCAGAGCGTCTATTTCGACATCGGCTATTGATATCTCGGGGATGTACTCTTCCACCTTCTCATCCAGTCTTGAGTGAAATGCGTTCCTGGACTCCGAAGGGAATAAGTCGATCGGTATTCCCGAAACCCCGAAGCCTCTGCTCCCGGGGAGCATCCCTTCATTCGATACAATCAGCGTCCGGAGATTCTGCTCGATTCTCTGAAAGTCAGTCATTCCGGACATGTCCTTTATGCCGACAATGTTTATGAATTCATCAGTCATCTTCGTCACCTGTATTCCTTAAAGGTGAGCATCGCGGTAGCCTTTACCAGTTCGCCCTGGTTCCAGATCCGCTCCCAGCTCTCACTCCCGTTATCGAGATACATCTTGTATTTTGTGAGCTTCTTCCCGCCGAGATAGAAGTACGCCACCTGTCCTTTTTGGGCTGCCACGCGGAAACGCTTGAGCGCCTTCCTCGGATTGATGCCGTACTCTGCGCTGAGTATGACCTCGAGGGTCACTTCTTCCATCTCCGCGCCCTGCCATTCAAGTTTTGGACGTCTGCCGATGATGTCATGGCTGTTCCACTGAGTGCTGTATTTCTTTTTTAAATTTCTGAAGGTGAATACTTTCTCTGAATTCACCTGGAACACAATGCCGTTCCATTGCGCCATCTCAGCCATTGACATTCACCTCGTTTCTATCAGTTGGGTCCCGATGTTTCTCCGTCCGGAGCCGTGTGCGTATGACTTGGAATCGACACGCCGTTTGCCGTGATGCTTCCGCTCGACTTCAGCACAATGTTGTCGGCGTAGATCGTCAGCGTTCGGCTGCTTCCCTCGTATTCCATGTAGGCTTCGCCGTATGCCTGCGCCAGTTCTTTTCTGAAGATGTCAGCGCCTGTTTTCGGGCACAGGTTGCTCGCGTTCCAGTAATGCCCCATCATGACGCCTGCAGCGGCTCCATTTGACAGGTGAAGCACAAGGACGTTGGAACCGACGGCAGGCATCTTGTATTCGTCCGTGAATGAAAAAACAGGGATTTCAGCGGTTACTGAATTATCCCTGTCCGGATATGTCACGCGGATCATTCCCTTTTCATAATTGACGGATGATACTCTTCCGACTCTTATAAGTTTCTCAGCCATATCTACTGTCGGCCTCCTCCCTCGCGTCCTTCACGCCCGGACTGATCCTGTCCTTCCGATCCTCCAGAATCGCCCGAATCTCCCGAGTCGTTTTCCTTGACCCTCTTTGTGGAGTATGGAGCGTCCGGCTTTATCTTCTTCTTTACCTTGTGGGCATCTATTTTCTGGGACGTCCCACCGTTCCCCGTGACTGTCCATGCCACTTTGTCGATGAAGTATTTTCCCGACATCTTTCCGAATTCATCGCTGAGCCTTATGCAGACGCCCGCGCACAGCGCAGGATCTGGAAAGACCGTGGCGCTCATAGTTGTCGCCTGCGTGTTTGACTTGTTGACTTTCGCAGCGCCTTTTATCCTCGCGTCCGTCTCTGACTCACATGTCGTGTTTGCTTTCAGGACGCGGCTGCCGTCAGCGTTCTCGGGCTTTAATCCGATGAACAGATCGACTTCATTATCACTGTCTGCGGCCTTGTATGATACCTTGGCTCCGGTATATGTTCCGTAGAGACTGTCGCGGAAGGACACGTCCTCGAACTGACTGAGTTTCAGCGTTTTGACTGCCGGCTGTTTCTCGATCGTGACGATATCGTATATGATTATTTTCTGACGGTATACCTTCATTCCGAGACCGTAATCATCGCATAGCTTCGACAGGAAGGAAGAATCTGTTTCCGACTGTTCCAGTTTCTCGATGGTTATCGTCGGGCCTTTGTACGACAGCGTCAGCTTGTACCTGTCGCATATCTCTGTCGCTATCTGTTTGATAGTGACTTTCTCCCATGTCTTGTCGCGCTCTCTGGTCTTGAATGATTCTTTCGCCGGAGTGGATATGCATGCGAACTTTGACGATTTCGGCTTCATCATGGTCGTGATCTCGTCGAGGGTAAATGTCCCGCACTGGATGCTGTGGTCCTTGCCGTCATTATTCCAGTTATAGAGGATCAGTTTACCGCTCACCGTGCTGCCGATTTTCGGATACCACTCATTCAGCCATTTACCGTCGATATTCTGAAGAGTGATGTCGAGCGTGTCGCTGTTCCCGGAAGCCGGGTCCGTGTACGATATACTCTCAAGATAGTCGGCAAGGATGCGGTCGACATTCTTTTTTTCAAACAAAAATGTGTGCCCGGCACGGCGAGCAAGGTTTTTATCCATGAGTTACCAGTCCTCGTCTTCTTCGTCCTCGTCATCGTCTTCTATTTCATCGCTGACGTTATCGTCCTCGCGCCAGAATGGAACGTCCTCTTCCGTCTCTTCCGGCAGATCGGGGACGTTCAGAACTACGCCGGCAGAAAACACCAGTACATCGGAGTAGCCCCAGTTTGCTTCTATCAGGTAACGCATGTATTTCTCTTCTCCGTAGACTTTCCACGAGATGAGATCCCATGCGTCACCCTGTATGGTCGTATATGTACTCATGCGAACGCCACCCTTCCATGCTGCCTCACCCATTCATTAGCCATGCGCTCGAACTCTGACTGGCTCATGCGGTTAGCTTCCTGGATGACGTTTTGATCTGCGTTGCCTTCAATTACGTAAGTCGGGTTAAAGTTAAACGTCGGCGAGGTTGTCTGATTGTTGACAGTGTTGCTTGCGCCGCCGCCGGCAAGACCGCTCAGAGTGTCTCTGAGCACGCCTGATCGGAATCCGTCCCGGGCGTTGTCGGTTTCGGTAATGGCCGGCTGCGCCATGCCCTGCGCCGCTTCCGTGACTCTGCCGGTACTGTCTTCCATACCTATTGCAAAGCCTTCGCCCGCGAACTCACCCATTTCCATCAATACTCTTGACGGAGATCCGATGGCAAGAGCGGAGCTGACCGCCGCAGCCGCCGCCGCCGCGATGCTCTGCGCCGTCGCTATGACCTGCGCCCTCATGGCTTCCATACCATTTATGAGGCCCTGCATGGCGTTCACGCCTGCGCTGTACAGATCCATGCTGGAGAATGTGGAGACGATGCCGCTTGCCGTGCTCTGAGCGATTGCCAGTGCCTGGGCGCATCCCGATGTTATTACTGCGACGAACGCCGCCATTCCTGCGGTCACTACTGCGACCATCGCTGCCATTCCGGCTGTGATAGCCATCTGGGCAGTCATCATCGCCATGGTAATGCTCATCTGAATAGTCATGAGCGCCATGGATATCGACATCTGCAACATCATCAAAGACATTGTCACAGACATCGAGATCGCCATCATTCCCATTGATACCGACATCTGCATTGTAGTCATCGCGGTCGTTACGCTCGTCTGAATGTTCGTGATACCTGTCGTGATGGCCGTCTGCATTGCAGTGAATGCCATCGTGACCGTCATTCCGAGCATGCTTGCCGTCAGAGATATTCCCATCGTGGCAGTCGCGAACGCCATCCCCAGCGTCGCCAGGGATAAAGAAACGCCCGTCACTGCCGTCGTGATACCCGTTCCCATATCGGTCATTGCAGTAGTGATGTCGGTTCCGAGCGTGCTGGCCTGCGTTCCTATGTCGGTGAATGCAGTCGTGATGGTATCGACTGCTGTAGTTATTTGGTCGCCGAGCGTTGTAAACGCTTCCGAGATGTTTGTTGTCGTATCGGTGATCTGAGTTACTACGTCGGTGAATGCAGTGCTTATTGCCTCGGTGATCTGTGTTAAGCTCTCGCTTATCTGTTGGATGGTTTCGGTTGCTGCTTGCGCCGCTTCTGCGGTCATCGTCGGGACTTCCGACATGCCTTCACCCATACCCGCCGCCGCGTCACTTGCTGCAGATGACACTTCCTGACCGCTGGATTCCACCTCTGTCGCCAATGCTTCAAACGCGCCTTCGATAGCATTTCCAAGTATAGACGAATTACTCTCAACTGCTTCGGACGTCGCGGTCATTGCCTCAGTGCCAACTTCCGTGCCAGCTGCAGAAAGCGCAGCCCCACCGTCTTCAGCTCCTTTGGTAAGAGTATCAGTGATTAACTTGCTGGTATTCTCCGCACCGCCCATTATGGAATCCATGTTCCAGGTATCGCCGTTGGTAGCAGACTCGACAGCCTTGCCGATTTTAGGACCATTTTTCGCCGCAGTGTCTGCGAATGTTTGGGCGTAAGCCTGTGCGGTTTCTTTCGCCATTTGGCTGGCCACCCGCCCTGCGCCTGCAACGCCTTGTTGCGCCAGTTCAAAAGCAGTTGATATTTCACCAGTGGTCGAATTCTGGTACTTCCCCGCATTAGCTCCATTAGAAATCAGATTGTAATTCGGATCATCCAGCATTCTCGATTCATACGAATCGCGAACCTCGGGGTTGACGCCCATCAATTCGCCTACTTGGTCAAATATACCTTTCGCCGCAGCGATTAGAGCACCGCCGAAACTTTCCACTCCGGCGATAATATCCTGCATCAAGTCTGAACCGACTTGTTTCCAATCTATCGCCTTTATGACGGAAACAACGCCTCTGAATATGCCAGGAATCTGCGATATCAGTAACCCCGCACCCTGCAGCATACCGCTTGCGAGTTTGCCCATAAGGCGTATGCCTGACGCGACTAGCTGCGGCCCGTTGTTGACCAGCGAAGTTCCGATCTTGTTCAAGATCGACTGTGCTCTCGATGCGAAAGATCCCGAATCGCCCGAGAATGCCTTTTCTATACCTTCCCCCAGTTTGTCAACGATTCCCGGTGCGGAATCAGCTATCTTTGGGAGATTCTTCTCTATCGCGCCCGCAAGCCCATCCAAGATATTAAGACCAGCATCCGCGAAGTCTCCCGCATGGTCAATGAATCCCGTAGCAATGGAGCCAATTAGATCGACAGCATTAGATGCAATATTTGGCGCATTATCCTTAACAGCGTTTCCAATATCTGTCACGATAGTCGCGCCCAGATCCATGATGCCCGGCATATTATCCTTCAGGCCGCTCATTAATCCATTAAGAATGGCCGCACCACTATTCAGGATGGAAGGAAGATGCGTATCTATCGACGTCTGCAACTGACTGATGGTGTCGCCGAATGTGTCGCTGATCTTTGGAATTTCCTGCGCGAAACCTTTGAGGAAGTATTCGCCGATGTTCAGCGCTGCATCATAAAAGTCGCCATACCACCGAGTGAATCCCTGGATTCCCGATGACGCCAATCGAGAGAATGCTTCACCTATACGGTCGGCGTTTGCGTTGATACCATCAAACAGGCCGTCCATGAATTCGCCGATAATGGCTTGCGATTCCGGAAGGCTTGCCGTCATAGCTTCCAGCCCATCGCCCACGGCATTTCCAAGCTCTCGCATCATGCCGCCAATGCCGCCCTCGCTGAAAGCGTCGTGGAGTCGATAAAGCATTTCTGTCGCGCCCTGTGTCATCTCCCGCATGGCCGGTAGTGCACTCTTATAAAGTTTGACACCAATAATATCCGCTGCAGACTTCAGTTTTGTCAGATCGCCTTCGAGATTATCGAATTTCATATCGCGGAGCTGTTCCAGTGCTCCGTCGCAATCCTCAAGGCTTTCCTGCAGCGCCTGCCATTCGGATTTTCCATCCTCAACAGTGTTATTTAAACCAGCAAGGAGCGCGTTTAACGCATCGACATGATGTTTGCCTCCGATAGCGGCAAGCGCAGCATTCCGCTCTTCTTCTGTGCATCCTTCTAAGGCAGTATTCAAGCTCTGAAGCGTAGCCTCAAGCCCGATGAAATTACCTTCGCTGTCGAAGGCAGACACACCGAGCTTCTCCATCATCTTTCCTGCTTGCCCGGTTCCGGTGGTCAGGTTTGCCATGATGGCGTTCAGGGCAGTTCCTGCTTCAGATCCTTTAATGCCTCGATTGGCGAGCATTCCAAGAGCTGTAGCTGATTCCGCTATCGGCACGCCGAGATTATGCATCACGCCGCCAACGCCGATATACGCTTCCATAAGCTGTTCAGCAGTCTGGTTACTCGTTGTCTGCGCCCTTGCCGCAACATCGAGATAATTCGCCATCTGGTCGATGGTTACGCCTGCAGCGGCCATCGAGTCGGTGACAAGGTCAGATGTTCTTGCCAGTTCCATGCCGGATGCTTCCGACATCTTAATCATTGACGGTAGTCCAGCAATAGAGTCTTGTACGCTCCATCCCGCAAGCGCCATATATTCAAGAGCATTGGCGCTCTCTGCAGCTGTCTTGGAAGTGACACGGGCCTGTTCTAAGGCCGCATTTTCCATCGCGGCATACTGTTCCGTCGTGGCGTTTGCCGTCGCTGCCGCAGATGACATAGCAGTCTCAAATGCCGATCCGGCCTTGTAGCTCGCGACAGCAACGGCGCCAACTGCAGCACCGGTAGCCGTCAGAGCGGCACCGGCTATCTTCATCGATGTCCCGATTGCCCTGCCGATACCGCCAACCGTTCTGCTCATGATTGAACCGGTGCCGCCTAACGCAGCAAGGCCTCTCTGAGCGCCGGCAATGGCCGCATTAAACGAACTTTCAAGCTCGCCTGCAATTTTTATAGCTACTCTATATTCGCTCAATGCTTTCTCGCTGCCTCCTTTCTCACTTCGTTAAGGTCTTCGCACAGTTCAATCAGGTCAAAAATAGACAGGCCCAGAAAGAAATCCAGACCTGTCTGCAAACTCAGACACAATGAGATACATAGTTTCCGTAGATCGAATGTATCTTCAATATTTATTCGTCGCCGAAGAAAAAATGTGTTACGCGGTTCTTGACCTTGATGGCATCCTTCGGAGATAACATCTTGAAGAACTCAACAGGCTTCTCACATGCGAAAGACGCAATTACCAGGCAATATTCGAGAGTAGTTTCCGGAAGAACTGAAACAGTTCCACCGTTGCTCAGGATCTTATTTGCCTTTATCATGTCCTGAGCCGTGATGTCTTCAAGGCCGCTGAGATCAAGCACTTTGATCTTTTCGCCTTCAAAATCGTATGTCTTTGACAGCTTAACCACTGTCTCGGATGCCTCGTCGATTTCATTCTTCTTGGTTTCGATTACTTCTGCCATTTGCCGTGTCTCCTTTCATTTTGCAAATGTATCAGACCTGCTTGCGGATCTTCTTCAGCATATCGACGCCATTGAGTACGAATCTGAAGTTCAGCTTATCCAATTCAAGCACGATCTTGTTGTTGATGGATATCTTGATGTACAGGACTTCGAGTTCGATTTCCGGTTCGCCCTTCTTACCCTTGGCGACCTTGCCGAGGTTGGTGTTGGACGCCTTGCCTCTGACAAAGATTCTGACAGGGTAGTAGTCCGTGATACCCGTGCCCGGATCCATGCACTGCATGGAAGCACGCAGTGTGAATGCGGGCGGCTTTGTCGTATTCATAAAACTGAACAGATCATCGTACAGCACGCTGAACGGGATCTTGACTTTCAGTGATGAGAAGTGTCCCGTGACCGGATCCTCGATCTCTCCAAGGACGCCTGTACCTTCAATGGTGTCGGTGATGGCTTCAAGCTCGCCGAGTTCGATCTCGCCAGAGATGCCAATCACTTTTGTGCCAGTTTCGTCGTAAACATTAAAATGGTTTAATACTTCCGGAAGTATCAGATTACTAGCCATTATCATTCACCTCCTACGAGTGCAGTACGGAGAGCATCGATGTCATAAGACAGGATGTTGTCAATCTCCTGTGCCGGAGTGTACGGCGCAATATACTGCCTGAATGTTATCTTGCCCGCGAGGATATCCGTCTCAGGATTATCAGACGCCAGGTACTCGATACGGGCATCGGCCCATGCTGTCGGTACGTAAGCATTGCAACGGATATTCTCGGAATCAACGACCGATTCAATAAGGATGAAGTTCATAGGATCGTCGACTCTGTTAAAGTAAGACAAGATGAAGTTATTGCCCTGCCAATTGAATATTCTGCGAACGCCAATCCAGATATCCTTTGCGTCAGTACTTGACGGATATGCGCCGGTGTAATTGCCCCAGAACTTCCAGCCGTTCATGTTGATTGCAGTAGCAACGCCATAGCTGTTGACTGTGTTCGCCTGATCCTGATCGAGAGTCACCTCTGTACCATTGGCGAGGCATGTTCCCGTGATTGCCATTCTCTTGTTAGACGGATACAGGCTCGGAATGTCCTCATTGGATGCATCGGTATAAGCAATAAGAGCGCCCACAACTGCGGATGCTGCGAAGATGTAATCACCGATCTTAACAGACGGCCAAACAGGAATGCAAAATTCAGATGTGAATCCTGAGTTTTCCTTAACTGTCTTGCAGTCTGTGTACTTCACGGCCTGTGTCGTGTCGAGATCGACAATGGCCATGGCCTTGAAACATCCATTGATGTTTGCAGCCTTCGCCATAAGAGCGATACCGACAGCCGGGACCTGCGAGAAGCCCGGAGCGAGAAGCAGACCCGGAACCAGTCCGAGTTTAGGATAAACCTGGCGGACGACTTCCATACCCGTCTCTGCACCCGTGCTGATATTGTAAGCGCCGATGATATCTGCATATGTAACCGCGCTCGGATCCACTTTGTTACCCGATACTTTCAAGGACGCTGCAGAAGCGTGCTCGCCGCCGGCAATAAGTGTGACAGTCAGATAGCCGTCATCATCAAAACCGAGCGTGTAGTCCGTATTCTTCACCAGTGTATCGGTACCGTCCTTCACGACTACGCTGTCCGGAATCATTCCGAATACCTTAAGAGTGGCTTGCTTGTCTGTTACTTCACAAGCTGTCTCTGTGACGGCTGCCTTGTGAGTTGCCGGATCAAGTACATTGATGAAGACCACCGGGCTTACACTGTAGACGTTCGCCATCGCATACATGCTCTGGCAGAGCGTGTAGTGCGCGAAGTCAGTGCAGTAGCCGAGAGCCTCCATAGCTTCCTGTGCGGAATTCGCAAGGATCGGCTTATTGATCGCCGCTGCAGGATCTGCCGCCATATTGACCGGAGCTGTTCCGATTACCACCTGTACACTGGAGGATGTGGTAATTGGAGCGCTGATCGCGGTGCTTTCTTCATGAATATAAACACCATGTTTTATGCTCATTCTTTATTACCTCCCTTGAGCGCAAGCGCTTTCATATAAGCGCTGTAAATATATCCCTTTTCTTCACGGAGCATTCGGCCTACTGAGGGATATTCAATCACCGGAATAAACAGGTTTCTGAGTTCCGGTTCCTTCTCAAACGCCGCCTGCGCTCCCGCAGGGATTTCGGTGTAGACCCGGTTCTGAATGCCGATTCCGGAGATGGTAGGCCCGACATACATAACAGGATCAGGTTTCTTTATTCTTACGGTCTTCGGCTTCGCCGGTGTTGCAGCTGCCTCGACCGATTCTGTTTTTTTGTTTGTTTCATTCATATTTCGGAATACTCCTTCCCATCTTCGGGACCCGGAATTTCAACTGGACGCCTCCAAAGTAATATGGATAAGTGTCTTCGTCCTGCAGTGCCCAATCCATTGACCGCTCGCATGTATAATTTGGCGCGATCCTTGCTTCCTGCGAAAACCGATTTATTATCCTCTGAATCATTATCATGATGTGGTCATCGCCTGCCATATCCGGGCCTTCGTCATAAGCTCCAAGCAGTATATTTACGGTAACCAACCAGGCGTTATAATCATCCTCGGTTAAACCGTCCATGATTCGAACAATGGCGTATGGGAAATACTTCGTTATGTCTTCATCGTCCTCTTCGACTTTTGGCAGGTATTGCCTATAGACGGAAACGCCTACACACTGTTTGCCGTCAGGATCCTTCGTAATAACATCCTTCAGTATTTTTTCAATCTCTTTTTGCAGAGCTTTTTGAAATTCTATAATTGACATGCTATGCCACCTCTTTATATAAGTTTCGCAATCTCTGCCGAGATATTGTCGTGCAGGCTCTTTTTGATCGGCTCATCGAGTGCGCCTTTCAACCCTCTTTCGCCCTTGTATACCTTTTCGACCATCTTAGGAACCGAATTGGATCTAAGAACTTTAACAGGCAATCGCTCAGGCCCGCGTCTCTGCATTATGAGACCGCCTCTTTTGAATGCCTTAATATTGTCCATCTGAATGGGTTTAATCCCGCTCCTGACAATATCGGCTCCCGCTGCGGCTCCACCTATGCCTTTTTTATTTCCGCGATATGAAAAACGCGGGACAGTAAGCGTTCTATCTCGCGATCTGAGAATCGCGACCAGGTTGCCCGCTGTTGCGTACTGGATTGGAATTCGGCTTGTAATACCTCCGATTTTAACCGTGTAAGCAGCTTGAAGACCCGATGCTATTTCACTTCGCGCATCTTTTGCAGTTTTATTAATTGCGTTCTTTATAACGATCGGAGCTTTCGATTTCAGATTGCCCAGTTTTTTTTGGACACGCGCTATATCGGCTTTGTTTACCTCGTAAGTAATCATGCTCGATTCGCCTCCAGCGTAATGGAATAGACGCCGTCTTCTGCTATTGCTTCAGCAACAGTGTAAGACCGTTTATCGAGTCGCAGGATCGCGCCCTTCTTAGGCAGCGGCCCGAAGTCATCCGCAGCGAGATATATAAGCCTTTGCTGAACAAAGATGCCGTCCATGTTCTGCTTGAACCGCTTCTCGCGTTCAATCTGTTCAATATCGTCGATCTGGACAGCCATCTCTTTCCCATTCACCATGTGAATCTCAGAAAACTCTTCGGTGTTCATGAACACCTCGTGCACATCCGATGCGATCAACTCTTTGAACGAACTCATGCTTTACGGCCTCCCGCCTTGCGTCTCGGCTCTTCTGGTATCCGCCCGACAAGCGCATTCAGATCTCCATCTGAACTATTGCCGGGAAGCCCCGATTTCGCTGTTTTCGGTTTTGCTTTCGGCTTCATTGGCGCTGTGGCGTCCTCGTCTTCGATCCACCTTGCGCTCCCTGCCTCCAGCCATGCCGTGACAGTCGCCTGATCGTCCGCAGGAAGTGCGCTCCCCACTTCATACTGTCTTGAGCGGTATAAAACGGGGAGCATTGCGCGGAGTGTCATGCGTTTATTTTAACGAGGACAGTCGTATCGTCTGCCGCTGCTGGAGCTGCAGCAAAACCTATTTTAAGACGTGCGTCAGACGGGCTTGTTCCGGCTACTTTAGTAGCGCTTGACGTCGTTTCATCCCAGAAGATAGAAGCGCCCATATCGATTGCAGTCGTGTCCATTTTCGGGAATTCAAAAACGCCCTCAACATGTACGCTGCCGACTTCGCCCGGAGCGATATCGGTACCAGCGACACCGACACGATCGCCGAAAATAACAATTGTATTTGCTTCAATGATGCTCTCGCCCGCATTCGGAAAGTCAAGAGCTTCACCTCTCTGCCAATAATTAGCGTTTGCCATTTCTGCATCCTCCTTTCATCAGGACAGGACAACGCCCGGATTCTTGTAGATGCCTCTGAAATCACGGACGGAAATGCCCCAGTCAAGCCAGATGTCCCATGTAAATCCGAGTGTTCCCGGTGTCTCCATGCGGCGGACGGTCGGAGTTTCCTGACCATTCAGATAGTCGACCTGTATGCCGCGTGCGGAAGTCTGGTCGCAGAGCATGAACCACGGGCATGCATTCGTGCCAGCCATCGCATTAAGCAGCGGAGACTGGACGATCTGCAGCGGATAGTTGTACAGCGGGTTGATGTCGTTGTGGTCTGAGCCAGTAACCTGTGCACTGTGGAATATAACAGCGAGATCAAACTCATAACCTACCGGAACGACGATTGTCTTCGGTGTCATGTAGATCGGATCTCCAAACTGGTCAACCTGTTTCTGCATCTGAAGGATCATTGCCTGAATGGCTGCCTGTGTCGGAGCTGTGCCGGTCGCGACTACGTTCTTGTGGTCAGCGTGGAACAGTGTCTTTCCGTCATAGATCGCAGCGTTATCAAACAGGATCTTATAAACCTGCTTATCGATGGTCTTCTTTGCGGCTGTCGCATACAGTCCCGGAACACGTGTCAGAAACCCGATATCGTCGTTGATAAATGCCTGACGCGTCATGGAGAACTGTTTGCCGTATGTTTCAAGCTTGCGCTGCGGAAGCAGTTCTGTGTTCGGCTTGTCGGCTTTGATTTCACCATTCTCAGGAACCTTCAGGAAGTCGCCAACGCCACCGATGACATATTCATGGTCAGCTGTTGTCTTGAAATCCGGGAGAGATCCCTTTGTTGTGATTTCCTGAAATGTGGTCGGCACATGGTTATAAAGTTCAACGATGCTCTTGCGGATCGTCTGGTCCATGATTGCCGGGAACGCACTCGATGGATTATAAAACTGTCGTGTAAGTTCTGTGTAAAGATCGTCAGAGCTCATACGAATAAGCTCACCTGCGCTCTTGCCATCGCGCGACAGGCACTCAATGGAAAGATCACGGAGACTCATTCCTCTGAACTGTTCCGCACCATCTGCAGGACGCGCAATAGATACGCCCGATCTCATTGTCAGACCATCAACGGCAGCCCTGCGGAATTTGTCTTCTGCGCTGTCCGTGACTGATACTCTGCCAGAGAGCGGAGCATGATTTGTACGCATGTGATCGATAACTGCAGCGCGTACAGACTCGATCGAGCTTCCATTGTCTATGAAAGACCTTGAATCTATGCCGAATTCCCTGCACAGATCATCAATCTGGCGGATGCGGTTACGCTCTGCGGAAATAGCACGCTTTGCATTATTTGCGTTCTCTTCCTCTTCGTCTTCTTCGCCCTCTGGATCTTCCTCGGGCGATTCAGTCGCTCGCTGGTTAGCGTGGCCATCTGCTGCAGCCCTGTCGATTGCTTCGATGGAACGCTGAAGGGAGTCAAATTCTGCCAGTTCTTCAGCAGTCATTGATCTGCCTTCGCTGCGTGCCAGCTGAAGCAGTTCATTCTGACGCGCCAGCATCTGTTCTCTACTCATAGTGACTTTTCTCCTTTCGGTTTTTGTTATATAGAAGTTGCCTTAAGCATGTCTCGTAGACATTGTCTGTTCCGCCTTCGTCATCGAAGGAGCGCCCGACGCCGACTGTAGGATCGGCTGGAACGCTGACAATGCTGATCTCGTAAGGTGCCCACCTCTTACCTATCGAACACGGTCCTTCAAACCTGCCATCCTGAGACATCTTTTTTGGCATTACTTCTTCCCACTCATCTACCATGTAGCCCACAGATACGCCTTTCAGCGTTCCGCTCTTTACCTTCTGGTAGATCTTTTCGGACGCTTCATCAGAGTCAAATGTGATCTCCGCATATCCGCGTCCATCCTCTATCCATGCGTTGTCTATCCTTCCGACTACTTCATCACGGTCGTGGTTAAACAGAACCACACCAATCGAATTAAGTCTTTCCAGATTTACGCATCCATCTGTATGGTCAAGGATCTCAGGCCCGAACCATCTCTTGTACGGCTCCTCAGACGAAAAAGAGAGCGTGAAGCTGCGCTCCCTGCCCTCGTCTTCAATAGCCTTTATGGAACCGTCTGTAAGTTCGCGGACCTGCACATCCGTCTTTTTATCCTGTGTTTTCGTCTTCGCCGGGCTCTTGTTCAGGCCCCTGCGTGATATTTTGCAGTTTGCCATCGAATAACACCCCTCTCAAGTCAATTCCTTTTGATTCCGCATAGCTGACCACTTCAGCCATATCATCTATCTGCGTACGCCAATCTGAGCCGTTTTCCGCAGATACCTGTTTAAACGTCTTGACGCCCGTATTAAGAGCCGTTTTTGTGGCATTCGCTTCTTTGAGCGGATCGATCCATTTCTTCGGCTGTATGATCCAATCGTGATCGAGATACTGTTCTTTGTTATCCCAGAAGTCGGGGATCTTCACGCGCTCCGAGAGAACACACGATATAACGAATGTCTCGTAGATCTCATCGAGAACAGAAAGAATCTGATCCTGTTCCTCGACGAATGTGAGTTCGTCCTCGATAGCGCTCTGTCTGGCCGATGCATAATTGGTCTCGGACATGTCGCGGGACATTGCCTCATAGCTGATACCCTGACCGGCTCCAACAAGGCGCTGTTGTAGCTTCACGAATGATGTAGCATCCGCGCTGCTCCCCGTCGGATTTATCGTCTCGATATCGTCGCCGGCATTCAATTCTTTTATCATGCCGGGAGTCAGCGTCTTCCCGTCGTAGTCAATGCGCTCCTGAGGTGCTCCGGCTCTGCCGATCCCGCTCACAGGCAGCTGTTTTTTGATGAATACAGCCAGGCACGCTTCGATCCTCTGCTTCACAGCGACGGCAGTTATAAACTCGTTAACGTCGCGGATCCTCGTTACCGTCTGACTCATATCGGACATCTCGCGAATCTGCGACGGTCTTTTCTTTGTGTAATAAAAGATTACGTCCTTCGCTTCCACATAAACCGGATCCGAGACCGTGAAGCCGTCAATCTGATATGCCTTTATCCAGTAACCTACGGGCCTGTTATATGAGTTGTACTCAATACCTCCAACTACCTTACAGCCTTTATTCCTTGGATTTATCTGCAGCGTATCGAGCTCGTCCACTTCCACCATCTGAAGTGAAAATGGGAGAAAGCCATCTGCCGTATATCGTTTTATAAACAGAATGCCGCCATCAACCTTTTTTCTGGCAATAGCCATCCTGAGTATTTCCATAAGTGACTGTTGCCCGGTAACATCGCAATTACGCGCTTTACACCATCTCTTCCAGAGTTTTTCCAGCTCTTTGTTTAGCTCGTCTCCCTGCGTCTTGGCCTGCAACTGGAAGCCGCGACCTATGACGTTTCTTTTGTAAGCTCCAATCACAGAGTTCATTATGTCGGAGTTACGTTCAAGATCTCTTGCACGCGACCTAACGATCTCGCGCTCATTTTTGTCCGTCATCTCCGCGCTTTCATTCATGACGCGCCATCCGGAATTCAATCTTCCGAAGTTGCCCGCATCATAGCTCTTCATCTCTGTTAAGGCCGACCGCCATGCCTGACGACTCGCGCCCCATTTGGGAGAGAAGAATGAAATCACATTATCAAGCCATGCCATCTTCTACCTCCCGTCGAATACAGCGACATACGTATCGTCGAGAAAACCTGTGTTATTGTTTTCTGCGTTTACTTCTGCCCGTATTTCTTTTTGCATTTCTCGAAGCAATGCCAAATCGGCACGGCTTAATTTGCGGCTCCCAATTTGGTATGACTGGCCGCCGACTAATACCTTTGTAATTGCTTCATTTACTTCCTGCAGCCGCTCGACGGCTGATTGTGTATTTTCAGTTGTTGCCATCGCGGCTCCTCTCTTATATCCATTGTTCGTTAGTACGGATCCATTGTTCTTCCGACGACTCTTCTTCCTGTTTCGGCATCTTTTTTATTTCTTGCGATTCCTCATCAAGATGCATAGACCTCACCCCCAGAATGTCGGCAGCCGCCATTGCGTATACCTCGCAATCAAGAAGATGATTATCAGCATGAGATCGTTTTGGTACCCATTTCTGAATAATTCGTGATCCGGATTTCGAGTTTACTTTGTGTTCCGCAGTTACCTGTTCCGCATATTCTTCATCGCATCCACTGTAGACCATCCACGATCCCACGCCATTATTCCGTCGCATTCTGGCGGCGATCATGTCTTTATATTTTCCACCGTCAACAAGCACCAGATTCATCCCATAAGCCCTGCTATCGGGCTTATTAATTTTTGATAGCTTAAAATGGTTTAGCATAGGATTGGAAGATCCCTTAACGGGCATCGCCCAATCTGAATTGTTCGCACAAAAATCATAAGTGCTGTCGGAATTATATCCAGAATCTATAAGACACAGAGAAACAACCATCTGCTCCCCTGTGTCCTTTAGATATGCCAAATTCATCACACGCTCAATATCTTGCCAGTTGGAGGCTTGCCCATGTGCGATATTTTGGCTTGTAATATAGTTTCCCCATGCCCTGATGGTCCAATATATTGATGTCTCCTGAACATCAACACCACCAGTAAGCATTCTCGCCCATTCAGGTACCTGGAACTCTTGAAGATCTGTTTGACGCTCCATAACTGTTTCAGCGGTTGTTTTTAAATTCGTATCTTCCCAAGGCTCCGCAAGCCAAGAATTGACAAAATTCTGGAGCTTTTCCGGATCGTCCTTGCTGGTTAGAAATTCTTTTGCTATATCTTCCCACGTCAAGAATCGAGAGTATAAACTGTTTATCCAGAATGATACCTTGCGAGGACGTCCTTTGCAGGTTTTCTTTACATCCCGCCAGATACCCTTTCTCAGCATCCTCAGCTTTTCCGTATCAGTTATTACACAGCCGCATTCCTGACAGACATAAATCGCATCCTTTGCGCGTTCCTCGGGGGACAAATCTGCGCTCTTATCGAATTTCAGATTTGTAAATTTAAAGGTAATTTCCTCTCCGCAATGCGGACATTTCACGAAATACTCCAGTTGCGCATCTGCCTTCTCATGCAGATCCCAAACATAATTGGTTTTCAGAGTTGGAGTACTGCATGTATAAATTTTTCGGCCATATGGATAGGTTCTTGTTCTTTCCTTTGCCAGATTGTACGGAGACGCTTCTTTCTTGCTGGCCCCATCCATCTTGTCTATTTCATCAAAGAACAGATATTTAATTGCTTTTGATGCTAATTTACTCGGAGAACCGCCACCTCGAAGATAAATCGTCATACCTTGGAACTTTAAGCGCAGCTCTTTGGATGCGTTAGAAAAGAAACGCTCCTCAATCTCTGGAGTCTTTGTCAATGACGGTTTCAATCTATCACTCGAAGTATCCTTTGCAAGATCATCTGTTGGATATACGATCATTGTCGGTGCAGGATCATTCATTATGATCCACCCCAGCATGTTTAACATTGCCTCAGTACCACCAACCTGCGTACTCTTGACGAAATTTATCTCTTGGATATACGGATCATTGAAAGCATCCATAACGCCTATCATGTACGGCGTAATATCATTCGACCATTTGCCCGAGAAGTTGCTTGATTCATCCAAAATACGGAATCGTTCAGCCCACTGACTCACGGTCAGCTTTTCAGGCTTCTTTAAAACACGTTTTACAACCGTTTTAAACAGGCTTGCAGTTCGCCTTCTGGACGCCTTCCACACTCCAGCCATCAATCATCCTCTTCTTCGCTTTCGTCCTCGTCATCTCCAGCGTCGACATCTTCTATGTTTCTAACTTTATCTATTTTCAGCGGATCATATTCCGCTAACTCATCGATTGCCTGAAATATTTCGTTCTCAATCATATCTCTGACATGATTGGCATCTGTTTCAGCAATAACCAATGGGGCGAGTTTTTGCGGAATCGTAATGAGTCTGGCTCTGAACGCCACAAGCATATCAGTCAGAAACTCTTCAACATCCCTTGATTCATGCAGCTCGCGCTTCAGTCGCCTTAGCTTGATCTCTGAGATCTTCTTTTTTATCCTTTCATGCTCGGCCTGCTCTCTTTCTCGTATCAGACCGTTGCCGCCTTCAGTTACGCCGGCAACTTTGAATCTGATATACTCAGGTACGCACTGCTCCAGCCTGAATAGATTCTTGGAACCTCGGCCACCGCCATTGATTGGGTTGAGGATTCCCTGTTCATTCCGCAATTGGTTTATCCGCCTGCTGCTTATCCCCAAAATTTCTGCCAGTTCCTTTTGCGTAGCTTCCATTTTCACCCCGTTAGATTGTATTTTTATTAGTACAATTGTGTAGGAAGGCCCGGTTTTTTCGGATTTTGACAGAAAAAACGCTCGGACTTTCCGCGACC
>JAEIGA010001241.1_pt1 | contig 39457 bp, 54 predicted proteins | sample 9270691 | NCBI WGS metagenome assembly JAEIGA01 (sample SAMN17057246, study PRJNA624740) | gut metagenome | biome: biome; isolation source: fecal sample | host: Bos grunniens | place: China: Xizang | collected 2019
GATTCGCACAGGAGCAGACCATTGAAAACCTGCTTCTAAATGGTATGTTCTCTGCACAGAGAGTTGCCGAGTTTAAGGCGTATGTAGATGCACTGGACGATGATTCTGTAGCACCGAAGATGAAACTTGAGGAGATCGTCAACAACATCCTGAAGGAACAGCAGAGAATTGCACAGATTGAAGCACAGGCACAGATGATGCAACAAAGAGCGCAACAGTTCCTTATGGGCGATCCTGATGAACAAGCCTCACAGATGGCTGATGCACAGATGCAATTGATGCAACAGCAAGCAGAACAGCCTATCGAGGGCGAAGAAGAAGTAATTGAGGCAGAAGAAGAACTGCCGACAGAAGAATAAATTAAGCCATCCTTAACCGGGTGGCTTTTTTATTTGACCAAGCATTTAAGTCGTTAAACTGTATGGAATTTTGGTGGAGCAAGCACCTAATCAAAAAGTAGGAAAGGATAAGTTATGGAGAATAACGAAAACTTTGTGGCTGAACAGGCTACTGAAAACGTGGAGATTCCCACAGAAGAAACCCCTAAGACTTATACCGAGGCTGAATTTAACGCCAAACTGGATGAAGTTTTAGGCAAAAAGATTGCCAGACGAGAGGCTAAGATTCGCAAGGAGTACGAAAGAAAGTACGGAGACCTTGAAGAAGTATTGAAAGCCGGAACTGGTAAAGAAAGCGTTGGAGAGATTACAGATACATTCCGTGACTTCTATACCAAGAATGGCATCAAGTTCCAACCTAAGCCTACCTATTCAGACAAGGACAATGAAGTTCTCGCAAAGGTGGAAGCAGACGAAATTATCCGTTTAGGACTGGAAGATGTGGTCGAAGAAGTAGATCGCCTTGCGGAGATTGGCATTGAAAATATGTCCTCCCGTGAGAAGGCACTGTTTAAGGTATTGGCTGAGCATCGGCAGGAAGCTGAACGCAGTAAGGAACTGTCTAAGATCGGTGTGACAGAGGATGTGTACAAGAGTAAGGAATTTGCGGAATTTGCATCTAAGTTCAACGCTAAGACTCCAATTAAGGACATTTACGACATTTACTCAAAAACACAACCAAAAAAAGAAATCAAAACAATGGGAAGTATGAAGAACACTGCCGTAGAAAGTGCGGTGAAAGAGTATTACTCACCCGAGGAGGCAAAGAAGTTCTCTAAGGCAGAGTTAGATAAGAACCCGGCATTGTTTAATGCAATTATGAGTTCTATGGCAAAGTGGAAATAAATACTTCCTCCCTAATGAAAGGAAGGAAAAATTATGGCAGTAACTAACTTTATTCAAACTATTTGGTCTAAGAAGATTCAGGACGATCTGGAACTGAAGTGCAAACTGGTAGACAACTGTCTGCGTACCTACGAAGGCGACATTGAACACGCTCGTTCCGTTAAGATTCTTGGCGTGGGTGAGCCTACCATTTCCGCTTACAATGGCTCTACTCCTCTGAACTATGAGCAGATGAGCGACAAGGGTCAGACTTTGACTATTGATCAGCAATATTCTTTCTCCTTCTTGGTTGATGATGTCAATCAGGCACAGTCCGTTCCCGGTCTGATGGAAGAATATCAGCGCAAGGCTGTTCACGGTCTGGCTGTTAAGCGTGACTCCTACATTGCTTCTCTGATTAAGGCAGAGGAAACCAACGTTACCACTGCTGCAGGCAATGACAAGGAATCCGTCAAGGAAGCTATTGACGAAGCTATCGTTGCTCTGCGTGAGCGCAACTTTGACGAAGATGGCGTTATCGAGATTACTCCTGCTGTCTACAACGTGTTCAAAAATGAATTGATTACTCTGTCCACTGACAATCCTGAGTACATCAAGAAGGGCAAGGTTGGCGTATACGATGGCTTTGATGTCATCATGTCCAACAATATGGCTAAGGACTCCACTCATGCTTACTGTGCTGTCCGTGGCAAGAAGGCTATTGCTTTCGCAGGTCAGATCAACAAGGTGGAGGCTATGCGCTCCGAAGACTACTTTGCAGACTTGGTTCGTGGCTTAGACACTTTCGGCGCTAAGACCATCGACTCCGCTCGTTTGCAGGTTGTTAAAGTTCCTGTTTAAAGCCCCAATAAGGGGAAATTAAGGCGGTTAGCCTGCTGTGGGGGAGAGAAATCTCCCCCCTTTTCTTGAATGTATAGGGATATGCATTGAAGAAAGGGAGGTATGACTATGAACTTTATAAAAAGACCCAGTATTGACCTTTATCCGGGCATCCGTGTGACAAAAGATACGGAACTGGAATATAAGAACGAGAATGTAAAACAGACCATAAAGGACTTGGTATTACATTCCGTCACAAAAGTCAAGGGCAATGGTTTTAAGAGCAAGTATGACACCACCATTCAGCTTGAGGAAGGAGATGTTCTTATTTTTGAGGACGAGGGTAGGGGTTATATTAAGCCCGTAGAAGGCTTTGTAACGATTGAGGAAGCTATTGCAGATTTAGAGAATATTAAGGATTTGGGGTGATTGAATGTTTAAAATTAACACTGACTTGTCGATTGAGATAACCAGAGGCGATGCAGTAGAGCTTATTGTAACAGCGCAAGAAAGCGGAAAAAACTATGTCTTTAAGACGGGTGAAATAGTTAGGTTCAAAGTCTTCGAGAAAAAAGGCTGCGACTGTGTTGTATTGCAAAAAGACTTCGGGGTTGAGTCCGATACAGAGGAAGTAACGATAGTGCTTGAGGAAGCAGACACTAAGATTGGCGAACTCATCCACAAGCCGAAAGACTATTGGTATGAAGTCGAGTTGAACCCTGATACCTTTCCAAATACGATTATTGGTTATGATGCAGCAGGAGCAAAGGTATTCAAACTGTACCCAGAAGGCAGAGATTTGGGAACAGACCCTATAATGCCGGAAGACATTCCGTTTGTTGATAAAGAATTGGATATGACCTCGCATAATCCAGTTGAAAACCAAGCAATTGCGAAAAAATTTGCTGAAGTCGATGAAAGTGTAGGCAAAAACGCAACAGCTATCCGAAACCACGCAAACAACAAAGAAAATCCGCATAGTGTAACAGTTGCACAGATTGGCGCAGTACCGACAAGCCGTACAGTCAACGGGAAGTCTCTAACAGGCAATATAGCATTATCCGCTTCTGATGTAGGAGCAAGACCTAATACTTGGATGCCAACTGCCGAACAAGTTGGCGCAAGACCTAGTACGTGGACACCGACAGCAGAACAAGTAGGTGCAGCACCCACTGGGTATGGATATGGTGGTTATGCTATTAGTTTAAACGATGTTGCAAGTGAAGCGGAATTAGATACAGCACTTGCAACAATTTATGACAATATGGCAGCAAGGGAAACAAAACTGGTCACTTATATTGGTTATCCTACGAGTGGATGGCGATGGTTCGGAATTATTTCCAAATCTTCTGCTAACAATGGTTCTTTTGTGGCACATTCCGCAGTATATGGTGGCTGTAAGGTTATCAAAACTAAGAACGGTGGCACGTGGCAACCAATAGAGTGGGAGAATCCACCTATGCTTCCTGGTATACCATACAGGACTATAGAAAGATTTAACAATAAGCCCGTTTATAAAAAACTTGTAGTTTATACAAATGCGGATGCCATAAGTAGCGGTACAAATTTACCTATACCGCACGGCATTACAAATTTATCTGGGTTGATTTCCGTAAATGCTTCAACAGACTATTATTTGTTGCCATACGTTTCAGCAAGTACCTCTTCGGCTGTGTCTGGTTGGAACTCAACAAATATTACTATGAACTGGAATTCTAGTTGGGGCGCAGGCAGAACGTGGTATTTTGAATTGCGATACACAATAAACGCTTAATTGTGAGGTGCTTGTATGAAAGTTATTAAATATAAACTTTTAGGATATACAACTGTATATAACATTGAATTAGAAAAAGAAGAACGTGTTGAATGTTTTGCAACAGTAGAAAGACCATATTCCGAAGCCAATGTGGAAATCGCCCAAAGTGAAGCTTATAACGGAGAATACACCATTGAGGACGATGGTAAACCATACGAAGAACCCAGTCAGCTTGACGTTATCGAGGCACAAGTTACCTATACTGCCATAATGACCGACACGCTTTTGGAGGTATAACCTATGTACGAAAAAATCAAGAAGTGGTACAAGCAAGGTTTGTGGACAGAAGAAATGGTGCAGAACGCAGTGGAAAAGGGAATTATCAACCAAGAACAAGCAAACGAAATCATGGAGGGATAATCTATGAAAGGCAACTTGAATGATAACCGCAATATTGTCGGTACTATTTCTGCTAAAGGCGAAAAGAACGGCAACGTAAAAAAGAAGGTGTGATTAAATGTTTCTTTTGGAAATGAAAAAGAAAGTGCTTGGGATGATTGAGGAAGTCAATCCTGACAGCGAACTACTTACGGACGATCCCGATATTGCAGCAAAGATAAACGATGTTACCAACCAAATTATGTACGAGTTGGCTCGTATGAAGAAGATTGCCAAGTATGTAGAAATGCCTGTATCGGAAGGCGACTTGGTTACGTTTGAAAATATCGGTGATGCAGTTGGGTATGAGGTGTATCAGCTTGGCACTGTAAACGGTGTGAACTATGTACCAAAAGCCAATGGAACAATTCTCAAGATTCTGGAAAGTGGCACAGCGGAGATTGACTGCTTCGTATATCCTGAGAGAATCACAGACAAGACGAACAATAGTTACGAATTTGAACTCAGTCCTGATGCCTTGGAGATTATGCCGTATGGTATTGCAGGAGACCTTTTAAAGAGCGATGTGTCTTCTGAGTACGGCTCGATTTACTCTACCAGATATGAAAGTATGCTCCAAAGACTTGATCCACGTTACCAAATGTCCAGTATCTATATTGAAGGCGGTGTGTTGTAATGGCAGACCTTATCAGTAGAATCTACTCGAATTTTCGTGGTGTGGATTTCCGGGGTGAGGAGATTAACCTTGTACGCAGCCCCGATAGCTTGAATGTTTGGAAAGACTACAAGGAAACCGAAAGCATCCGCACAAGACCGGGGATGGAACAAAAAGTGCCGTTTGACGATACCGTCTACGGCATTTTCTTTTATAAGGGTAAAATGATAGTTCATAGCGGATCAAAGCTATACAGAGTAGAGAATGGGGAAAAGACCGTTATTTACTCAAATTTGAACAAAGCTGCGAGTCAAAGTTTCGTTTATGACGATGTATTTTATTTCAAGGATGGACTGCACTACCTGAAGTATGACGGGTCTGTGATGGAGGATGTGGTTGGCTATGTGCCGACTACATCCATTTCCCGTAAGCCGATGGGCGGTGGTACAAAATACGAAGATGTCAATATGTTGTCTGACTATCGGAAAAATTCTTTCCTTGCAGACGGAGGCAGCTTTTCTTTCTTCCTTGATGTGGTGAACATTGACGATGACTTTGTTCCTGTTGTGATGTACAATGACGAACTGGTAGCAACGAGTGAATATACAGTTGACTACAAAGAAGGTAAAGTTACTTTCTTATACACTGCTCCCGATGCTCCACTTACTACAGGACAAGACAATATTGTGGTCGAGTTCAAGAAATCCGTTGTGGACGGTGAAGGCGTAAAGAAATATTACAAAGCAATTATGGAATGTACTCTGTTGCAGGTATTTGACAACAGAGTATTTTTTAGTGGTAACGATGAGCATCCAAATGTGGTGTGGCATTGTTCCTTAAACGATCCGTCTTATGTAAGCGACTTGGACTACTACAATGAGGGTATGGACACTGCCAAAGTAAAAGGCTTGGTGGCAGGCAATAACGCTCTGTGGGCATTCCGTGAGCCTTCTGATGCCAATACAACGGTCTTTTACCATACACCGAGTATTGATGACGAGTATGGCAAAATCTATCCGTCTTCTCATTCCAGTATCACTACAGGCTGTGTCGGCAAGGCAATCAATTTCAATGATGACATTGTTTTCTTTAGCGAAAGAGGCATGGAGGGTATTAGTGGCGATGTGACCACGGAACAGGTAGTTGCACACAGAAGTTCTATGGTTGATAGAAAGATGACTGCTGAGCCTGACTACAAAGATATGGTGCTTGCTGAGTGGGAAGGCTATCTGATTGTGTTCGTTGGCGATAAGGCATATTTGGCAGATTCCAGAGCAATGTTTACCAATGAAAACCATTCTGAATATGAGTGGTTCTATTGGGAGTTTGACAAAGGTGTGACCTGCGCTAAAGTCCAAGATGGCACTCTGTATGTTGGTTCGAATGATGGTGTTTACTCCTTTACGGACACGGATGCAGACATTGAAAGCTATTGGGTGACTCCAAAAGATAAATTTAAGTCTCCACATAAGTTAAAGACAACAAATAAAAGAGGCTGTGTAGCAGAGGCAACCGGGGATATTACAGTATACGCCAAGGTTGAGGACACGGACTTTGAGGAAATCGGCACATATAAAAATGTGACCGATTATTTTGTTAGCCGGATCAAGAGAAAGAAGTGGAAGGATATTCAGTTAAAATTCTACTCCAATACAAGATTCAGCTTAGAAACAGTAACGCTTGAGGCGTTTATTGGTGCTTATATTAAACGCTAATTAGGGGTGATGAAATGGCAACTACTCCAACTTATGAAATTGATTATGAAGATAAAAGACTCACTGGTATAGAGGACGAAAAGAACCAAAAGCTAACTGCCGAGGAGACAACCTATGGTAGTATGATCGACAACACTGATAAATTTTATCAGGCGCAGATTGATGCTTCCAAGGAATGGGCGAATCAACAGAGCCAGATTCAGCAGGAACAGACGGACTTTACCATTGAGCAGATTGAACAACAGAAAGAACAGGCTCAGAAGGACTATACAAAGGAGCAAGCAGGTGCTTATGTCGATTGGCAAAAGCAGTCTAACCAGTATGGCGTAAATGCAGAAAAGATGGCATCTGCCGGACTTGCAGGAACTGGTTTTAGTGAGTCTTCTCAGGTGAGTATGTACAATACATACCAGAACCGAGTTGCTACTGCAAGAGAGTCTTACAATAAGGCGGTACTAAACTACAACAACGCCATTAAGGATGCAAGACTGCAAAATAACGCAGCTTTGGCGGAGATCGCAGCTAACGCACTACAGCAACAGCTTGAACTATCCCTACAAGGATTCCAGTACAAGAATCAGCTTATCAGTGAATTGTCCGACAAGAAGATGCAAATCGAGAGCCTATACAACGATAAGTGGAAGACTCAGCTTGACGTTATGAACAAGGAAATCGACAGAACTTGGCAGGCAGATCAGAACCAGATTGAGCGTCAGTGGAAAGAGAAAGAAGCACAACTGGATCGTGACTTCCAGTCTGCACAGACAGAAATCGAAAGAAAGTTCAAGGAAGCACAGGCAGAACTTGACCGTCAACACGACTTCGCCGTTATTACAGCCAATACCAAGGCTGAGAAGGAACGTGCCGACCACGAACATAAACTTGCTATGCAGAAACTTGCAAAACAGCAAGAGTATGAAATGGCTCAACTTGACAAGAAAATGGCAAATGATAAGGCACTTATGCAAGAAGAATATAGGCTTAAAAGTTCTTATACAACTGCTACGAGTTCGTCAAGCAAGGCAAGTAGTTCTGGAAAAACCAGTTTCACAACAGGTACAGGCACAACCACGAATAAAACCACAGGTAAAACAAACAAAACAACAACGCAAAGCATTCTTGACCTTGGCTATGGTCCGATTAACGCAGCTTATCTTAACCAACTCGTGGCATCTGGTGAGGTCGAAGAATATGTTGAAAATGGCGTGACGTTGTTCCGTAAGAAGACTAAAGCAAGTAGCAATCCTATAACGAAATTGAATAGTTTGATGAGAAACAGATAAAGCGGAGGTGATCCTATGAGTTATATGGATGAATACAATAAACTCAAGAAGAAACGACTCGAGGAAGAAGCGAAAACCTCCACAAAAGCAACTAATTCTGGCATGAGTTCCTATATGAACGAGTACAACAAACTGAGAAGTCAGAGGAATGGTGAAGCTATGTTCAATAGCTTCATCAGACAGCCAATAGAATTAGGTAAAAAGGATAAGGACGAAGAAACCACATCCAAAAAGAAAAAAGAAGACGATAGCAAACTTAACTTCTTCCAAAAGGGAGCATTTGAGGATGGATACCAAGCCGGAGATGTGACAAAAGCTATTCTTGGTACTGTCGGTGACGCAGGAATGGGTATTGTCAAAGGTGTAGGCAAACTTGGTGAGGGCATTGGTGACTTGGCAAGCTATGGTATTATCGGTGCTGCTGATTTGCTTGGCGCAAGCGACGAATGGGTTGCAGATAAAAAGAAAAGAGTCCAAGACAACTTTGTCGATATTATGGCGAAGCCTGCTGACGACCAACTCAATAAGTATTCTGTGTTAGGTCGTACTTCCGATGCCGTTACGCAAGGGCTTGGTCAAGTTGCTGGTATCCTTGCGACTGGTGGCTTGGGCGCAGCAGCCGGGTTGGGTACTGCCGGAACTACGGCACTGACAACTGCGGTGACGGGTCTTAGTGGCGTGGGTTCTGGTATGGGCGAAGCTTACGAAGGCGGTGCAACCGACAAGGAAGCACTCACCTACGGACTTATTTCCGGCACAGCCGATGCAGTGAGTGAGTTGATTTTTGGCGGTCTTGGCAAGGCGGTAAAAGCAACGGGTCTTTCCGTTGGCTTGACAAGTGCTGATGATATGCTTGCCAAGAAACTCTCTAAAAAGGTATCAAGTACACTTGCTAAGAACGTTATCGAATTAGGCGTTAAGAGCGGTGCAGAAGGTCTTGAAGAAGTTCTTGCAGGAACAGCACAGGCTATTGGAAAAAAACTTACCTATATGTCAGAAAATGACATTATGGAAATTATCGAAGACGAGAATTTGCTTGAGCAGTTTGTCGTTGGTGCGTTTACAAGTGGCATTGCCCAGTCTCCGAGCGTATCTAATGCTACTACACAAGGACGGGACTATATCTCCGGCTTAACCAAGAACGAGGAATCGGTTATCAACAAGGTCTATGAGGACACTATTGCCGAAAAAGAGAAGAACGGTAAGCTGACAAACAAAGAGAAAAATAAAATATATGATGCAATTGTCAAGGATATGGAACGAGGCTATATCGACACTGACACCATAGAAAGCGTTCTGGGCGGTGAAAGCTACAAGGGCTATCAATCTATGGTAGAGCAGGAAACCGCCTTAAACGATCAGTCAAAAAGCCTCACAGACGAGATTAACACACTGCTTGACAAAGAAAATCCCACTATGCGTGATAGTGAGAGATTGGCAGAGGCAAGAAAGGAATTGGAGCAAGTAAAATCCAATTTGGAAAGCCTTGACATTAAGACTGCTAAATCCAATCTTTTCTCTGAAGTTGACAAGCTGACCGCAAATGATACCAAGTTACGGGAAAGCTACAACGAGAAAGCAAGACGAGGACAAAGCTTTGAGGCTGATCTGACAAAGTACGATGCCAAGCAGCAGGAAACAATCAAAAAAGCCGTTGAAAGCGGAATCTTGAATAACACAAACAGAACACACGAATTTGTTGATTTGGTTGCCAAAATATCAGCAGATAAGGGTGTTATTTTTGATTTCACCAATAATCAAAGGTTAAAAGAGTCCGGCTTTGCAATTGACGGAAAACAGGTAAACGGCTATGTCACAAAATATGGCATTACAGTCAATGTTAATTCAGCAAAATCCCTTGATACTGTGGTTGGTCACGAAATTACCCACGTTTTAGAGGGCACGGAACTGTATAACGAGTTGCAAACTGCCATTGTCGAGTACGCAAAAAGCAAAAACGACTACCAAGGCAGATATGATGCGCTCACAAAACTGTATGAGAACGTCGAGGGTGCAAACATTGACTCTGAGTTGACTGCTGAATTGGTTGGTGATTATATCTTTACCGATACTGACTTTATTAACAACTTATCCACAAACCACAGAAATGTGTTCCAGAAGATTTACGATGAAGTCAAGTATCTGTACAAGGTAGCAACGGCAGGCAGCAAAGAAGCAAGGGAACTTGAAAGAGTTAAGAAGCTGTTTGATGAAGCCTATCGGGTAGAAACAAAAAACACCGCAGATAGCGGTGTGAAATATTCTTTGGGGCAGTATTCTGATGTCCAGAAGGAAAACTGGAAAAATAGTAAGAAAATCGTTGTGTACGAAAACGATGCACAACTTCTCCAGTTTGTTAGGGAATCAATTGCAAACAAAGATGCTGCAAACAAAATGCTCTTAGGAGTAATCAATGGAGATTTAGCAGCAAGAATTAAGGCGGACACAGGACTTGATTTTGATGGGAAAAATGCAGTTATCCGGGCTAAGAATGTGCGCAAAATCCTTTTGCATGACCACGGCGATGCGGAAGCGGAAAGTCTGCGAGGGCAGATTGCTGTAACAGACACGGATTTTTTAGCAATAAAGGACGTTTTTGGAAGTCCAGATGAAATAAGGTTAGAACCGGGTGGCTACAACGGAAAACCTGCTGCAACGTTTGAAAAGGTAATTGGGCAAAAAAAATACACCATGTTTGTGGTGGATAGTGGGGGAAGCTTAGATATTTTTGTGCAGACGATGTTCATACACAAAGATAAAGGGAGCATAGCCAACGTAGCCAATGCAAATGCCCTGACTTCAACGCCCACAGCGACCGTTGGGACTGCTCCCAATAAGAACGTAGCACAAAATCCAAAAAATGTCAAGACGCAATTTTCGCTTAGCGATTCTGACGGAAGAACACTTTCTGCTGAACAGCAGGAGTATTTCAAAGAAAGCAAAGTTGTTGACGAAAACGGCAACTTGAAGGTCGTTTATCACGGAACACCTAATGGTGATTATACGATTTTCAAGGATGGCACATACTTCACAGATAACAAAGCGTATGCTGACAGGTATCAAAATCCCGGTGCAAGTAGCATCAGTTCCGGCAAGACTGCATCCAATCCGAAAACATTTGAAGTATATCTTGATATCAAAAAGCCGTTTGATTTAAGTGATGCGGAAGCAAGAAGAATCTATATCGAGGACTATATCAAAGGTGGCAACGCATTGGGAATCAACCCATATCTGTCTGATGCAGAGTATGCAAAGATTGAAACTATCGACTGGACAGAGGGCGAAGATTTAAGAGATTTCCTTATCGAGAATGAATATGACTATGATGGTTTGGTTCTTGATGAAGGCGCAGACGGTGGTTATGGTGATGACGTTCAGTACAGAGGAAAGTCTTATGTAATTTTCAATCCTGAACAAGCAAAGCGTGTTGACAACACGAATCCTACCGACAATCCAGATATGAATTTGTCTTTGTCTGAAAAGGATGTTGCACCTACAGGAAAATTCCTTGGAAAAGACATTGAACTGGAAACTGCTCCTGTAGCTGAAACCACCGACACAGAAGCGGTAGAGCCAGATATTGCTCCTGTTGCAGAGGCAAATGTTGAGGACTATGCGCTCGGTGAAAGCCTTGAGGAACAGCTTGCAAAAGCAGATGAATCCGTGGAAAGCCTTGATAGCGAAACAGAAACCCTTTTCCGTGACCTTTCTGAGCAGAAAATCACGGAGGCAGAGTTTGCTGAGAAGTGGAAAGACCTTGACGAGCGGTTTGCACAGGCAAGGCAGGAACAGGAAAGATTAAGCGCAGAAATGACCGATATTAACAATCGGAAATATGAAAGCCTTGACGATTCCAACATTCCTCCCGAAGCTGAAGCACCTTATTATGGTGAAGCTGAATCCGTTGCTCCCGTTGATCCATTTGCACAGAGGGATATGAACGAAGTAGGCAAGAGAAACGTAAAAGCCTATATGCACGAAAATCCCGAGGTTAAGCCTTTCTTCCAAGATGCTGCCCGTGGAATGTTGTTCGACCTACAAAACGGCACAAAGGGCGAAAGGATGTATAACGATCAGGTTTATTATGAATCTAGCGGTGAACAAGGTTGGATGGGCACATCCCGGAGAACCACAAGCGACATTGCAGATTTGCTTGACCAATGGGGTTATACCTATGCCCAGATTGAAGCCGGACTAAATGCAATTATCGAGGACAATGGCAAGGAAAACAATGCCGTTTCTAAGAGAATTGAGTTCATGCTCGACAATCGTCTGCGCAATGGCTACAAGGACGTTGATGGCAGACCGATTCCTGCTGACGAGGAATATATCAATCTGTTAAAAGAAAAGCAGATTGATGACTACAGACGTGAATCCTTCGATAGCTTTATGGAAGTTGCAGACCAGTATGCGCCTCCTGTGGAAGATATTGCTCCTGCAGCAGATGTCGCACCGCTGAAAATCGAACCTGAAACACAAGGCGAGCAGGATAAACTTGACGGATTTGAGCAGACCGAGCAAGAGCAAGCCCCGGAGAAATTGACCCGTGCAAAACTACACAGTCAGATTGTTGACAGAATCAAGACAGTATTTGCCGGAAAGGGCATTGATTTTGATAAAGCCTTGGACGATGCGAAAAGAATGAACGCCTTGTCAATCAACGACAACACGCCTCAACGTGTGAATGACAAAACATTCGGCTATGAGGCAGGTGAAGCGTTGAACGAAATTACTTTCAACAAGGTTGCCTTGAATGAATCTAAGGGCGTTAAATGGCTGAACAAGGAGATTGATACGCTCCGCAACTTGTCTAAGAAGTACAAAATCAAACCTCTATCCAAAGAAAGTGCTGCTGCACAGATGTATGCAGAAGGCTTTTGGGTGAATGAGAAAGATGAAATCATTGCCTATGGCGATGCAGAACTGGCACAGGACTTCCCGGATGTTCAAGTACAGAAACGTATTAAGGCTCTTGCGAACGATCCTGTAGTTAGAAAGATTTATGACAATACGCTTTCTGCAATCAACGAGTCGAGAAAGAGAAACGCATACCCGGAGATTCCGAGACTGGAAAACTACTATCTGCACTTCCGGGCGATGGACGATACTTTCTCAAGATTGGGTATTCCGTTTAATCCTAATGATATTAAGGCAAAGGATTTGCCTACGGATATTAACGGCACAACCATAGACCGCAAGCCCGGTCAGCCGTTCTTTGCAAGTTCTATGCACCGAGAGGGAAAACGGACTTCCTTTGACTTGCTTGGCGGTGTTGAAAAGTATCTTAACAGCGCAAAGAACCAAATCTACCACATTGATGACATCCAGACAGCAAGGGCATTGTGGGGGTACATTGCGGACAGATACGGACAGGCTCATGGCTTGGAAAACCTTGATAATATGGCGTTCGAGGCACAGCAAGAGCATATCCAAAAGGTTTATGACGGTCACTTGTCCAACTACGCAAGATTCCTTGTTGAGTATGGAAACCACCTTGCAGGTAAAACTGCACTGATTGACAGAGGTGTTGAAGGGCTGATTGGTCGTAGAGCATTGCAGTTCATAAACACTGTAAATATGCAAACAAGCAGAAACCAAGTTGGCTATAGTATTTCCTCTCCGCTTACAAACTTCATTCCCTCTATGGAAGCCATTGCAAGAACATCTAAACGGGATAGCATCAAGGCATTTGCGCAAACAGTGAGCAATGTATTCCGCAAAGATGGATTTGTAGAGAGTGACCCTACTCTTATTAGAAGAAAGGGAACAGACAAGTTTGCTAAGACTTTGTGGGATAAAATGTCCGATCCCGGCTTTATCCTTATGGGTGCGGTTGACAGTGTTACTTCTGAGTTCATCGTGAGAACGAAGTATAACGAGTTGACACGGAAGGGCATGGACAGCAAGCAGGCACACATCAAAGCAGGCGAATGGGCGTCTCGTGTAATGGGTGATCGTTCCCTTGGACAGATGCCTTTACACTACAACTCTAAGTTCATGGGCTTGTTTACCAAGTACCAGTTGGAAGTTAGAAACGCCTTGGACAGCCAGTTCTATGACACATTCCAAGAGGCAAAGGCAAGCACGAAGGAAGTTGAAAACCAAAAGGCGAAAAACGCTTTGACTGCTACCAAGTTTGCCTATAGAGCGGTACAGATTGCTGCACTTAACCATGTCTTTGGTATGGCGTTTGAGAAGATTGCCGGGTACAATCCTGCCTTTGACATTATCAGCACAATTGCAACATTGTTTGGTTGGGATGATGACGAGGAAGATGAAGATACCTTTGGTGACAATGCAGAGCAGGCGTTCAAAGAACTTCTAGGCGATCTGCCGTATACAAGTCTGTTTACCGATGGTGGTCGTATTCCTATTGGAAGTGCTATGCCGATTAAGCAGCTTATCTCAGGTATTGACAAGTACGGCAACGAGAAATCTCGTTTGGAAACTTTAGCGGAAGCTGCGCCGTATTATTTGCTTCCCGGTGGCTATAGTCAGATTAAAAAGACTACCCAAGGCTTGGGTATGTTCTCTGATGAGCGTCCCGTTTCCGGCTCTTATACGAACTCTGGAAACTTGCGATTCCCCGTGGAGAAAACCTTTGGTAACGTACTCCAAGCAGGCATGTTCGGTCAGTATGCTTCTGAAAACGCAAGGGATTACTTTGACAACGAAAGAAGTCCTTTGAAGGAGAAGCAGATTCAAGAGTATATTGATGTGGATATTCCTATTCAAGATTATTGGGATTATCGTGAGGGGCTTGCCAAGCTGAAGACCAACGAGGAAAAGGTTGATTACATTGACAGCTTGGATTTGCCTTTGTCGAAAAAGAACATCCTTGTGAACAATGTCCTTGACAGAAAAGAGGATGTTGACCTTGCGGATTATGGTGAGTACGGAAGCCTTGCGGAATTTGATTTTGAGGTGAAGTACCCTGAGAAATACCAGTTCTTTGAGGAGATCGGTATTACTTATGAGGCTTATAGCACCGCCGATGATGACACAAAGGATGCCTATAATTGGGCGTTCCAAAATCCTGACAAGTACACTGTATCAAAAGCTATATCTGAAGATGTGGTTGAATACAGATCGTACACAAAGGATATATACAACCTTGAAGCAGACAAAGACGAGAGCGGTAAATCTATCAGCGGAAGCAAGAAAGCAAAGGTCTTTAACTACATTGAAAGTCTGCCTCTTGACTATGGTCAAAAGTGCATCCTGTTCAAGAGTCAGTACAAGGCTGATGACAGTATGAATATGGATATAATTGAGTATTTGGACAGCCGAGAGGATATAGACTATGACGAAATGGTGACAATCCTCAGAGAGTTGGACTTCACTGTAGAAGGCAACAATGTATATTGGGATTAGGGAGCAGAAATGCTCCCTTTTCTCTTGATTGGAGTTGATGGAATGAGTATAAAACAGGACAGAGCTGCACCACGGACAGTAGCAGACTTTGAGCGCAAATACAATTTTGGCAAATCGTTTTCCGAGATCATGGGGTTGATTGATGACACCAGAGAAGAAGTTGACTCTGCCTATTCGGAGTTGCGAAGTGAAGTTACCGAGCAATCCACTGCAATCAGACGGGATACTGAACAGATTGTTATGGAAGCCACAAAAACTGTGGAGCAGGTAGAGAAAAGTGTCAACGAAAGTCTTGATGTTGTAAACGAAAGCATTACCACTCTAACAAGCGCAGTTGAGACAAAAATGACTGCCGAGCAGGTATCTATTACTGTCCAACAGGAAATTGCAAAAGGTGTAGACAGAGTTGAAACAAGCACAGGTTATGTGTTTGATTCCGAAGGCTTAAAAATCAACAAATCGGGTTCTGGTATGTCGAACACACTTGACAATACCGGTATGTATGTTAAACGAGATGGCGTGGATATTTTGACTGCCAATCATGACGGTGTATCCGCCAAGGACTTACACGCAAAAACCTTTTTGAAGATCGGCTCTGGGGATGGTCGCTGTCGCTTTGAGGACTATGGGACTACTCGCATAGGCTGCTTCTGGACGGGAGGCTAACGAAATGGCGTTGAAAACATATACTTGGGAAACTGGTGATTACGCCTATAAATCGTGGTCAAATTCCTACAAGATACATTTAACCTTAACTGAGGAATCTACCTCTACGGCAAATAATACATCTCTCGTATCTTATAAGTTTTGGATCAGTAACACCAGTAACAATAGATTTATAGATAGCGGTTGGAGTTGGACTATTTCAATCGGCGGACAAACAATAGCAATTAACAACTTCAACTTCAATGTATATCCGTACAATGTGACACAGACAATTGCATCCGGGCAGATTACTGTTACCCATAACAGCGATGGATCGCTAAATATGCCGTACAACGTGTCTGTTCCCAATGTAAAGGCAAGTAACCAATACGGCGTGCCTGCTATGGCTTTGTCGGGAACTTGGGCGTTGACAACGATTCCAAGACAAGCCAGTATTACATCTGCTGCATCATTTAATGATGAAAATAACCCAATCATTTATTATAGCAACCCGGCAGGTAATGCAGTAACAAGCCTACAAGCATGTATTGCTAATGATACTGGTGGAATACAATATGTAAAATATCGTGATATACCAAAGACAGGTACTTCTTATCAATTTGTATTGACTAACGAAGAAAAAACTGCACTGTATGCTGCAACCACAACTAGCAATACCTTGAATGTGCGGTTTTATGTGAAAACTGTTATTGGTGGAACAAGCTATTATAGCAACTCAGCAAAAACCTTTTCTATTGTTAATGCTAACCCTATTGTTAGTGCTTCTGCTGTAGATACAAATAGCACCACAATTGCATTAACTGGAGACAATACTAAATTTATAAAGTATTACAGTAATGTAAAGGTTACGGCAACTGCCACAGCACAAAAGGGGGCAACCATATCCTCAACTACCGGTGCAGGCACTTTCAACAATGTAGAGCGTAATTCTTGGGATGTTGTGTCAATTGATAGCCGTGGTAACACAACCAGAAAAACTGTTTCTGGTACACTTATTCCTTATGTACGGCTCACTTGTAACCTAGAAAACACCATACCTGATACGAATGGCAATATTACGGTGAGGTGTGACGGAAGTTGCTTTAACGGAAGTTTTGGCGCAGTGGCAAATACCCTAACAGTAAAATGCCGATTCAAAAACCCGAGTGGTGCTTATAGTGACTGGTATACTATGACTACCACGAAGAACGGCAATTATTACGGGGCGTATACTTCCCTTACCATTCCCAACTTTAATTATCAAGCCGTTTATACATTTGAGTGTCAAGCCACAGATAAACTTGCAACTGTTAGTGCTACGCCAAGTGCAGTTAAAAGTACGCCTGTTTTCCATTGGAGCAGAGATGACTTTGTGTTTGAAGTACCTGTTACTTTTAATGCAGGTGTAAACTCAGGGGGAGTAAGTGCCGTTGCTACAGACCAAACGATTGACGGTGACTTAACTGTAACGGGTGATTTACGGCTAAAGGGAAGTGGAAACTACGGAAACACACTAAGATTTGGTGACGGGAGTTATTGCTACATTTCTGAGCCTTCCGACGATGTAATGACCCTTAAAGCAAGTAGCATCAATTTGGATGCAAACAATGTCAAGGTCTATGGAAATCCAATTCCTGCCCTTGCATCAGGTGTTTGGACTCCTACGTTAAGTTCGTCTGCTGTATCGTCTTATTCTACACAATACGGTTGGTATAGCAAGATGGGGCAGACCGTATCTGTTGGCTTTTATGTCAAGGCAACTTGCAGGTCTGGTTATAACAGCACACTTGTAACAATCGGCGGACTGCCTTTCAGCCCGATGTATGCGTGTGCAGGAGGCGGTATGTGTGCAGGTGCGTATGTTTCGGCTGGCTTTACATTCCAGTGCTTTGTAGCGGAAACGGATGGCTCTATTTCGACAAGAGTACAGGCTTGCAATAATACAACGACAGCAAACCTGAATACATCGAAAAGCGGTTGTTGGTATCCTTCCGGCGGAGGGGACATTACCATTAGTGGCACAATTACTTATATTTCTGGTTGATAAAGGGGTGGAAACGTGGAAAAGTTACAGCAATTTGGTCTGATTGCCAGTGAGTTTATGGCAATAATTACGCTTGCAACATTTCTTGTAAGACCGCTGAGGGAGAAAATCTTTGCGGACAAGGCAGCAAGAGAGGGTATGCAGTGTTTATTGCGATCTGAGATCGTTCGTACATACTATCGACATCTTGACGATAAGCAGATGCGCCAGTATGAGTTTGAAAACCTTAATAAGTGCTATAAGGCATATACCGAAAATGGTGGCAATTCGTTTATCAATCATATATACGAAGAAATGAAAACTTGGACAATCATTCCTTGATGGGAGGGAAACACTATGAAAGACTTTGTAAAAAACCTTGCAAACCTCGTAAAAGTAAAAACCCTTGTAACACTTGTCATTATCAGTGTGTTTGCGTATCTTGCACTGACTGGCAAGATTGAATCCGAAAACGTGATGTATGTAGTCACTACTGTCATTGCGTTTTACTTTGGCACTCAGCACGAAAAGAAGCCCGGAAAAGCCGAGAATATCGAAGGTTGAAAGGTGGAGAATTATTATGGGTAAATACGCAAACAAAGTAATTGAACAGGCAAAGGCGTGGGTAGGTTGCAACGAAGCTGACGGAAGCCACAAGCAGATCATTGACGTTTACAATTCACATAAACCTTTGGCAAGAGGGTATGCAGTCAAATACACAGACGAATGGTGTGCTACATTTGTTTCTGCTGTTTCTATCAAACTAGGATATACAGATATTATTCCGACTGAATGCGGATGTCCTCAGATGATTACACTATTCCAGAAGCTAGGTGCATGGAATGAGTCTGATTCCAGAGTGCCGAATCCCGGAGATATTATTTTCTATGATTGGGACGATAGCGGAAGCGGTGATAATCGCAATATACCTGATCACGTTGGAATCGTGGAAAAAGTTGAAAACGGAAAGATTACCGTAATCGAAGGTAACTATTCGCAGTCTGTCAAGAGACGTACACTGGCTATCAATGGCAAATATATTAGAGGGTATGCTACTCCTAAGTACAACACTGAAAAGCCTGATAAAACTGTTGCAGAACTTGCACAGGAAGTTATCAACGGAAAGTGGGGGAGCGGTGAGAATCGGAAGAACAGGCTGACCGCTGCCGGGTATGACTACAACGCAGTACAGAACGAAGTAAACCGGGTATTGCTCGGCAAAAAGACCGTAACAGAGATTGCGAAAGAAGTCATTGCAGGCAAATGGGGTGTTGGACAAGATCGTAAAAAACGACTGACTGCTGCTGGGTATAACTACAATGCGGTACAAAAAGAAGTAAATAGATTACTCAAGTAATAAAAAGGGGAACTGGCAATTAAGCTAGTTCCCCCTTTTTTTGTTTAGTTTGATTATCTCCATCATTAGTGTGCAAATTCATTTGCTCCCCAATGATGTATATGGTGGGTAAAAAAATTAGACCTTCAGTTTAACGTCAATTTCAATTGGTGGCTGTGTCCAGTTACCACCTGTAGGTAATGGGGATGTGTGTCTTGTTTTCTTTAATTCTTTGTCGTAATATTTAACTTGTTTACTTTTTATTCTTTGCGGTTTTTCCCGTTTATAATTGATGCGCTCAATACAGAGTTTCAAAAGACTGTTTTTAACTTCTGGATCAGCATCCGGGTCTTTTAATGCTTCAAGAGCATCACGGAACTTAGCAACTTTTTCTTCGTAGTCAACAGGTTCTGGCATAGATTCGTAGGCTTTGCAAAGAGCCTGTTGTACTTCCTCTTTTTCTTTTAATAGTCTTTCGTTTAGTTGCTTGAAGATTTCCGCAGGCATCCTTTGGGAAGGATCAGGGTGAGATTGTTGCTCCCATTGGGCAAGTTCTCTTTCCTTTATGTCTTTCATTTGCTTTTCAAGGTTTTTTACCAGTTGTGCGTGTAGCTTTAAAGAATCCCCGGTATCACTTGCTAATCTAATTTCAAAATCTTCAATGCACTGTTTCAGAATATCACAAATGCGTTCTATCATATCACTACATAAACAAGAACCAGTACCGCAATGTGTTTGTCCATCGCACAGGTAGCGTGGTGCTGACTTCTCGTTACCGTCTTTGTCTTTGTATGTTCGCATGGACATTGCCCGTCCACATGTGCAGAACAAAATACCTGCAAGTGGGTTGCGCAACTTTGCTGCCGATTTAGTGCGTGGATTGTATCCCATTATTTTATTGGCAGCGTAATATAGTTCTTCTGTAATAATCGGTTCGTGTTTTCCGTCATATACAAGGTATTCGCCAACTTTTTGATTTGGTCGTTTCTTTACAACTTCACCATTTTCAACATAGGCAACTGTTTTTCGCCAGTTCCATCTTACTTTGCCAATATAATGCTCATTTCTAAACATATCACGGATTGTATCAGCAGACCAATGTTTGCTTCTTGGTGGTTTGATTTTCATGTCATCAAGTTTTTTTGCGATGTTATGCACACCAACATTTTGATTAACAAACATATCAAATACCATTCTGACTATAGTTGCTTCTGCCTCGTTGATTTGTAGGGTAGGGCATTTCTTTTTCCCTTCCGCTATCCAAATTTTATCGTAGCCATATGGAGGTATTGATCCAATGAAGTTTCCGGCAGCAACGGAAGCTAAACGACCATTTTGTTGAATTTCTTTGAAGTATTCAAGATATTCATTGCCTCGCATCATTTCACGCTCAAAGGCATCTTTATCATACTTATTCCGTAGATCAAAAACTCTTTCCGGCGTGATAATCAGTGTATTTGAGTATTGAAATAATTCGGATAGGATTCCGATTTCTTTCAGGCTTGGTCTACCAAGACGGGAAACTTCTTTTATGAGAACGCCCTTTACCCTTGGCGATTCGATCATTTTTAATACTTTCTGTATTTCACTTCTTGATTCAATTGTTTCACCAGAGCCGACTTCACGGAATTTGTTTTCTTCCGGGATATCTCTACCTAAATTTCTTTCTGCCCATTCGGTAAGCTGTCGTTCGTGCTTCTCTAAAACTTCCTGTACTGTTAAAGTTGCATCGTCTGATCTGGACTTTCGTAAGTATTCAAGTATTTCTTCCGGCGTTATTCCCGGTGGTAGTTGATTGTACATCTTTTCATCTCCTAAATATAGTGCGTGAAATGTATAAATTTTGTGAAGGTAAATTTTTCTGACTGTTTTCGACAAAGGACAATAGTATAATTCAATCAAGAACGCTTGTCCCCTGATTGAAAGGAGTACAATACCATGTCTAATAAAGAGAAACTAATTCAATACATAAATGACCTTACGAACGATGAGGCAGAAAAGATTATTTCTTTCCTAAAATCAACTCCATCACCTGAAGAAGTTTCTCAGCTTCTTCCTCAGAACAATTCTCCGCAATAGTAAGTAACTGCTTCTTAGCTTCACTAAGACCGTCCTTCGGGGCGGATTTTTTTATTTCCGCTTTTTTCATCGGAACATCATAACCTAACAACCACGGCTCGTCCACATCGAGATAATGTGCTATGGCGTACAGTCTTGCGGAGTCCATCTTTTGGGACTTGCCGGATAAATACTGACTAATTGCGGATTTTGGTATATCCAAATCCCGTGTGAGGTCAACAGCTTTCTTTCCTCTTTTTGCCATAGCTTCGTACAATCTGTCTTTTAGTGAACATTTCGAATTTTCCATTGCTTGAACCTCCCTTCCTGTGTCGTTGTTAGTATTGTAACGCATTGCTTGAACTTTTTCAAGTATCAGTTCAAATTTTTTGAATTTAAGGGTTGACTTTTTGAAAGTTACTTGCTAATATAACGGTAGTTCAAGCAAATTGAACACATGAAGCAGCAAAAAGAGGTGAATACAAAATGTTTGATTATAGCAAGTTGATTGGTCGAATTATTGAGAAATTCGGAACAAGACAGGCATTTGCAGAAGCTGTAGGTATTTCTCAAAATTCGATGTCGCAAAAACTAACCGGAAAAATGGCAATCACTACAGATGATATTAAAAAGTGGTGTCTGCCGGAGTTCCTCGACATCCACAGTGATGATATTGGAGCTTATTTTTTTACACTAAAAGTTCAAGCAGATTGAACGGATGAATCTGTGTAGTTACTTCCTACGCCTATCACGAATCACAGAAACTAATATTGGTACACCGTATATAGCAATGCAAGAAATTATCGCCAATAGGAAAGTATAGTCTTTACCCTTTTTTGAGTTACTGGTTTTGACTGGTTCGGTATCGTTTGATGACGATTCGGTTTTATCAGATGGTGATTTATCGAAGGTGTACGAGTTTGAATGTTTTTCTGACGAGTTGGGTTTGCCGGAGAACGTATAAGGACATTCCAAAACCCCGTCACCGTCCTTGTCGTAATGCTGATGGGCCGAGTAACCGTGGTGGTAGTGGTACTCTCCTGAGCCGTGGTCGAAGTGACCGCCGTTGGGGTCTGTTCTACCGGGGTGAGCAGAGACAACAAGCAAAAGACACAGGCATAGTGCAAAAGCAATAAACAGTTTATGCAAACGCATAGAGATATCCTTCCTTTTTCAGTTTTGTGTGTGGGAACACAAAGTGATTATAGGTCGTGATTCCAGAAATTTCAATATAGGGAGTTGGAAAACATGAAACCAACGGCAGAAAAAATCATTTCTACCCTCGTTAGAACATACGCATAGCAAGAGGAGGGTGGAAAAATAATGAGCGACAAATACTACGACCCAATAGTCATTACATTTCCCGATATGGTAGCAAGAGTCTACAGACCGATTCTAACTGAAGAAGAACGTACAAGAAGATTAAAAGCCATACATAACCAAGCAGCAAATCTATTAAAAAAGGAGAAATCACGTGAAAGACTGGAGAATTAAACTAGATTGCGCTTTTGTGGTTGCGCTTGCTTTAACTGCAACAATTACACTTTGCAGTTGCAAGACGAGCAAGGCAGAGGAAACCACTTGTGAACCCACCACAACAGCGACAATCGCAGAAGCAACCAAAGTGGAAACAGAACCTACCGAAACAGAACCGCCTGTTACAGAGGCAACAGAACCAGTAGAAACAGAACCGATAGAAACAGAGTCAGTAGAAACCGAACCACCTGTAATTCTGTACGATGTTCCTCTTGACGAGGATTTACAGATTCACATTATTAAAACAGCAGAGGAATACGGCATTGACCCGGCAATCATTTTTGCAATTGCGTATAGAGAATCTACCTATAATCCTGAATGTGTTGGCGATGGTGGCGATTCATACGGTCTTATGCAAGTCCAACCATATTGGCACAGTGAACGAATGGAACGACTTGGCTGTTTGGATTTACTTGATCCATACCAAAATGTGACGGTTGCTGTTGATTATCTGGCTGAAAAGCTGGACTGGTACAACGGTGATATTGCAAAAGCATTGGTTGCCTATAACCAAGGAAGCTACAAAGGCACTATCACAAGATACGCAGAAGCAGTCTTAGAAATAGCAGAAGAATTGGAAGTGATTGAATGTACTTCATAACTGACGATCCACTAAGAGATTTTGACAGATACGATGCCTTAATGACGGAAAAAGAAGCAAAACTTCCTCAGTGTGAGGATTGCGGTGAGCCTATCAACGATGACTTCTACTTTGAGGTAGACGGTGAATTTCTTTGTGAAAAATGTATGCACGACAGATACGCAAGAAGCACAGAAGATTGGTTAAGTGACCATTATTAAAAATAAAAGGAGAAATAAACAATGAAAAGAAGCGAAGCCTTTAGAAACGCACAAATTGCAGTGTTAGATGCAAACATTCCTATCTCTGTAAGAGTAGAAGTGCTTGGTGTGCTTATGTGGGAAGAACACTGGGCGAAACTTACGGAGGAAACGATAGAAGCAAAGGAGAACGAGAATGCGACACTTTGATAGTGGTGTACGATACTACACCATAACAACTTGCGAGATTGGATTTCCTGAAAATGCGGTGTGCTGTGCGTATTGCCCCTTACTGGAAACATACGCAAGAAAGCAATGTAGAAAAACTGGTGAATATATAGCGGACGATAGAACGATTGGATATATGTGTCCTTTGAAACTCAAGGAGGAAGACAATGGCTAACTATTTTCAGACGTTGAATGACATCAACGTAAACGGCAAGACCGAACAGAAGAACGGACTTACATATCTGTCTTGGGCGTGGGCTTGGGGCGAAGTTAAAAAGCTGTTCCCGGATGCAACATATACCATTTACGAAAATGCAAATGGTTGGTGCTACCACACAGACGGAAATACCTGTTGGGTCAAGACGGGCGTAACAGTAAACGGCATTGAGCATATCGAATATCTGCCTGTAATGGACTTCCGCAATCAGAGTCTTAAAGCGGACAAAGTAACATCTTTCGATATAAACAAGGCAATTCAGCGCAGTTTGACAAAGGCTGTAGCAAGACACGGCTTGGGTCTTTACATCTATGCCGGAGAGGATTTGCCAGAGGCGGAAGCCAATGTTGGATTATGTTGTGCTGACTGCGGTGAAACCATCGTGGAGACGCAGAAGAAAGATGGCACTCCGTGGTTCGTCAAGGATATTGTCCTGTACAGTACAAGGAACTTTGGAAGATGCCTGTGTCCTGCTTGTCAGAGAAAAGCCTATGAAGCTAATAAGGTGAACAACAATGGGTGAGTTATCAGGAATAATCCATTCTACTGCTCTTTCAATGGACGGAAAGCCTCTCATAACATTTATGGTAAATGAATACCGGGATTGCATGAAAACGGCTCAGGAACTAACAGGACAGCCCGTGAGCATAAAGGTGACGAAGCAGAATAAAAAGCGGTCACTTGATTCCAATGCTTACTTCTGGATTATGGTGGACAAGCTATCTCAAAGACTGAATCTTCCAAAAGAGGACATTTACCGAAATGCAATACGCAATATTGGCGGTGTTTCTGAGATTGTTTGCGTAAGAAATGAAGCGGTTGAGAAGCTATGCTCCGGGTGGTCTAAGAACGGAATCGGGTGGCAGACAGACACAATGCCTTCCAAGATTGCCGGATGCACAAATGTAGTCCTTTATTACGGCAGTAGTACATACAACCAAGAGCAAATGACAAGACTGATAGATAACATCGTCCAAGATTGCAAGGCGGTAGGGATCGAAACACTTTCACCAATAGAACTTGCGAGGTTGATAGGATGAATATTTTAGTAGCTTGCGAAGAAAGTCAAGCAGTTTGCAAGGCATTTAGAGAAAAAGGACACAACGCCTTCAGTTGCGACATTATCGAATGCTCTGGCGGTCATCCAGAGTGGCACATAAAGCAGGACGTACTTCCTTTGCTAAATGGGAATTGCGAATTTGAAACTACTGACGGACAGATACATAGAATCAGCGGACAGTGGGATATGATTGTAGCCTTTCCGCCATGTACGTTTTTATCTAACGCAGGAGCAAGGCATCTGTGGAAGGGCGGTGTTCTGAACGAGGAAAGATATATGAAAGGCTTGGAGGCGAAAGCGTTTTTTATGGAATTTTACAATGCAAATTGTCCGAGGATCGCCATTGAAAACCCAACGCCAAGCCGAATATATAACCTTCCTGAAAAATCACAGGTCATTCAGCCGTGGCAATTTGGGCATCCATTCACTAAAAGAACGCAACTTTGGTTGAAGGGATTACCTTTATTAGAACCAACTAATATTGTTACGCCTGAAAGAACCTGGTGTCCAAGCGGTTCATATTCCGGCAAACACGGAGACAAACACAGAGGTATGTTTACCACAGATAGAGCGAAGAACCGCAGCAAGACGTTTGAAGGCATCGCAAAAGCTATGGCAGAACAATGGGGGTAAATACAATGAACACAGAAGAAAGATTGGTAGAGTTGGTTGCTGAAGTAACTACACCATTTTGGGCAAGCTTTATTGGAGGTCATCTTGCCGACAGAGGCGTAACAATCCCTGTGCTGTGTGAGGATTGCGATCATTTGCGACACACAGAAGATGGAGGTACTTTTTGTGCAATAACTTGGTCTGATGTAGATAATGATGATTTTTGTTCTCACGGAAGAAGGAAAGACGAATGAACACAAGAACAAAATCGCTTGGGATCACGATGGCTGTAAAAGAGGCTGTTGCTGATCGAGACAGTTTTGATGAATACCCTTGCTGCCTTCTGTGTGGTCGTCCTGCACCCGTAAACAATCGGCTTGCATTTTCCAATGCACACTATATTTCCCGGTCACAGGGCGGTCTTGGAGTCGAGGAGAACATTGTAACCCTCTGCCCAAACTGTCACATAAACAGATATGACCAAGGGGCAGAAAGAGAACGGATAAGAGAGTTTTTAAGAAACTATCTTATAGAGCATTATCCAAACTGGAATGAAGAAAAATTGATTTACAAGAAAGGAAAATAATTATGGCATTGAATTATTCTGTTTTGATGGGACGTCTCGCAAGAGATCCGGAGCTGCGTAGAACCAACACAGGCAAGGCGGTGGCTTCCTTTACCATTGCCGTTGACAACTATGGCAAGGACAATGGCGCATCCTTTATCTCCTGCGTTGCGTGGGATAAGACTGGTGAGTTTGTTAGCAACTACTTCCTCAAGGGCAATCCCATTGCTGTAGAAGGTCGTTTGCAGTCGAGACAGTACGAATCCAAGGACGGAAAGAAGCAGAATGTAACCGAACTGGTAGTTACTCAGGCGCATTTCTGCGGTAAGAAGGAAGAAAAGAATGGCGGAGACTTTGGTTCACCTGCATATCAGCAGAACAACTTTACTCCTATTGATGAGGATGACGCAGAATTACCGTTTTAAGGGAGGATATAACGATGGGTCAGAGATTAAATATTGAAATTTGGAATAATGGCAAAGTTCTCGCAAATGCCTATTACCATTGGTCAGCATATACCAACGAATCTGCTAACCTCGCAAATAAAGCATTGGAATATATTAAAAACAACCCAATGCCTAATGATAACGAATTGCTTTACGCAATTAGAATTCTGGAAGCAACAGGTGCAGGTTTAACAGACAGGGAAATTGAATACGCTAAGTCGTTTCCTGCGCTAAATGATATAACATTTGCAGAGTGCAATGGGCGCAACTTCGGACTTCTTGGAATTTCCGAAAAAGAAATTAACTCAACGAGAAGTTGGTCTGAAGGAAATGTATTTATATATCTTGATGAAAATAGACTTTCTTTCAATGTTTTCATAAAGCAAGATGCGTGGGAGTGGTGCAAGAAACAGCGTGAAGAATACGAAAACGAAAATGCAGACTTCAAAAAACTTGATGTTATGACATTCAATTTTGATGATATCAAGTTCCACCAGTGGGATATACACAAAGAATTTTTGTGTTCGTGTGAAGATCCGTTTGTCTCTGATCTTGACAATTATACGGTTGTTACACCAATTGGATAAGAAGGAGGTGAAGCTGTGACAGAACCAAAGAAAAAGAAGCGAATAAACAGTAAGCGTAAGGGCAAGACCGGGGAACTGGAACTTGCCCGAAAGCTGAAAGAAAACGGTTACGGAGCAAGGCGGACTGTTCAGTACAACGGAAAAGAAGAGGAAGGACAAGCAGACCTATTGGGACTTCCCGGTATACATATTGAGTGCAAAAGAACGGAACGGCTTAGCCTTTATGATGCCATTGCTCAAGCAAAAAGGGATTGTGATGGTAAAGAACAGCTTCCTACTGTGTTTCACAGAAAAAATAACAGCGAATGGTTAGTGATAATGACTTTAGAAGACTGGATGAATCTATACCGGGAATTTGAAGCCGGATTTGACTTTAAGGAGTGACATAAGTGGGAAAAGCAACACAGGCAGAAAGAATACTTGATTACATAAACGAGTTTGGAAGCATTACACAGTATGAAGCCTTGCAAGATTTAGGCGTTATGCGGTTAGCATCGAGAATATCCGATCTGAAGAAGTTGGGTTTCCCGATTGAGAGTGAGATTCAGGCTGTCGAGAATCGCTTTGGAGAAACCTGCTATATCAAGCGGTATAGGTTGGCGGTGATTGATAATGGCTGAAGTTAAGTGGATCAAGCTGACTACGGATATGTTTGATAACCGAAAAATCAAGCATTTGCGTAGGTTGCCGGAGGGAAATAGCATTGTGCTTATTTGGGTAATGCTCTTAACGATGGCAGGACGGTGTAATGCAAGCGGTATGATTTTCCTTACTGAGAACATACCTTATACACCGAAAATGCTTGCGGACGAACTGGATTTTGAGGAGAACACAGTAGTCTTAGCATTAAGAGCATTAGAAGATTTGAATATGGTCATAACCAATAGAGGCTATTTCACTATTGCAGGTTGGGAAGAATACCAGAACATCGAAGGCATGGAGAAAATCAGGGAGCAGAACAGGATCAGAAAGCAACGGCAAAGAGAAAATCAAAAGCTACTTCCAGATGTGTCACGTGACAGTCACGGGACAGTCACGCAATGTCACGCAACAGATATAGAAATAGATAAAGAAGAAGAAATAGAAATAGATAAAGAAGATATATGCTCCTTTGACGACTTTTGGACTGCCTATCCAAAAAAGAAAGCCAAAGAAGCTGCTAGAAAAGCATGGTCTAAATTAAAGCCTGATGAAACACTTGGAAAAGAAATTATACAGGCAGTTATAGAATCTGCCAAGACAAAAGACTGGAAAAAGGAAAACGGAAAATATATACCCTATCCTGCCACCTATTTGAATGGTAAACGGTGGGAGGATGAGGAAAGGAACGATGCCGATGGAAACGCTACAGAAAATACTGGGAAAGTTCAATATGGAACAGTCCTCTGAGTTTGATGAAAAGAAATTTGTCCAGTTCAAGGTTGATTGTGAAAACAAGAAAGAAGGAAACCTAAACGAAGTGGACGGGTATGAATGCCATGTATGTAAAAACAAAGGGATTATCTACAAGGTAGAAGAATACCGTGGGAACTACAAGGAGATTGTGTCAGATTGCAAGTGCAAGCCGATTAGAAATTCCATTATGCGAATGAAGCGTAGTGGATTAGAGGATGTCATTAAAAAATACGCTTTTGAGAAGTTTGAGGCTACAGAGCCTTGGCAAGAAGCTATTAAAAATCAAGCTATGGCGTATGCAAATAACCATGAAGGTTGGTTTTTTATCGGCGGTCAAAGTGGCTGCGGAAAGACACACATCTGCACAGCTATTTGCAGATCGCTCCTACTGGAAGGAAACGAAGTGTACTACATGAAGTGGCGTGATGACATTTCAAAGCTGAAAGCTATGGCAATGGATGCAGAGGAACGAGAAAAAGCACTGGACAAAATCAAAAACACCAAGGTTTTATACATTGATGATTTATTCAAAACAGGTCAGAACCCGGACGGAACAGAACCGAGACCGACAAGCGCAGATATTAATCTAGCCTTTGAGATTATCAATCATAGATACTGCAAGAAAGATTTAATCACCATTATTTCAAGCGAAATGCTAATGGCTGATCTGATTGATATTGACGAGGCCACAGGGGGTAGAATTTGCGAAAAGGCAATCACTTTGAACATTGCTAAAAACCGTTCACGGAACTACCGAACAAAAAATGCTATGACAATATAAGAGGCGATGATATGAACAACAAGAAAATAAACATAAACTGTCGCAATGACTCTCCTTGTGTTGGATGCACAGAAAGATTCACTGCTTGTTGGGATCACTGCCCAAAAGACGAACGTGGCGCATATGGCTACAAGGCATGGAAAGCAAAACTGGAAGAAACGAAACAAAAGATTAAAGCTTATAACGACTTAAACAGGAGGAAAAGATGGCAAAGAAAGACTTCTTAAACCGCATGAAAAACAGGGAGCAGGCTGTTTTTGATGTTGGTGAGGAAATGGGCATTCAAAAAGTATGGGATGCTATTCAACTGGCACTTAGAGACCCTTATGTTGTCGGAAAGAAAAAGTGGGGGCGTAAAAAGATTGCTAGGTTGTATGAAAAGGTTGTTTTTTATAAGAACTACTTCAACGAAGCATTTACAATGTCGGCAGAAGCAGATGTAAAACAGGAAGAACAGGATAGTTTACTTAGGGAAATTTGGGGTGATGAACTTGTACCCCACAGAAAACGATATCCGTATCAAAAGGAATTTGACTACTCAAAGAGTCGGAAGGAGTGGAGATAATGGCAAATGAAAAACGGCTGATTGATGCCAATGCGTTGCTTGCAAAAATGAGAAAAACGAGCAGATACTTTAGTATCAAGTTTGATATTGAGGAAGCCCCCACCGTGGATGCCGTGGAAGTGGTACATGGGCGGTGGGAATGGAAACCGCAAAACGAGATGATTTGGCAACTGAGGTGTTCGGTGTGTGGTAGTGAAGATGGGGCGAATGAAACATACAACTACTGCCCCAACTGCGGTGCAAAGATGGACGGAGAAAGGAAAGACAATGGATAATATTAAACAAAAAGCATTACATTTTTTGACGGCATTGATGGACGTATACCGGGATGAAGAAAACCGGGAACTTGATGCCTTTTCACCAATGGAATTTTCCGATGATGTTACGGAAGATTTCACCGCTATGCTTTTAGCAATGAAAACTGTTTTTACCCGTACTACTGGTGATGATGATAGTGATTTGATTGACTTCACACATATTCTAAACAAGCTGGCGGTTCAGTTCGTTATGGACGGAGAAAGGAAAGACAATGGATAACACAAGTAAACTGGTCGAAATCGACCATGTTAAAGGGGTCGAAATCGACCCGGTTAGAGAAAAACTGGTTGAGTTGTTTTTAAATGCGGAACAAATGATTCACATACCTTATGGAATGGGCACAAAGCAAGCGGAAAGATACGTATTTGAGAAAATGGCAGACCACCTTATTTCCAATGGCGTAACTGTGCTACCGTGCAATGTGGGTCAGAAAATATGGCTGATATTTACACCAAAATATCCTGCAAACCCAAACGATAAAGGTAAATGGTTTATGGTGCAAGATGGTGTACAAAGAATAATCCTTGGAGCAAGGGGTGTATCTATTGAAACGTGGAACGTGGGGACTATTCCTGCAAAAGAAATAGGGAAAAAATTATTCTTCACCGAAGAAGAAGCCAAAGCCGCACTACCACAACCGCCAAAGGAGGGGTGATTATGAAAGATATTTTGTTCCGAGGTAAGCGGACTGATAATGGTGAATGGGTAGATGGTTCTCTTTTTGTTGATGACAAGGACGAAAAGCATGAAATTTTAATAGGATATGTGAATTACCGTATTTCGTGGGAAGTAGTTCCCTCAACCGTTGGACAGTTTATTGGACTAACAGACAAGAACGGCACGAAGATTTTTGAGGGGGATATAATCAAATTCCATAAATTCCGGTATGAACCGGATTGGGTTGGCGTTGTTGGTTATGACTATTGTTCATATATAGCAACTGGACGGATGCCTCTTGCATATGAGAAAAGAATTGACGAAGAACCCGTCTACTTGCCTTTTGAGGTTGCTTTAAGTAGCATAGACAAAACTACCATTGAAATCATTGGGAATATCCACGATAACCCGGAATTGTTAAAGGAGGGGTGATTATGATATGTCCAGAGTGTAACGGCAGAGGCGAAACCACTTACTATGTGGAAACAGACCGGGACGAAAACACTGTAACTGTTAAGGCGAGAAAAGACATATGCCACACTTGCAACGGTAGCGGTGAAAAACCTATGACCAACGCAGACCGCATCCGGGCTATGAGTGATGAGGAGTTGGCAAGATTGCTCTTAGATGGGTGCAGAGGGTCAAAGTGTGACGAACAACCACAAAATGAGTACGGCTCAGTAAATTGCTATGCGTGTAGATTGCAATGGCTACAACAGCCAGCGGAAACAGAACCAACAAAGGAGGGGTGATTATGAGCAAAAAGTGTTCATGCGTTTATTACGATAACGGCAAATGCAAAAAGTTTTCGGATAACGAGGTAACAAGTTGGTGCATTGAAGGTCCTTGCAAGGATGAAACGCCATCGAACGCCGACAAAATCCGGGCTATGAGTGATGACGAATTGATGAATTGGCTTGGTGTGTATATGGATTGTTGCCTGTGTCCTGTTAGTGTAAATTGCACTCGTGGTAAGTCTTGTGAAGCGTTGTTATATGAATGGCTCAAACAGCCTGCGGAAACAACCACTATGAACGTAGACCGCTGTGTCTGCTGTGGTGAGATTATTCCAGAGGGTACTATGGTTTGCCCTAACTGCCTTGTGGCTGTGAATGAAAGGAGATAGGGAGAATGATGTTCAATAAGTTTACGGGATTTGGTAAGACTTTTTCTTTCCCTGAGAATATGGAGATTGAATTTGATAATTTGGTGCACAGTGTCACACAAAAGGTTGTCACACAATTTGTTGATGACTTTGATGACCACATTATTTCGCAGATTGCTAACACAGCACGTGAGAACGGCATTAGCGAACTTGTGGTGCTGAACAAGACAACCATTATGGATGCACTGAAAAAGCAGATGCCGAAGAAACCTGTGAATTTAGCAAAAAATGAACTGTACGGCAACTGTGCCGTGTGCGGAAAAGTTGTCCATATAGGAGAACGATACTGCGACCAGTGCGGACAGGCTTTGGATTGGGGGACTGGCGATGGCTAAGAAACAACTAGATAAACTGTCCTTGGATATGATTCAGTGCAAAAAGGATGGTTTTGGCGTTCACTATGGAAGATGGAAAGCGTTGCAACCGCTTGTAACGATTAAAAAAGAAATACCGGATGGTTTTTGCGTATGTGAGTATTGTGGGCAATGGTACAAACCATCAACTAAAAGACCACAAAAATACTGCGGAGCATATTGCCAAATGGCAGCACAAAGAGAAAGAGATAGAGAGAAACACGCTCAATACATAAGAGATTATAGAGAAAGGAACGCAACAAATGAAAGTAATGCTTGACCCCGGTGCAAAAGCAACCAGAGCGCATGAGGACGATGCAGGTTTAGATTTATACGCCACAAAAAGCGGATGGATTTTCCCTAAGTGCAGGAAGGTGTTTGGAACAGGCTTCCACGTGGCAATACCCAAGAACCATGTGGGTATGCTAACTTCAAAAAGTGGTCTTATGATGAAGGGACTTACAAGCAGAGGGACTATCGACAGTGGCTATACGGGCGAAGTCAAGGCAATATTATTCAACCATAGTTGGCGGATCGTACATATCAAGAAAGGACAGAAGATTACACAGCTTGTGCTAATGCCAATTATTACACCTGATTTAAGTTGTGTCGCTAACTTAGAAGAAACTGACAGGGCAGACGGTGGATTTGGCAGCACAGGTCTATAGGAGGCGATTATGTGAGAAAGAAAAGCAATGCACAAATATACTTAGAGCAAGTTGAGAAACTTGATTCTATTATCAAGAACAAGCTGATTGAGAAGCAACAATGGAAAGACATTGCTTTTGGAATCACGGCAAATATGGACGGAGAGCGTGTACAGTCTTCAGGCGCAAAGTCTAAAATGGCTGATGCTATCAATAAATGCGTGGATATGGAGTCTGAGATTGATAGGCTGATTGATAAATTGGTCGATACAAAGAAAGATGTCATACAGACCATTGAGCAGCTTTACAGTCCTATAGAGTACAACGTGCTACACATGAGATATATCCAATTCCTATCGCTGCAGGAGATATCAGATCATTACAGGAAGGACTATGGATGGGCAACTACTACTCATGGCAGAGCGTTGAAAAGTTTACAGGAAATTTTGGATGAAAACAAGAAAGGGTAAAATATAATGAAAAAGTTAATTGCAACGATGTTGGTTATAGCACTTTGTATGTGTGCTTTTGCAGGTTGTTCCTATCCTACAGCAGAACTAGAAGAAAAAGAGGTCGCAGTAACTTCGATGTTCGTTCGGGTTGAGAATACTGCTTTGTGGCAAATTGTTTACCACAAGGAAACCAAAGTGATGTATGCGGTATCTAGGGGTGGTTATAATGGCGGAAACTTTACTCTTATGATCAATCCAGATGGAACACCGCAAATATGGGACGGAGAATAAAAAAGGGGGGAAGCATTACGATTCCTCGTGCCAAAAACATTTGTGACTTGGTGTGACTAAACGCTGTTGATTGTGACTTTTATATATATTACAATGTAGAATGAGAAAAAGGGTAAAAGCACCTAGCCAAAACGGTTGGGTGCTTTTTCTGTTAGGAGAAGGATATGAAAGCTATTCGTTGCGATCTTCCATTTGCTGAACAGATAGAGGTTCATCCTATGGCAGATTTACACATAGGAGATTCTATGTCTGACTACAAGTTAATAATGGAACGGATAGAGCATATCAGGAACACGCCAAACGCATACTGCGTTTTGGACGGAGATTTGATGGATACTGCGGTATGCACCTCTATAGGCGATACCTATGGGGCAAATCTTCAGCCAATGGAGCAACTTCGGCAATGTGTGAAAATCTTTGAGCCTATCAGGGATAAGATTCTTGCCGTTCTGCCCGGAAACCACGAAAACAGAGTCTACAAAAGCGATGGTTTAGATATAACAGAAGTTATGTGCAGTCAGTTAGGGATTCCTGAGAAGTATTCCGCTACGACTGCACTTTTGTTTATTCGGTTTGGGAATCAAGGTGGGCGTAACCACAACAGACCACAGCTTTACACTGTTTATGTAACGCATGGTTCTGGTGGAGGGCGCAGAGAGGGCGGTAAGGTCAATAGATTGGCTGATCTAGCTTCTATTGTTGATGCAGATATTTATATACACGCTCATACACACTTGCCGTTGATTTTTAAGGAATCGTTTTATAGAACTTGCTCAACTAATTCGACTGTAGCGTTAGTGGACAAGTTATTTGTAAATACTTCTGCTTCCCTGAATTATGGTGGTTACGGAGACAAAGCAGGATTTAAGCCTGCATCCAAAGCTGCACCTGTTATCTATTTAAACGGGTTGAAGCATGATATGTGGGCAAGACTATAACAAGCACCAGTATTGTTCCTTTACGGCATAAGGGAAGAATATTAAATACCTACCTCCTTTTGGGGCGGTACATTCGGTATCGCCTATGGTGCAAAAAAAGAGGAAGCATTAAGCCTCCTCTGTCGTATTTCCTTGTGATAGACGAGAAACAATCAGTTCACATTCCTCGTTAGTTAAACTATGGATGAATTGGATCAGTTGTTCTTGTGCTGTTAGTTCCATTTTTAATTCCCTTTCTTTTCCCGGAATATATTGATTTTTGCGAACTGAAGGTGTAAGATATAGGCGTTTTATTCTCGATGGCTTAATTGTAAACATTAGGGAATAAAACTTCAATGTCCGAACATGAAAACTAGGTGAGCAAATTCAATGCAATCAAAACTAAATTTGATAAGGGGAAGGGTCGAATATGGAAATTGGAAATGAAAAAGTGAGAGAATATATCGTTGCACTGAAAAACACAGGCAATTTTAGCTATGAGGACATAGCAAATTTGAGCGGTATACCACTTCAAACGGTCAGAAATATCTATACAGGCAAAACACCAGACCCTAGATTTGCAACAGTTGCTAAGATTATCATTTCCTTGGGCGGTGACTTGAACGAGATCATTGGCTACGAAAAGAAAAAGGAAATTGAAGTCAACAGCACTGTATCACTAAAAGAGACATACGAAATGCGTATAGCAGACTTGATTAAGTCATACGAGGATAGAATTGCAGATATAAAGACTATTTGCGATCAGAGAGTAGAAGATGTACGCAAGTGCTATGAAACAAGAATTGCTGACATGAGGCAAAGCTTTAAAGAAATGCTTGCAGAACAAAAAGAAATGATGAATAAATAAAGAAAAAGAGAGCGGATTAATTTCTGCTCTCTTTTATTTTGTCCAGAAAGAGGTGAGAGAGTATGCTGACACCAAAGCAAGAGAAGTTTGTACAGAATATCATAGAAGGAATGAATCAGGCGGATGCATACCGATCTGCCTATAGCTGCAAGAACATGAGTGACAATTCGATATATGTAAATGCAAGCAAATTGGTAAACGATACAAAGGTCGCACTAAGGATAAAGGAATTGAGGGAACAACTTATCAAACCGAGCATAATGTCCGCTCAGGAACGATTAGAATGGCTTACACAGCTTATTCAAAGCAAAGAGGAAAGCACAACGGACAAGCTGAGAGCAGCAGATATTATGAACAAGATGCAAGGCGAATACGTTCAGAAGGTAGAAGCTGAAGTTACGAATGCCGTGAACATCAATATAGAACTGAGTGACGATTGATGGATGTAAATATCAAGATAAGCAAGAAGGTATTTAACGATGTTTATTTGCCTTACCTGACAAATACAGATAGATACCTTGTATTCTATGGCGGTGGTTCGTCCGGCAAGAGTTATTTCATAGCACAAAGGTTCATTTATAAGCTGCTACATCCAAACAGATGCAACCTGCTTGTAGTTCGTCAAACAGGCGATACAAATAGACGGTCAACCTTTCCTCTGCTGAAACAGGTTATTTCTAACTGGAATCTTGCAGAACATTTTAAGATAAACGAAAGTGATATGCGGATCATCTGTAAGCTATCCGGCAATGAGGTTGCTTTTGCAGGATTGGATGACGTTGAAAAGATTAAATCTATCACATTTGCCAATGGTGAGTTGACAGATATATGGGTAGAAGAAGCTACAGAAACGCAGGAAGCGGATATAAACCAATTGAAAGTCCGTCTGCGTGGTGGTAAATCAAAGAAGCAAATCGTATTGTCCTTTAACCCGGTGAACATTCAGCACTGGATTAAAGGACATTTTATTGACAGCGGACTGGCAACAGTCTGCTTTTCTACTTATAAGGACAATAAGTTCCTAACAGATGATGACCGAAAAGCACTGGAAGACCTGAAGCACATTGATGAATACACATACGAGGTCTACTGCTTAGGTAAGTGGGGTATTCTCGGTAAAACTGTATTCGATGCAAGGGCAATTCAAAGCCGTTTAGAAACGATTCCAAAGCCTTTGAAGACAGGCTATTTCAAGTATGACTATGACGGTCTACAGATTACCAATGTCCAATGGGTAAACGATAAGAGCGGATACATCAAGATATATCAAGTTCCTAACGTGCCGAAATGGACAGAATACTGTCTTGGCGGTGATACTGCCGGAGAAGGATCAGACTACTTTACAGGTCATGTACTGGATGCAAAGACGGGTGAACAGGTTGCTGTGCTGAGACATCAGTTTGATGCTGACCAATACACAAAGCAAATGTATTGCCTTGGAAAGTATTACAAGGATGCGCTGATAGGCATTGAGGCGAACTTTGACAGTTACCCTATCAAGGAACTACAGAGGTTAGGTTATCCGAAGCAATACACCAGAGAGGCGCAGGACACCTATACAGGCAGAACAGAGAAAAGGTTTGGCTTTAAGACAACAAGCCTGACAAGACCAACGATTCTTTCAAGGCTGATTGAGATTGTCCGTGAACACTGTGAGACCATTTGTGATAAGGAAACATTAGAAGAACTATTGACGATTATCCGCAATGAAAAGGGGCGCATTGAAGCACCACAAGGCGGACATGACGATATGATGATGGGCTTGGCGATTGCACACGACATAAGAGGTCAAGTGGTATTCATTAACGAGCCGATCAATATGAATCATAAGTATCATTTCGGCGTAGAAAGAGAACGAGCAACCGGGTATGACTACGGTGAAACAATAACAATAGTGTGAGGAGAACGAATATGGAAGTGCTGATTTTGGCTGTCTTTGGGGCAGTCAATATTTTTTGCTTTCTTTTAGGAGCAAAGGTGGGCATGGCAGTGAAGAAAGACGAGGAAATCAAACTCCCGTCTGTAAACCCTGTAGAAGCTGTGAAAGAACATATTAACAAAAGAGAAGCAAAGATAGAACAGGACAGGATCGACAAGATTATGCAGAACATTGAAAGATATGACGGGTCTTCCAATGGTCAGATAGATGTGGGGTGAGTAGATGGATTTACAAGCAATCAAAGAAACAACAATTTGGTCATTGTATGAGAAAGGGCGAAATTACCACCGAATGACGGGTATTTATACCGATACGGATAGAAACTATCGGTTCTATAACGGCAATCAGTGGGAAGGCGCAAAGCTAGGCGATGTAGAGCCAGTACAAAAGAACTTTATCAAGCCGATTGTTAAGTATAAATGTTCCGTCATCCACGACAGCTTGTATGCTATCCATTACTCCTCGCAGAACTATGAGAACAGAGCGTTTAGAAAGCAAGCAGAGCGATACTGTGAACTACTAAACGGCTATGCTTCCCGTATGTGGGAAAAGGATAAGATGGATTTCAAGGGCAGGCGTGTCACAAAGGATGCTGCTATCAATGACGAGGGTATTATCTATGTCAACTTTGACAGAGAGAATATGACTCCTGTACACGAAATCGTAAAGAAGAACGATGTTTACTATGGCAACGAGAACGATGACGAGATTCAAAATCAGCCGTACATTCTGATCCGCAAGAGATTGCCTGTGCTAAATGCGATTGACTTGGCGTTGAGTGAGGGCATGAGCAAGGATAAGACCGATTTAATTATTGGTGACAATGATACATTTGAGGAGTCTGGCGAAGCTGCTAAGCAGGAAGTAGACGATATGGTGACTATCGTCTACAAGATGTACAAGCAGGACGGAACAGTGCATTTCTCCATTGCTACTCGTTGGGTGGATATTGCAACAGACGTTGACACAGGTCTAACACTGTATCCGATTGCACACTTCAATTGGGAAGAAAAAGAGGGAAGTGCAAGAGGCGAAGGTGAAGTAAGATACCTGATTCCTAACCAGATTGAGGTCAACAGAACAGAGGTTAGACGAGTTTTAACCGTTAAGTATCAAGCATATCCGCAGAAGGTTGTGGATATTACAAAGGTTCAAAATCCTGCTGCACTGAATACTGTGGGCGGTTTGATTAGAACCAATGGTCAAGCCGTGGAGGATGTACACAAGATCGTTGGTACGATTCCTCCTGCACAAATGTCTCCTGACGTTAGAGAACTGCAAGAGAGTCTGATCCAAACCACAAGAGATTTGGCAGGCGCAGGTGATACAGCAACAGGACAGGTCAATCCTGAATCTGCTTCTGGTCGTGCTATTTTGGCGGTGCAACAGGCATCCCAAGCACCTATGACCGAACAGAAGGAAAGCTACAAGAACTTCATTGAAGATGTTGCACGAATTGATTTGGAATATCTGATTGCTTATGCAGAAGACGGACTGAACATGGAGGAAACAGTAGTTGATCCCATGAGCGGTGAAGAAGTGATACAGGTTGTCAATGTTCCTCAAACTGCATTGCAACAACTAAAGGCAACTGTAAAGGTTGATGTTACTCCAAAGGGCGTTTATGACAGATTCGCACAGGAGCAGACCATTGAAAACCTGCTTCTAAATGGTATGTTCTCTGCACAGAGAGTTGCCGAGTTTAAGGCGTATGTAGATGCACTGGACGATGATTCTGTAGCACCGAAGATGAAACTTGAGGAGATCGTCA
>JAEIGA010001242.1_pt1 | contig 39455 bp, 48 predicted proteins | sample 9270691 | NCBI WGS metagenome assembly JAEIGA01 (sample SAMN17057246, study PRJNA624740) | gut metagenome | biome: biome; isolation source: fecal sample | host: Bos grunniens | place: China: Xizang | collected 2019
AGGTATTCTAATGAACCTTAAAGACTTAGAGGAAACACTTGCGGAAAAGAAATCCCAGTGGGAAGATGGCATCTACGGCAGTTCCAGTGACAACCATCCAAAACTCATAGCCTCGACCAAAGCGGCGAACGAGTTGATAGAGGGTCTGGCATTTACTGACGTATCAGGACTCATCGTTGAGTTGTGCCGTCTCGCCATGTTCGGGATGGACGACCGCACTTAGCAGGAACTACCCATGAGTATTAGATACGAATGGATTATCAAATCAATTCAAGGGCGAGCCAAGTGCTCCCCTGACGAGGCGTGGACAGCGATGTCCATCGCCTTTTTGTCGCTTGATCGCTCCCGCACCGAACGCGAACAAGTCTCGTACTTGCTGGAGTACGGCACGTTGAACGTCAAGAAGCAACTCCAACGGGAGTACACTCCTGACGGGGAACGCAAGTTCCAATATGGTTATGACTGGGACTCAGTTGAGGATGCCAGTGACCGTACTGACGATGCGTTCCTCCAGTTCTTCGAGGAGGGTACTGAACGGGAGTTCGCGATGGCGCTTGCCGAGGGCGATGCCACGTTTACTCATGGGTCAGCTAGTCACTGGCTTCGTAAGTACAAAAAGATTAACAGACGCACTGCCTGCAAGCAACTCCTAGATAGCGTACGCGACAGTGCATTACTTCTTCTATTCAGGAGGCGCTATGAGCAGGGAAAGGTCTAATGCCCAGCTTATCATTGATGAACTTGTGAACCAGCTGGAAAGCGGAGTGATACCATGGACCCAGCCTTGGGTAACTAATCCCACTGGCATCGTCAGTCACGATCGCGGTCGTGTCTATTCGCTCCGCAACAGGATGCTCCTCCGCTACGGCGGGGAGTACGCCACGTTCAAGCAGATAAAGGACGCTGGCGGGTCGGTAAAGAAAGGCGAGCATGGTCAGCGAGTCTACTTCACTAAAAGAGTGGACAAGACGGACGAACTGACTGGCGAAGTCCTCGACTCTTATCGACTACTTAAATGCTTCATCGTGTTCAACGTGGCGACCCAGTGCGAGGGCGTGGAACCCAAGTACAGGGAACTGTGGGAACGCGGAGGCATCCCCTCCGATGTGCAGGACTCGCAGGCTAACGAAGTGCTGAACTTCTATGCAAGTAGTACGGGTCTTAAACTCGTGAGCGCTGGGACGGAAGCGTTTTACTCCCCGTCCGATGACACACTCCAAGTCCCAGGGTGCAACTTGTTCGGGAGTCGTGAGCAATACTGGCACACGATGTTCCATGAACTCGTTCACTCCACTGGACACAGCAAACGACTTGACCGTCTGACTCCAGACTCTTTCGGTAGCGACAGCTATGCGAGGGAGGAACTGGTCGCGGACATCGGGGCTTGCCTCGCTCTTGGCAAGCTCCACATCCCAACCGACAACTGCATCCGCAACACTGCGGGCTACGTTCAGGGATGGAGCAAAAAGATTAAGGGCTACAAGCCTGCCGACCTCACGCTGGCAATCCGTCAGGCGGAGGAGGCAGTATCATTCATCTTCAACGAAACACAACAGGAGACTCCCAATGAGTAACATCGAAAACAACTTCAATCCCGACTGCGCAGAAGACGAACGCCTCATGCGTCCGACTCCCGACAGTGAAATCCCCACCGCTCAGGCTAAGGCTGAACAGCCTGAACCCAAGCGCTCGCTCTCCATCAGCGAAGCGATACAGCGCTCCATGACCCGCATTGATGACGTGTTCAAGGACTCGTGGAACGCAGTCAAGAACCGCCATCCCGAGGACTCCCTCGCAGTACGTCTCATGACGTTCCACCGCGTAAATGCGGAAATCCTCAGCCAGATGAAGCCCGCACTGCTCGATATTGTCATGAGCCAGATCCACACTTCCATCATGCCTCTTCTCAGTGCAGATGAACGTGCGGAGCTTGACCGCGTGACACTCGATGACGTGCTTCACGACATGGTAAAGAGCATCCTCAAGTAGTGGCAGTGGTCCACAAGCAAGGCATCGTCCCGCTCGGGGCGGTGCTCTTTTGTGTATCACAACTAACAGGAGTTCCAATATGGAAAGCATCAAGCTCTACAATCTCTCCGAAAACTCGGAGTACTATCTCTACAATCCAATCACTGACTACTACAGCGGTCCGCTCAAGCCGTCCGACTTCAAGCTCCACGCGAAGCTGGATGTCACTGGCAAGGGCATGGAGTTCAAGCCCTACTGGGTGTACGCCGGTACTCATTACGAGTACCAGAGCGTCTACAAGTCCATCGGTTCCAACTTCGTACGCCTCGAAGACTGCGGGGAGTACAGGAGGGAGGACCTCATCTGGCGCGTCAAGTCCCCGCATGAAGTGTTCTTCGTCAAGCCCACGCTCGGCAAGGGCGATGATGTCAAGCTGGACATCGACATCTACCAGTTGCTCGAGGCGGGCATCACGCACTGCCATGCTCCCGCGCTGTTCTTGGGCTACGACTTCGTATTTGACGTGGGCTACTTCTCGGTGGAAGTTCAGGACATGTACAGCTCGTTGCAGATGTGCAACTACTACTGCTCCGCACGCCAGCTCGGACCCAGCCTGCACGAACGCCTCAAGCCGTCGCCCACTGCTGCGGTGCGCATCAAGCAGAAGATGCTGGAACTGAGGACACTCCTCGAAAGCGAGCACGTCATCATGTGCTTCGACTACGAGAACGTGCAGTACAAGTTCATCAACGACCCGAAGTACCACGGTCTCCCTAAAGGCTGGGAGCTGGTACTCGATGACACGACCTGCGGGGACGGCTTCAGCACCACGGTCGCCGAAGACACTTACCTGAAACTGGATAACGACTGCGTACCGCCGACCGACTGCATGTCGTACGACTGGCTGCACAGGCTCAACCACAAGGAGGCTAACAATGGCTAAGAAAGAACTCACCATCAGCGTCAAGACGCAATGCCCGTTCTGCGGAAAGGTCCGCGTACTCGAGAATGTCCCTCGCAACCGCTTCTTCGAGTGGAAGGAGGGCTACAAGAACATTCAGGATGCGCTTCCAGAACTCTCGGCTGATGACCGCGAGGCTCTCATGACTGGCATCTGCAACAAGTGTTACCCGACTGACTAGGAGGTACTATGGGAAACGCACTTACAACTCCGATCAAGGTTGCACAGGAACTCATCAAGACCCGTGCCAACCGCATCCCAGCATGGGAAATAGCTTTCCTGCTGGACAACCACAACTTCCGCGTGGCAGGCGGGTGCTTCATGGACGACACTCCCAATGACTACGACGTTTACCCTGCGTTCGGAGTCACGTTTGACCACGAACGCATCCGCTCCAACCTCAAGAGCTTGGATGGCGAGGTGCTGTACAGCTCCAAGAACGCGCTGACCGTAAAGGTGGGAGGCAAGGTCATCCAGTTCTGCCGTTTCTACAAGACCACGCTGGCAGAACTCGTGGCGTCGTTCGACTTCTCCCACTGTCAGGTGGGCGTGGAGTACAGGGCGAGAGACAACGGCGAGGGAGGCTACGCCTATCCCAAGCTTGAAAGCATGGAGTGGACCGACGACTGGATGCGGTATAGGATTAACGGGCAGTCCACCTATACCGGCAGTGAATACCCGCTGTCCTCTCTCATCCGCATGAACAAGTACGTCAAGCGCGGTATCATCAAGGGCAAGTCCTATGTCGTGGAGGCGCTCAAGATACTGCGCGACATCATCAGTCGTGGGTACGTTGACTACCCAGACTTCAAGGACCAGCTCGACGCTGTTGACTTGTTACTCCTGCAACCAGACGAGTCTAACGCTGCATGGCAGTTGTTCATCGCATGCCAAGGCAGGGGTATGATGTCGAAGTTCTACACTCCCGACGAGCTTGAGGCTCTCAAGACCGAGGACGAACTGAGGGAGGTGCAGTGATGGCTAGAGAACTTCCGACCGAACTCCTGAACAAGTACTACGCTAGGGGCGTGGAGCTGTGCGATGCGGAGACTTCCATGTTCTGCTACTGCGGGCGCCTCGCCACCGGACTCCACACTATGCACTGCGCTCGGTTCGCGACAAAGGTCAGGTCCAAGTGCAAGGAACTCGCAAAGGCGGCAGGGGAGGTGTGGTAATGGTAATTGCAATCTATCTTCCTGACGACATCGCCGAGCAGTTCAAGACCGACCGCTTGCAGGGAAGTCTGTACAGGCTCCGCAAGCTCGCCCAGAAGTTCAACCGTACTGGCGGTCATATTGATGGCGACGTACTGCTCTCCACCGATGTCAAGGTAATCCAACAGCTCGAAGCCTCGTTCTGCCTCGCCCGCGAAGTGGACAAGAAGAGCGAGATACTCATTGACCCTAACGATCCTACTCGCGGAGGCAAGATATGACTCATGGAGCATTTGCGCAGGCGGTCATGAAAGAGTGGGGCGTTGCCCCTATCGAACTCCGCCAAACGTGCTGTTGCCAATGGTATCTGTACTCGGTCCTAGAGAACGGCAAGAACAAGCTTATCGGCAAGTACACACTCGTTGACTCGAAGCCCACGTTCGTACTCATCAAAAAGGACGGGACCGAGGAGCACATGGAGGTAACAGAATGACCCGACTGATACCATCGGACAAGGTACTCCAGATAGAGAGGTACGTGAACAGGAGGTGCCACATCCCTTGCGGTTTCATACCGACACGTGACGACTCCGCATACGAGTTCGTGCTGGCGTTCGAGCCGTTCCGCCCTCCCAAGCAGGTAGGCAAGCACATCGTTGACCTGCTCAACGAGCGGTTCCCCATGACGTTCAACTCCAGACGCGAGAAGCTCGTGTTCAAGGAGATAGGACTCGGTGCAAGGAAAGTGAGCTGGGGCATCAGCGCGGAGGTGGTCCCATGTGCGGAGCGATAATAGGCGCGGTAATCCTCGGCATCATGTTCCTGTACTTCTCGTACTAGTCGTCAACCTGCTCGGTGTATTGCCCGAGTAGAGGAGTACCCGACTTGGAATGTAGGAACTGGTGGCACGTCTTGCACAGGAGCATGAACCTGCTCTCGTCCAAGTTCTCGTAATTGGTGCTGAACTTGTGATGCACGTCAAGGTACGCGGTCCTCTTGTACTGCTTGCCGCAGAACTCGCACGTCTGGTTCCTGCTGGCGAGCATGTACTTGCGGAACACCTGCCACTGGGGAGTAGCACGGAAAGCCTCGTGCTGTTTCTTTATAATGTCGAAATAAACTGAGCGTTTCATACCTGAATAGTAGCAATTTGCGTAGTGTACTCGCTACATAATTTCTACAATTTAGGGAGTGAAACGCTTTCTTAACTTGTAACCAAAGGAGTAACAGATGATTATACCACCGCCTAAGAAAGAATATCCAGTAAACCCGAACCAACATCAGTCCCCGCTCGCCCAACCGGCTCCCGTAGTCCGACCCGTCGAGCAGGCGAACAAGGAACCGCTACTGCCCAAGCGAGCGCAGTTCTTCGTGAACGACCTGAGCGAAGCGGACAAGCAGAAGCTCATCGACACGTTCACAACCTCCGCCCGAGCGATCCTCTCCGAACCGCAGGTCACGGTAAACTCCGTGGCAAGGCTCATGGCTATGGAGCACGCAAAGGTAAAGGCTGGTCTCGCGCTCGGCTCTTCGCTCAAGCAGTTCGTGGACGCGTACGACTCGGGCGACAATACCGCGCGTCTCAAGCGTGCCGCTGCCAAGCTGACCACCGAGGAACGCGAAGCACTTATCAAGACACTCCAAGCCATGCAGTGATTTACTCACGCCGGAGTAGATTGAAAAATATATCGTCACGTTTTCGTCTTCTATATTTTCACGCGGGAAATTTTTTAAAAAATTTTCTGTTTTAAAGAAATAAGAAATAATAGTGTGACGATGTATTTTTTACGATGAATTTTAAAACGCGGATGTAGCCCGCGCGGGCGCAAACTATATACTATATAGGGCAAAACGAAAAACCATGCAGACCAAAGTCACAACTCACAGGAGAGTAAACTATGACTACAACCAACTCGAAGACGGAGTCCAAAGCGTCGGACAGTGCAGCTTCCCAGGTTCAGACTGTGACTGCCATTCCGAGTGTGATGGATGCCCGTACTACCGAACAGCTGAACCAGACCCTAGCGCTGATGGAACGCCATGCGACTGACCTAGTTGCAAGCGATGTCGTCCGCACTGGGTACATGAGTCACGGGCATCCCGCCCAGCTCGGGTTCCAGCACCTGTCCACCATGACGAACTCCCGACTGAAGAAGCGCTTCCCGCTGTTCAATAGGGACGAACCGCTGATGCACATACTCTGGGTGCAGGGGCGAGTGATCGTCGGCGAGGAAATCGTCAAGAAGTACGAGGCTCGCAGGGACGGCAGGACTTACGACTACGCCAAGTCCATCGACAGGCGCTTTGACAAGATGTTCAAGGACCTCGATAAGTACAAGGAGCTCGTAAAGGAACTCCAGTACGAGGATAGGAAGTGATGGACGCCTCCGTAAACAACCAGCTCGACGACATGCTGTGGCAGATACAGCAGTGGCTCCGCACTGACCCTGACTACATCAAGCGTCTCAAGCCGCGCTTCAAGCTACTCGAGGAAACCGCGACCAACACTTCGCGCGTCCTCAAGTTGCAGGAGGCGTGGGGCGAAATCCCACAGCACGTCATCCGCGAACTGAACACCAAGCAGTCTGTGCCGTTCGTGACGCTCATGCTCGGTCTCGCCAAGCGCAGGTACAGGGTACACCAGATGTCCACTGTGCTGTGGTGGCGCAGGCTTATTGCAACCGGTCAGGAGAACATCATCACGTACTTCTCGTGGGAGCGCTTCGAGGCTACGTTCACTGGCGGTGTGGTCCATGCGACCGACATCATGCGAGTGTGCGTGGACAACGAACAGCTCCTGAACAACATAACTGCCGCACTCGCGGACGACAAGTGCGTGGACTTCAAGATACGCGAACTGCTCGGCGGTATCTCCATGCAGTCGGACGTGCGTCAGGCTTGGAAGAAGTGGGCGATGGTCAACCATCCTGACAAGGGTGGCGACCCTGAACTCTTCCTCAAGGTAAAGCTCGTCTACGACGAGTGGTGCGAAATTCAAAACAAACTCACTCAAACAAAGGAGTAGCAAATGGCTACGAAATACAAATTCCACAAGTTCTACGAAAACCTCAACAAGCTCCTCAACAAGTGCTTGGCAATCAACTCCCATCAGGAAGTCATGACCGCCATCGAACAGCATCATCTTGTGCTGGCATGGGACTCCGAGAACGAAGACGGAGCTCCGAAGAACCTGTACGTCGGCGCACTCGTGGGCGTCCAGTATCGCGGTTCCGAAGTCAAGTACGAGGTTGACTGGTGCCTTTGCTGTGGCGAAATCTCCCGTGGTAACTTCAAGCACATCGCTGTCATCCCCGACAAGGAATGTCCGAAAGTGTTTGTCAAGGACAACCGCTCCCAGAACGTCGGCTTGCTCGTGGGAGTGAACCGCGTTGACGAACAGGACTCCGGCAAGGACGTGTTCATCGTCCGCGTCCCTCCGTTCGTGGAGGGCTACGTGACCAAGCAGGTCTCTGGCGACTGCCTCTGCCTGCTCAAGGACATCAAGCTCGGTATCACTGAAGACGTGGAGAACGCTGGCTAATGAGTGAACAGAACGGAACGTTTGGTGTGTTCTGTTCCAACTGCGGGAAGGACTCGGTTGTGACCGCTGAGTTGCAACCGAACTTCTGCTCGCTGTGTGGAAGCAAGGACATCATGATGAAGACACTGGTTCAGCCAGTGGAAAAGCAAATCCCTTTAAGGAGAGTTGAAGTGAAAGGACCAGTCTTGGAAGAAGAAACTGAACCGGTCGTCTGTGCCGAGAGCACGGCATCCAAGGTAATCGCTGTCGGTCTCGACTGCTTCGGTAGTCCCGACGACCATGTGCTCGCCGCCGACCCAATCGCAACTTCGGATCGCGACTTCAAGTTCGAGGTCGCCGACGCTCCAGAACAGGGTACGGACAAGTGGCTGGCATGGCGCAAGCAGGGCATCACTGCCACGGAAGCCGCGAGCATCATGTTCCCCGACTCGCACAACAGCCCCATGACCGTGTACTCCGAAAAGCTCGGGCTGACCCAGCACGACCAGTCCGACCCTGACGGGTTCATGGAGTGGGGACACCGCATCGAGGACCTGCTTGTGGCTAAGTTCATGGAGCGCCACGAGAAGTTCTCGCACTGCACTCAGGGTCGTCTCTACCAGCGCGACTGGTGCAAGTGCTCCCTTGACGCCCAGTGCTTCGACGAGCACGGCGAACCCGTCATCATCGAGTGCAAGACTGGTCAGAACGCCGCCAAGTGGAACCCGATACCTGACCGCTACATGGCGCAAATCCAGTGGCAGATGTACGTCACTGGCATCCGCAAGGCGTACTTCTCGGTGCTCATCTGCGGACACCAGTGGTTCGAAAAGCAGGTGGACTTCAACCCGCTCTTCGTGGAAAAGATGCTCGCCCGCTGTTTCCAAGTCTGGGACTGCATCCAGCTCAAGACTCCACCGGCACGCCTCGGCTTCTCCAGTGCGGACAAGCAGGCAATCGCTGCGATGGCAGGCGAAAGCGGTCATGCCCAGCCTCCCGAAAAGGTGGACGAAGATACTGTCGCGAAGTTCAAGCGCCTCAAGGAAGCCGCTGAAAAGGCGACCGAGGAGTTCGAGGCTTTCAAGAACTCCCTCGCTTTCAAGATGGTGGACCACTCCAGACTCGTAAGAGAGGACGGACGCTCGTTCGCAACTTGGGTGGAACGCAAGGGCAGTGTCTCCGTCAACAAGGAGTACCTCCAGATGAAGTACCCGGACATCTACAAGGAGTGCCTCAAGACTGGCGCCCCGACACGCTACGTGAAGTACAGCGTTTAAGGAGGAGTCATGAAAGTGGGTTGCTTCTTTTTCGTACTTCTCTGGACCATCTTGGCTATCGTACTCACTCTCTGCGGAGTGGGCGCGTTCGCCAGCTGGGACATCACTGCGATGCCTTGGCACTGGTCATGCCTTTGCATCCTGTACTGGGACATCATCCTGACCGTAGCATTTCTCGTAGTTCTTATGCTCGTGAAACTCTTTATCGTTTGGAGGCAGGAAAAGGTCATCAGCCAGTACCCGCCCGAACAGCGAGACTTCATCCGTAGGGCTATGAGACGAAACGACTGACGTACTCCCTGCGTCAGTACCCACGCGTGAAGACCACAACACAATTCCCGAGACCTCACTTCACGCGTGGGATTTTTCTTTTGGACTCGGTGTATATGGAAAAAAAAAATTGCACTTTGTAGTTTATTTTCGCTGGAAAATCTACTATATTGTGTAATGAGATTAACTTGAACGCCTAACAGAACTAAAGGAGTTATAAAATGGCAGCAAACAAGAAATCCCCTCTCGCATCCCGTACCGAATTTCTCAACTTCCCCGTTGACGAGTACGTGTCCGCTTGCATCATCTCTTATCAGGTGGCTTCGCTTCCGCCGAGTAAGTTCAGCAAGTCGCAGGACCCAGTACCGTCCGTGCGTTTCCTGCTCGCAGGTCGCGTGAAAAACTCGGAAGGCGAACCGACCGTCGTCCGCAAGTGGACCTCTTGGATGACTCTTTCCTACAACGAAAAGTCCAAGATGGCTCAAGTGTTCAAGGACGTGCCGAACCTCGAAGCTCTCATCACTGACGACGAAGAGGGTGGCGCACTCTGGACGACTCCGTTCAAGATTATGCTCGAAGCAAGCAAGGACGGCAAGTACTCCAACATCATGCGCATCAAGCCGAGCGACGACAAGAGCGTGCTCGACATCGTGTACACTGGCAAGGTCAAGCTCCCCGACGGCACGGAGACATTCGCTCCGTACAAGAAAGTCGGTGCGTTCGGCAAGCTCGTGTTCCTCGAAATCGCAGTGAACAAGGAAGAAACTGGCGTCCACGCATATCAGGGCGAAGAACTCATCGAAAACCCTGTGGAAGCATCGGAGCAGGAACAAGGTGCTTTTGACGACTAACCCTCCTGTAAGTTGTTGATAACCGCCCATCATCGAGTACTCCTCGGTGGTGGGCTTTTTTGTACTCCCAAAGGAAATCAGTATGAAACTCTCAGGTAACTACTCCCTCGACGACCTGGTTCGCACATTGCAGGGCAACTTCTCGTGCCAGTCTGAAACTGACAAGACCGACAACCACGAGTTTATATCGCTGGAGTACTTCTTCCTGCGTGCCGAAATCGACAGTACGAAGAACGAAGTACGCATCTTTAGCGTGTCCGAAGACCAGTACGGCACAAAAAGACTCAAACCGCTAGTGACACTGGCGGGGAAATAAAGTATATTTATCGGTATGCTGGACAGCAAGAACACAGAGAAGCTCAAGGACATTGCCATCGACGGCGATACTCCGCCCGCGACCCGAGTCTCGGCGTGTACACTCCTGTACAGGCTCTCCGCACTGCCAGCCAAAGATATACTCAACATCTTGCAAGAGGTCATAGACGACCACCGAACCAAAGCCGGAGTGCAGGTAAAGGCTATGGACCTCATTGACAAGATCAATAACACTACTGGACATGAACCGGAACTGAAATCCGAGGACGCCGAAAGCGTCAAGACTCAACTAATGGAGAAGTATCTGGTATGCCCAAGTACGACTTGAAGCAGGTACTGGAGAAATTCACATCCAAGCTCGCCTACAAGCAGATGGACGAGAACGCACTCAACATCAGCCGTTCTCTCGCCGCTGGCAACTTAGGGGACAGTGACGCAAACTTTGCGGAGTGGGCTTCTGTGACCGATGACCCTATGGTGGTCATCAACTTGGTACGTTCTTATATCACTATGCAGGTGGCAAAGCTCAGTGGCTCGCCGTTCCGACCAGAGGACGACGACCTTTCTGAACTCGGCATCAAGGGGCGACTCGACCCAGCGTTTACCGAAACCTACAACGATGTGCTCAACGACGGGTACGCTTACGTGGGAGTGGGTATGCAGAACGGAGTCCCGCTCGTCAAGCAGATTGACGCCCGCTACATCCTGTTCAACGGCACTGACCCGACTCTCAAGGACGCCACTGACGTAATCGTGTTTGAAATCCTGCCGTGTTGCAAGGAGGCTGGCAAGAAAGACGACTTGCTTTCCCCGACCGTACTGACGGCGTACGTCATGTACGACTCCAACTCCGAGCGCGTAAAGGTAAGCCACTACCATCTTGAGAACGGAGTGGTAACGCTCGACATCTACGACAGGGACCCGAACAAGCCTGAACACCTTACACTGGACGGTCTGGACCGTATCCCAGTCGTGCGCTTCGTGGGCGAGAAGATTGAACTTTCCGACAAGCGCTGGCACTACCGAGGCATCTACTACCAGATGGGCTGTGTCATCAAGGCTATGTCACTGACTGGAACCAAAATCCAGATTAGGACTGCCAGCGAGTCTGACTCCAACTTCATCGTCAGGAGCGACGCCATCGCCAACCACCAGAGCACTTGGAAGAACAGCGGTGCGCTGGAGATTGACAACGTGGACGCGAACGGCAATCCCATCCCTCCGGTGCAGGAACTCAAGCACGACAACCAGTTCCTCATCCAGAGTTTCCAGCTGTGGAAAGACATCGTTTCTTCCCAGCTCGGTCCGACAGTATCTAGCGGTTCGGAAGCTGCGACCCGTGAAGAGGTGCTCGCTGCGAACGAAGTAAAGGACGCCATCGCGAACACCTACCTGACCCGCGTGGCTGACTCCATCGAGGAAGTCTACCGCTGTGTGAACATGCTCAACAGCAAGCAGACCGACCGCGTGGTAATCCTCGGCGGTTACATCGAGAGCGTCAAGCGCAAGAAAGAAAAGGCGGAACTCGCCAGCCTCTACCAGCTCGCCAAAGAGGGAGGCATGAACATTCAGGGCTTCGTGGTGCAGATGCTCGCGATCGCGGACCTCCCGAAGTCCACCAAGATGCAACTCGCAGCGACGTTCAATCAGGACCCGTTCAAGTCCCCGCAGGTGCTCCAGTTGCAGGCGACCGTCCAGCAACTCAACAAGACCATCGAACAGCAGAACACTCAAATCGCACTGCTCCGCTTGCAGGCTACCCAGCGTCTCGAACGTCAAAAGGAATTCATCGACTCCACCGAACGTACGAAGCGTCTCGAAATCGCCCTCAAGCAGTGGACCGAAGAACAGAAGCAGACCCAGGAAGCACGCATGGCGGTGCTCGAAGACTGTCTCGCGAAAGGCGACTACGCTGGCGCAATCCGTACCATCGAGGAAATCAAGACGGAAAGCACTCCGCTCATCGCGGACCAGATTATCAACGAGGGCGCCAACGCTTTCGCGGACGAGAACGACCGCTCCGTGCAGAACGCTCTCGCCGAGACAGCACAGCCCGCTCCGAACGTCGTGCCGATGCCGAACCAGCAGGCTACTGGATATAACGCCACCGTGCCACATCAGCAGGTGGTAAAGCAGAACTCGAACGTGACCGCTCCCATGCCGAGACCGGCGGTCACTCCGTTCAATGACGCATAGGAGGACTTATGACGGCAAGAGGACAAGGCGCGGTAAATGGCGCAATGGCTGGGGCGAAGAGTGGCGGATGGGTCGGTGGACTCATCGGTGGCGCTCTCGGTCTCATGCAGGGCGACAAGGCTCAGGGACAGCTCGACCAGCAGAACATGCAGAACGCTTGGCAGCAGGGTCAGCAGGAAATGGCTGACATGCGCAACGGACTTGAAATGGACGCCAACGACAGGGCGATGATCGCCAGCGCAGTCGATGGCGGTTACGGAGGTTACTAATGGCAAGCCTTACAAACTTTGTACAAAAATACGTCACTGACCCGCTCGGGCTTACGGACCGAAACGCGGGCAAGCGTGCTCAAGACGCGATGAACGCTGGGCAGAGGCACGGGGACGAACAGCTCGACTCCGACCTCAGCGACTCGTTCAACGCGCTCCGTTCCGCATCCGCAGGGCGTGACTTCGGCGGACTTCTCGACGACTATGACCAGACCATGCAGGACGCGCAGAACAGCATGGCGACCGCTGGCAGTATCGCTCTAGACCAAGTTGGCGCTGGCAGTGCGGACAACGTGCAGAAGTACCTGAACCCGATGATGGACCAGATGCTCGCCAGAACCAATCAGGCTATGCAGGGCAACGCTGGTGCATCCCTCCAGTCCAGCGCTACGAACAAGAACATCAGCAACGCAGTGGCAAATCAGGCTGGTCAACTCTGGCAACAGGCTTTCGGCAACGCCATGGGCGACGCTGGCAACAACCTAAACGCGGCGACCAACTTCGGCAAGAGTGCGACGAGCACCGCAGGACTCGCCGGACAACAGCTCACTGCCGACATGCAACCGATGGAAGACCTACTGAGCTTGCAGAACGACAGGGCTATGCAGAGATACGCCGCGAACACTGGCATGACTCAGGCTAACATGCAGTTGGCTGGTCAGAAGCAGACTCTCTTGTAAGGAGGAACTATGGGACGATTTGCACTTAGAGAATTTAGCACTCCGCAGTACGCTGGCTACATCCCGCCGGAAACTGACCCAGAGGGTAGACCCGTACAGCAGTTGGAAAAGTTCGCCACTTTCCTAAATGAGATACCGTGGTTCAAGAAAGGCGAGGACTCGCAGTCCGAACAAAGTAGTGCAGACGGCTTGCTACAAGGTTCGGAAGCTGGAGTCACTGATGATGAAGTCGAACAAGCTGTTACAGATAAACTACTCAAGGGAGTTGAACCCGAACAAGGTATTAGAGACAAAGTAGAGGGACCTGCTCCACTCGGTCAGGACGTTACGCTACAACTCATGCGTGGCGCGGGAAGCGACGTTGACCAGTTCGGACAAGCTCTCAACTTGGCTCTCGACAAGCGTGAAAAGGAAAATCAGTTGTTCGATATGATGCCTCGTCAGGACATCTGGGGCACTGCAAATGCTGGCGAACAACGTAATCAGCGTGAAACTCCGAGACCGAACACCGCAGACCCGAACTCCGTCAAGGAATGGCAGAAGTTCCTCAAGGTAAAGGTCGATGGCAACTGGGGTCCGAAGTCTCAGGCTGCCTACGACAAGTGGGCAAAGACCTATAACGGAGGCGTATAATGGCACAAGTACCGTGGGGCATCGCGCTCCCTGAACCCGAACCTGCTCGGGACGACTTCACGTACACTGGTCCGTTCCGCGAAGATGCGGTTGTTGCCGGTGGCGCTCCGAACAGAGTAGCACCGACACAGGCACGCGCTCCGGCAAGTCCGGCACGTACCGCAGGAACCCAGCAGGACCCGAACTTGGACCCTATCCCAGCACCGAACTACGGCATCGAACTCTCCGCACCGATGGTACTGAAACCGCCAGCGCAGAAGAACAGCCTCGGTATCGAAATCAAGGACCCGCCAAAGGAAAAGGCTACAGCTCCCGCTCCAGCAAAGAGTGGCGGTAAGGGTACGCCTCCGCAGGCACCCGTCGCGCCTCCGAAATCGGGCATGACGGAAGCCTACAAGCCGACCGCATCCGCAGAACAGCAGGCACAGAACACGCAGGAGTTCAACCCAGCGACGGCTGGCTGGTTCGACAAGGGTACGGAAGAAGAGACCGCACCGCAGGCTCCCGCTACCGATCCGCACCGCTCGCTTCTCGGCGCACTCATGGGCTGGGACGACATCCCGTACGGAAAGAAGTGGAACCACTACTTGCAACATGGCTTCGTCGGGGTCTCCCAGCAGAACGTGAACAACGTCACGAAGATGGCGCAGATGGAAAATCAGGGTGGACTCGCTGGTCCGGGCGCCACTTACGGTCAGGAACTCAGGGCAAAGGAAACCAAGCGCCGTACGCTCATGAACCAGTGGGACAAGCTCCTTGCAGACTGGAACGCGGGCAGATACGCTGGCGACGAACAGAGCCTCAACTGGTTCTACGGCGTCGCGAACAACCTCCGTAACGAACTCGCGGCGGAAGGCATCAACCCGAACACTCTCCGCCCGCCCAGCATCAACGCTGGCGGTTTCGCGCAGGGCTTCCAGAAGTACCTCGCGGACGACCGCGAAAAGCTCGACTGGCTCGGGAGCTGGATGGAACAAATCCAGCAACACGCTTCGCAGGACCCGAACTGGCTCAACAGCACCGCAGCGCAGGCGGAGTTCGACAAGCTGTCAGAATATGTCATCATCAACTGGGCGCAGAGCAAGGGCGCAATCGCGGACGCGGAAAAGGTCCGTGCTCAGGTGGAAGCGATGCCGAAGCAGGACCGTATCGTGTTCGATGCTTTCATGAGAAACTTCTTCGACGCGAACACTCTCGCGCAGGTCAACGCTCTCGCAGCCGCTGGCGATTACAGCGCATTGCAGACCGTGGAGTCGTTCAATCAGCTCATGGGCATGGTGGACCGCAATGAACCGCTTAGCAAGTTCGACAAGAAGACTGGCAGGTTTACCCAGTCGGACAACGTATCGTACTGGCTCGACGCGCTTACGGACGGGTACGTGAACTTGATTAAAAATCAGGCGAACATCCCGATCAACATTCAGGCGGCTGTCAGCTCCTACAAGAACTCTAGGGACTCGTTCCTTGAGTACACGATGCAGAACGCAAACGTGGACCGTCAGGCAGTGTGGGACATGGCGATGGACCAGCTCGGCATGTACCAGAGCAAGTACAACTCCAAGCTCCCGAAGCTCGGTCTCCAGTGGGGATGGGGCTACACTCCGCGCAAGGTAGATAGGGGCTTTGGCGACTATCTCAAGAACTGGCAGTCTCAAGTTCCGGCATCTAGGGTCATGCAGAACGCCCGACTCGCTTACGGTCACGTGCCTAAGCCTGTCGCCACTGGCGTCCCGTTCGGCGTCGGCAAAGGAGGAAGATAATGGATTTACTGAGAAGTGACGAATACAGACGTGAACTCCCTGACAACTTCAAGCGCTACATCCGTGGCACTGCACCGGGCTGGGAGGCTCCGCAGAAAGGTCCGAGCGAAGACTTCGACACGTTCAACGACTTGCTCCGCTTCGGGGCTGTCATGGGCAAGCACGACCCGCTCGACCGCAAGTACAAGACTGTCGAAGAACTCGACACTGACCATCCGAACGTGAGAGCACTCGCGAACCAGATGGTCAAGGCTCGTCTGGGCATGTACAGCTCCGACGAGGACTGGGCTAAGGACAAGGACTACGGCTGGATTTTGGATATCAAGGACAACCCAGTTCCAGAGTCCAGACTGTTCCAGCCCCGTCAGGCTTCCGACGGCTCGTACTGGGGCGAAGATACGGAAGAGGCAGAAATGCTCAAGCAGACCAATCCGCAGATGTATCAGGCACTCTACGACAAGTTCGTGAACGACGTTACGGGCTGGGCTAAGAACAGCAGGAACTATTCACTCCGTCATGGAACACGCGAAGAGGCGGGCGAGTCCCCGTGGTATCGTACGACTGACGAACTGTCGGACGCCATCACGAGCGACGAGGGCATCGGGCGAGAATATGACTACGCCATGCAGCGCGTGCTTCAGGACGAGTTCCTCAAGACCATGCAGGAGGACATGGCGTCCAAGAACCCGACTTACTTAAATGCGCTTAAAAGACACTTGATGTCCGACTGGGATTACTCCAAGGGGAACCCGACATTTGAGGACTTGCGCCAGAAGCAGGCGGAAGCTCGCAGATCGTGGCTCGACCGCGAGGAGTTCGAACGCCCGAGCGCATTGAAGACTGGTCCCGCGAACTTGGTGGCTCCAGCGTTCAGCAAGACTCACTTCGACCCTGAACTCAACTACAAGACTTCCAACCTCGAAGCTGGTGCTCGTCTGGGCAGTGACCTTGCCGTGGACGCACTGCCACTTCTCTACGGTCCGAAACTTGTAGGGGCTGGCGCAAGAGCACTCGGAACCAGAGTGCCGTACGGTCTCGTCCCCACTGCTGAAAAGATTGGCGCAGTGCTCGGTGGTGCAACCTCTGGACTTGCTGACTACGGAGTGGGACGCTTGCAGAACACTGTACTGGATGCAACAACTGGTACTGGTAGTGACAACTCGCCTATCAACGCTTACGATGCAACTGCCGCGATGCTACTCGGCGGAACACTCGGTCGTCCAGTGTTCAAGAGCAAGGGAGTGCCGTACGGTCAGCGTATCAGGCAGTTAATTGACCGCAAGGACCCGAAGACCGTAACCACTGGCGACATCAGTGACGTGAAGCGCGTGATGAAAGAGCGTGCCACTGGTAAGAAGACGGGAGTGGATAACGTTTCCGACTGGGGTACTAAGCAGAAGTACAGGGGTATCGCCTACGAGCAGTACAAGAAAGACTACCCTGACGAAATGGCACTCCGCTATCCAGCACCGAAAGCTGGAAAGCAGAAGTACGACGAATACTTTGCGAACCCTATGTTCGCAGGTTGGACTGACGAGCAAAAGGACGCGCTCTGGTCTGTCCGCAATAACAAGGACTTCAAGCAGTTCTTCGGGGAGGAACCCGACATCATCACTCCGGGCGAGTACGCAAAGGACCGTCGCAAGTACCGTGGCGAAGTCGCAGCGCAGGGTGACGTTCCGCAGAAGAATACCGGCATCCACAAGCTCTACGAAAATGTTAAATTCGGTACTGGCGGTGTAGACGACGACGGCGAGCGCTGGTTCAGGGAGGCACTGCCCGACCAAGAAAAGGCACGCAAGAAGTCCGCTGCTGACTACCACAGAAGAAAGGAACACAAAATCCCAGACTTCACGACTCTGTACAACCTAAAGCGCGAGCAGAACGCTACTTACGCTAGACCGTGGCAGAGAGTCGGAGCACGCCTGACGGAAAACGTCGTCCCGTTCGGTCAAATCATGGGAGTCGAACCCATGAAGTACGAAGACAAAAAGGAGTAAATATGGCTAAGACTATTTCACTTTGCGACACGCACAGGCTTCCTTATCCGAACGCGGTAATCACTGCGTACAAGATTGGGGCTGACGGAGAACCGACAACCACCCGCCTCAAGTTCAAGCACGGCAGGGACGGATCGCTTGACTATCTCGAAGTCAAGACCAACGCTCGCGGGTATCTCTGCGACGACAACGGCAACATCTACTCCAAGGGCATCTTCCTCGGAGAAGACGGCTTCGTAAAGGCTACGTTCCTCGATGGCACGAGCACCACTTGGCAGGTAGTCGTTGACGACGATACCGAAGTGAACGACGGCAGACTGCTCGGCGTAATCGACCCTGACGCGCCGGACTCTCCCGAAAACCTTGAGCAGAAGTGGAGCGCCAACTCCAAAGAAGACTACACGATGAACTACAACCACCTGACCAACCGCCCGCGCATCAACGAGTGGATGGAGCTGGAACAGTTCGTAATCATGGAAAGCATGGACGACACTGTTCAGGTGGACAAGTTCGCGAAGACCATGACCATCACTGCCGACGATGGTGTAGGTCCGAAAGACTGGGAATTTGACGGGGCATGGAAGTACAAGCCTGCGGACCCTCGTGACGCCAACCCGAACACGACTTGGCAAATCAAGCTGACTGCGGACCCGAGCCGAGTCGCCCAGCTGGTCTGCGTACGCAACTGGACTCCGTGGAGACTCACGCTGTTGTCCAATGACGAGACTCCGAAAGTCATTGCCGTCCTCGACGCTTTCGACGGAGTGAATGTGAACAACGGAAAGTTCGTTAGCTTGTTCGGAACTGCCGAGACGAGACTTCCGTTCAGGGGCGCACCAGACTTGGAGCGTCTCGGTATGCTGTGGCAGGTAACTTACGACAAGGACAAGGTAGCAGAAATCAACGAGAACTCCAAGATTGCACCGCTCGTCATCAATGACAACACTCCCGACATCGTGAGAGTGGTCTTTGTCGGCACGGCTGACCATAACGACTTGACTAAGGTTCGCTTGTTTGTAAAGTCCGCAGTGACAAGAGCACGCAGGATTAGGATTTTCCTCCAAGACTTGTGGACCGTCAAGGGTCGAGTTGTGATTAACGTAAACGGCGCTGGCAGTGAAATCGCCATCGCAGCCATCGCGAACTTCTCGATTGCCGAGTTCTACGTCACGCCGTCCAGCACGACCGAACCCGAGTTCCTCCAGCTCGCCAACTGTCTTGACAAGGCTGGCAGCACGTTCGTGCCGAGTGGCGGGCTTACCGAGTCTGTCGCTCCAGACGCGACGAGAGTTGAATGGGTGGTCCCGAGTTCCGCGACAACCTTGACCTCGAAGACTCTCAGCTTCGACCATGACCCGCTTACGGATAAAGTAATTTACTTTGTCATCAACAATCAGAAGACCGATACGTTCACTCTCAAGTTGCAGTTCGGGAGCGGGGACCTGAACATCCCTATCGGCGTCGGAGTAAACAGCTTCATCGTCCACAAGTCCGGCATCTACTTCTCGCTGCTCAGTGGCAATGCGAATGGCGCTTCCGAAAAGAACTTCGGTATCTCGTTCGTGGGCTACGACAGCTACGTGTGGACGTACAAGTTGCAACGCACCAATCCGTCGCAGGACACCATCCGAGTGAACATCCCCTACCTCATGCAACTGGCGAACATGAACCGCAGTTCGTTCCCGCATGACAACGAACATCCCGCCATCGTGTTCGAAGTGGACGGGGCGCTTACTTTGGATGTACAGACAACTGTACATCTCGATATTGACGCCTACTCCGTCTATAAGGAAAACTCCAACTTCGGTAACGCAGCGGTCTTCTTCAAGAACGTTGGCGTACTTGGCGGGACGGGCATCGGCATCACTGACCTTACCGGCGATACTCCGTGCTTCTGTGTTTCCAAGCAGAAGATCGCGGTGCCTGTGCGCCCGACAAGTTCAGGCGTAGTCGTCTCGCCGGGTACTTTCGAGGAGCCGTAATGACAGAAAAGGACATTGAACTCCAACTGTGCAAGGAGAACTTCATGTTTTTCGTGGGGTTCATCTTTGTCCACTTGTACAAGAAGTGCTTTATCTGGTACGAGTTCCACAAGGAACTTGCCAAGATTTTGCTCGACTTGCCAAACACGAGACGAGTCATCGTGAACGCGCCTCCGCGTATCGGCAAGACCGACCTTACGAAGTGCTACATCGCGTGGCGCTTCCTCAATGACCCTAGCTCGACAGTCATCTACTGCTCGTACGACGAAGCCCTCGTCGCTAGAAAGAACCGCGAAATCAAGGAAATACTCGTCTGGCTTTCCAAGTACTTTGACATGCCCGACCTCAAGCCTCTCACTCAGGCGAACGGCAAAAAGGAATGGACAAACAGGGCTGGCGGTATGATTTTGGCTCGCGGTACGAACTCCAACGTGACCGGTAGTGGCTGTAACACTCTGCTCGTATGTGACGACCCGAACAAGCCGCAGGACCGCATCAGTGCGACCATCCTCGCTAGACGCTGGCAGGTATTCAAGAGCACCATCCGCAACCGTATCGACTTGCCGGAAGTGCCTATCCTCATCATCCAGCAACGCGTAGCCAGTCAGGACCTGACGGGGTGCCTGCTTGCGGACACCGAGGAAAAGTGGGTACACTACAAGTTTTCCGCCATCAAGGAGAACGGCGAAAGTATCTGCCCCGAACGACTGCCGGTATCGGAAATCGAAAAGTACAAGTCCGACCCGTTCACGTACAACGCGCAGTACTTGCAGGTGCCACTCGACGACATCGGCAAGATGTTCAAGAAAGACCAGATTACGTTCTCGCTCACGAGACCCGCAACCACTGCAATGCGTCTCGTCATCAGCGTGGACGCGGCTGGCAAGGGCGACATCGGCAACGACTTCAACGCCATCGCAGTGTGCGGGCGTATCGGTCCGAAGTACTATGTCCTCGAAGTGCTCAACTTCCATGCGGACATCACTATGCTCATGGCGAAAATCAAGGACGTGCGCAGGCGCTGGGGTTCCACGACTCCAGTCCTAATCGAGAACAAGTCCAACGGTCTCGCTGCCATCCAGCTACTCCGCCGTGAAATGAGTGGCATCCTAGAAGCCAGTCCGACCAAGGACAAGGTTGAACGGGCGATCGTGGTCAAGTACCTGTTCGACGCTGGCGACGTTTCGTTCTCGACTCATGGTCTAGTGTGGGGAGAAATCCAGAGTCAGTTCACCCAGTTCCCGCATGGCAAGCACGACGACATCGTGGACGCCGTTGTGCAGGGACTCACGTGGCTTACGAGGTTGCCAGACACTCGCAAACTTTCTAACGTACCACCAGTAAACCTCAACCGTCCACAATACGGGAGACCCAAGTATGCAGGTAATGGATATAGTTAATCGCGCCGCTCTCCAGTCTGGAGTGGTGCCGTCGTTCAATCCCGATGAAGTTCCAGAGGACGTTCAGGCTCGCGGTGCCGACATCCTCCGCTTCGAGATTATCCCATGTATCAACTGTGACAGACAGCTCGACGTTACGGAAGTAATCCACCGAGCCACTCCGAAGAACGGCATCGTGGACTTGCGCACGACTCCCGACAACTACCGCAGGCGCATCTACGGGACTTGCCCGATGACGAAAGCGGAACTGCTCAAGGTCGAGAATGTCACTTATCAGGGCGCGGAAGTCCCGTGCCTAGTGAACGTCCGTGTACTGCTTGACAGTCTCGGCATCACTGACGGTTTCGGCAACAACCCGACGGAGTTGAACCACACCGAGTACTGGGACACTGACCAGTTCGGTACTCCGCGTAACATCGCAGTATGGACGGACGACCACTTCCTCGTTGAAATCGACAGTGGTCATGAGTGCGACCCTGACGTTACAAAGGTCAATCCACTCTACAATGTCCCGTTTACTCCGATGCGAGTGGATGAAATCTACCGCGAGTGCGACGGCGCAGCACTCAAGTACATCCACGCAGGGGAGTTCGTATCTACGGAGTTCAGGTACGCCCAGCTCGTGTTCATGACTGAGGACTATCCCGACAGGCTCCGACTCCGCTTCGGTCGTAACTACTCCGGCGAAGCACTCGTCATCCTGCCAGTGCCGGTGCGTATCATCAACCAGTTCGACGAGCCGAGACCGTGGGAGGGCGAACTCGTGGCACCCGAGAAGTTCAGGAGCTTCATCACGCTCACTCTGGCGTACAGGCTTGCCGTGGAGTACGGCATCGCATCTGCCGAGGCTATGGACAAGCTCGCGGCTAAGGCTTACAACTTCCTACTCAAGAACCCGTCCAAGCATGAACATCCGCAGGACGTTACCCGCAAGATTTCTGAGTACTTGGCGCGTGGCAGGGGCTGGAGAGTAGGCAACACCAACAGTGCTTATGGCGGAGGCTTCAATGGGTAAGTTCGAGGGTATCAGGGAATATCACGACGGGATCGCCGTCAGTGAATACATGAACATGCTCCCTATGGGGGACACGTGCTTGGACCGAGTAGGCGACAGGATTAAGTACCCGAACGCCTCCCCGTCAACACTGCATTACAAGTACCGTGCTTCGTTCAAAGACTCCAATGATAACATCTACATGGTCATCGGTCCGTACCTGTACTTGCTCCGCCCGACAGTTGACGGCTATACAACTCCACAGCCGATGCTGTACTGGAGTGATGCGGACCAGTCTTACCATATCTTGTCCATCGACACTGGGCATCCAGTAACGTTCTGCGAGTCCAGTATCAAGCCGACAGTTGTGTACATGTGCGACGGGCAGTACATCTACATGTGGAACACCACTGAGAACAGGACAGGGCTGAACTCCCGCAACTGCTTCATCGTGAACGGTCTCATGCTCCCCGGCATGTCAGTACCGGGCGAGGTCAATGGCACTCCGCGTTTCGACGCACAGCCCAATGTAATTGACTACTTCCAGAACCAAGACGGCAACGCTTTCGACATCGCCGAGGATGGGATTTCAAAGGCTGCGAGCATCTGCTGGTTCGACAACAAGCTGGTCATGCGGAGCCGAGACAAGAACACAGTATGGATTAGCCGTACTGACCCTGCCTACTTCTTCCGCAACCCGAGCGTGATACCGTCCGCTCCAATCGACAACTTCCCGCTCTGGAACTCGTGGTATTCGTCCACGAACAGCGCGGACAGGCTGGTGGACGTGGCAAGCTTCAGGGGTCAGCTCTACCTCATCAACACCCACTCGGTCGAGATTTGGGGCAGGACTGGCAATGAGGACAGCCCTATCCAGAGCAATACCACTCAGGTAATCCACTACGGCGGACGCTGCCCGCTCATCATTCAGGACAGGCTGTTCATCATTTGCAGGGACGCGAGCGGTCACGAGGGAGTGGGCATGTTCACTGACCACTTCGAGAAAATCAGCAACGCCGAAATCGAGCGCAGGCTCGGGCATCCCATCGACCTGCAACTGATTGCCCAGCGCCACGAGAACTACCTGTACGTGCGCACAAAGGAGTCGTCCGGCTTCCTGTTCCGCGATGGCAGGTGGTCCAGCTGGAAGTCCCCTGCCGACGAGGAAAACCCAGTGGTCTGCACAATCTACGGGGAACTCGCCGCGAGCCTCAACGGGGACATCCTCGAGTTCGACGAGACCAGCCGACTGACCAACAGCGGACGCAGGATCCAGCGCTATATCAGGGACGGCTTCGAGCAGTTCGACAGGCGCGTGATTTTCCGCAGGGTCGAGTGTACGATGGATGCCGGACGGTACTCGGACGACTACGTTCCGCCTCCCGACGGCGAAAAGCCTCACGACATGGAAGTGTACATCGCGCTCTCCGTAAATCGCGGTCTCAGCTTCGGACAACCGCTCTACCGAAAGTTCGGCAAGGCTGGGCAGAACAACAAGGTCATCGAGTGGCGCAACCTCGGGAGTGGAAACTCCGTGTTGCTTGAAGTCGGTACGACCTCCCCTGCAAGACTGCAAATTTATGGTCTGAAAATTGATGCACAATAATTGCACGTAAACACGCGTTTAAACGCGTTTTTCTGTTACCCATATAAGAAGACCCGCGCCATAAAACGCGGGCTTTTTCGCATGGTTACGATGTATATTTTACGATGGATGTTTTACGATGGATGTAGATTTTGACCGCCAAAATTTCTACTATATCAATGCGGTATTGGACCGCCTAACATCATCAACACTTAACAGGTGAGTACATGAAACTTACATTTTTCGATATTGAAACTTATAACGAGTTGTTCTGCTTCTGCGGAATTACTTACGACGACAAGGACCATAGCGAAGTATCGCGCATCTGCGTGCATAGCGACTTCAAGACAGGCGTGGTGGACCAGTTCGATTTTGACAAAATCAACGACTACCTCATGAACGCTGGCGACTTCATCCTGAGTTACAACGGCACAAGGTTCGACTTGCCGGTACTCGCGAAGATGAAGTCCGACATCAAGAAGATGTGCCAGACTTCCCAGAGCTACATCCACGAAGACGCGAACATGCTCATCAGCTTTGACGACAACCGCAACCCGATGACTCGCAACTTCTACCAGTACAGACCGTGGAACGCCAAGCACTTCGACGTTCTCAACAACTGCCTGCTCGGCAAGAGCTTGAAGCAGTGGGAAATGTACTGCAACCTCCCCATCAGGGAACTGCCGTACGACCCGAAAGCATCTCTCACTCAGGAGATGAAAGACGACATCATCTCGTACTGCTTCCACGACTGCTGGGCTTTGTCTCAAGTGTTCTGGCGTTTCGGAAGTGGCGAGATAAAGTGGCGCAACATCTACCCGCTCCCCGCCCGCCTAAAGATCGTGGAGCTGTGGGACCCGTCCATGCCGTTCAAGTTCGACCGTACCGCTCAGGCGCTCTCGGCAGGCATCATCTACCGCACGAACGCTCCCATCCCGCCGAAGACCAACGACCCGCTGGAACTCTTCGACCTCGACGAGTTTGAGGTCCCGAACGAAGTCAAGGACATCATCAGGCTTCTCGCCCACTCCCACCCGATGACTGAAAAGGACAAGAACGCACTCGCCGCCCGCTGTGTCTACAAGGGCATCCAAATCGGCAAGGGCGGTTGCCACTACATCGTAAAGGGCGAGCACGAAAACATCTTCGCTCTCGATGTCGCCAGTGAATATCCGCGCATCACGCGTCACTGGGCGCTCCTCAAGACGCCCGACGCTCTTGAAAGATGGAGCGACCTCATGGAAAGGCGCTTCGCCATGAAGAAGCTCAAGGGCACTCCCGAATACGACGCTGGCATTGACGCGTCCATCAAGCTTACCCTCAATTCCCTCTCTGGCGGTTTCCGCATCCGCAGTGGTACGTCCGTCGCTTACGACCCTGCCGTGGGCGAAGCCATGTGCTACATCGGTCAGCTCATCGTGATTGAACTCGCGCTTGCCTGCCCCGACTGGGAGGATGTCGTGGAAATCAATACCGACTCCGTGTTCATCAAGGGCGAACGCAACCTCGAGTTCATGCGCAAGAAGTGCGACCAGATGCTCAAGAAGTACGACATGCTCTTTGAAGAGGAACACTTCGACCGCGTGTACTTCCGCGACGTGAACAACTACGGCATCTACGACAAGGACGGCAACTTGCTTGACGGACGCGGGCTTGACTACTCCGACGCCATCAAGAAGAACCACGAAAAGGCAGTCATCTTTGAAATGTTCAACAACCTGCTCCGTCCCGAACTCAAGCTGGACTGGACGAAGTACGACTGGACGGACTTCATCTACAAGTGGCACAAGGCATCGTCCAGCAAGTACGCCGCGTTCAATGGAGTCCCGTTCGACCACAAGAACTACTACTTCCTCTGGACCACCCGTGATGTTCCCGAAGCTGGAACCGTCCAGTTCTCGAACACTCTCATGGACACGAAGAACGGGAGCATCAAGAGCCGTTATGGAGTCTTCGCCTTTGACATCAAGGACTTGGAGAAGTACAAGGACAAGATTGACTACAAGCAGTACCAGCGCGACCTCGACGAGAACTTCTGGCTGTGGGACCGCAAGGACCACATCCGCACGTTCCTCGGCGATACAAAGACCCGCAGGGCTAAGGGCATCAAGAGTCCCAAGAGCCTCAAGGAACTTTCCCAGTTGCTTTATCCGTGGACGGAGGAAATCAAATGAAATCCGAGCTGTGTAAATACTGCCCATCCGAACCGTACTGCCGTGGAACAATCAAGTGTCGAAAAATGACAGACATTGAAGCCACTGCCGTACTTCCGAAAAAGGAGAAGTACGATGCCAAACAAGCATGACTACCGCATCCAGCAGGACAACTGGAAAATCGCGAACACTCTGGCGCTCGCAGACCTTAACGGAGATACGAAGCTCGTGGAGTGGTGCGAGCGTGAACTTGAAAAGAGGAAGAACATCAAATGAACAGACTCCAGAAAGTGCTCAACATCCTCTCGCAGTTCCCGAAGAAGTCCCAGTCGGTCGTGATGAACGTCATCGACTTCGACAAGATGACTCCCAGCGAGAACTACGTCAAGATCGTCGAGGCTATGATTTCAGTCAGCAAGAACGCGACCCAGCGTGAACTCCTCGAAGCTTACAGGGACATGCGCCCGAACGATACGGAAGTTCTGGAAGCGTTCAAGGGCAAGGGCGCCGAGTCACTGCAACCGCTGTACTTCAACGACGAGCAGATTGACTTCATCATCAGCAACGTGTACAGAAACCGCGATGGCGACTTCCGTCTTATCCCGAACATGCGCCACTGCTCCGCCGAGGCTATGCCGTTGGAGGGTCTCAAGGCTGACGACGACATCATCAGTGCGAGACTCATGGTTACGCGCGTAGCTCCGAACGGGAGCGAACAGACATTTGACGGACTCAAGGAACTCCGCAAGCAACCCTATGACGGACCCTACGACGGAGTGTTTTCCAAGATGTCCGCCAACTTGAGGCGCATCAAGATTATTTCCAGTTTCGCCAAGGACGAGCCTCACGGGTTCTTCACTCGCGACGGGCAGATGTACCGAAACGTGTGCTCGCAGATGACGACAGTGAACCCGGAACTCGTGAACGCCAAGTCGCTCCGCAGGGCTATGTTCCTCATGTTCCTCGTGGCAGGCGGTATCGGAAAAGACTGGCAGGCGCTCTACAACCTTGTTCACTTCATGGTGCGCGTACCGAACAGCGCGACGGGCTACGTCCTCTACCTCAATGACTTTGACGCTGGCGGTAACGGCAAGTCCAAGTTCATCGGACTCCTGCACAGGATGTTCGGCGACTCGTTCACTGCGTTCTCTACGCAACAGCTCCGCTTTACCATCAGCCTCATGGGTAAGCGTCTTGTAAGCATCAGCGAATATGAGGACTCCGACACTGCCAAGCAGTTGCAGGCTCTCATCAAGTCGATGACTGGACGCGACAACTTCCAGTACGAGGGCAAGGGAGTGGACCCGATTGTGGCGGAAACCTACCAGAACTTCGTAATCAGTTCCAACAAGTACATCTACTTCGACGACAGCGGTATCAAGAGAAGACTCCAGAACTTCCACTGCTCGAACCTCCTGCACTTGATGATGAACCGATTTACGAAAAATCAGGACTACCTCAACTCCCTGTTCGGAAACATCTACAACGGGGAGGCGTTGCTCGTGCAGAACGAAATGGCGCACTCGCTCCTTGACTTCATCCACAAGGACGACCGCAGTTACAGCATCCCGATACGTCCTCAGTCGGTGGTGCTCGGCTCCCTCAAGAACCCGATACTCCGTGCGCTGTTCAATCCCAAGATTAACTTCAAGGGCTTCTGCACTCCGACGGATGCGGGTACTCGCATAGACCTCATCAGGCTCTTTCCCGAGGCGAAACCCGAGCAGTTCAACTATGCGAGCCAGACCATCCAGAACTGGTTTTCCGAACTCCAGCTTTCTGCAAGCAGAGACAACATTTCGCTCATGACATCGGAAGACTTCGACAAGGCGACCGAAATCATGCAGCAACGTTTGTCCGAACTGGACGAACGCAGTAACCAGCTCAAGTCAAAGGAGACCGTGCGCTTCGAGAAATGCGAAGTGTGTGGCTTCAACAGCTATGAGCTTTTCCAAGAGTTCCTGTTGCCGGAGTGTATCAAGTACAACATTCCAGTGACAGAAATTGACAACTTCATCAAGGTGGGCTAATGAGACCTCATAACGATATTCGCGTGATACTCGTGGAACGCGACCAAGACATTGACAGCGCCGAACTCGGTATCTTCGGCAAGCTCTACATCAACGGGACCTACTTCTGCGATACGCTTGAGAACAGGCGCTTCGCAGTTCCGTGCGGTCTGTACGAAGTGGACTATAACGACAGCCCGAAGTTCGGACGCAAGCTCCCCATGTTCTTCGACAGGGGCAACTACGATCCGAGCAGGGGACTTCGCTTCCACGTCGGAAACTCGCCCGAAGACAGCAAGGGGTGCATCCTCGTAGGAGAGCGCTACTGGAACCCGAGCGGGACAATTTCCAAGAAGCTCAGGTACTCCCGCGACTGGACCGAGCGTCTGTGCAACATCTTCGACCATGACGAGCGCAGGGTTACGAAGACGATACTCGTGGTGGCTACGATATGAGTCCCAAGATATTCCCGACCATACTGATGATACTGGACTTCTGCGCAGCGTTTCCGTATATGCTTCAGGGCGACTTGAAGCATACCGTGTACTGGCTGGCGTGCGGAGTCCTCACGTTTTCAGTGACATGGTTATGACAAACTAATTTCCGGACGGGACTCCCCGCGTGGCAGTAAGGCTGGAACGGGGAGTTCTTTTATCTGTAAGGAACATATTATGGACAAAGTATTATTCAGCTCAAAGACAGACGACTGGGCGACGCCTCAAGACTTCTTTGACAAACTAAACGAGGAGTTCGGGTTTACGCTCGATCCGTGTGCCGACGACACCAACCACAAGTGTCGTATTTATTTCACTAAAGAACAGAACGGACTCGTACAGGACTGGGCAAACCACAGGGTATATTGCAATCCTCCGTACGGCAGGGGCATCGGCGAATGGGTCGCCAAGTGCTACTGTCACAGAGGTTTGGCAGTGATGCTGATACCTGCACGCACCGATACTAAGTGGTTTCACGAATACATCTACAACAAGCCGAATGTTGAAGTGAGATTTGTCAAGGGGCGTCTCAAGTTCGGCAACTCAAACAACTCAGCACCGTTCCCCTCGATGGTGGTCATCTTTAACAAAGGACAAAGTAATGGCTGACGAAAGCTTTGAAGAACTCACAAAACAACTCGGGACGCCGGTAGAGAAGCACAAGGAGTACGACGTAGAGCGAGCACTTCACGACGTAATCCGCGCTACCGAAGATGGGCAAGCCTATGTGGCGCTTGCGTTTCTGAACGGGATGCTTGCTGCAATAAAGATGGGAGGCAAGAAATGAAGAAATCACAGTTGACAATCGGCGACAAAGCCCTGCTTGACAGGCAACTGGGCAAGATGACTTCCGAGGAAAAGGGAGTCCTCGCTGCCAAGATACTCAAGAACAGCCAGACCGCAACTGGCGACTACTACGACGGCAAGTTCGAGACCATCGACTATCTGGAGTACATGATGGTCAAGCTCTTGGGGAACAGCGTACCTCCCGAACGCGCCTACGATGTAGTCTGCGCCCTCAAGTATCTCTCGCCGAGACTCGGTGCCAAGGCGGACCAGCCTATCGAGCTTGACCTGATGAAAGCGGAGAACTACATCCACCGCGCCCGTACTGGAAAGTGGCTCGACAAGGAGTTCCTCGACCCGTTTTCCAAGTAATCCCCACTAGTCAAAGCCTATCCGATTAAGTATATTTCGGGTAGGCTTTTTTTTTTTTTTATCAGTGGAGGATTATGGATGGCTTACGGACTTCCCTATCAAGGCTCGAAAAATGCAATAGCAGAACGAATTGTGGCAGAGTTGCCTACATGCGAGAGGTTCTGCGACTGTTGCTGTGGAGGCGGTGCGATACTCCAAGCTGCCGTGTTGTCTGGCAAGTACAAGGTTGTCCACGGGTACGACATCAATAAGGCGATCATCGGACTCATCAAGGCTACCATGATTGACTTCGGGAGTATCGACTACGACAACTTCCCGCCGGTTTCCAAAGCCCAGTTCTACGAGGCTCGTGACCGCAACGCCACGCTTGAGGACTGGCTAATACGATACACCTGCTCGTTCGGGTTCAAGGGGCAGGAGTACCTCTGGGGAGAGTCCCGCATCAAGTACAAGACGCTGATGCACAACGCCGTCAGCCTGCCAACACTCGAAGAAAGGCGGAGCACCATGCGCGACCTCATGTCCGCCATCGTCAAGGACAACCTGAGCATCGACGACATCAAGAACCTCCAGCACAACGAACAGCTCACGAACCTCAACCGCTTCCACGTGGTAGAGAACTCGATGCGCGAGTGCAAGACCGGCACGAAGCTGGCTGTTTTCTGCAAGAGCATGTTCGACATCCCGTTCGAGAACTACGACGTTCTGTACTTCGACCCGCCGTATCAGGGGACGAGTGGCTACAACAGGAGTCCGTTCAGCCATATCATGTTCAAGTCGCTACTGACTGCGCTGGTACAGAGCGGTAAGCATGTCTATGTGAGCGAATACGAATGTCCCTGCGAGGGCTTCCGCGAAGTGGCGTCATTCAAGAAACAGATGACCTTGAAGTGCGACGAGAACAGGGTCGTCACCGAAAAGTTGTTCTACGGCGGTCCAAAGGCAGTCGGAGAACCTGTCGAGATCGAGTTGACAGACGAGCAGTAATTTGCTATAATTAAAGTACCCAAACGTTCATACTCATCCGGCGATCGTCCCAACTTAGGCGGTCGTCTTTTTATTTACTTCCTGACCTTGCCGTAGCTCGGGTAGTCGAAGCGTGTCGGGCTGGTCGGATATTTCAGCACGTCGTCCCCCGCTTTCGGCTTTACCCAGTCGTAGCGCGGATGGTACGGGGCTTCCATTTCCACAGCGTTCTTCATCGGTATCTGTTTCAGGAGCCTGCTTCTAGCGGCAGTCGCGCCTGCAACGTCGGCACCCTCCAAGATGGCTGGCAGCACCTCTTCGCCGAACTCGGTAAGTTCCGTCCCGACTCCACCCTTGAGGTTCTGCATTTCGGTCATGTAGAGCGGATTGCCCTTGCCGTAAGGGATGACCTGACGGTAGGCGTTCTCCAGACGCTCCAGAGAGTAGCCCAGTTCTGGATATAGGTCGTCAGCGCTCTCAACGAACGTGCCGGTCGGCTTCAGGTCGTTCACTCTCATGGCGAGCGGGTTCTTGCCACCTGCGATGAGCTTGAGGTTGATGGGGACTTTCTCCATCAATTCCTGCAACTTGAGACCAGCCACGCGAGGGGCGCCTGTGGACGCTGCCTTAGACACGACAGCGGGTAGGACATCGCCGAGCGCGAACAGCGCTGCGTGCATCATAGCCTGCTTGTCCTTTTCGTAACGGTCGAACGGAGCGTTCGCCTCCTTGTTCAGTCGCTCGCGTTCCTCGGCAGAAGCGTACTCCTTTGGGGAGTCGTCAGCTGGTCCGATTTCGACTTGTCTCTCGTGCTCCGCTGGGAGTTTGAGATTGTCCGCCGTAACACGGTACTTGTTCGGTTCACGCTTGGCTTGCGCATCTTGGAGTGCTGAGTCCATACCGTACAACTCGTCGTACAGTTCAGGGTTCAACTCCCGTCGGAACGCATGTCCATGCTTGGATAGGTTTTGTTCAAGTGTTGCCATAGTCAACTCCCATTCAGTTAGTAACTCCGGGCGGAGTAGATTGAAAAATGTATCGTCACACCTAGTAAAACTAATTTTTTAAAATTGGAAAAATATTTTTAAAAATTTCCTCGCGCGATAGTATAGAAGATAGCATGACGATATATTTTTTACGATGGTTTTTCGGCTTTATCCAGCACTCCCCGAATATAACTCACGTCAGCACGGATGTCGCCCAGTGTTTTCTTAGACTCAGCGTTCTCAGCTTTGAGAGCTGCCACTTCCGCCTCCAGTGCCTTAATCTTGTTGATGACCCAGCATATAGCGATAGCGGCTGGCGTACCCAGTACTCCGCCGATGGTCGTATATAGCTGTGTCAAGTCCGCTTCCGTCCCAGTCATGTCTTCCTCCCCAGAAGCTTGTTTACCAGAGCTTTCACAAATGTTACAATAACGAGTCCGATTACTTCCTTATGTGCAGTTTTCATAGAACCTCCATGCGTCCACAGCCACCTTGCAGTGTTCGCACATGACGCGGGGCTTGAACGGGGCGTACTCCAGCCTGTTCATGTCCACTACGCGCCCGCCAACGTCCTGCAAGTCTATCTCGATCTTGTCGCCCTTGCATCCTACCTGATGGCAGTTCGGGTCGATAAAGGCGCCCAGCTTGAAGCCGTGGTAGTCGGTCCCGTACACTTCGTCGTTGAACCCGATGACCTCGTACTTGAAGTGGTGTTCCTCGCAGTACTTGATTTTCTTGGCGCTCTGGATGCGGTCCACGATGAGCACGACATCGAATACCTCGGGAGGTCTGTTCAGGTCATGGAACGCCACGATGCGGGTAAGTCCCGGTCTCGGGGAAACTGGGATTATCCCGTTGGTGCGCAGGTGTACAGTATAGCCGTTTTCGGACAGCCAGTTGAGCAGTTCGCTAATCCCGTCGTACAGCGTAGGCTCCCCTCCAGTAAGCTCGATGAGCCATTCTTTCGGGTCGATGTTGCGCTTGATGTACGGGATGAGCACGTCGTTGGTAAGATGGTACTTCGGCTCGTCGGTGTTGCGCGTACCAGCCATCGGGCAGTACCGGCAGCTGGCGTTGCACTTGGATGTCAGGGAAATCTGCAAGAAATTCATACGTTATGCAACTCCACATATACGCGGTTTCCGTCTCCGATGGAAGTCACGCTCACGTCGATGTTCTTCTTGGGAGGCGTCTGCTGGTTGTCGGCTGGGTTCCAGTCAGGATAGATGTTGTCCTTTTTGGCTACGAGCCTGTTCGCGTCAGTGTTCACGTGACCGCCGTTCGCGATATGGGAGCCTACCGCTCCGAACGAGTTGCCGTCTGCAATGACCCCGACATAAAGATCGTCGGTGGACTGGACGGTGTTGTCGTTCGCTACGGTCTGCAAGTCGTCGCCGCTATATACAGTCGTGATGTCGAGGTCCACGACTCCGCCCGCGTCAAGGTTGTTCGGGTCGCTCGGAGTATATTCCTGACCGGCTCTGGACTGGATGACGATTTCGTCAGTGCAGGCGAGCAGGGCGTATCGCCAAGCTCCGAACAGGTACAGGGGCTTGAAGATTACGACACGGAGTTTCTGAGAGCTGTTGCAGTTCGTGACGTAGACCTTAGCTTTGGTCGCCGTCACCGCGTCATGCGCCTTGCGGATTTCGAAGTTCATGTAGGTGTGGCAGAGCGACATGGTAAGCGTGCCGTTCGTCGTGCCGATAGACTGAATTTCCTCGGTCGCTGCACCAATCGGGAGGTTTTCGAGGATGCGGGACTCGAGCAACTGCATGACATCGCTGATACGTGCCACTGGGTCGTTACCCACGTCAGGCTCGATGACGATTTTTTCGCTGTTTTCGACGCTCGCCTTGATGCCGTTGCGTGCTTCAATCTTGGAGTCTAGGAAGCCCGGAATTGTGTCATGAATATCGGCGCGTACTCGATACGTGTCATCAAAGGTTCTGGCTGTGTCAATCAGTTCCCAGACGCTGCCAGTAATCTTGAGGATGTAGTGGTGGCATCCCTCAATCTGGGTGGCACTGGTAGCGACGCGTCGGAGCTTGTCGCCGTCTTCCGACTCCACGTCGATGTTGATGTGGTTGCCTTGCCAGAAAGTATCGCCGTACTGTGCTGACGGGTCTGCGTCGAACACAATCCTGATGAAGTTGCCGTCCCACTCTGGAACCTTGATGGTCAAAGTCCCGCCGTTCATCTGGTTCAGGTCGCTCCAGTCGCTCGTGTCGTACTGGTATACCGTGCAGTTCTCTGGGCGGAACGTGGCATCGGGCAGACTGACTTCCTCGAAGTCGGCATAGTTGAAAGTGAGGAACTGGAGACCCTCGCCAGTATCAATCTGGAGGACATCAACCCAGTCGTCGGAGCCGTCGTCCGTAAGCTGGACCTCGACAAACTCGCCATCCACGGTCACGGTACTGCGGAGAGAGTACCGATCTTCAGCCGTAGCGAACAGCGGGATTTCCACGTAGCTGTCGTGACCACCGCTGTCGGCAAACCGCATCCTGATGATAGGGTAGTTGCCGTCGGTAAGCGCCTGCCGTACAGAATTATAGAGGGTTCGGGCTTCATCGCTGAAAGTGGCGAAGTTCGCGTCGAGTCGGATGATGTCGCCACCGCCAAGCTCCACTTCCTTTTCGTTGCCGTAGATGGGATTGTAGACTCCCACCTTTACGCCGTGACGCTTCAGGATGAGACTGCCCAGAGGGATAGTAGTGTCGCCTTGTGCAAGGGGGTCGTACTCCTTTTGGTTCGGAGTGGAACCGTCCTCGTTGTAATAGGAGAGGATGAGCTTCTTAATATCGCCAGCTGCGACACTTTCGCCAGCAGATACGGAGCCACCCCTGAAAGCTTGGGACTGGGTACGTGCCATAAATTCCTCGCAAGTGTAAAAATGGTGGCGGATTTTATTCTGGTCGAGGGACGCTCCGCCTACGCCCCAAAACTGGACGCACTCCGAGAGTCACGTCCAGCTGGTGTACCACCGCTAGGGTGTTTTAGACTTCTGGGATGTAGATGCCTGCTCCAGACACGCCCTGATACATACCGAAGCCCATCAAGCCGTCCACGCGGAACAAGCCGAGGCTGGTGTACGGGTCAGTCCAGAAAGTACCACGCCACGGAATGATGCCCTTGTCGCGGAACTCGGTCGGGATAGTGAACGAGTCAGCCGAGGACATCTTTTCGATACCCTTGACTGCGATGAGGAAGTCGCTTTCGTGGTACATGACCATCGGCGCGAGGTACGTTACGCCATCCGTGAGCACGTTGGCAGTCGTGAACGTAAGCACGCCAGCCGTAATCGGGTCCTGAGTGTTGTCAGGAGTGCGGTTCCATTCCTGCTGGGTGTACCAGTCGTAGTCCGGCTGGATGAAGCCGTGACGGTCGAGACCGCGAGTACCCTGCGCCACGTATTCTTCGTACGCTACGGAGTGGGCGTTCTTGCGCGGACCTGCGAGGAAGATAGGCTGTGCAAGTTCCCAGTGACCGTTCGGGTTCTGGTTCGGGTCGGGGATCCAGCCGTAGCCCGAAACGTTTGCCCAGTAATCGACTTTCCACTTGAGGTAGATAGCCTTTTGAATGCCGGTCGACTTGCCGAGTGCATCGACGCACTGGAGCTTGTGCTTCTGACCGTCCGCTGCGGCAACGTTGTCAGTGAGGTACAACGGCATCGGGAAGATTTCGCCATCTTCGGTGCCAGAGCCGATACCACTGATTGTACCGATGAGTTCGCCGTTGAGACCGACGGAGATGCTCGTGACCTGCGCTGCAACGTCCTGTGCTTCGATGCGGAGCGTATCGACGCCCTTAGTGAAGCGGACGCCCATGTAGTCGCCGAGTTCGTTCTTGTAGAGGTCGGAGCCTACTTTCGGGTTTGCGCCGAAGTTGGCGTGGAGGGTCGGGACCACTTCGTTCCAAGTCTGCGGATGGGCGAGACCGAAGATTTTGCCACCGACCTTAGAGGTTTCGGAATGAGCCTGAGCACGGAAGCTGACCTTACGGATGGCGCGGTCAATTTCATCGCCAGTCGATAACGGGGTCGGGTCGAAAGCGTACGGCTGGCAGGAGCCGACGATGCCACGATATGCTTTCTTGTTCACTTCGTCTTGGAGGTTGGCAACACGCTTAGCCATGATTTCCGGCTTTTCGATAGCGAGCGTAAGTTCGCCCTCGGAAGCTTCGGCGGCAATGCCGATCGGACTCACGCGAACAGGCACGGAGCCACGCTTCACACCGAGCGTACCACGGAGACCTGCGAGGTCGAGGGAGTTCTGGAAGATCTTGCCACTGTCCATGATGGTAACACTTACGGTGTCGCCACTCATGTTGGATGCGCCGAGCTTGCTTTCGATTTCGCGGTTGCCCTTGGAGAGGATGTCAGCACCGACATTAAATTCCACGGCGAGGTTCGCCATGAGGTTTTGGTTTACAATCTGTCCCATTTGTTAAGTTCCTTACATGCGCCTCTTGTTCATCGCGTCTTGCAGTGCAAGGGCGAAGTTGTTGGTCGGAGGCATGGTGTTAGTGTCACGTCCACTGCCCGGTACAGGTACATTCTGCGGAGGAGTCTGCTGCGGAGTCTGGGTCTGTGTCTGGGTCGGAGTTGCCGGTGCTGGCGTTCCAGTATTCACTGGGTTGCCATTGGCGTCAATCTTGCCCTCAGCATAGTCGTTTCCGAACTTTTCCAGCTGGGAATAGTAGCTGTCGAGTATCTTGGACTTTTCGTACGAGTTGAGGCTCTTCCAGTGCGCTGCCGCTTCCCTGTTCTTGGCTATCTTGTCCATCCAGCCCTTGAGCAGATGCTTGCCGTACGGACGATCCAAGTAGGAAAGGATTTCAGGCTCGCGGTCGTTGAGGTACTGACCTAGAGTCTTGGAGTCTTCGATAAAGGTCTTGGCGTCTTCGGGAGAGAAGAGCTGGTAGGCTTCCTGCTCCCATTCCATCTGCGCTTCCTGAATACGGGCGATTTCCAGTTCGCGGAGCTGGTCGTTCTTCACGTCCGCCATCTGCGGGTTATGGAACTTGCCTGTCTCGTCGGCGTAGGCGTCGCGCTCCTTTTCGAGTCGTGCCTTTTCTTCCTCAAAACGTTTCTTCTTCGCTTCCTTAGCCGCGATACGTTGCTGGGCGAACCAGCGGTTGCGTTCACGTCTCTCGCGTGCTTCCTTGTCATCGGGAGTAGCGGTAGGAGTCCCCTGCGGACCGGTCGGAGGCTGGTCGCTGTTAGGTTCTGCCACAGCAGACGGGGATTTGTCTGTCTTGGGCGGTTGGGAACTTGCCCCACCAGACGGCTGTGTACCCGTCGGAGTGGGCGACCCCTCGCCAGATGCCGGAGTTGCCGGAGTTGACACGCTCTGCTTTTCTTCAGCACTGGCGGAAGTAGTGGAACTGACGCTTGTCTGTGGTGCTCGGGTCTGGGTGGCTGCGTCGAGAGCCTTGCCCATCTCGGTAAAGGAAATATCACTCATAATCGGTGCTCCTAGCTAGGGTTGGCACGGGTTGCCCCATGCGCTATGGTGGTACACTGGGGAATATAACAAAACTTATTCGCAAAGTCAAGTGAAACTATGGCGAGTATGAACGAAATCATAGCGAGTATGGATGAAAGTCTGGAACATGGTTCTGGAGTACACGCATGTCCGACCCCCCCTCTCCCCATCAACTCCCGCGGAGTATTGTACTCGGAGTATTACACGTTTACAAATGTTTACGTTTCATGCTTATCCACTGATGTTTGTAAACTTTTGGTCATGTTCACGACTTATCAACAAGTTATCCACTGCTCAGTGCCCATCTTATCCACTGTGTCAACAAGATATTCACAACTGGGGCGGGAGTGGAGTGGATGCAGACTTTAATTATTATTGTGCCATATTTTGACAACATATAAAATAATATCTATTGTCACTAATTGACATCATTTGTTTAATATAAACTATTGTCATATATTGACTACATATAATATATACATATAATATGTTATATATTGTCAAATATTGACGCGTCACAAATTGACAACATATAAAGAAATATGAATAAACTAGTTTATAATTGTAGAAGACTATGCACCGCGATTTAGGTAGATATAATTTTACATGGTTTAGGACTTGACAAATTGGGGATTTTGTAGTAGTGTTGATAGTTTGTGAATAGTTTGTGGATATTTTGTGCCTAGCCCTTATTTGGTGTTTGGGTATATTCTAGCATGGGTAAGCCGAAAACGGGCTGAAAACGCCCTTAAAATGCAAATAAAGCCCTATTCCATAACAGACCGCCAAACGTGCAGCAAATAAGGATCTATTTTGGTGCTCAATTTAGCATTATTCCAATTTAGACTAAACTTTTTTCGGTTTATCCCTGCACAAATCGCTAAACTATTCTACCTTTGATTACGTCAACGGGAGACAACAGCCCCGCGACAACAGACCCGCGCCCTGAGCGCGTGGCGTATCTTGAAAAATCGGTTTTTGTATCCATGGTCTTTATTGGGCGTGTTCGCTTTTGCCCTATTATATATCATGTTTAGCGTGGTCTATAATAGGGCAAAAGACCCTATTAAAACATCATTCACAAATAGGAGGCTCATATTATGAGCGAAAACATCCAAGAAACGACCGCAACAGAAAACGCAAACGAAAACAACTCCAAGCAAGAAGTCAAAACCCGCTGGGAAAAACAGCTTGGCGGTTTTGAAGAGTTCAAAATTGCAGTTGATACTCTTATCAAGTGGACGAACGAACTCGGCGATAAAACGCTTGGGGAAGTTTTTGAAAGCAAGGCGAAAAAGACTGCTCCGTTCTCTTATCAAATGCTCGCAATTATCACTCATCAAAGCTCGGGCTACATTGGCGACAAGTGGCAAAAAGCTAAAACGGACGCTTTGAAAAAGTGCATGGAGGCTGGCACGCAGTACGATGAACGCGAAACGATAACAGACTTTATTCTTGACCAACTCGCTCCCAATTTGGCGGAGCTTAGAGCTGAAAAAGAAAAAGCTCGCCTTGCCCGTATCAACGCTTGGAACACATTTGTACATTCTGTTTTGTCCGCTGTTGAAAGCGTGGAGGATACTTGGAGCGAATTTGACATTAATGTTAGTGTTGAAACGTTCCGTAAAATGTTCCCCAAGTACCGACAGAAAGAAAACGGATTGAGTATTTTCAAAACGCTCATTTACCGCAACTTGAACGACGAACAAGAAAAAGCACTCATGAGCGAACACGCGGAACTTGCCGAGGTTTACGCGGTTGCAAATGATGATATGGACAACGTCCCTGACGACTTCCAAGTCTAATCTGTCGCGGTTGTGGCGCGAAAGCGGGCGCGCCCAATAAAGACCATAGATAACAGAAGTTCAACACTTACGGGAGAGTAGATCAATGCGCAAGACGTTCATCAAGCTTTATACTGCGAACGGCGCTCAGTACTGCGTCAACAAGGCTGAAAACGGCAACTTCTATGGGTGGAGTGTTATAGGCGATGAGCCATGCACTCCGGTCATGATAGTTACGGAGGCTGGTATTGAAAAAGGCGGAGTGATAATCCGCCTTGACGATGCCAGCGCCTTGCCAGCGGAGTGTTTCGACACGAGCATCAGCTGTGAAATTGACCGCGAATACCAGCGGGCAGTGGTAACAGTTTCAGCCAGCCAGCGCCAGTTCAGGCACGTTGGCGGTATCAAGTTCGGTAACAGCATCATGCTTACGTTACTTAAACCAGTGAATAGTAGCAAGGAGGTATTCTAATGAACCTTAAAGACTTAGAGGAAACACTTGCGGAAAAGAAATCCCAGTGGGAAGATGGCATCTACGGCAGTTCCAGTGACAACCATCCAAAACTCATAGCCTCGACCAAAGCGGCGAACGAGTTGATAGA
>JAEIGA010001243.1_pt1 | contig 39432 bp, 53 predicted proteins | sample 9270691 | NCBI WGS metagenome assembly JAEIGA01 (sample SAMN17057246, study PRJNA624740) | gut metagenome | biome: biome; isolation source: fecal sample | host: Bos grunniens | place: China: Xizang | collected 2019
GTAGTAACAGGCGTGTCAAGGTTGCTGTTGATTATGTTTTCCAAGCTTTCTGTTCTTGAGGACTTTGAATAAACTAAATTTAGAATAGAATATTTTAAGCTTTCCATAGCTACTCCTTCGCTCCCCTCGGGGAGCTTTTTTTATTTTTACTAAAAATAATAGTGCCAATTTGTGCAAGTGTACAAAACTACTCAAAATGAGTGTTTTATATTGACACTACTCAAAATGAGTGGTATAATCATATCGTACCGCAACACCGCACCGAAATACGAAACGAGGGTGTGAGAGGTACAAAAAACAAACCAAAGCAAAGATAAGAGGGTAGGACACTCAAAGAGAAACCAAACGCTATGCGCTACCAACACATAGCATTGGCTCTGCCCTTTGTCCTCGGTCAAACGCAATGCACAGGTGTGCGGAAGATAGGACTTCCCCTGCATCTTTTAACTCCGACTGCGAACGGACTGTGCATAACTGTGGTAGACAGTTGCTTAGTTTGACTCAGAATATCCACGCGGGCGAATCGTTACCAAGCGTTTACCTTGGTAAACAGATATTCCGCTTAGGAGGACACAGAAAGGGTATCATTTTCTCAATAAGGTATTTGAGCACGTGACCACCTACTTTCTTTACCGCGGGTTTTATACCGGCAATATTATTATATCACAGTCCTACTCTCCTGTCAATGCTTTGGTACGAAAACAAAAAAGGAGGAACTATGTTTAACACAGAAAAGTTCAAAAACTACTTGCATCAGAACAACATCACACAGTCCGAAATGGCACGTATGCTTCGTGTCTCGGAAGGAACAGTCCGTCACATCGTGGTCGGTATAAAACAGCCAAGCTTTTATATGGCGTGCCAAATTGCCGACATTATGGGCGTTACACTCGACTCGTTGAGGGTTAAGGAGGCTTGAAAAATGAAAAAAGACCGCCCTGCCACCAACAAGAACGGTCTTTAAATGGGATTGTCAATACGACACTCCTATTATACCACAAAATAAAAAATAAATCAATAGGAGATTAAAAAAATGGCTAAAACAACAGTAAAAAAAGAGTATGGATTAACAGACGAACAGGTGGAGCAGGAGATAGCTCGACTTACCGCATCGGAAGCGGTTGCACTTGCAAGATACGAGCAGAGACTCCGCTACCGTAGAAGACAGTATTTGTATCAGCTTCGTGACTATGAAAAGAAGGGACTCGCTCTTCTTGAAGCGGGTATCACAAGAGAAATACTCGATATTATGTATTCGCAGGAGGACGATTAAATGCAAGAAAGAATACTTAAGCCTTATTTGGATAATCGGTCTACCCTAACCCCTCAAGAAGCTGCACAAGCTCTCAATATGGCAGGGATGTCCATAACGGCTAAGACGTTGAGGGACGGCATCGAACAGGGAGCTTTCCCATTCGGTATATTCGTAGCCGGAGAGTCGCGCATATTTTACATATCAAAAAAGAAGCTTGCAGAATTTATAACAGACTTCTGTGGCACAACAATGGAGGATTTAAAAAATGATTAAAACACTTACAGATTTGATAGCAAACATAGACGAGAGCCTTTTCTACCTTATCGAGTCCGATCAGGCTTGGTCGAAGGAATACACGCGTCTTTGCAAAGAGAGAAGAATATTGAAGAGAGCCGTTAAGAAGCTCGCCAAGTTGGAGGCAAAAAGATGAGCTACTCAATTTGTGTAAAGGGTGGCAAGATGTGCGATGGATGCATGGCTTGTTACGAAGAATATGAAGATGATGACCTCGATTACGAAGACGAGGAATATGAAGAAGATGAAGAGGAGGAAGAAGAATGATAAAAAAGATTGCAACAGCAAATCGTGAAGAGTGGAAAGCACTTCGTTCAAATTACATAGGCGGTTCGGATGCAGCTTCGGTTGTCGGTCTAAATCCTTTTTCCTCACCATACACACTATGGGCAGAAAAAACAGGGAAAATTGCTCCATTTGAAGGCAACCTTGCCACAGATGTTGGCACATATCTTGAGGATTTTATAGCGAAGAAATTTGAGCAGACAACAGGCAAGAAGGTGCGAAGAGAAAATCGATCCTTCTTAAATGACAAATATCCTTGGGCAATTGCAAACATTGACCGTGATATTGTTGGCGAGGATTCAGGACTTGAATGTAAAAGCACATCTGCACTTAACACTCGCAGATTTAAAAACGGAGAGTTTCCTACAAATTACTACTGCCAATGTGTTCATTACCTTGGCGTTACAGAAAAAACACGTTGGTATTTGGCGGTACTTATCGGCAATAACGATTTTCTGATTTATCAGCTTACAAGAATATTAGACGATGTTGTCCCGGAATGGTGTGAATCATCTGTGTATATCAGCGATGACGAGATTTTGGCTCTAATGAACGCAGAAAAGGACTTTTGGTACAACAATGTTAAGCGCAATATTCCACCTACCGCAGACGGAAGCGAGTCCTGTGCGAAAACAATCACCACCATATATCCCGAATCAAATGACAATATAGTAAACCTTATGGCTTACGAAACAGACCTAAAGTCGTATATGACCTATGTGTCTCACATCAAAGACATGGAAAAGCAGAGAGACGAGGTCGCAAACAGAATAAAGGCTTTCCTCGGAGAAGCAGGCAGAGGCGAGTCAAATAACTTCAAGGTATCTTGGACAAGCTCTAAACGAGTCAGCTTTGACTCAAAGAAGTTCGCTGCCGACCACGCAGATATGGACTTATCGAACTACTACAAATCTACCAATGTTCGCACTTTCAAAGTATCAGAAAATTCAAAATAATTTATAAAACATAAGGAGAATTTATTATGGCAAACACTATTCAGAATAAGGTCGCAACTACTAACAATGGCGAGAGAAAGACAATGCAGCAGTACATAAAGTCTATGGAGGGCGAGATCAAGAAGGCTCTTCCCTCTGTTATCACTCCCGAAAGATTCACAAGAATGACTCTTTCCGCTATCTCAACAAATCCCAAGCTTGCCGCTTGTACACCTGCTTCCTTCCTTGGAGCAATGATGTCCGCAGCTCAACTCGGTCTTGAGCCTAACACTCCCCTCGGACAGGCTTATCTGATCCCCTATAAAAACCGTGGTGTCGATGAAGTTCAGTTCCAACTCGGCTATAAGGGTCTTATTGACCTTGCATACAGAAGCGGTGAGGTTGAATTGGTACAGGCTCACATCGTTTATGAGAACGATACCTTTGAGTGTGCTTACGGACTTGAGCCGAAGCTCGTTCACAAGCCTGCTGATAGTGACAGAGGCGAGGCTGTCAAAGTATATGCAATGTTCAAGACCAAGAGTGGTGGCTACGGTTTCGATGTTATGAGCATGGACGATGTCCGCAGACACGCAGAAAAGTATAGTCAGGCATACAAGTCAGGCTTCTCTCCTTGGAAAACCAACTTTGAAGAGATGGCAAAGAAGACCGTCCTCAAGAGAGTCCTCAAGTATGCGCCCCTCAAGTCCGATTTTGTAAGAGCCGTTGTACAGGATGAGTCCATTAAGAATGAGATATCCGAGGATATGTATGAGGTAAAGAATGAGAATGTCTTTGAAGCTGAATACACCGAGGTAAATGAGGATACAGGCGAGGTGAATGATAATGGAGACCAAAACTAAAATTACTCAAAGAGATATAATCCTTTGGCATTTACAAAATGTCGGTACACTTACAAGGGCGCAGGCTATGGGTGAATACGGCATAGTCGAGCTTCCTGCGAGAATCGTTGAGTTGAAGAAACTCGGATATAAGATTACAAGCGAGAAAGGCACATCGACTAATCGCTTTGGTAAAGTTCATTTTAATATTTATAAATTATTAGAAGAGGAAGGTAAATAAAATGTCACATTTTACAGTAGCAGTTATTACAAGAGGAGAACCCACCTATGAGGCAATCGCAAAGGCACTCGCACCGTTCCAAGAGAACAATATGGGCGATTGCCCCAAAGAATACCTCGCATTTCATAGCTTGAGCAAGGAATACAAGGACACGTATGAAAACGGAACTACCGAGAGAGTGAAGCTGAAAGACGGTACACTTGTTTATACTTGGAGTGATAAATTGTATAAGAACGTATCGAAAGAAGAATATGAGGAAGCCAAAGCCAATGGAAAGTCGGCAGATTATCATTATTCAAGCGGTGCAACAATATACAAGGTTAAGTATGATTTGGATGAAATCGGTGCAGAACTTGTTAACATTCCGTGGAAAGAATTGTATTCCACCTTTGAAGAATACCTCGAAGATTACCACGATGCAGAAAAGGATGAGGAAACTCTCGACTATGGCTATTGGGAAAATCCCAATGCAAAATGGGATTGGTATGAAGTCGGTGGCAGATGGGCAGGCAGCCTCAAGGTCGCTTCTGATTGTGAAAATTGCGGAATTGGTACAAAATCTTGGGGTTGGGGAAATGAAGACCCGTATGCATCGGCTGACGGATATAGGAAAGTTGATAGCGCAAGAATTAAAGAACTTGTTTTCCCTGATTATCAAAAAAAATATAACAAAGCCAAGAGGTTTTGGGAATTAAAAGTCGAGGGGCAGACACCTCAAAACGATAATGACCGGGAGTTGATTAAATGGGACTTTTATAGAACTGAACATTACACTAATACATACAAAGACAAGGAAACGTATTCCGAATGCAAAGCGACTTTTTCAACGTATGCAGTAATAGACAAAGAAGGTCATTGGTGCGCCAAAGGTGAAATGGGTTGGTGGGGCTGTTCTTCAGAAGAAGAAAACCAAGTCGTTGACTTTATCAAAAATTACAAAGAAAAGGTTTTTGATAGTGCCGAGGATGATGATTACATAACGATAGTGGACTGTCATATTTAAGAAAGAGAGGTAAATAAAAATGGCATCATTCAATAAAGTTATTCTTATGGGCAGACTTACTGCCGATCCCGAACAGAAACAAAGCACAAACGGAGTGTCTGTGACATCATTCAACATTGCTGTGGATCGCAGATACAACAAAGGTGAGGAAAAGCAATGTGACTTTATTACTGTTGTAGCTTGGAGACAGACGGCAGAGTTCATTAGCAAGTATTTCAGCAAGGGACAAGCTATTCTCGTCTGCGGAGAACTTCAAACAAGGTCTTGGGAAGACCAACAGGGCAACAAACGATACGCAACCGAGGTTATTGCTAACGAGGTTACTTTCTGCGAGGCGAAGCGAGACGAGGCGGCTAATTATACCACCTCAAACCAAAGTGGTCAAAATGGGCAAAATTTAGCCTCACAGGGATATATCCCACAGAGCTATATCCGCCCTGATTTTGAAACCGCCGCAGATGACTCGGAAGATCCTTTGCCGTTTTGATGACGTGGCTGTTACGAAAGTGAGGATTGGAGAATGAAAGATAAATACATAAACGTAGGTATGCCATTACCTTATTGCAATGAAACGAATTCTTTTATGGATATGACCGATAAACATATCCTTGATGCAACTTGTGGTTCTCGGACGATTTGGTTTCAGAAGGAGTGTCCGATGGCCGTTTATATGGATTGTCGAGAGGAACACGATACTGCCATTTGGAGATCCACAAAAAATGATTCCGTAAGAACATTGAATGTTGACCCGGATGTTATTGCGGACTTTACTGCGATGCCGTTTGAGGACAACACATTTGAACTTGTTGTGTTTGCCCCCCCACATCTCATCAAAGTGGGCGAGACCGCTTGGTTAAAGAAAAAGTACGGAAAGCTAACAGACGATTGGCCGAGAATGATACACGATGGCTTTTGGGAATGTATGCGAGTCCTTAAACCATATGGCACTCTTATCTTTAAGTGGTCGGAAATAGATATTCCCACTCGTGAGATTATTAAAGCCATAGGAAAAGAGCCTCTCTTCGGACACAGAAGCGGAAAAGCAATGAAAACACATTGGCTCTGCTTTATGAAGGAGGTAATACATAATGCTCGAAACTGAAGAGATTAACACGGTCTTAAACAAGCTTATAAACCTTTGTGCCAAGCAGGGCGGTCACGTCTACATTGTGGATAAGGCGCAGAATCGGTTCGCCTTGAGGCTGACCGAGGAAGTTAAGATACAGGGATTTATTCCAAAGAAGGATGGGGGTGATGATATTGGCTGAACGTAGAATGTTTACCAAGAAAATAACGGATAGTGATGCTTTTATTGAGTTGTCTTCAGCTGCTCAAGCATTATATTTTCACCTTAACCAAGGGGCAGACGATGACGGATTCGCCAATCAAGTTCAAAACGCAATGTTTAAGGCTCATGCAAGTATAGACGACTTGAAAATACTCATGGCGAAAAATTTTGTTATTCGCTTTGAAAGCGGTGTCATCGTCATTAAGCATTGGAGAATGCATAACACTTTGAGAAAGGATCGCTATACTCCTACCAACTACCAAGATGAATTAAGCCAATTAGGTATTAAAGACAACGGCTCTTATACTTGGTTGACAGATGGTTGCCAAGTGGTTGCCAATGGGTTGCCACAGGTAAGTAAAGGTAAGGTTAGTTTAGGTGAGGGTAGTGTAGTAGAACCCACCACGGCAACCGAAGCGGAAGAAGGTAATCAGCTTAAACTTATCGGAGGCCCTCTCGGTAGAAACGTAGTCTATCTCACAGATAACCAAATGTCTGACCTCATAGATAAGCTTGGATTGGATGCATTCAATAGGTATGTGGGTAGACTTGCTAACTACATCATCGAGAAGAATGCCCACATAAAGAACCACTACGACACCATATTGAAGTGGCATAAAGAGGATACAAGCCATAACACATCCCACCGTCAGAGTGTTAGCCAAAACGAGTACAAGTCATACGATATAGATGACTTCTTTGAGGCAGCTTGGGAAAAAAGTAAGCAAGAGTTAGATAAGTGCGAGGTGTGAGATATGCAGCACTATTGCGACAAATATGTCCTCTGCCCCTTCTACAAGCAGGACGATGGGGTAAGGTTGCTGTGTGAGGGCATTGCAAAGGGTAACAGTATTCAAGTCTCTTTTGAGTCCAAGGAGCTTTTAAAGGCTCATAAAAGAAAATACTGTTACTGCATAGCAAAGCATCGGCAATGCCCTCTATACCCTGCTATCAACAAAAAATATGAGGAGGAAGAGCAATGAATAAGTACCATAACAGAAAGGTCATCACTTCCGATGGCATTGAACACGATTCACAGAAAGAGGCTCGGAGGTGGTGCGAATTGCTCCTCCTCCAAAGAGCAGGTAAGATTCAAGACCTTGAGAGACAGGTAAAATTCGTTCTGATCCCTGCTCAATATGAGGTGTATGAAAGATACTCCAAAAAGGGAGAACGGCTCAAGGATGGGCAGAAATGCATCGAGAAGGAGTGCATTTATGTGGCTGATTTCGTGTATACCTTGGACGGCAATAAGATTGTCGAGGACGTTAAAGGCTATAAAGACGGTGGAGCTTATCGAATCTTCTCGATCAAGCGCAAATTGATGCTCTATATCCACCATATCCGAGTCAAGGAGGTATAGCAATGTATGCGCCAAAACAATCACCTTGTAAGGATTGCACCGATAGAGTCCTCGGTTGCCACGGCAAGTGCGAAAAGTACCAAGCCTACCACAAAGCTAACGTGGAAAGGTGCGATAAAATGAGCGAGACCGCACGGGTCCTCTGTGACAACGAAATCCATAGGCGCAAGGTTAGAAATTATTATGAATACTACAGGAGGAAAAGATGAAAACTGAAATGCAAAGTGCCGTAATGACACCGGTATTTGAAGGAACAAGATATATTCATCATATTTGTAGCGAGTGTAAAGGGACTATGAAATTTAGACAATCCTGTTACGGTGGGGCTTCTTTTTATGAAATACACGGGGTAAAGAGCGAGAATGTTAGATTTTGCCTGCACTGTGGAGCGGAAATTGTAAGATTCTCAGATAAGCCAATATACGAATCCGAAATTGATTTATCTCCTCTTGATGTGTTTGCCAAACTTCACCGTGAATACGAACGCAAAGCGCATTGGCTCTACCATTGCTATATAAGTGAAGCACATCAGCAAAAGATTGATGACCTTATTCCTTTGTTGGATAAAAAAGAGATTGAGGTTTATTATCAGGATGCCATTGATATGGCAAAAGAAGGGAAGTTTATGTACACAAAAAACTCACGCGCTTTTACAAAATTACGAAAAGAATTTGGGGAGGATACCGAATGACCAAAGAAGAAAAAGCTGCTTATATGAAAAAATACCGGGAAGAGCATCTTGAAGAAATCAAGGCTAACCGAAGATATTGGTACAGGCAGAATAAGGAAAGAGTAAAGCAATATAACAAGACTTATTACGAAGCTCATAGAACTACACCACCTCGACCTAAACGGACTTGGGACGAGACGAGGGATGCTCATCGGGTGGTTTGTAAGAAGTATTACGAAAAGAACAAGAACGATCCCGAATTTAAGGCAATGTTGAGAGCAAGCCACTTTGCTTGGATTGAGAAGAATCGTGATAAGTGGAACGCTTATTTGCGAGAATACAGAAAAAGAAAAAAGCTTGAAAGGAGCGCAGGATAATGGAAGAGATAAAGATTATCGTTAAGGAAAATTTTAGTCGGCATATTTTTCCGTTGGGCGAAGAAAACGAAATGATTTCAACGGTGGGTGTGAGGATTCTTAAAAACGGAGAGCATTACGGAAACTATATTGTTTATGAAAAGCCTAAATTGGAGGTTGTTGATGTGGTTGAAGCTGCAAATAAACTACTATGCGAACTGTTAAGCAATTCCGATCATCAGCAGGAAGGAGCGCAGGATGAAATCAGTATTGATTAGTATTCAGCCGAAATGGTGTGAACTTATCACATCGGGCAAAAAGACGGTTGAGGTGAGAAAGACCAAGCCGAAGATTGAAACGCCTTTTAAGTGCTATATCTATTGCACGAAAGGTGAAACGATTTACCATCCGAGAGATATATTCGGCAACGAATCCTTGAACGGCAAAGTCATAGGCGAGTTTGTGTGCAATAAAATCGGAACAACAAGTTGGATTAACTCCCCCGACCACCCACTATGGCAAGACGGTTTTTGCGAGGAAATTTGTCTTACAAACAGAGAATTGTATGACTACAGTAATGGTGATACGTTCTATGAGTGGTATATATCCGACCTTGTAATTTACGATAAGCCGAAGGAGTTGAGCGAGTTTGGCAGAGAGTGCGACTATGAAAAAAATTGTGGAGATTGTCCGCACCTTTATGTTGAGAATACACCGAGTTGCTACGAAACTTGGTGCGAGGTTGACGGCTTTATTCCACTTAAAAGACCGCCGCAGAGTTGGTGCTACGTTGAGGAAAGGAGCAAACAATGAACCGTGAAATAACACTTGCAAAATGCGAAGTTTGCGGTCAGTTGCACCCATCTGACGAAAAATGCGAGTGCCAAAAAAGACGATGCGTGAACTGTGGAAACAACAAACGAATACCAAAAGAAGATTACATTGAATGCAGATGCGAATTTGATGGGCATTTGATAGGTTATGTCGAATGTTTTGAGGGTTGGTGTCGGCATTGGAGAAAGGATAGGTCAACCAATGAAAGAAACTGAATTGAAGCCGTATGAGGATTGCCCTTGCTTGAACTGCTACAAATACAAATGCAAGTCGAGAAGCATCAATAACAAAGTTTGCCCGGTGAAAGGAGAGAAAAATGAGCAAAGAAAAGCAGATTGAGGAAATGGCGAAAATAATCGGTATCCCTTGTTACAAACGTCTTGAAGCATATGGTGATGGCTCGCAAGATTGTCCCTCACCACTTCCTTGTAATGAGTGTACGGCAGCACTTCTTTACAACGCAGGCTACCGCAAGCAGAGCATCATATATAGACCTCACCGTTCCACACTTTCCGAGGCAATGTCGGAAAAACAGGAGTTTTCAAGTCTTAAACAAATGTTTGTGTATCTTGTGAATGAACACGAAAACGCATTTAATGTTGAGGATATATTTATATCATACTACTGTTACGATGAGAGAATATCTTGGGAAACCTATATTGTAACGGTGACAAGATATGGTGACGAAAAATATGACCATCCACAAGCCATAGGCTTTTGTACGATGAAAGGCGGTGCGGAGTAATGATATGCGAAAAATGCGGTGCGTTAATAACGAGCATAAAAACAAGTAGGTTTGCGTTTGACGGAAGTGATTTCGATACTGTCCTCAAAATCGAGGAAGATGACCATTATAATGCAGTAATAATGGAAACCGATAGAGAGTGGACGGGGTACGAATTGAGCGAAAGAGAAATGCGAGATAGACTTCTTTGCCCATATTGCAAACAGTTCCCTTTCGCCAATGACGAAATACAGATATATGATGTGGTGCGTATCGTATGTTTTAAACGAGACCAAACCGAGAAAGGCGGTGTTACTGCGGAGTCTGCGATCAAGGCGGTACAAGAAGCGGCTCATGAACTCAAGGATACTCCTCCCGATGATTTGTTGGGGATCGGCTCGACTATGCAATTTTGAAAGGAGGTGAGTGATATGGCACGATATGTAAAGTTCGATAAGATAGAGCCGTTGCCCACCGATGGTGTTTTAGATGATATAACCAAGTCCCTTCAGGATTGGGTGTGGGAGGCATATAAAAAAGGCATCAAGGAGCAAATTGCAGCTAACACAATTCTCATTGATAAGCATTTCGCAAAAACCAATAGAATAATTGTTGGCAATTGCGATATACCCCCAATGATATGTGGTCTTGAAATAAAGGTTACAGAGGAACTTCCCGATGGATATAGTTTCGCATTGGTAGAAGCACCTAAAACCGAGAGGGAAAGTATTATTGAAAAAGCCAAGACCGAGGTTGCGAGGGAGATTTTTGAGGAGATTGAGAAAACTATTCGAGCGGCATTGATACTCATTGATTTTAGTTACAAACATAATCAAAAAGAAATGCAATGCAAAAAAGAATGTTACGAAGATTTCCTTGGCTATATTGCCGAACTCAAAAAGAAATATACTGAAAATTTGAATTGAAAAGAAAGGTTAAAATTATGAAAAAGTTTATTTGTATTTTATTGTTGGTTGTTACTATGTTTTGTTTTGCATCTTGCTCCTCCGCAGATGCGGTCAATGTTAACTTATCGCAAGCGGCGAACAATTTTGAAGTTGTCCGTAAGATAACGGTTTACAATGCCCGAACTGACCTTATTGTTATGGAAATGGAAGGAATTATGAGCCTATCTAACAACGGTGCGAACGAGCTTGTTGTTACTTGTAAGGTTGGCGAAAACGAGTACAAGAAAAACTATGTATATCTTAATGAGTATGTAATTTATGTGGTTGAAGATATAACAGGAACAACCACAGACCCTTATCATTATAAGATACATTTCTATACCCCTATTCCCGACATCGACATAAATCATTAAAAGAAATACACGGAGGCTGACGATGTTTGAAATAATATGCATCTCACTTATCTTCGCAGTTACACTTGCCATCGGTGTGTGGCTGTACTTCGATGAACATAAAAAGAAATAACCAAAAGGGAGACTTCGGTCTCCTTTTTTTGTTGAATGTAGGGGGGGTTTAATTTTCGGGGGGTCATCTTGTATCATATTGGTAGTTAGAATTTGCACGAAGGGAGGCTTTCCTGTTGGGATGGCAGAAAATCAAAAACGAATACATCGCAGGGGAAGCAACCCTGCAAGAACTTGCCACAAAGTATAACGTATCGTTTAGCACCATACAAAAAAAATCAAGCGAAGAAGAATGGCGTAATCTTCGGAAGAAAAGAAGAAAAAAAGCAGAAGAAAAAACCATTGAGATTGCAAGTGCCAAGGAAGCAAAAAGATCAGCTAATATCATCGATGTTGCAGACAAGCTCCTTGATAAGATATCGGAACTTATGGATACGATGGTAGTTGATACTCAATCACTAAAGCAGCTTACATCAGCACTTAAAGACCTCAAAGATATTAAAGGCTATAAGTCGGAGGAAGACAAGCGTGAGCAGATGGCAAGGATTCACGCGCTTGAAGAGAACACCAAGAAGAACAAAGAAATTCCCGAAATCAAGGTTGTATTTGGTGACGAGGGAGAGGATTTGGCACAATGATTCAATACCACGTGGGAACACCCAATGAGAAACAGAGGCTTTTCTTCCAAGATCGCCACAAATACGTTGCTTATGGCGGAAGCAGAGGCGGCGGAAAATCTTGGGCAGTAAGAAAAAAAGCCGCATTACTTGCTTTGTATTATGCGGGTATTAAGATAGGTATTTACAGACGGACTTACCCCGAATTGAGAAATAACCACGTTGTGCCGTTGCTTAAAGAATTACACGGCATAGCATCTTATAACGAGTCAAAAAAGGTATTTACGTTCCCTAATGGCTCGGTTATCGAATTGTGCTATGCAGATAACGCCAAAGAATTAAATCAAAAATTTCAAGGGCAGGAGTTTGACGTGTTGTTTATTGACGAGGCGACACAAATACCTGAAGATTGGTACGACATAATCAAAGCTACCAACCGAGGAGTGAACGACTTTCCCAAGCGTATATACATTACCTGTAATCCGGGCGGCGTCGGACACAATTGGGTTAAACGATTATTTATCACAAAGTCATATAAAGAGTCGGAACGCGCAGAGGATTATAGCTTTATACAGGCATTGCCGAGAGATAACAAGGCTCTTATGGAGGCTAACCCCGATTACATAAAGACACTTGAAGCATTGCCGCCTACGTTGCGTAAGGCTTGGCTTGAAGGCTCTTGGGACATCTTTATGGGGCAATTCTTTGAAGAGTTTATTGACGATCCTACTCACTACGAAGACCGCCTATATACACACGTAATCGAGCCGTTTGAGGTGCCTGACTCGTGGCAGATATTCCGAAGCTTTGACTGGGGATATGCCAAGCCTTTCTCGTGCGATTGGTTTGCTCTCGATCCCGATACAGGCAGATTGTATCAGATTTTGCAGTTATATGGTTGCACAGGGACACCCAACGAGGGCGTGAAGTGGACGGCTGATAAGGTGTTTTCCGAGATAGCAAAGATAGAGCGAGAGCATCGGTGGCTGATTGGTAAGGATATATATGGCGTAGCCGATTCTGCTATATGGGCATCGGATGGGGGCGAAGCGATCATAGAAAGCGCATACCGACACGGTGTGAACTTTGTCAAACCCGATAAAACGAGGACACCTGGATGGCTTCAAATTCATTACAGGCTCGCTTTTAACAAGCAGGGAAGACCGCTATTGCAAATATTTAATACTTGCAAGCACGCTATAAGGACCCTGCCGCTGTTGCAGTATAGTGAGACCATTCCCGAAGACTTGGATACCAACGGGGAAGACCATTACGCGGATAGTTTACGTTATCTCTGTATGTTACCTCAACTGAAGATACAGCCTCCCAAGGAAGTATCGGAAAAGCACAAGGGCATCAGTCCCCTTGACTCTATCAATGATACCAATAACAAAGAGTATAGATTTTATGGATTTTAGGAGAGTGAGTTTAAATGGCTATATTTGAACGCAAGAACAAAATAAGACCGCCTAACACAAAGGTGGAGGACAGCGTGCAGGACAAGCTTCCTGTGAATGCAGAAACCCTCAAAAAATGGAGTGAAGCTCTGCGCAAGTATCACGATGGCAAGAAGATGGCAGAGGCTAAAATTCGCAGTAATGAGGCGTTTTGGAAGGTGCGCCAATGGAATTACATTAACGGCAACGGAACGAACGAAACACCCTCCACAGCTTGGTTGTGGACGTGCATACAGAGTAAGCTTGCCGACGTAATGGACTCATATCCCACGGCAAACTTCAGAGCAAGACAGCAGGACGATAAAGGCGAGGCAGAGAAGCTCTCCGCGGTTGTCCCTGTCATTATGGAGCAGAACAACTTTGAAACCACTTACCACGATGTATCCGAGTATACATTGAAGAATGGTATCGGTATATACGGCATCTTTTGGGACGGTGGAAAACACAACGGCTTGGGTGATATCGCAATTGAGCCTGTCAGCGTGTTCTCTCTCTTTTGGGAGCCGGGTATTACCGATCTACAGAAGTCAAGATACGTATTTAACGTGAAGCTTGAAGACAATTCGGTTATCGAGCAGTTATATCCGCAGACAGTCGGACACCTTCGCAAGACAATTGAGCTGTCCAAGTACCTATACGATGCAGGACATATCGACTATTCCGATAAGTCGCCTGTTGTAGACGTTTACTATCACTCCTATGCAAACGGAAGAAAGGTGCTTCACTTTGCAAAGTACATTGCGGATGTGCTTCTCTTCAGTACAGAGAATGAGCCTGATACATACCCTGACGGATGGTATGCGCACGGGATGTACCCCTTTGAGGTACAGCCACTATATCACACCGAGGGAACGCTGTTCGGTATGGGACTTGTGGACATAGGAAGAGATACACAGCTATCAATTGACCTTCTCAACGAGGCAATGCTCAAAAACACCTTAATGGGTGCATCTCCACGTTATATGACACCTTTTGATAGCGGTATCAATGAGAACGATTTCCTTGATTGGAGAAAGCCTATAGTCAAGGTTCAATCGGTTGACGATAAACAGCTTCGTCCTATTGAGTCGACTCCCCTTAATGGAAACTATATGGCTTTCCTTGATGCGCAGATCGAGTCGCTAAAGTATATCACATCAAATCAAGATGCAAACAACGGTATAGCTCCGAGCGGAATAACCGCGGCTTCGGCTTTGGCGGCACTCCAAGAAACGAGTGGCAAGTCATCGAGAATAATCAATAAGGGATTTTACAACACCTATCGCAGAGTTATAAACCAAGTGATCGAGCTTATTCGTCAGTTCTATGACGAGCCAAGACAATTCCGAATCATTCCCGATGTGCTTGGCGGTGGCGAGGAATACGTTTCCTTTGACAATACGGGACTCAAGGCAGTTCCCAACAAGCAAATTGCGGGTAACGATATGGGATTCCGTAAGCCTGAATTTGATATTGAGGTCACGGCAGAGAAAGCCAACCCCTACCGCAAGATGGAAATCAACGAGCTTGCCGTCAACTTCTATCAGCTTGGTTTCTTTAATCCCGATCCGATAGCAGTTACACAGGCACTTGCCGCACTTGAGATGATGGACTTCGACCACAAGCAGGAGATTGTGAACCGCATACAAGAAAACGGTACACTTGAGCAGAAGCTTATGCAGTATCAGCAGCTTGTAATAGCAATGGCGCAGAGATATAACGACCCACAGGCAATGGCAATGATTCAACAGGATATGATTGGATCGGGACAAGCAATGCCGATGGGTATGGGCGCAGTTAATGCCGAGTCGGTTGCGGATACAAGCACCAAGACAGGCGAGGCAAAGCACGTAGAAAAGGCGCGCGCACAGGCAAGACAGTCTACGGAGGTACAGTAATATGATAAACATCAAGTATACGCCATATAGACTCAAGGTGACAGGACACGCAATGTCGGCGCCAAATGGACAGGATTTGGTGTGCGCAGGAGTATCCACTCTTGTAACTACTCTTGGCGAGATGCTCGGAGAGAGAGCGGATATGCTCGATGTGTGTGCGCTCAAGATGGTAGAGGGCGATGCAGATATATATGTCGTCCCCAAGAAAGGAAACGAGTACAAAATAAAGCTTATATGCGACACGATCCTTACAGGCTTGAAGCTCGTTCACCAATCATTTCCCGAATACATTCAGCTTGATTGCTGATGTACATATATAGACTCGCCGCCTATAGCGGCAGATTTAAAGATTCGTCGGACTTAAGCGACAGAAAGGGGTAGCAATGAGAAAGCTACTGTATAAGCTAAACATCCAGCTTTTCGGAGATGGCGGTGGTGACGGTGGAGCCGCATCCTCGGGAACAGCAACGGATGGTGCAGAGGGCATTGTCGGTGGGGAGATAGAAATCCCTGCGGATATACCCGAAAAGGCACGAAAGATTTATGCCAAGGCAATGCAGAAGCGAGGAAAAGTCGACACCTCGCAGAGCGTAGCAACGCCTGTGGCAGAAGCAAACACACCCACCGAAAAAGAGGAGACCGTGCCTCCACAAAAGCTATCTTTCAAAGACCTTCTTAAAAGTGATGAAGACTATAAGAAGGAATACGAAGCGGCGGTGCAAAAAGCCATTAAAGACCGATTTAAGACACAGGATGCAGAACTTGCCAAGTACAAGTCACTCGTTGAAAAAAACGCCAAAAAATACGGCATAGACACCTCGGCAGAGGGATACACCAACGAGCTTGAGGCGGCTATGGAGCGAGATGACTCATACTATGAGAAATATGCAGAAGAAAACGACGTGTCTCTTGAAACGGCAAGAAAAATGGTCACCACCGAAGAGAAGCTAAAGCATTTTGAGGCGGCAGAAAGGGACAGACAAGAGCAGGAAGAAAACAATAGGATTATGCAGGAATTACAGACCAAGGCAGAGGCGGCAAAGGTGAAATATCCCAACCTTGACCTTGACACAGAAATGCAGAGTCCCGAATTTAGAAGACTCTTGGCAGCGGTGAACGGAGATGTCGAAACGGCATACTTCGTGACACACAGGCAGGAAATAATGCAGCATACCGTTGCAGAAGCCGCGCGACAGGCACAGGAACGAACAGTAAACAACGTTCGTGCCAACCAAGCAAGACCCAACGAAAACGGACTCTCCTCACCAGCAAAAGCGGATACTATCCCCTCTTGGAAAGGCAAGGGGCTTGACGGTATCCGAGCTTACGCAGAAGAACAGCGCAGGCTTCGGGGGAGATAAGACCAAACAACTCTACTCTCCCCATAAATACTAAAAATTTTTGAGGAGAAAAACTATGAAAACGATTTTTACACTTAACCTTCAGCTCTTCGCAGCAGGCGATAGAGCCACAATGAACCCCAACACAACATCAACACCCGGTATGAGTCCTACAATGAAGGACTTCTACGATACCGCCCTTCTTGAGAATGCAAGAGCCGTAATGGTGTGGGAGCAGTTTGCAAAGAGACAGACAGCCACACACGGCAAGCGAGCAGAGTGGAGAAGATTCAATACCTTTGCTCCCGCCACAACTCCTCTTGTTGAGGCACAGGCACCCACAGGTAAGACCTTTGGTATGTCTACAGTAACAGGCGACCTTGCACAGTATGGTGACTTTACAACTGTATCCGATGTACTTGAACTTACCGCATTCGATGATGTAATTTATGGTGCAACCGAGGAGATGGGTGCTTCTATGGGTGAGACCTACGACGTGCTTACACGCGATATGGTATCCCTTGGCAACTCTGTTCTTTATGCTCCCAACGTAGGCACAGACGGTGCGGAGACCGCAGTTACATCAAGAACTGGGCTTAACGGCACATCTCGTCTTACTCCCAAGGTCGTACACAATGCATCCACTTGGCTCAAGAAGCACCGTGCGCCCAAGATTAACGGATATTACATTGCCGTTATTCACCCCTCTGTTGCGCACGATCTTATCGAGGCAGAAGAGTGGAAGGAATTCCAGAAGTACACCACATCCGACAAGATATTCAAGGGCGAGATTGGCGAACTTTACGGAGTTAAATTCGTAGAGTCCGATACCGCCAAGATTATCAAGACAGGCAACGATGCTATCTACCTTACACAGTTCTTTGGCAAGGATGCATTCGGTATTATCGACCTTGAGGGTGCGGGACAGGAAATGATTATCCACGACAAGAGCGAGATCGGTGGACCCATTGACCAGTATTCCACAATCGGCTACAAATTTATGCACGGTGGTGCAATACTCCATCAGGAGAGAATGCTCCGCGTGGAGTCCAACTCCAGCTTCTCCAAGGATGATGTTGCTAACTAATCAAACTTTTAAAGGAGGTAGCTATGGCAACTGAAGCTACTAAAACAAAAACCAAAACTTATATTTTACCTTTTCTTGAGGGCGTAGATGCACCCAAGCAGGAATTTTACAGCATTAACAACAAGGACTATATCCTTGTACGTGGTGAAGAGATCGAACTTCCCGAGGATGTATACAACTACATCATAGAGCAGGAAAAGGCAAAGCTTGAAGCTATCAAGAAAGCAAGAGCAATGACCTTGAAAGAACCAAGCAAAAACTAAAACAAAAGTGGGGCGGGGCAAATCGCCTCGCCCCACAAACAAAGGAGAGTAAAGCAATGACAATTATGGAAGCAATAGCGGGCGCAGATGCCATAAAGCCTAATCAAATCGACAAGGTATTAAAAATTAAATGGTTGTCGGAGCTTGACGGCAGACTTAACAATGAAATATTTGATTCGTATGGAAAAGGAGAAGCATTCACAGGATATACCGAAAAAGGAAGCAGAAACCAAATACTGCTTGTACCCGAACCATACGATTCTTTGTATATAGATTGGCTTGTATGGCACATAGAAGAGACGTATAACGAGCAGAGCAATGCAAACAACACCCTTGCAATGTTCAACAACACCCTTGACTCTTTCAAGAGGTGGTATATAAGAACACACCAGCACGATTCTCCTCGCATCAAGCTGTGGAGGTGATGGATGATGTTACCAAAACTTAAAGAAACCGCAAAGAGCAGAGATATGGTGCAGGAGTTTAAGGGAGTCAATCATAACGTAAGGATCTCCGACTCGGAGTTTTACGATATGACCAATATGTCAAGTGACCTATACCCCGCACTATCTCCTCGTAAGCCAAGAGGAGTGGCAATGCAGCTTGCTGACTGTGGCGGACTGCTTGCCAAGGATAAGCTCTGTTACATCGAAAATGACGTACTGCATTATGGTGAGGTTACAGTTCCGCTCATAACGAATATAGGCAGAGAAAGGCAGCTTGTTTCCTTTGGTGCTTATATTATCGTATTCCCCGACCAAATATATCTTAATACCGCAGATTTGAGTGATACGGGAAAGATAGTAGACGTTGCGGAATATACCTATCCAACGGAGGGAAAAGCAGTCAAATTTGAGCTTGTAAATGCAAGTGGGAAAGAAATACCCATTATGTACATAAACGGCTGTAAATGGGCAGGAACAGGCGCGATTATTACCGATAGTGGTTTGCAAGGCGGTGATTTTTACGGAACACCATATTTGCAAACACAGATTGAATATACAGGAAGCGAATGGCAGGAGAGTGCAAACAAGGTAAATCCTTATAATACATTCGGGCCCGCAATAGTGGAGTATATAGCCAAGCAAAGAGCCGTATACGGTGCGGACAAGTATCGGTTCTTCAGCAAAAGCTCAACAAGACTGCCGCAGAGATTGAGTATAGGTTCAACCGATGAACTTTGGAAGCATTTTAGCCAAACAATTGAAAACGTAGAAGTTAAAGTATATAAAAATCCGTCCCCGTCAATATATGCGAGTGATGGATATTATATCGAACCCACAAAAGAATCGACCGAAGTAAATGCTTTTAGTGGGACCAAGGACAGTGACCCGAACGATAATATTGTAGAGCCATTTGACCTTAAGATTGAAGTAAAAGGCTATAAAGCACCCCAAAAAGACGAATACCTTCTCGACTGTACTGTTTCCCCCGCAAAAGTAAAGAAGTGGACAGGGACGAGATGGACAACCATAGAAACCTATGTCAAGATAACCACAACAGGCATTGGAACGGCACTTGACGGAAAAGACGATGGAATGCGCTTGGTTGGCTTTGCATCACTTGAAAACGTCTACAAGAACACAGGAATGTTTGATGACCTTATCAAGCAGTATAGCTTTTTCGGCAAGGTTGAAAGCTACACTGCTGACTCAATAACAGTACCGGGCGTATTGACCACAGGCTTTACCAAGATATCAAATGTGTCAGGCGTAGAGCTTACTGTCAAAGACCTTAATCCCATATACGATTACGTTGTAGAGTCGCAGAACAGACTGTGGGCGTGCCGATATGGAGAGGATGAAACAGGCGAGAAGATAAACAAGATATATGCATCAGCTCTTGGCGACTTCAAGACTTGGGACAAATTTGACGGAACGGATGCAGACTCCTACTTTGCCAACCTTGGAACAGACGGAGCATTTACGGGAGCTATAAACTACAAAGGCTATCCAATATTTTTCAAGGAGAATTGTATTCACCGAGTATACGGCAATTTGCCCTCTCAATACCAAGTAACCACAGATAATTCATTTGGTTTGCAGAGTGGCTCGGCAAAGTCCTTGCAGGTGTTGTCGGGAAGGCTATTTTTTAAGGCAATTGACGGCATTTATGCATATGACGGAGCAAACGTCACCCCCATATCGTTAAAGCTCGGAACAGGGCGATTTTTCGATGCTGTGGGGGGCAACGTAGACAGTAAATATTACGTGTCTATGGTATCGGAGGAAGACGGCAAGCGCAGATTGTTTGTATATGACGTGCTGAAGGATATGTGGCACGTTGAGGATAATATCGATGTGTCTTGTATGGAGAGGTACAACGACAACCTTTACATAGCCGATAAGAACGGCACAGTCTATACAGTCAAGGACAAGAACGGCACGTCAAAGGAAAAAGTCGAGTGGAGCGTTGAGAGTGGCATTATCGGTTACTCATTGCCCGACTCAAAGTATGTGTCCTGTATGCAGATAAGAGCCGCAATAGAGCACGATGCCGAGATGTCGGTATATATTCAATACGACTCGGATGGATTTTGGGAGTACAAGGGAACGATGACAGGCAATAATCTTATGTCGCACACCATTCCGATCCAACCGAAACGCTGTGACCACTTTAAGCTAAAAATAGAGGGCAAGGGCGAGTGCCGAGTGTTCTCTATAACGAAAATACTTGAAAACGGAGGTATAGTATGACACCGTTCACAAGCGAGATAAATCCACAAGGGTATAGCACACAACAGAAGCTTGATGCCCTTGTGGTACAGCTTCAAAACCAAAACAGAGAGCTTCGCGAGATAATAGACGAACTTCAACGCGAGGTGACAAATCTAAAGAAAGGAACGAAATCATAATGTCTTTTTTAAAGAATAAATATGACAAACTGTTTCACCGAAGGGGTGACGATACACTGCCGATAGTAGACCGCACACCCAAGGCACCTGAAACTGCACCGACCACAGACAAGTACACGGGTCCCACCTACACTGTTGACGAGTTGGTTGCTTCACTTGCAGGAAAGAATAAATACGAGCAACTTGGTTTTACACCGGAACAGGCACAGTCAGCTGGTGCTTATACCCCTGCAACCAAATCAAGTGCAAACAAGCTCATAGGGCAGTACGGCACAAAGCAGTTTAATTACAACCCCGAAACAGATGCCAACTATCAGGCATATTTGAAATTGGCAAGAGAGAACGGAAAGCTTGCAATGGAGGACACACTTGCAAAAGCCTCTGCAATGACAGGAGGTTACAGTAACTCCAATGCACAGCTTGCGGGACAGAAGGTATACAATCAGCATTTGAGTGAAGCCGAGGCAAATATGGGCAACTATTACGCTATGGCGCTTGATGCATTCAACAGCGAGCAAAACACATTGCTTGACCGCATCAATTTGGCTTGGGCAGAAGAGGATCGCAAGAAAGCGGATGAAGAAACACAAAGACAAAACGCTATAACCGATGCAGAACTCAAAGCGCAGTATGGCGACTATTCGGGACTTGTAGACCTTGGTGTGAGCCAAGATGCAATAAACAAATACAAAGATACGGCAAATTGGAGCGAGCAATATGCCAAAGAACAAGCAGCTCTTGAGCGTGCCATTGCGGTAGCAGAGGCAACAGGCGACTACACAACCCTCTACAAGCTTCTCAATTATAGTGACGAGCAGATTGCGGCATTGAAAGAAAAAAATAATTCGGCAATTGATATGTCCGCAATAATAGACAAGGTTACTTCCTTTACTAACAACAGCGATCTTGAAACATATTTGGATACCCTTGAGGCAAGGCAATACATTGATGCCGCAACAGCAGACCAACTTTATTCAATGTATAAGATTCCCGAACAAAAGGTTTATTCCGAAAGAAATTGGGCACGTGAGTCCAAGGGCGGTTTGAATGGATGGGGAGGTATAGACAATAATGCCAAGGTTAAGGACGAGTACGGAAACATATACACACTTTCTGAATTAAATACACTCTTGCAAAATGAGGGTATGACCAAGGAAGAAGCAAAGGAATATATTGAAGCTTTGCAAAAAGAACTTCTCATTTAAGGAGAAAATATGGGCGTTAAAGAAAGATACGAAGAAAGAAAAAAACAAAGTGCTACAGGCGGAGTAAAAGAACGCCACGACCTGCAAACCAAAAGTAACTTTAGCACAATAAACACCGACATAGAGCAATTCAACAAAGACTATAGCGCAGATTACCTCTCCAATTGGCACAGTGCGGAGGACATCAACACGTATTATGACCGCCTTTCTTCCCTCAATGACCGCACCAAAGCATATCAGACATATGTAAACAGGTACGGCACAGACGAGCAGAAATCGGTGCTTGGAGATATAGGCAAGCAGATATCAGCTTATGACGAAATGATAGGCAAGAGACAGGATGTGCTTGATTATTACGGCACATTCAAAGATGCAGAGGCATATTCAAATGCGCTTGCCTATGAAACCGAAAAAGCCGCAAAATCCAAGGCAGAGCAGGAGAGAATCGCATCGCTTGATATTGATGCGGCAAGGGCGGAAATAGCCAATATTGATAAGCAAGTCGCACAGTATGAGAGCAATAAAAAGAAAGTATATGCCGTTCCAAATGCCAATATAAACGAGGTTGAGGCATATGCAAGAGATATGAACAACCGCATCCAAGCACTAAAGGAGCAAAAGACATCTCTTGAGTCCGATGTTACCGCAAAAGAATTGTACGATAGAAACAAGATGTATACCGATATTCTCGGTAGCTCCGAGTTTGCTTCATTTGTGCCGACTGATGATGGTAGGTATGATTCCGTAGAAATGGCAAACAAGCCAGTTAAAAAAAGATACGATAACTACACGTCAATACCTGAGGTTCAATATAAAAGAAATGCTAGCAGACGTTATGAGCATATGACAGACGATGAGTACAAGCTGTATCAATATTTGAAAGAGGCTTATGGTCAAGAGGTTGCAAGGCAGTATGCTTATGACCTTGATAACGAGTTGATTTCAAGACAGCAAGAAGAAATTGCAGGATTCGCAGAGAGCCACCCTGTTTTGGGAACGATTGCCTCTCTTGCAATCGCTCCTTTTCAGGGGCTTGAATTTGTTGGCGGGGGACTTGGATATGCTTTGACAGGCGATATGATACAAGGAGCACTGACCGCAACAACCTCGGCACTCCGAGAAGGAGCAAGTCCCGACAGTAATTTTGGGAAATTTTTGTACAATACTGTGACAAGTGGAGTTGACTCTGTTCTTGCAACTGCTCTTGCAGGAAAGGGCGGAGGAGTTATTCTCGGTTTGTCTGCGGCATCAAGCACAATGAATGACGTACTTGCAAGAGGTGGAACGGCAGAACAGGCATTGACAAGCGGTATTGCTTCGGGACTTTTTGAGGGATTCTTTGAGTCGTTCTCAATCGGTAAGCTCAAATCTATGAAACCCGAAGAGATCGTCAAAAATTTCAAAGTGTTTGCCCAAAATGCTCTCAAGAGTGTCGCAACCAATGCGAGTGAAGAACTTGCAACAGAGGTAGCGAACATAATATTTGACACCTCATATATGGGTGAGCTTTCCAATGTGTCAATGATGCTCGACCAATACAGAAGTCAAGGACTTACCGAGGAAGAGGCAAAGCGCAAGGTAGCGCACAACCTCGGTGCGCAAGTGCTTGAGGCTGCGGCATCGGGCGCACTCATAGGTGGTGGTATGACCGCTATCGGTGGTGGTGTAGGACTTGCCAAGGTAGACAAAGCGCGAAGAAAACTTGGTAAGAGCAATATAAGCGGTGGCAAGACAGCCACCTTGATAGAGGAAGCAACCGAAGCCTTTAAGGGCGAGGGAAATGCCGAGCAACAGGCACTTATCAAAAAGGTTGAGAAGGGACTTGCCGACAACAAGCAGGGCAGAAGTCAGCAAAGAAATATAGGTAAGCTTATTGAGGCTTATGCAGAAGCAAAATATAAAGAGCAGAACAGAGAGATCGCAGAGCAGTCGGTAGAGAATATCGAGAAGACCAAGAAAACCATCGAAAACGAGGCGACCAAGACAAAGGTAGACAATACCAACCCCACCATTACAAACGATAATTTGCCCAAGATTTTAGGCTTTAAAGAGGGCAAACTATCCGAGACAGTTATCGAAACAGAGAACGGGGCGACAGCTTTCACGGAAGAGTCGGCAGCAAATGCTGATATCGGTACGTTGTATGCCTGTGCGATCCGACTTGGGAATACACAGAGTGCGAACAATTTCGTGCAGAATTGGGACGGAAAAACAGACCCCTTCCAATATTACCTTGACTTCCTCAAATTCCAAATGCGCGGAACGTATGCTCCCGATAGCTACGACAAGACAATGACCGACTATGCAGGCGTGAAGATGTCCCCCGCGGCAAAGCACGCGGCATTCCAAAGTGGCATATCCCTTCGTGAATCTACCAAAGAAAAGATAACCAAGCAGAGCGAGGAACTCAAGGGAGAATATGAGAAGCTCGGAGGCAAGGCAAAGAAGGGTAAATTCAACGATTCCAAGCTGAATTATAGTGCACTTACCAAAGAGCAGAAGGACGTTGTTAATTTCACAAGAATACTTTCCGACTATCTTGGGGTAAACGTGGAATTTTTCGTATCGCAGAAGGGAAAACGAGGCGCGAACGGTTACTACAAAGCCAAGAACAACACAATTTACCTTGATATCTATGCGGGAATAGGTAACAAGGAAAGCTATTCAGCTATCAAGGACTGCCTTATCAATACAATGTCGCACGAGATCGTACATAATATGAAGGTCACAGCACCTACAGAATATGCGGCACTCCGTGACTTTATAATTGACAAGCTATCCAAGCAAGAAGGATACGACCTCGATGCAAAAATAGAGCAGATTATTGCCGAGAATAGCGACCAAGGCTTCACCGTTGAGGATGCTATTGAGGAAATCGTTGCGATGTCCTGTGAGGATCTTCTCGGATCGAGCGAAAAGCTTCAGACAACACTTACCGAATTCTATGCACAAAACGAAAAAGCGGCAAACAGCTTCAACAAATTTGTCCGTGAAGTGCTTAACCGCTTGAAAGCGTTCTTTGAAAAGATAATAGGTAAAAAGTCCGAATCCGCAGAGTCGCAGATAATGGCAAAGCAGTCGGTTGAATTTATCTCGGAACTACAGAAGAGATACGATGTAGCTCTCCTTGCTGTGAAAGAAGGCAATGCGGTGAGGAATACTCAAAACGCCACCGAGGGCGAGAAGGTGATGAGGCAGGCGAGAGCAAATACCTCTAATTATCTTGAATATGACAAACCAATTACATTAAAAGATATCGAGGTGTTGAGGAGTATAGGTCGAAAAAGCATAAATGAGTTCACTTCCAAAGATATAGAAAAAGCTCAAAAGTGGGCGTACAAATTTTACAAAGAGCAAAAACTGGGAACGAAATCGCCGTTCTTCCGTGCGTGGTTTGGTGATTGGAGAGAGTATGATGACGTAAGTCGAGTGCATACTGTAACCGTTCCAACGATAGATATTTCGCAGGCTTTTCTCGAACCCGGTGATTACAAAATTGAAGATGTGGGGTGGACTGTTCACGCAGGAAAAGTTCTTAATGATGACACTCGGCATCATTCTGGCGGAAATCGCATAAATGTTAAATCTCTGAATGCAATAAGAGACATACTTCAAAATGCCGTATTGTTAGATACTATCGTTTCGCAGCAAGACACTAATAAGAAATCAGCAAATACAGCGTTCTTGCATAAGCTCTATACTATAATTACATACGACAGTAAGCCTTATATAGCAAAAATCACAGTTGAAGAGTATTACAACGAAACAATAAAAGATGTTTCTAAACGTGCTTATAATTTGAAAGCAATAAAAATAGAGCCTACCGGTGGACAACTTGGAAATGATTCCTCCTCGTCAGTACCTGACATAAGCTCTATTAAAAGTATATCAGATTTGTTCGCACTTGTCAAGCAGTATGATAAAGAATTTTCTCCCAAGACTTCCAATCCTTTGCTTTTGGACGAAAACAAAGAGCCAAGGGTGTTTTATCACGGAACAAATGCTGATTTTTGGGCGTTTGATGAAAATAGAATTGGATCGGGAGCAACACTTTTTGCATCTCAAGGCAAGGGATTCTATTTTACAGAAAACAAACAAGCTGCTGATAAATATGCTAAAGGGGCAAGAGTAATTGAGGCATATTTGAGTTTGAAAAAACCATTTGTTTTTGTTGACAAGTCGAATTCTGAAGCTAACAAATTGTTGGATGAATTTGCAGAGCAACAAGGAAGGGAAAAACGACTTTCGGACTTTGCAAATTATGCAAATTATGAGCAGAGAACCGGAGCAATATTATCACCGATAGTCAAAGGCGATGGTGCCGCTTTTACAAAATTCTTGGAAGAACGCGGATATGACGGAATTATTTATACATCGTATAACTATGACGAGTCCAAGGCAGATTTAACTTGTATAGCTTTCCATTCCTCACAAATCAAATCCGCTACCGACAATATCGGCACATTCGACAGTTCCAACCCCGATATCCGCTACCAAAAGCGCACCGAGAACACGACCAACCGCGAGCTGCTCGCAAACGCCTTGGAAAGCACCATTGACACCTCGACCGAAGAGGGCAAGGCGCAGCTTGAACGACTCAAGGATTACAAAGCCTCTGTGAAGAGAATTGCAACACTTGAAAAGCAGAGAGCCGACTTGGTCGAAAAGGGAATGGAGCTGATGCGCAAGAAGGGCAAGAGTGCAGAGGAAAATGCCGAACTCAAATCGATATGGGAAAAGACCAAATCGCTTGAGAAGAGGATAAGCCTGCACGATAAGGAATTGCTACGTTTAGAGGCACTTAAACCTATACAGACTCTCTTGTATAGGGAGAAAGCAAAGGCGGCAAAAAAGGCTAAAAAACAAGGCACTGAGAAGCAGAAAGAAATCCGTGAGAACTATACCAAGAGGGAGTATATCAAGAAGATCGAGGATAGAGTCAAAGGATTTAGAGAAGCACTCACCAAGAATAGCAAAGACAAGCATATTCCCGAACCTTTCAAGGCTGTTGTGTCGGATATGATTACTGCACTTGACTTTTCTTCCAAGCGGTTGCTTGAGGGCAAAGCTGAAACCAAGAAAGACATAAAACTTGCCAAGGCATTTAGACAAATGGCAAACGTGCTGAACTTGCAAAATATAGAGGGAAGCGCAGGAGATGTACAGAACTTCTTGGAGCAGTGTGATATCGATGAAAGCTTTATAAAAGAGTTTACAGAGCTGTCGGAAAAAATAAACGATATTTCCGATGAGTTTGGACAGCAGAGTGAAACTGTATTGCGATATATGACTGCGGAACAGTTGAGACAGGTCAACTCATTGCTTTATCGTTTGGGCAAACAAATAAACAAAGTAAATGAGCTTATTGGCAACAACCTCACAAGGAACGCCAACGATCTTGCGATAGAGTTTATAAACGAGGCAGAGAAATTTACTATAGCTAAAAAGAAAAATCAAGCTATAGAATTCCTTGATTTAAAAAACACAACTCCAATCTACTTCTTTAAGAGAATGGGCAAGGTTGGTGTGTCAATATTTAACGAGTTCGCAGACGGCTTTGACCGAGAGTCCGATCTTGTAAAACAAATAATTGATTTCGCCGAAAAAACCTATACCGCCAAAGAGGTAAAAGAGTGGTCGGAGTCAGTCCACGAATTTACAGCTGCGGACGGCAAGAAGCTATATCTCACTACCGCTGATATGATGTATTTCTATATGCTTAACAAACGCGGACAAGGATTGAAGCATATCGAGGGCGCGGGCGTTGAAGCGGAAGAGATAAAAGGCAAGGCAGAGGGAGACAAGGTAAAAAAGAAATACCTTAACGATGCCGAGGGCGTTACGATTTCTGACAAGACAAAAATGGATATTATCGGTGAGCTTACTCCTCGACAAATAGAGGTAGCTGACAAGCTTCAACACTTTATGTCGACCACTTGCGCCGCTTGGGGTAACGAGATATCAATGAAACGATTTGGCATAAAACAATTTCTTGAGGAAAATTACGTGCCAATTTATTCAAGTGGAAATACAGTTAAGAAAGATAATTCTTCACCCGCAACAAATGACACGTATGCAACACTTAATATGTCATTTTCGCAGTTGGTCGATGAAAATGCAAACAATAGGATTATGCTGAAAAATGCATTTGATGTGTTTGCGGATCATACAACCAAAATGGCAAAGTACAATGCATTTGCCGTTCCACTTCTCGACATTAGAAAGTTTCTAAATTACAAGGCAAAGTATCACACAAAAGAAGATTTGGAAACAGATAAAAGCTTCCACACAAAAGAAGTTTTGGCTATATTGGATAAGCACTATGGCAAAGAGTACCGGGCATATCTTGACAACTTTATTAAAGACATTGCCGGAGAGGGTAGAACAGAAACAAGAGGCAGCGCCCTTCTCACGAAATTTATGTCAAAGTACAAAGTTGCCGCGGTTGCCGCAAACCTAAGAGTTGCCTTGTTACAGGGAACTTCTTACTTTAGAGTTTCATCTGTCTTAGATGAAAAATACCTTGTAAAAGAGATAAAAGATTCCCCGCAGATAAGACGAGCAATGAGGGATATGGAAAAGTATTCAGGCATTGCAAAATGGAAGGCACTTGGATACCACGACGTGAACGTTACCAAGTCAGTAACCGATAAGATCAAGCACGCGGACACTTGGGTGGACAAGACCATTGAAGCAACAATGAAACCCGCGGAACTTGCTGACAAGATAACGTGGGCGAGCATATGGCTTGCGTGTGAGGAGGAAATCAAAGACACAAAAAAATTGACACGTGAAAGTGATGAATTTTACAATGCAGTTGCACTTCGTTTCCGCGAGGTAATATATGCAACACAGGTAGTCGACTCACCTCTCGCCAAGTCGGATTTTATGCGTAGCAAAGATAGATGGGACGTTGTATTTGCTTCGTTTATGTCAGAGCCTACACTTTCTTACAACTTGTTGCTTGATGCTTATCACGAAATTGCAGACACCAAGCGCAGAGGAGAAAAAATCAAAGCTAAGAATGTTAAGCGCGTAGGCAGATTGGTTATTGCTTATGTTACATCTTCAATTGCTCAGTCGGTTGTTGCATCTCTTGTAGATGCTTTACGCGCTACAGGGGATGATGAGGACGAGGAATACATCGACTCATTTATTGAGAACTTCCTCGGAAACATTGTAGAGGAGCTTTCACCGTTATACAAGTTGCCCGTGATTAAGGATATTCTCGGTGGATTTCATAAGGGACTCCTCAAGAAGTATTACTCACAGTCAAGGATGGACATTGCGGTGTTTGAACGTGTAGGAACGGCTATTAACTCTGTATGGCGTACCATTGCAGGAAAATACTCAACCACCAAGCTTGTAAAAGACATACTTGATGCAGTCTCCTCCTTTAGTGGATTGCCTTTGAGTAATGTTTTGCGAGATGTGAAGAGTATTTGGGGCAACGTAATGAAATGGTTTAACAGCTAAACAAGACCAATAAAAATCAAGCCTCCCCTCTTAAAAGGGGGGAAGCAAAGGAGGAAAAAATGAAAATCAATCACGAAATTACCCTTGACGTAGCGCGTCACGGAGTGCAAGCCACGATACCGTTGACACAGCACGAAGCAGGGGTACACAGGTTAATATTTGACCTGTACAACGGAAGTGTTCCTATTGAGTTTGGGGATAGGGACAGGGCGGTGCTTTACGTTGATGGTGATATATACGACTCTTGTATCGTATATACCGAAAACGGAGTATATCCCAATTGCATTGTTTGCGATCTCTCCGCAATTGTCACACGCGATGTCGGTGAGAAGGGCGCAGTATTGCAGATTTACAAGGACTCGGACAGCATTGCTTATTCCCCCGAAATTTGTTTTGTAATACGCGAGGACAAGACAAACGGCTCAAAGGTGCTTAACTCTCCGCAGTATAGTGCAGTTGTAAAGGCACAGCTCGCGGCAGAGCAGTACGCCTTGCTTGCGGAACAGTATGCCGAGGCGGCAGGAGATGCATCTCCTCACATACGTATCAACAGTATCACAGGAAATTGGGAGATATCAAGGGACGGCGGCGAGACTTGGGTCGATACGGGTATGAAATCCACAGGCGTGCATATCGGCTCGGATGAACCGACAGAACCCGGTGTTGATGTTTGGCTCGATCCGAATGGTAATGATGTTCTTGATATTGAAAAAGAGTTAAGTCAACGCGCCAACGCCCTTGTCGGCAACGTATCGGGTGAGATGGTGGCAATGGACGATGTTTCGCCTTTGGAACACAAGATACCTGTTAAGGTGAGAAGTAAGAATTTAATTCCTTATCCCTTTTCAAGAAGCACCGCAACCATAAATGGTATGACATTTACTGACAATGGCGATGGAACTATTACCGTTAATGGCACGGCAACAGACAATGCTGTTTATTACTTTTGCCATTACATAGGCAAGCCTATTGCTATCCCTAAAGGCGTTTATACATTATCAGGCGTGCCTGTTGGCGGCGCGAGTGGTGGCTATTCATTGGGACTAAGATTGTACAATGACGGAGTGTTGAAAGAAGTGGGCGTTTATGAATATAATCGAACCGATGAGATGGATTCATTTGATTCCGTTTATATTTATGTAAAGAAAGGTTCTACAGCAAACAACGTTACATTCAAACCACAGCTTGAACCCGGCGCAACCGCAACAACCCACACGCCTTATGTCGCAGATGATGAAGTGATAACCGTTAAGAGCTGCGGAAAGAATTTAATTCCTTATCCATATGCTGATGGAATGAGTAAAACATCGGGTGGTGTTACGTTTACTGTCAATGACGATAGAAGTATTACAGTAAATGGAACTACGACAGCAGATGCGTTTTTTAGTTTGCAGCGTAATGTTGACTATGGTGAAAATATTGATGCTGTATGGTCAGAAAAAGCGACTAACGGGAAATATGCCATAAACAGAGGACTTCTTTATAGCAAAGGCGGTTATTACAATGGACATTTGACATTATATCTACCAAAAGGATCTTCATATGATAATGAGGTTTATTATCCACAAATTGAATTAGGAACAGTAACAACAGAGAATGAGCCTTACAAAGAGGGCGAAACCATAACCACAACACTTGCAGAGGGCGCAGAGCTTACAAGCATAGCACCAAATATGACGATATACACCGACAAAGCAGGTGCAATCGTTGAATGTTCCTATAACAAGGACACAAATATAGTAATCGAAAAATTAACACAAGCAATTATTTCACTTGGAGGTAACATATGAATTTTAATTTAAGAGAATTTATCAAAAAAGGTTTGCTTAATGCCGTGGGACATATGGCAGACTATCAAGTTATACTCAATGCGGCAGGGTGGCACGAAAAGGGAGTGCTGACCGAGGAAGATTTGGCAGAGGTACAGGCATTGATTGATGCTAAAAATGCGAAACCTGTCGAGAGTGAACCTCTTGAAAGCTTGACAGAGTAAAACACATCTACGAAATTCCCCCTGTTCACTATTGAACAAGGGGAGAAAGGAAAGATATGAATATACCAATTTTAAAAATCAAAGACAAAAACGGCAATTGGATTTCTGTCCCTGCCATCCGTGGTGAAAAAGGCAAGGACGGCACGGTATCATTTAACGACTTGAGCGAGGAACAGAAAGAAAGCCTCAAAGGCAAGGACGGCAAGGACGGTTTCGGTGAGATCGTGCAGACCACAGGAACAAGAAAGGATGCCGTGATGTCGCAAAATGTTGTTACTGCATTATTTGAAGCCGTGGACGATAAACTTGAGGAGGCAACAAGAAAATACTATCTTCGTATTGCTCCTAAAACTGTGGAGAATTGCTACTACTATTTTTATGTGAATGGGATTTACGTTTCTTCGGGAGACCTCTACAAAGAAATCGGACGGGGGCTGCCACTTTCAATTCAAGAAAATGATGGTGTAAGTGAGGCAAAAGTTAGTCCCACAGGCTTTGGCGCAGCAGATGCAATAACACTTGAACCTTACGAAACTGTTGTTGTTACTGAAAACGTAGAAAGTGATTACTATCTATGGATAGGAGATAACTATTAAAGGAAGGAGCTTATCAATGAGAGTAATTGAAATAAAACCGCTTCCTAACGGAGCGCATCGGAGCATAAGAAACACACCCTATATCCCGCACGGATATGCTGTAATTCCTGATGCAATGGTGCTTGAGGGATTTCCATACGGCAATATTGAAACGGCTGAAATTGGGGGCGTTTTGACTGTCACAAAATGGATCCCTCTTGTGTCACCCATAGTGCCTATAGCAGATCCAAGTGCAAACGAACTTATCAATATTCTTTTGGGGGTAGAAGATGAATAAAAAACAAATGATTCTTGAATTTAGAAAAGCGGTGCAGCTCTTCCTCGGAACGTTGGATGCAGACACCGACTCCGAGAAGATACTTGCCGTTGCATCTGTGTTCCCCAAGTATGAGGTAGGCAAGGCTTATAAGGTGAAGGAAGTATTTTCCTACGGTGAAAACAGCGTAGGAGATGCACAGCTTTATCAGGTATTGCAAGCGCACACCTCCGCGGCAGAATGGACACCCGACATAACCCCAAGCCTTTATAAGAAGGTGGGAATTGCAAAAGACGGATATCCCGAATGGGTTCAGCCTCTTGGCGCGAGCGATGCCTACAACACAGGAGATATCGTAAGCTTTCACGGCACGTTATATCGTTCCAAGATAGACGGGAACGTATGGTCGCCCGTTGATAACCCATCGGGATGGGAAGAATACAAGGAGGCTTAAAATATGAAGTATATTGTAATTAAAGACACGGCTATCCTTTTGACGAGAGACATTGAGATGATATCCTCGACCCTGCCTATAGTGGTTGAAGGGGTAAAGGACGGAACGACTATAACACTTAACAATGGTCAAGATAACATCAGCGCAACCATTATAAGTGAGTCTGCCAAGATATCCGCTTCCTCTCTTACCGAGGGAACGTATATGGTAACCATAGTAAATACAGACCTCAAGGAAATACAGGGACATCCGATTAAGTTTCAGAAGAACAATGCGGGACAGCTTGGTGTCCTCCCCGCGCCTTTGTCTACCGCCACCGAGCTTGACCTGATGTGGAAAGCCATAGGCGGCGTACTTGAAACGATAGTACCTATGATTGAAGAAATCAAACACGGCTACGAAGTAATTTAAAAAGGAGAAAAGATAATGAAAAAGATAATACTTGTACTTATTGCACTCGCGCTTATGCTCGCTCTTCCCATAACGACCTTTGCGGAGGACGTGGCTATTGAGGAAGATATAGTGGTTGACGAGGTAGTTGACGAAGTGGTTGACACCACCGATGTTGATGCCGAAGCAACACCCGACACAGATATCATTGAGGGACTTAACAACGAAACACTTGACAAGATTATTGCTCTTGGGCAGGAGCTGAAGGAACTGAAAGAGGGCGAATATACCTTTGAGGAGAGAATGCTTCAGCTTATAAATTCGGAAAACCTTTCGGGTACACTCGGAACGGTTGCAACGGTAGTTGTTTCTATTGCAGTATTTATCTTCCGAAGCATTATGAAGAGAGATACCGCAATCAATATGGGCAAGATCGCAGTTGTTGAGGAGGATGTGCTCAACCTTAACGAAACAGTTAAGGATCTTATCAAGAAGAACAAAAAACTTGAGGAGACCGTGGCAAAGCTCGTTGAGGTAATTGAGAGCAATACAATCAAACTTGAGCAGATTAACGTTGACACAACCGAGAACAAGCTTATTTCCGACACAGCCAAGGCGGCTACAATTGCTACTGCTAAAATGGTATCGGATGCATTCAGCCATTCTCGCACAATTGATGCCGCAACAAAGGCACTTATCACCTACGATTATCTTGAGGTGTTGAAATCACAAGAGGCAAAAAAGCAGACAACCGAGGAGGTGTGATATATGACTCTTACCAACAAGCTTAAATATGAGATTATAGATATCTTCGGTAGACTTGTTGCCGCATTTCCTCCGTTCCTCACTACGTTGTATTTCTTTCCTCTTTGGGTAAAGGAATCCCCCGGAGCTACTGTCTCCGGGGTAGCGGTACTCGCTTTCATAGTATGTATGATACCTATGTGGCGCAAGCTGCTTGATTTCAAGAAATATATTTTCTCCGCATCGATGCCTGTCTTTTGGATCGTATTGGGCGCAGTATTCTACTTCCTTCAGCACATTGCATCAAGTATGGTATATATAGCCTTGGCAGGACTTGCAGGGTCGCTTATGTGTATACCGATAACAATGTGGAGAAATAAATACAAGCCTACAACGCCCACAACGCCAAATGTAAGCGTAGGACAGAAAGAAGGTTAATAAATGGACAATATGGATTATGAGAATATGAGTACGTCCGAGTTGCGACGTAAGGCGCGTGCCGATCTTGAGCGAAACGCTTTGACGGCTGAACCTGATAAGATACAGCTCAAGGATATAATGCTCTTTGTTTTGGTCGGACTTGCGGCAGTCGTATCAATGACCGACCTATCGTTGTCTTGGCGTTCCGTAAGAGATTTTACGGCACTTACCGTGTTCCTTTATATCATAACTACCCTTGTCTTCCAAAACCGCTACGAGAAGGGAAAAAACAGGGGTAGAACGGACGATACATACAAGGAAACGCTAACCAACTACCGCAAAGCAAGAGATGAAATATTCGAGAAAAATCTTGCGGGAGAAGTGCCTAACTTCTGTCAAGAGTACAAGATTTCCGAGCTTCGCGAATATAGGGAGTCGCTTCTTATAGATGCCAATATATCCTATGACGAATATGCCGAAAAGTATATGTTTAAATCCGATAAGGATATTCTTAAGCTTAAGCTGCCTTGGCGCATAAAAAAGATATTGCTCAAGGCGAACAATGCCAAATCAATCAAGCTCGATCCGGGCGCAATACTTAACGAATCGGGCGAGACAAGCCGAAAGAAGCTCCTCGGGATGAACGGACGGCAGAGGGAAAAGATCGATAAGAGATTTAATGCTATATCACGAATCATAATCACCTTGTTTACGGGACTTGTTGCGATCAACATTATAATGGACTTTTCTCTGCTCACCATTGTGCAGTGGTGTGTGAGAATGATACCTATATTCAGTGCCATAATTATGGGTGATGATTCGGGGTACTGCGATATTGTAATAACCGAAACAAACTTCAAACAGAGCCAAATCGCAGTTATTAAGCTATTCTACGAAAAGACAATTAAAAAATTAGAAAAGGAAAAGGAGCAAAGTTAATGCCAAACAGGAAGAATAAACCTCACGAAGACGAAACAATGCATATGATACCATTTATAGAACACGAATACAAGGTGTACAAGGTATCAAGGTCAAAGAATCGAATCACGTGCGCTCTTGCTGTCACTAATATAGCTTGGTTTATTCTGCTTGTCGTGACATTCTTCTGTATGAAGAATATATGAAAAAAGATAGTGACGTTATAAATAGTAAGAGCCGTAGCGAGTGGGAAGCACTTATCTTTGAGTGGATACATAACGAGAGAGATCGCAAGATGCTTGTCAGATATCTTCTCGATGGTATACGCCTTGAACCACTCGCAGAGGAATTCGATATTTCAACCGTACAGTGCCAAAAGCTTGTAGCTTTGGCAAAGAAGCAATTGTTCAACCACATATAAAAAGTATATAAAAGATATACAAAATTGAGTGATTTACTTTATGGAGTGAATCACTCTTTTTTTATATAATTAAGCCGTAAGCAAGGGGCGCAAATGCTTACGAAATAATTATATTAAAGGAGATAATACTATGGAGTATGAGAACAAATATGCTTCAAAGGGAGTAGCTGGTAGCGGATTGGGACTTGGTATAGCAGGAACCGCGCTTGGTCTTCTCAATGGCGGTCTTGGAAATATCCTTGGCGGCACATATAACGGCAACTACGTATGCTCCGACGACCATTTTGTTAATCGCTATGAAGCAGGACAGAGTGCAAAAATCGCAGAACTTGAAACAGAGGTAAAGCTCCGCGACAGCAACATCTATACCGACTCTAAAATACTTGAAGTATACAAGTATTTTGACGGTGAAAACAAAGCAATTCGCAACGCATTGGCAGAACAGGCTGTAAAGAATGCCCAAATTGAGGGTACATTTGCAGTCCTTGGCGAACAGCAGAAGGCACAGCGCAACGAATTTATGTGTGCGTTGAGTCGAGAGAGAGATGAGCGATGCTGCGGTGATAATTCTATCGTAACATATCTTAACGCTACATTCTATCCCAAGATGATAGCCGACGTAACGGTTGGTGCCGAAACAACTGCGCAGCCTACATACAATCCCATCAATAATTGCGGTTGTTGCCACAAATAAAAATGGGGGGCGTTAATGCGCCCCCTTTGACGAAAGGAAATAAGCTATGTTATATAAATTTGAAAAGGTTGTAGACGGAATTGCCAAGTACATTGACTCCGAGATATATTCGGGTATGAATGACGTACAGGAACTTATGGCAAGGATCGTAATAGGCAGACTTATCGATAACGAGAATACTATAAAGAGCAGTCTTGTTAATAATGGTATTATCCGTACATTTGGATTTGTTGACAGCGAGGGAATGGTGGACGTTGATGGACTCCGCTCCGACCTCAAGAAAGAGATCGAGCGCAAAGGGAAGTTGACCATATCAATACCTATGTTTGGCAAGCTTACGTTTGTTCCCGAGGATGTGGACGTACTATACAGATATATAACGGAAGGTGGTGGGTACTGATGCGAGTCATAAAGGAATACGTTGACTCTATTGATGAGGAAATAGAGGGCGCAAAGCATTATGCAGAAAAATACGTAGAGGCTAAAGCCAAGGGGGATATGTCCAAGGCTAACCGATACAAAGAGATGGCAAGCGATGAACTCAAGCACGCAATGTATCAGCACGAGTGGGCGGTAGCGGAGATACAGGAGATTTCAAAGGTATTCACTCCCCCTGCGATGATGGAAGAAAAATGGAATAAGGCGCATAAGGAGTATGTCGAAAAGGTCGCTTGGATTAAGCAAATGCTTGCGATGTAGGGCGCATATAGGGCGCAAAAAACTAAAAACCCTTATAATATAAGGGTTTTTAAAATAGCGTTATTTGCTTGGTAATGACGAGGTCATCAGTTCGATTCTGATTACCAGCTCCAAAGTAAAAGACCGTAGAATCCTTATAAATCAAGGGTTTGCGGTCTTTTTTTGTTCCTTTTTATTGTGTTTGTTTATGACCCAAAATCGTTTAAAATCGTTAAGATACGTTTCGCAAGGGCACAACATTGGGCACAAAAATAAAAGCTAATTTATCTTGTTTATCTCTCGCTTCAAGTACTCCACGTCTTTCTTTGTCGCGTCTGCATATATCTCCAAGGTTGTGCTATACTTACTGTGACCGATGGTGTCCATTGTTGCCTTTTGGTCAACACCCGATGTAACACAGAGCATTGCATAGGTGTGTCGGCAAGAATGTGGGGTGATTTCTTTGGTGGGATTAAGTCCGTATTTATCAAGCGTGGGATAGAAGTCCCTATCACGATAATTTTTAGCCTCGTTTCGTTTTCCTGTGGGTGAAGGGTACAAATACTCGCCTTGGGTGTTCATAAGCAAATTTAGCAAATTTTCGGCTCGGTGAGGCACTACGATTATTCTGTCTTTCCCCGCTTCAGTTTTACTACCCTCTGCATATATGATCTTGTTTTCCGAGTCGACCCATTCCTTTTTGATGTCGAGGAATTCGTTAAGTCTCATTCCTGTATAACACATCAAGAGTATAGCGGCAATAGATGGATTATCCGAGAGCGTCCACATTTGCTCAATCTGTTGTCGGGAGAAAGAAATCTTGTCGGACTTTTCTTTTTTCTGTGGCATTGTGACGAGCTGCGCATAGTTTTTGTCGAGCAGGTCGTTGGCCATTGCAGCTTGACACATTAGAGAAGCTATGTTCTGAATCTTTTTCCACGTTGAATACCCAACGCCAGCCTCTTCGGCTTGGTTTATAGCATCTTGAATGTGATACGTGCGAAGCTCACGCATTTTCATATTTTTGTACTGCTCTAAATACTTAAATCCGCTTCTGTAATTAGTAAGACCGCTTTTAGTCAAGCGGTCTTTATTTAATTCGCAGACACGTTCAAACACTTGTGTTACAGTAAGGTCATACCAAGAAGAGATGCCATTTGTTCGTGCGTTCTCGATCTCCTGTAATGCTTGAGTTTTAGTCGGATAGCAACCAAGAGAAATTCGTTTACCTTTGACAGTTATCCTTGCCTGCCACGGATTTGCACGATGTCCGGGCAACTTTCTTACTGTTCCCGATCCCGATGGGCGTTTATAGGTCTTTTTATCTTCGTGTGTGACAGTTTGCTTTTTTCCGCAGAAACGGCAGTATATTGAATCGTCTTCTATCGTGCTTTTACATTTTATGCATATCATTATATTTCACTCAACTCTTTTACAATAGATTTATAGTCAGGAAAAATCTTTTCGCGGAAGAAATTTGTTTCCGATTGCACGCGTAGCGGTAGCGGAAAATTCAAAATCACTAAAGGAGAATTAATGCCATATTCAACAAATCTGTCGTGATAAATGTCATAGGTGAAAACATATTCTGCTTCTTCAAAAAGGCAAGATAGACTTGAATCTTCGTTGATTAGCGACTCATAAAAAGCCGACCTGCTTTTCATCATTAATTCTAATTCCGCATAACTTATTGATAATTTAAAATCCATTCTTTCAAATAGTTTTTTTTCAAATCTATCACAGATATAGTTTGGAACGTTGTTTTGCTGTAATTCTGTTTTTATTTTTGCGCCCATTATAAAAAAACAATCCGCAATAACATAGTCGTTCTTAAAAAGTAATGTTTTTTCAGAATCAATTATTTTCATAAGGGCGTAAACATAATCAAAAAAGCGTTTCACAGAGGCATCTATTTTTTTGTTTTTCTCTTTCAAAGATAATTCAACTTGATGTTGCGAAATTTCTGTGGTGTTTTGCGCGGGAACGCTCTCTTTGTTAGAATTGTTGCGTGTGAAAAAAATTGAAATTGAATTGATGAAAAAAGGAAGCCAAAGAATAGCAAATGCAACGTAGTATATAATTGCAAAAACATCTTGAACACCATTTATAGCACATACCAATCCCCAAACCCAAAACACAATCGAAGCAGGCGGGAAGATCATATTTATTCCAATGAATAACAAGTCAAGCAAAAAGCTTACATCAATCATAACGAATGGAAGCACTGCAA
>JAEIGA010001244.1_pt1 | contig 39431 bp, 26 predicted proteins | sample 9270691 | NCBI WGS metagenome assembly JAEIGA01 (sample SAMN17057246, study PRJNA624740) | gut metagenome | biome: biome; isolation source: fecal sample | host: Bos grunniens | place: China: Xizang | collected 2019
ACCCTCCTGCCACTTTGCCAGCTCCGACCTTATGCTCTGTTCGATATATTCTCGATCAATTATTTTCGCCATATTACACGCCAACTTATTTGTGAAATGTTTTACAATGCAAATATAGTTATAATATTCTAAATAAATGTTCTAATTGGCTCTTTTTCTCATTTAGACTAAAATTATTGTTACCTATTTGATTCAATTTGTGTTTCAAACACCATTTTCAAAATAAATTGCTATATTTGTGTCACTATCGAATAGATAGCAGACATATTGAAAGTGTTTTCGAAATCCTAAAATGGAAATTTGGTAGTTTTCAAAGACTAATGGATAACGATGGCACTCATTTCTCGTATAGTTATGTGTGGCTATGCACGATTTGTGCATATATACCCCATACTATCCAAGTGTGGGGCATCGTATCGGTTGTTTTAGTCAAGGTTTTACCATAACCTCCATTTTGATAGACGAAATCGGCTCTACACTTTCTTTTTAAAATTCACCGCATAGGAGTCGATACGGTACACAAACTATCTTTGTGTTAGGCATAGCGAGCTTGGCTGCCTCCATCACCATATGCTGTGCGGTCTACATATCGCCACGCTCCACAGCATCAAGGTAGGAAGCATCCATCTCGGGGGTGATAAGAGAAAATTTTGCCTCAATCTTTGGATTTTGGAAATTTTGTATTATATTTGTGGTAGATATAAGCTCTTGATTATTTTGAGCCTCCGCAAGTGGAGCGGAAACGCTGAAATAATCGAGGGCTTTCTTTTTATCCACCCATAACATCTTACCATCATTCACCCAACGAGCTACACTGTCTCCTCGCTTGTCATATACTGATGCGATAATATTAAAATCAACATCGTGTCCACCCTTGCCTACTGATAGTGCCGCCAATATATTATTATCTCCAACACGCCACTCCGTTAGAATCGCAAAACTGTTAGGTTTTGATCCGTTGAACACAGCTATTGGTTCACTTATAGCCAAAGGCAGATTCTTCAAATCATCAAGGTCATAACCGTGCTTACGGACTTTTGATAGCAATTTTGCGCCATACAAACGGATAGGTTTATTCTCTATGCCACATGCAAGGAGTATAGACGATGGAGTGCCGACATTCAAGATTTTCTCTCTTGCATTCTCCTCTGTAAGCGTTGCTAACTCCTCATTAAAGCGATTATTTACTTCCTGCAACGAGAAGTGCACATTGCCAGTTGGCTTTATACCTTCATCAAAGTACCTATCAATATCGCCCAATACTCGTGAGGCTCTTGCTGCTTCATATTCGGCATAATGCTCGGTATCCCATCCCTTGCCAAAATCTACATACACATAGCCATCATTACGCTCGATAAGACGCTTCAGCCTATCCTTTTGAGCCTTAGTTGGTGCTACATTGAGATTTATTGCTCCTGCATTGCTATCAATACGAATAGCCCCTCTATCCAAGAAGTCACCCAAATCTGTTTTAATACCTGTCTCATTATCATCATTATCGTAGGCAATATCAGCAATCTCTCTATGGTCAACTGTTCTATCGCCATTCAAGAATGATGCATCGCCTTCAACTTGGTGTCTGCCACTAAAATCGAGCATACTACCATCAGGCAAAATATACCCAGCCTCACGCATATCGTAGGTAGTGCCAAACTTTGCCTTTGCTGCATCGAATATTTGTGTTGTCTCCTCACTCAACGAGTACTTGGGCTGACTCATAGCCATCTCCACACCCTCACTCAAGAATATCTGGTCTTCACGAGCAACATCCTCGGTCTCGGAAAGTAATGTTGCTCTACGCTCCTCGGGAGTCATATTGATACGAGCAGATACATTGCGGGCCTCTACCTCACCCATCAACTTCTGGTAATTTCCATAATCATCGGTGTCATTATTAATTACAGCCTCAGCTAACCCTTTATTTAATTTCACCAGAGCATCTGCCTCTTCCGTTTTTCCCTCAGCTCTCAATTTCTCCAACTCCTTTGTTACCGCATTGAGCCTATCTGATAATTTTTTATTGAGAAAGGCTGGACTTCCCCCTTCGGCAAAGCCTTCGATAGCCTGTATAGCGTGCTGCACCTCGTGCATAAGATAGGGAGCTACCATATTTACAGGAGTCTTCTTTACATTCAACTCGATGTATGCCTTGCCACCATCTATCGCATAAGCGGCAAAAGCTCTCTGCTGAATATCTGTCACAAATCTAAACTCCATATCCTTTAGTAATGGATATGCCTTAAAGAGCTGCTCAGCATATTCGCCTTTGAGCACATGGCCAAGTCGAGAGGTCAATATCATCGCTGGAGCGTCTGTATTCTTGACTATAACATAAGCAAGTTGAGCCTCCAATGCCATTCGTCTATTGTAAAGCTCGTTTCTTCTACGCTCTTTATAATCCTCAAATGCTATCTCCTTTCCTGTGAGTGACTGCAAGTGTGCAATCTCCTCCTCGGTCATCGCATCGGTTTCCTCGCCCTCAGCTACACCATACTTCTCTCGCATCTCCGCAAGGTAGGTATTAGTTCGCTCACGCAACTCCTTAGTATCAGCCTTGCTCTGTTGCATAAAGTCCTTTTCCTCTTCCTCGGCAACCTCAATCTTCTTGCGGATTGTATTCTCATCGCTATCATAGAGGTTAACTTCTGCATCCATCAACTCATATCTCCACAAGCCATCAGCACCACGCTCCCAACCTGTTGCCATACGGATATCAAGAGCAGAGTCGCCTCGCTCCTCCATCTGCCTTGCAATATTAAGGTTATCAAGACGAATGGTCGCCTCCTCTGCTCGGTTAAGAGCCTCTGCACCCTGCTCACCAATAATCGACATCTTAGCCTTACCATCCTGTGGCTTCACACCCTCAGTATTAGCCTTCTCAGCAGCAGCGATAAGGGCATTTACCTGCTTCAGCATCTCGTTGACACGCTTCTTATGCTTGCCAGTAAAGAGCTTACCTATAGCACGAAGCACTCGCTTGATGGCTGCTCACGCTACTATTTGAAATATTGATGAATATCGTTATTGACAGGGGCGAATGAAAAATCCCGTTTCAGTAGTCTACTGAAACGGGATTCTATATATGCGTTATGCCAACTATTTGAACACAACGAGTGACTCGCCGGTCATCTCTTCGGGCTTTGCTAGGCCCATAAGGTCGAGGACTGTTGGAGCAACGTCGGCCAAGATGCCATCCTTTACCTTTGCAACGCGGTCTGAAACAACAACGATAGGCACTGGGTTGAGTGAGTGAGCTGTATTTGGGCTACCATCGGCATTTATTGCGTTGTCGGCATTACCGTGGTCAGCAATCTGGACTACCTCATAGCCGTTTGCCTTAGCTGCCTCGACAACATCTTTGACGCACTCATCAACAGCCTTAACTGCCTTCTCGATAGCCTCATAGACGCCAGTGTGGCCAACCATATCGCCATTAGCAAAGTTGAGACAGATGAAGTCGTACTTCTGCTCACCAAGAGCCTCGACAAGCTTATCCTTAACCTCATAAGCAGACATCTCAGGCTGAAGGTCGTATGTAGCAACCTTAGGTGATGCAACCAAGATACGATCCTCCTCTGCGAACTTATCCTCGCGACCACCATTAAGGAAGAATGTCACGTGAGCATACTTCTCAGTCTCGGCGATACGCAACTGCTTGAGACCCTGGTTAGCGATATACTCACCAATGGTGTTGGGTACATTGTCCTTGTCGAACAAGATGTGAAGGCCCTCGAACTTAGCATCATAAGGGGTCATACAGCAGTAGTACAGAGGCATTGTGTGCATACCCTCCTCTGGCATATCCTGCTGGGTGAGTACGATGGTAAGCTCCTTAGCACGATCGTTACGATAGTTGAAGAAGATGACAACATCGTTTGGCTTGATAGTGCCAATAGCGTTGCCTGCAGCGTCAACATTCACTATAGGGTTAACAAACTCGTCGGTAACACCCTCGTCGTATGACTTCTGCATAGCTGCAACCATATCGGTAGACTTCTCGCCAACACCATTAACAAGCTGGTCGTAAGCGATCTTAACACGCTCCCAACGCTTGTCGCGATCCATAGCGTAGTAGCGGCCGATGATTGAAGCAATTTTACCTGTAGATTTTGCCATATGCTGCTCCAAAGCTGCGATAAAGCCCTTGCCGCTGCGTGGGTCGGTGTCACGACCATCCATAAAGCAGTGAACAAAGGTGTTCTCAATGCCGTAGTGCTTCGAGATGTCGCATAGCTTGAAGAGGTGGTCGAGTGATGAGTGAACACCACCATCTGAGACAAGACCCATAAAGTGAACGCTCACGTCATTAGCCTTAGCATACTCGAAGGCCTTGACAATCTCCTCATTCTCAAGGATAGAGTTGTCGCGGCAGGCACGGTTAATCTTAACCAAATCCTGGTAAACAACACGACCAGCACCAATATTGAGGTGACCAACCTCAGAGTTACCCATCTGACCCTCAGGCAGACCAACATTCTCACCGTCAGTCTTGAGCTCGGCGTGTGGGTAAGCTGCGGTCATCGCATTAATATATTCGGGGTTGGTAGAGTAGATGACGTCCGACTTAGTATGGTCGCCATTTCCCCAGCCATCCAAAATCATCAATAATACTTTATTGCTCATAAAATATTTACCAATAAATATAATTAGTTAATCTTCTCCATAATCATCTCGACTGCCTTGTCGACAGCAGCCTGCAAACCATCAGGGTTCTTACCACCAGCAGTAGCGTAGTGCTTCTGGCCACCACCACCACCATTCATCAACTTAGCAGCCTCACGAACTGTAGCACCTGCATCAACGCCCAAAGCCACAATGTCGTCAGAGAGCATAATGTTGAGTGTAGGCTTGCCATCGTAGAGGTTGCCGACAACCATCACAAGACGCTCAGATACACGCTGACGCAAAGCAAATGCCAAATCCTTCATCACCTCGCTTGTGTGCTTAGAGGTGTGAGTGATGAGAGTTACGCCGCCACGCAATGGGGTGTTCTTGGCGAGTGAGTCAGCAATCTGAGCTACCTTCTCCTTACGCATCTCCTCAATCTCGCGACCAAGTGTTGCATTGTTCTCGACCATCTTCTCGACAGCCTGTACAACCTTAGGATTGTGGACAATCTGCTCGATAGACGAGAGGATGTTTTGAGTCTCATAGATCATATTCTCGGCGGTCTCGCCAGTGATAGCCTCGATACGGCGAACGCCTGCAGAGATGGCACTCTCAGAGACAATCTTGAACAAGCCGATAGTACCTGTTGCCGCAGTGTGAGTACCGCCACAAAGCTCAGTCGAAGGACCAAAGTTCACGATACGCACCTTGTCACCATACTTCTCGCCGAAGAGCATAATAGCACCTGCAGCCTCAGCCTCAGCCATTGTAGCCTCGCGATTCTCGACCAAAGGATAGTTTGTGCGGATGAGCTTGTTAACAAGACGCTCAACCTCGCGAATCTCCTCTGGAGTAACCTTCTGGAAGTGCGAGAAGTCGAAACGCAAGCCCATAGAACCTACCATAGAACCCTTCTGCTCGACGTGCGAACCGAGCACAGTACGCAACGCATAGTCAACAAGGTGGGTTGCGGTGTGGTTGTTTGCTGCCTTCTGGCGGGCATCAGCGTTAACAACTGCACGGAACTGAGCCTCAGGGTTCTCAGGGAGCTGCTTAGCGATGTGGATGATAAGACCATTCTCCTTCTCGGTAGCAACGATCTCGATCTTCTCGTTAGCACTCTCAATATAACCGATGTCACCAATCTGACCACCAGAGTTGCCATAGAATGGAGTGTGGTCGAATACGAGCTGGTATGTTACGTTGTTCTTGCTCTTAACGCGACGGTAGCGAGCAATGCGAACATCAGCCTCAAGGTTGTCGTAGCCGATGAACTCACTCTCTGTGATTGCCATAATCTCCTGCCAGTCGTCGATATCCTGCTGTGCCGCATTGCGTGAACGCTCCTTTTGCACCTGAAGTTCCTTCTCGAACTCCTCGATGTCGACCTCTACGCCCTGCTCCTTGGCGATAAGCTCTGTAAGGTCGATAGGGAAGCCATATGTGTCGTACAATACGAAGGCATCCTTACCCGAGATCTTGCCGTTTGCAGACTTCTTAATGACGCCATCAAGCAAGTTGATACCTGTGGCTAGAGTGCGGAGGAATGATGCCTCCTCCTCCTCGATAACACGCTCGATGAGGGTCTGCTGAGCGACGAGCTCTGGGAACTGGTGACCCATCTGCTTTGCGAGTCCATCGACAAGCTTGCAGATGAATGGCTCGTTGAAGCCGAGGTATGTGTAGCCGTAACGCACCGCACGACGCAAGATGCGGCGGATAACATAACCAGCCTTGGCATTTGCTGGAAGCTGACCATCGGCAATAGAGAATGAGATTGCACGTAAGTGGTCGGCGATAACACGCATAGCCACATCGCACTTCTCATCCTTGCCATACTCCTTGCCAGAGAGAGCAGCAATGCGAGCAATCGTTGGCTGGAATACGTCTGTATCATAGTTAGACTTCTTGCCCTGAAGAATCATACAGAGACGCTCGAAGCCCATACCTGTATCTACGTTCTTTGCTGGAAGTGGCTCGAGCGAACCATTTGCCTTGCGGTTGAACTGCATAAATACAAGGTTCCAAATCTCGATAACCTGAGGGTGGCTCATATTCACCATCTCGCGGCCAGGAATCTTAGCTACCTCCTCCTCGTCACGCAAGTCGAAGTGAATCTCGCTACAAGGACCGCAGGGGCCAGTCTCGCCCATCTCCCAGAAGTTATCCTTCTTGTTACCGCGAATGATATGATCCTCTGGCAAGAACTGCTTCCAATAGTCGTATGCCTCTTGGTCAAAAGCTACGCCATCCTCCTCGCTACCCTCAAATACTGTAGCATACATACGGCTCTTGTCGAGCTTGTATACCTCAGTGAGGAGCTCCCAAGCCCACTCGATAGCCTCCTTCTTGAAGTAGTCACCATACGACCAGTTACCGAGCATCTCGAACATTGTGTGGTGGTAAGTATCGTGACCTACCTCCTCCAAGTCGTTGTGCTTACCTGACACGCGAAGACACTTCTGTGTATCTGCCACACGAGGGAATTTGCGGGGTGCATTACCCAAGAAGATATCCTTGAACTGGTTCATACCCGCATTTGTAAACATCAAAGTAGGATCGTTCTTTACGACCATTGGTGCCGATGGAACAATCTCGTGACTCTTAGATGCAAAGAAATCTAAGAATGCTTGTCTAACCTTATTTGAATCCATATTTTTATGATAATTAACTTCAATTTTAAAATCGGTTGCAAAATTAAACAATTTTTCCTTATCTTTGTTTCGTCAAAGGGACTTTTTTAATATTTTTATTTATAAATATGAGTAGTGGTAAAAATACGAGATTTAAGTTTGATCCGGGCAGCTGGCCTAAAGGGGGCAGGGTTGCGTTCAAACTCATTGTCGCTATGCTCATCGCTGCTCTTAGTAATATGCTATTTTCGGCTACTCTCGACACTCCAAAAATGTCGAGTATTCGCCGTAGTAATAGGCGTCTTGAGCAGCGTTTCGAGATCCTTCAAGGCAAAATCGCTTCGGCCGAGAGAACCCTTGCCGATATCAAGCATCGCGATCAGTATGTCTACCGCCCTCTCTTAGGTGTCGATACGTTGAACATTCCCGCCGTATATTCCGACTATCTCGATAGTAAGTATGAGCCTCTGCTCGAGGATGAATACTATGGTGAGATGACCGTTGCTGCATGGAAGCGTATGGATCGCCTTATGCGTAGCATCTACTACTCATCATTGGCTCTCGACACCACGCAGAAACTTGCAGAAAGCAAAGAGGAGTACTCCTCGAATATTCCTGCAATTTGGCCTATCGACCGCACTAAGCTTAAGCACGTTAGCAGCCTATATGGTATGCGTAACCATCCTATTCTCGGAATTTGGCGTATGCACGAAGGTGTCGACCTTACTGCACCTATGGGAACGGCTGTTTATGCTACTGGCAATGGTACTGTGAGCCAGTCGCAGGTTCGTAATGGTTATGGCGAACTTGTAGAAATCGACCACGGCTTTGGTTATAAGACACGCTATGCCCACCTCTCGGCACGTTTTGTAAAACCAGGAGATAAGGTTACTCGCGGCCAAGTAATTGGTGAAGTTGGTAACACGGGTGTGTCGTCAGGTCCTCACCTTCACTACGAGGTGCGATATCGTGACAATACGGTAAATCCTATCCACTTCTTTAATAAGGATATGTCGGCAGAGTCATATAAGGAGATTCAGGAACAACTTGAAAAGTCGTCTAAATAAATTTAGCTATGAAGACAAACACATCACAAAACAGAGCTAAGGTAGTCAGACGACAGCAGTTTCGTCGTGCACTCCCATTCATATATAAGACATTGACCTGGGCAGCGTTGATCATTGCGTGGTATGTGGTCTTTGCCCTGGTTATTGATATGCCTGCAGAGTATAGACTTCGACACTCTGTTGACGATATGCGTCGCGAATATGAGCAACTTGAGGCACGATATGCTGATCTTAGTGAGGTGCTTGATAATGTTGTGGAACGCGACAAGAATGTGTTTCGCAAGCTTTTTCAGGCAGATCCATACGACCTCAATGCTAATGAGGAGAATAACCGCCAAGAGCTCAGGGCCTCGCTTATGGAACTTAATAATGGTGAGCTACAGCAGATTCTTAACTCAAAGGTTAAGGGTGCTCAACAGCAAACAAAACGCCTTGTGACATCCTATGAGAAATTTGGCGACGCTGTTGTGAGTGACTATATGACTTTGAAATGTATACCGTCAATTCAGCCGATAAATAATAGTCGACTAACGCTTCTTGCATCGGGTAAAAAACCTTTAATTAACCCGTTTCATCGTACTATGACTGAGCACCATGGTGTCGATTACCTCGTGCCTGAGGGAACCGCTGTTTTTGCTACGGCAGATGGTCGCGTCGATAACCTTTCGGAGAAGAATTCAACTCACGGAAAGTCGGTGACCATCGACCACGGCAATGGTTATAAAACTACCTATTCACACCTTCTCGATATTCGTGTCGCGGAGGGTCAGCGAGTGAAGCGTGGCGATATTATCGCTCTTTCTGGTAATAGCGGTCTCTCGTTTGCTCCGCACCTCCATTACGAGGTTAGCCTCTTTGGTACGCGTGTCGATCCTGTGCACTACTTCTTTATGGAGCTTTCGGCAGATGACTATCAGCGAATCATTCGTATCGCACTCTCAAGTATGCAATCGTTCGATTAGTATGGCAGAGATAAAGTTGATAATGCTCGATTTCGACGGTACACTTGTTGACACCCGCACGGCGAATGCCGAGGCTTATATTGAAACACTTGCAGAAGTAGGTATCACGTTAAGCAAAGAGGAGTACCTGAAACGCTTTTTCGGCGTTCGCTGTATCGAGTTTATGCAGATGGTGGGAATTAGCGACCCAGAGAAGATACGTCAGCTTCGTAGACGTAAAGTTGAGCTATATCCTAAATACTTTGATAGTATAGTTCTCAACAGTGAGCTGTGGTCGTGGTGTCAAATGATGCGACGTATGGGTGCTAAGGTGTGGATAGTCTCTACTGGTCATATAGATAATCTTCGTAATGTAATCTCTTACTTGAACTTATCGAGTGGTATTGATGGCATTATTTCAGGCGATGATGTGGAGCGTCCAAAGCCAAATCCCGACTGCTTTTTGGAGGCTATGCGACGTGAGGAGGTAACACCTGAGGAGAGTATTATTTTTGAGGATTCTGAGGTCGGTGTCGAGGCTGCACGACGCAGTGGAGCGGCCTACTCGGTTATCAAGCTGTGATCATTAGTCTCGTCTTCGTGTGAATATCAATCTAAAAATCGTCAATCACTTTGATGTTTGACGATTTTTTTGTATTTTAGCAGTTGGATTTCTAATATGTATGGCTATGAAACGTCTTTTAATCATACTTATTGCAATGCTCTGCATTGGCAATCTTCAGGCACAACAGAGTTTAACTCCAGCTGCTCCGGGTGCTAGTGCCCCTGTTAAGCAGTGGACATCGAGCTTTACGGAGATAGATGTCGACGCTCCTATCAAACTTGTGCTTATAAAGATTCCTGATGACCAGGCCCCATACATTGTTTATGATACTAAGGGTAATGAGACGTCGAAGTTTACCGCTGAGGTTGTGCGAGATCGAATACTCAAGATTCGCGAACGATACGACCCTAAACGTGAGAGTGTTACGGAGGTGCAGGTCTACTTCAATACTCTCACTCATATAAACATCTCGCGAGCAAAAACCATCATCGAGGGTGTGCTCACGGACAAGATGATAACGCTTAATATCTCAAATGATGCTACACTCTTAGCGACGCTCGATGTTCTCGATCTTATGGCGAGCATTAGCGGTAATAGTTGCGTGGAACTCAAGGGTAATGCCCTCTATCAGACTGTCGATGTTGCAACAGCACAGTACAACGCTGCGGGACTCGAGACGATGTCGACAGTGGTCGAGGCACACCATAACTCTGAGGTTAGAATCGATGCTACCCAGCGTCTGGTAGCGAAGAGTACTACGGGAGGAGAGATTTTCTATAAGAGAAAACCCGATTTGATTAGAGTTGAGATAACACTGTTTGGTGTCGATATTGCACCACTTAAATAATTTAAGTTCAGATGAATACTACTTTTCAGCAGGAGTTGGCTCAGAGGCTCCTCGAACGTCATTCGGGAGATCTTTCATCACTTATAATGTTATTTCCGTCGCTTCGTGCTCGAACATTCTTTAACAATGCTCTTGCCGGTCTTGTTACTAAACCCACGTGGCAGCCGAAGTGGACATCGATCGATGCACTTATGGAGAGTGCATCTGGACTGGTGCGTGGCGAGCGAATTCGCCTGATATCGGAGTTGTTTAAAATCTATAAGAAATATCACTCAAAGGAGGAGTTCGACAAGTTCTACTTCTGGGGCGATATGCTTATTGCTGACTTCGATATGATTGATAAATATATGGTTGATGCCTCACAGCTGTTACGCAATATCGAAGATATCAAGGAGTTGGAGGCAGATGTGTCGTATCTTACTCCAGCACAATTGCGTATCATATCGTTCTGGAAGAGCATTGGTGATAATGACTCTCTGAGCGAGCAGAAGCAGCGTTTCTTGAAGATTTGGCGTAGCCTGCCAGCAATCTATGATGAGTATCGCCAGCGTCTTAAGTCGCTCGGTTTTGCCTACACAGGACTTATCTATCGTGCTGCAATCGAGCGAATAGATAGCAATGAGGAGGTAAATCTGCCAAAGCAAAGGTTTGTAATAGCGGGCTTCAATGCCTTGTCGACCACTGAGAAGCGACTCTTTGACTACCTTGCTCGACGCGAGGTGGGTGCGGAGTTCTACTGGGATTGCGATGACTACTACATAAAGAACAAGTCGCATGAGGCGGGAATGTTTCTGCGTGAAAATCTCAGTTTGTTCCCCGAGGCAGAAGCGATATCGCGAAATAACTTCCGTGATATTGAGAAGAGTATTAGCTCCATTGCCTGTGTGTCGAATGTGGTGCAGTGTAAGTATGCAGCACAGTTGCTTCGTGAGCTTGGCCCTGAGAAACTTGATAAGCGAACGGCTATTGTTCTCACAGACGAGAATATGCTCATTCCAATGCTTCATTCGCTTCCTGAGTGTGTCGATAAGGTAAATATTACGATGGGTTATCCGCTCAAGATTACGCTTGTGCACTCGTTCATTGAGCGACTTTTAGAGCTTCAGGCACACGGCAGACATCGTGATGGTCGTTCGGTGTTCTATCACGTCGACGTGCTTGGAATACTCTCGCATCCATACGTTGTTGACTCGCTTGGAGAGGTGGCACAAAAGCACTATTCAGATATTGTTGCAGAGCGATTAGTGTCGATTGATGGGGCGATGTTTAGTGACGATGTGCTAAGTGCAATATTCTTAAAATATGATGATTGGCAGTCTGTAGCTAACTATATACTTGATATACTATCAAGGTTGTCGAGCAGGCTCTCTGCTACTGATGTGATGCAGGCGGAGTATATCAACGTGGCTTACGATGAGATATCAAAAGTTAAACTCTCAATCGAGCGATGCGATATTGAGCTCTCAACAGAGGTGTTTGTGTCTGTAGTACGTCGTCATCTGCAGACTGTGACTATTCCCTACGAGGGCGAGCCATTGGAGGGTGTGCAGATTATGGGTATTCTTGAGACTCGAAACATCGACTTCGAGAATGTGATACTCCTCTCGATGACTGACACAAACTTCCCTGGTGATAAGACTGGTCAGTCGTCATTTATTCCATACAACCTTCGAGCAGCCTATGGCCTCCCAACGCCTGAGCAGCACGAGGCTATGTATGCCTACTACTTCTATCGCTTGATTCAGCGTGCCAAGAGTGTATCTATGCTCTATTGCTCGCGTGCTGATGATAAGAGCACTGGTGAGTGCAGTCGATATATATATCAGCTTGAGTATGAATCACCATACAAAATAGATAGGCTCTCAATTGGTGTCGACCTCGGTGTTGAGAGTGTCGAACCTATTGTTGTGGCAAAGGGTGAGTATGAGCAGGAGATTCTCAGTCGCTATCTGTGTGCTGATGGCAAGCATTCGCTATCTCCAACGGCACTATTTAGATACATTGAGTGCCCTCTGAAGTTCTATCTGCACTCTGTGGCAAAGCTTAAGCCGCAAGATGAGATTAGTGATACGATTGACGCTCTTACATTTGGTAATATCCTTCACCTCACAATGCAAAGCCTCTATACACAGCTTAAGGATAAGAGTAATCCTATGGCCGAGATTGCCAAGTTGGCAAAACGCTCCATTGTGGAGGAGGCTGTAGATAGGACTATCGAGGGGTTGCTCCACACCAAGAAGGAGTCGTTCTCTGGTGATACGATACTCGTTAGAGATATCATCATAAAGTATATTATTCGTGGAATACTACGTTATGATGCTCAAAGCGACGGCTTCACAATCAAGGGCCTCGAGGAGGAGGTTAGTTGTGCCTACCCTATCTCAAACAATCGCCACGTTAACTTGCAGGGTGTTGCCGATCGTATAGATGTGCTTCCTAATGGTATGCTACAAGTAATTGATTACAAGAGTGGTAATACACCTTATCTCGAGTTTAATGGCGTTGACACACTCTTCAATGGTAGTGCTATGGAGCGAATATCCAATATCTTTCAAACGCTACTCTACTCTATGATGCTACGTCGTACCCAGGGTAAGGAGACTATGCCAACGCTCTATTTCGCAGCAAAGATGCTCGGTGATGACTACTCTCCAAAGATCTTAAATAAGGGTAAGGGCGAGTATGTTGAGAAGTATAGTGACTATGCCGAAGAGTTTGAAAGCAAGCTAAACAGTGTCCTTGAGGAGTTGTTCGACTTCGCTATCCCATTTAAACAGGCCGAGGATGAGGATGCCTGCACCTATTGTGACTTTAAAAAGATTTGTCGACGATGAAACGAGCGAAGATATTAAGTGCCAGTGCCGGATCGGGTAAGACCTATCAGTTGGCATATAAGTACGTAATGGATGTTGTCGAGCAGCCCGAGATGTATCGTTCGATACTTGCTGTGACATTTACAAACAAGGCAACCGAAGAGATGAAGTCGCGAATACTTCGCGAGATACACATCCTTGCATCTGGTGCCAAGAGTCAGTATATGAGCGACTTGTGTCGAGAACTCGATATGAGCGAGGCTATGGTTCGTAGTCAGGCAATGCGTGCACGCACGCTCATCTTGCACGACTATTCGCGATTTAGCGTGCTCACTATCGATAAGTTCTTTCAGCGAATCATCCGTGCCTTTATCAAGGAGCTCGGTATTGATCTTAATTACAATATTGAGCTCGATCCATCGCAGCTGTTAGTGCGTGGTGCAGATAATCTTGTTGAGAAGATTGCGGCTAACGACGAGCTAAAACGCTGGATGCTCGAATTTGCTGAGGAGCGTCTCAACGATGGCAATCGTTGGGATATGCGTGGTGACCTACGTTCGTTAGGTAAGGAGATATTTAAGGAGGGAAGCAAAGAGCGTATGACGATGCAAAAATCCAAGGAGGAGCTCGGCAAGATAGTCTCTAAGGTTGTTGCACGTGCAGAAAGGGCTAAGGCCGCTATATCGGATCTTGGCAAAAAGGCCCTCGATATTATGGCACACTATGGTGTAGAGTCCGCAATGTTTAAGGGACAGTCGAGAAGTTTTGTTTTTAAGTTTGCAAAGTATGCCGAGGGCGACCTCTCGTCGCCAACAGCCACAATGCTCAAGGCCGCAGATAGTATCAATGAGTGGTATGGCAAGGATGCTTCGGCCAATGTGCGTGCTGCTGCGGCCGATCTTCAGCCTCTTCTTCAAACAATTTGCATTGATTTGCCAAAGGCTGAAAGGGAGATTAATACAGCGTCGCTGCTTCGTGATAACTATCGCAGCTTTGCACTTCTTGCTGACCTCTATCAGCAGGTACACGATATCTGCGAACAGGAGAATATTATGATTCTTGGCGAGACAAAACATATTCTCTCGACATTTATTGATGGTAGTAACGCACCATTCATCTACGAGAAGGTGGGTAATCGCTTTGAGCGATTTATGATAGATGAGTTTCAGGATACCTCGGTGCGTGAGTGGGAGAATATGTTGCCATTGTTACAGAATGCAATGTCGGCAAGTGACAGATGTTCTGTGCTCATAGTGGGCGATGTGAAGCAGTCTATCTACCGTTGGCGAGGTGGTGACTGGCGACTACTTCAGGATGTTGCAAAGAGTGATTTGGGTCCCAACAATGTTGAACTGGTGCCTCTCAAGAGCAACTATCGCAGTCTTGAGAAGGTGATCGACTTTAATAATAAGATGATTTCGAGTGTAGTGAAGATTGATAATGAGTATCTCAATACAATGCTCGATAATGCATTGGGCAATAATTATATAGGTAAGTCACTTCATTCGTCACTTTATGATATTATGAAGGCTGCATACGCCAATCACGAGCAGAGTGTTGGTCGCAAGTGTAGCGATGAGGGATATGCCGAGGTCACACTCTACGACTCTACGCTAATCGATTCGCCATTTATCGAGGTTATTGAAGATGCCATTAGTCGTGGCTATAGATATCGCGACATCTTGATATTGGTGCGAGGTGCAAACGATAGTCGTAAGGTTGCCGACTTGCTATTTGAGTACAAGGAGAGGCGATTCACCTCGCGAGGTGAGGTTGGATTCAATGTTCATACAGCTGATGCCCTTACAGTTGAGAATTGTGATGTTGCCGACTTTATAATTGCGATATTTAGGCTTACAGTAAATATCAACGATGCAATTCAGCGAGGTATCTACAATAGATTCCTAAATAATCGCTACGACCATACGTTTACAGAACAAGAGCAGGCATTCATCAAGCGTATTGCCCACCTCTCGCCAATGGAGGCCTTCGAACAGATTGTTATGGAGTATAACCTCTCTGAGCGTAAGGATCGAATAGCATATCTTCAGGCACTTCACGAGGGCATCTACTCATTCTCAACATCGCGTGTGGCGGATATTCAACGCTACCTAAATTGGTGGGATGAGCGTGGTAAAAACGATACACTAAGTGTCGATATGACCGAGGATACGATAGAGATCTCTACTGTTCACAAGGCTAAGGGTTTGGAGCGTGATGTTGTCATCATTCCGTATTGCAAGTGGGACACAGCCCCCAAAGCCTCATTACAGCCGGTTATATGGTCGAAGGCGTCGGGCGATGAGGTCTCAACTATTGGAGAGTTCCCCGTGACTTATGGCTCTGCAATGCAGAATTCACTCTTTACGGCCGACTACTACAATGAGCTTGTTATGAGCCACGTTGATGGTGTTAACTTGCTCTATGTAGCTATGACTCGTGCCTCTAAAGAGCTTTATATGCTTGTGCCTACGCGTCTGAATACCAAGAGTAAGTCGAGTGATGCAATTAATAATATTGTACCACTTCTTACCAGGGCAGTTCGCGAGGTTGTTGCCGATTCTGCATCATATAATGGTGAGGATGGTGTTGAGCGTGTTGTCTATCGTTATGGCTCAAAACCGCTTGAGGGCAGTGCTATTAATAGCTCTGGTAACGGCAATATAATCCTTAATAGTTACACCACCAACACTCCCGAAATCAAGGTTCGCTACCCTAACCATCGATTCACAGAGGAGGGCATTGGCTTCGGAGGAGATCTTCGTCGTATGGGTCAGCACCTCCACAAAATCTTCGAGCAGGCATCGACAATCGACGAGATTAATCTCAAGGTTGAGCAGATGGCAGCTCAATCGCTTATTGCTGAGTATGAGGCTGTGCGTCTAAAGGCTTCTATTGACAAAGCGATGATGGATAACACTGTTCGTGAGTGGTTTACAAACGACTGGGACGATGTCAAGAACGAGTCAGAGATTATTGTTGGCAACAATATGCGTCGCCCCGACAGGGTGATGATAAAGCAGGGTCGTGCAGTTGTTGTAGACTTTAAGTTTGGCGAAAATGTTAGCAAAAGCCACTGCAAGCAGGTAGCTGAATATATGAGGCTGCTCGGCGATATGGAGCTCTACAACGTCATAGAGGGCTATGTGTGGTACATATCGCTGGGTAAGGTTGTAAGGGTTTGATGTGTAAGATATTAGACTATTTATGCTAAAGTCCATATTTAATATTATTCCTAAGTCTTATCGTCGTCAGGGCCTTTGGGTTGTGGCAACAATATTTGTGCGAGCGATACTCAACTTTGTTGGTGTGGCTATGTTCGTGCCAATACTTATGCTCACGTTAAAGCCTCAAAGTAGTGCTCATATGTTCGATAGGATAAGTGAAGTTTTGGGACTGGATAGCCACTTGGAAGTGACAGCTGTGGTGTGTGCTATTGTGCTTGCAGTTGTTATTGCTAAGAACTTGATTGTTGTGCTCTTGCATCGATATGAACGTAGCTTTATATTCTCGTTCTATAAAGATGTGTCACAAAAGCTATTTTTGAGCTACTATGAGCGAGGGTTGAGCTATGTCAAACAGCACAATTCGTCGCACATTTCTCGAAATATCAATACCGCAGGACTTATGTTTGCTACGGGCGTCCTGCGACCTATTGCAGCCATTATGGGTGAGGCTCTATTGTTAATTTTGGTGCTTATTGCACTTGCGGTCTATGCACCTGTCGCTGCACTTTTGACGTTTGTTATATTTTTGCCAATTGCTTCGATATTCTATTTTGCAATACGTCGTCAACTTCACAACATTGGAGTCGATGAGAATGAGACCCAACGACATAAGAGTCGCATTGTGGGTGAGACATTTCGTGGTTATGCAGATATTGAGATAGGTGGAGCTAAACGTCTTATGCTTAGTATGTTTAGTAATGATGTTTCGAAGATTGCAGACCTTCGCGAACGTCACGCCACACTCTCGCAACTTCCACAGATACTCATAGAGATAGGTGTCGTAGTAGGTATGATCCTTATCATTGTTTTCGGTATTGATCGAGGCGAAGATATGGCCTTGATGTTCGGTGTTTTTGCCATTGCAGCAATTAGGCTTATACCCTCCGTTCGCAATATACTCACACAGTGGAGCTTGATAAAATATAATCGTTATACGCTTGATATCCTCCTTGATGCAAATGTTGGCGAGGATATAATTTCTGAAGAATCGAGTAGCGAACGCATAGGTTTGCAAAATTGTGTCGAGTTTAAGGATGTTAGTTTCCAGTTTGACGATGCCGAGCATCCTACGATTGACCATCTCAGCCTGACAATTTCGCGTGGTGAGCACGTTGGCATATGTGGTGCTTCAGGTGTTGGTAAGACTACCCTCTTTAACTTGATACTTGGTCTCTATCGTCCGACATCGGGTAAAATAGTAATTGATGGCGAGGAGCTTACTCAGCATAATATTCGCAAATGGCAGAATGGCGTTGGCTATGTCTCTCAGAATGTCTTTATTGCTGATAGTACGTTGGCTGAAAACATAGCTCTTGGAGTGCCAAAAGATAGAATAGACTATGGCCTTGTAAATGAGGTTATTGAGCTATCTAACCTAAGAGAGTTTGTAGATTCGTTGAAGGATGGTCTTGAGACTCGTATTGGCGAGCAGGGATCACGTCTTTCTGGTGGTCAGCGTCAGCGTATCGGTATTGCAAGAGCACTATATAAGAGGTGTGACATATTGCTTTTCGATGAGGCAACATCGTCGCTAGACAACGCGGCTGAGGAGAGTATCAATGAGGCTCTTGCTATGTTGAGAAGCGATAATAGAGATCTCACAATCGTGATGATTGCACATAGACAGACAACTTTGGATAATTGCAACAGAATAATTAAGCTTGAGTAATGGAGTGTTACGACTACATAATTGCCGATTTGTGTCTTCGCTCCAATGTCGATTTAGCGGCATTAGGACTGCGAGGATTCAGGCCGTTTCAATCGAATGGTAGTGTCCAAATAGCCGATTGTAGATTTGCTATATTGGATGAAGTTGGGTGTAATAATAACCATATAACCAACGAGATTTACTCTTCGTATATGAGCGAGACAAACACTCGTGGTTTGCTATATAAAACTCGCAGTGGTTATCTCTATTCCATATCAAAGCAGGAGCCTAATGCCGAGTCGCTAATCTTCAATATTGAGGAGAATGGATGGTTAATCACATCAAATTATGATGCTGCAAAGTTTGATCTCGCGATGCTCCGCTTTGGCCTCTGGATATCTTTTGGACTGTTGCTTGTCAATCGTAATGCTGTGGCCGTTCACTCATCTGTTGTTGCTCACAATGGCAGAGGTGTTCTCTTCCTTGGCGAATCGGGCACGGGAAAGAGTACACATACTCGCCTCTGGTGCGAAAATATTACAAATACACACCTCCTTAACGATGACTCGCCCATTGTGCGACTGGTCGACGATGAACTTCGTGTTTATGGATCACCCTGGAGTGGCAAGACACCCTGTTATAAGAACGAAAGCTACCCCATTGCCGCCTTCTGTCGTCTTAGTCAAGCACCCGAGAATCGTATTAGGCGACTCTCCACAATTGCGACGATAGGTGCATTGTTGCCATCCACGCCTCCACAGTTTGCCGGCGATGTCGGGTTGCAAGATTTGGTGTTAGCTATGCTTAGTGGGATAATTGAGCGAGTACCTGCGTACCATCTTGAGTGTCTACCCAACAGCGATGCTGCAGAACTATCACACAAAACAATCTTTGGGTATGAGACAAGTGTTGGGTAGTATCAAGGATGTTGTCGAGGTTGGCGAAACCTTTGTTCTTAACGTTACCGGCTATAGTATGCTTCCGCTTTTGGGCTATGCAGGCGACACGATCGTTGTGCGACGCACATCTTGTGATGAGAGCATCGTGGGGCGTATTGCTATGTTTAGAATGAATGGTGGTAAAATTGTAGTTCATCGAGTGGTATATGAGGTGGATGGCGTTGTACACCTTCGTGGCGATGGAAATATTGTGCAGGTTGAGAGGGTTTCGCGTAAAGATATCGTTGGTGTCGTGGAAGGTGTTCGTCGCAGGAGTGGTAAGGTTGTAAATTGCTCGTCTCGATGGTGGCGATTCCGTGAGAGGGTGTGGCTTAGCTCACCTCGTATCGTTCGCAGATTTGTCTTGGCACTACTTCGTCGTTGGTTGGACTATAAAACAAAACATTAGATTATGGATATTAGAGTTGGTACTGGTTATGACGTCCACGCACTCGCCGATGGCCTACGCTTGGTGTTGTGTGGTGTCGAGATTGAACACACTAAGGGTTGCGTTGCACACTCAGATGGCGATGTTGCTATTCACGCCATCTGTGATGCATTGCTTGGAGCATTAGCCCTCGGCGATATTGGCAAATTGTTCCCCGATAGCGATGAGCGATACAAGGGTATTGATTCACGAAAGTTACTTAAGCACGTCGTTGAGCTCGTTCGTTCTAAAGAATACGAAATTAATAATATAGATTGTACAATTGCTATGCAACGACCAAGGCTTAGACCGCACATTGACTTGATGCGTGAACGCCTTGCAGAGGTTGTAGGTATTACTACTGATCGCATCTCCGTTAAGGCGACAACTACTGAACATCTTGGCTTTGAGGGCCGCGAGGAGGGAGTCTCGGCAACAGCTGCAACACTCCTAATCAAGGCATAAATTTTAGATGCAACATAATGTGTTGTTTTCGAGGCTCATCCTATGCGGTGGGCCTATTTTGTTGTTATAATTTGCATAAAATAATCTGCATTAAAACAAAAAACTATTTTGTATTTTCGAAAAAAGCACTATATTTGCATCATCTAAACAGAGTAATTCCTTATCGCTTGCCGACACAAGCCTGGTAAGCATAAAAAATCTTTTTATATATGCACGATTTGTCAACATTAGAGGGCAAAAACATTCACGAGCTACGCGAAATCGCAAGAGTTTTTGGTATCACACCATCAACAATGAAGAAGGGCGAGCTTATTAGCCGCATTGTCGATGCTGCAACATCACAAACTCAGGTTGAAAGGGAGGTTCCTGCAGTGCGTCGCGGTCGCCGTCCACGAATGAGTGGAGTTAAGGTAGGCGAGAGAACAACACCTCAAACACCCACTGATATAACCCCCGAGCCAGTTGCTGAGTCCGTTACGGAGCAGATAGTAGAGACTGAATCAATCACAGAAGTTGTTGAGCAACCGGCTGAAACAGAAGTTGCTAATGAGGTGAATGACGTTCCCGCACCAAAGCGTCGTGGCCGTCGTCCAAAGGCAGTAGTTGTCGAACAACTTCCTGTGGTTGAGCCAGAGGAGGAGGTCGAGACAAACATAGACGAAGCTACCGATGTAGAGCTAGTTGGCGACGATGATGTCATCGACTACGATGAGGATCTCGACGAGGAATATATCACAGACGAGATGCTTGCTAGCGAGGAGGGTGAAGTCGATAGTGAGGTTACAAAGGATGATTTCACAGCCGAAATAGAGGGCGAGGGTGTCCTCGAGATTATGCCCGATGGATTTGGTTTTCTTCGCTCTGCTGACTACAACTACCTTAACTCTCCCGACGATATATATGTCTCACCATCGCAGATCAAGCTCTTTGGTCTTAAGCCTGGCGACACGGTGTTGGGCTCAATTCGTCCGCCAAAGGTTGGTGAGAAATATTTCCCCCTTGTCCACGTTGAGCAGATTAATGGTCTTAAGCCTGAGTATGTGCGTGATAGACAGCAGTTTGAATATCTAACACCACTATTCCCATCCGAGAAGTTTAATCTTACGGGTAATGGCCACAACTCAGTGTCAAACCGCATCATCGACCTTTTTGCCCCTATTGGTAAGGGTCAGCGTGCAATGATTGTAGCACAGCCAAAGACAGGTAAGACGATGCTCTTGCAATCTATTGCCAATGCTATTGCCGACAACCACCCTGAGGTATATATGATTGTTTTGCTTATCGACGAGCGTCCCGAGGAGGTTACCGAGATGGCTCGCCACGTCAAGGCCGAGGTTGTTGCCTCGACATTCGATGAGCAGGCAGCACGCCACGTAAAGGTTGCCGAGATGGTGCTCGAGAAGGCTAAGCGTATGGTCGAGAGTGGCCACGATGTGGTCATCTTCCTTGACTCTATCACCCGCCTTGCACGTGCCTATAACTCTGTTCAGCCAGCATCGGGCAAGGTGCTCTCTGGTGGTGTCGATGCAAATGCTCTTCACAAGCCTAAGCGTTTCTTTGGTGCGGCACGTAACACCGAGGAGAAGGGCTCGCTCACAATCATCGCCACGGCACTTATCGACACAGGCTCGAAGATGGATGAGGTTATCTTTGAGGAGTTTAAGGGTACGGGTAATATGGAGCTTCAGCTCGACCGTAAACTTGCCAACAAGCGTATCTACCCTGCTGTCGACGTCGTTGCTTCGGGTACACGACGCGAGGATCTTCTCCTTGCACAGAGCGTTATGCAGCGTACGTGGATACTCCGCAAGCACCTCTCTGATATGACCACAACCGAGGCTATGGAGTTCTTGCAGAAGCAGTTTAACCTCACTCGCGACAACAATGAGTTCTTGGCAACTATGAACCAATAGTAATAGCGTGCATCACACAACAGAGATAAGCTCCTCGGATAGTAAATAGACTATTCGAGGAGTTTTTGATTTGAGATTAAGAATAAAATTCTTAACTTTGTATGAGCAAAACTGATTACTATGCACAAGATATTCCTTTTTATCGTATTGCTACTGATGCCTATGGCCGCAAATGCCTGGGGGCAGAAGGGACACGATGTGGTGGCGTATATCGCTGAGCAAAACTTGTCGAAGAGTGCTTGCAAGCGTATCGCTGCACTGCTCGAGGGTCACTCGATGGTCTACGTTGCTAATTGGATGGACAATGCCAGCCACACTGCCGAGTATGAGCATACCAAGACGTGGCACTACGTGAATGTAGATCCTGATGAGCAGACCTATGCTAACTCACGCAAGGAGTTTAAGGGCGACGTCGTTGTGGCTATCAATGGTATAATTGACCGCATAAAGAGTGGAGAACTTACCGAGACTGAGGAGCGTGTCGAGCTTATGATGCTTATCCACCTTGTGGGCGATATGCACTCCCCGCTACACGCTGGCCACAAGAGTGATAGAGGAGGTAATGGCACTCAGGTGAAGTTTTTCGGCCAACAGAAGAAGTTGCACTCATTGTGGGATAGCGATATTGTCGAGTCGGCACACCGTTGGAGTTACTCAGAGTGGGGCGATCAGCTCAATATCCTTAACCCAAAGGCTAAGCGTGCAATCGTCCAGGGTACGCCCAACGACTGGATTGAGGAGAGTGTTGCGTTGGCTGCTGATATCTACGCAGCAAGCACCACGGGTGAGAATCTATCGTACGACTACGTTGCTCACCATACACCAGTCATTGAGCAACAGCTCCTCAAAGGCGGCCTTCGCCTTGCTGCAATCCTCGAGGAGCTATACTAATCTAGGTTTACACAAAGAGATAGGTTGTCCGACATACGTTGGACAACCTATCTGCTTCTTTTTGTTATGTCTAAAGCGAACTATTTACTGTTAAGTATTTTAGCCACACTCTTTTCAATCGACTCTTTAGCTGACTGCTTTGCTGCCTCAAGACGCTTTTGTGCCTGGGCTTTAGCCTTTGTATTGCCACTCTTGCGGGCAGCCTTGAGTGTGTCGTAGAGCGACCAGAGTTTGAACTGCTTTGTGGCAGACTTCTGTGCCAAGGTATAGGCTGTTGCTATGCCCTCAGTTGCCTGCTCATCATCGGCATAGGCGTGTGTGTAGCTCTGCGACTCGTTCCAGTGACCGCGTGTGAAGTCTGGGAAGGCAACGGCAGCAGAGTTATTGTCCATTGATAGAGCTCCGAGCTCGGCCAAGCAGCACCACTCAGCCATATCATAGACATCCATATCGAGTGGCAAGCCATTCTGCAAGCAGTAGACAAGGCGGGCATCCATAATATAATCCATACCACCGTGCCCCATCTCGCGACCAATCTCACCAAACTTTTCGAGTATTGGGTGGTAGTAGCTATTCAGGATGGCGTCACGCTGGTTGTGATTCATAAAGCTATGGCCAGAGAGGTTATCCATCTGGGGAGCACCGCTCGACTTGAGAGCTTCGGTCGTTAGGGCGAGTTCTGGTGTTGGGTACTTTGTAGCATAGCCCTTTGTGCCAGTGAGCTTAAAGAGTCGGTTGTATGGCTGTGGCGTCATCACATTGTGCTGAATCTCTACGACCTTACCACGTGCCGTACGCATAAGTGTTGTTGTGTGGTCGCCATTGCGAAACGCTGTGCTCTCCTCGCCCGTTTTATTCTCGACAAGTTCTTTGCCGACAAAGCTCTCAGTGTCCATCGCGACGAGTGTTGTGAAACGGTCGCCACGATGAATATTCATACACTGAGCCACAGGGCCAAGTCCGTGCGTTGCATATAGATCGCCACGATTCTCCATATTGTACTTTAATCGCCAATGAAGATTGTTAACATCATTATCCTCAGGATCTTTCCAATAAGAGTCCCAGTATTCGTCTAGCGTGTGGATATATGCACCTTCGGCACGTATCACCTCGCCGAGGAGACCCGATTGCACCATATTGAGTGCTGTCATCTCGAAGTAGTCGTAGCAGCAGTTCTCGAGAATGAAACAGTGTAGACGACGCTGCTCGGCAAGATCGATGAGTGTCCAACACTGCTCAAGATTCATTGCAGAAGGGACTTCAATGGCTGCGTGCTTACCGCACTCCATAGCCATCTTTGCCACTGGAAAGTGGTGATTCCAGTCGGTAGCAATGTAGACAAGGTCGATGTCATCACGCTGACAAATGGTTTCATAGCCACGCTCGCCATAATATATGTCAGCAGGCATAAGACCTTGCTCACGCAGATATTTCTGGCACGCCTCGGCACGCTCGTACTCATAGTCGCAGAGGGCAACAATCTCAACACCTGGGATGCAGCTAAAACGCCACACTGCCCACGGACCACGCATACCAAGTCCTACGAATGCTACTCGTAGATTCTTGATTGGTGCAACAGCTAAGCCTACAGCGTGCTCCTGCCCCTCGCCACGCTCGGGCGTGTCCAAAACGATTGTTCCTTTGTCCCAGTGCCACGTAGTAGAGGGCGATAGCGACTGAGCCTCAGATGTCATAGTTCCAAACGCCATTATCGCAATAGCGATGATAGCCAAAATCTTTTTAAGGTTCATATTTGTAAATTTTAATTTGTTTGCACTCTTTTACTCTTTCTAGTAGCTTTACAGCAACCAGCTATTCCTCTCTTTGTTGACAATGAATGTGTGCCTATTTCTCGCTTGTATAACTCTACGTTGGCAGGACAAAACCTATATGTCGCAGCCTTGATAGTATCGTCATTATAGCTACCAGATAACTTTTCCCAACGCATCATCTCCCACTCTTCGACACTCTCGGTATAGTAGAGCATATCGTATTTTGCAAGTAGAGCTAACCCCTCGCTCGATATGGGCTCATCGCAATACCAATAAAAAATTTTATCTCCACGTTCTACGCACCCAAGCGAGCCTCCACCAGGGAGATAGAGTCCAAGTGTCGGGTGCATCAAAAAGCGATCAGATAAGCTATAAATATCTTTTCTTATTATAAACAGCTCTATATCCGTAGCATTGTTGGGCATAATGTGGATGTAAAACATATTACTCTCCTTGCTAAGGCTACAATCGAGAAAATCCTCAATGGCGATATTAATGGCCCTGTGTTCTGTGTTATCGATATTTTGTGCTGTGGCACTAAACGCTACGAGTGCCGACACTGCGAGAATAAAGATACTTTTCATCGTTAATTTAACCTTCTAATGCCTAAAGTGATTTAGATACACGCGATGATAGATATTACTCCTGTGTCATATTTTTTTTGCCAACCAGGGCAAATAGCACAATGGCAACGATAGCGAATAAGAGGTTTAAGATTGCCTCTCGACTCATATCCGACATCATCTGTTGAACCCAATGCATCACAATATTATATGAAAAATTTTCTTCGCTGACAACACTTAGCAAAGCTTCCTTAATGTCGTGTATATAGTAGTGTCCAGCCATACCTACCCCTATAAAGTTTACAATCTGATGTAGCAGATTAAGAATCAATATGGCCCAACTAACCCAATTAAGCCACCTAGTATTTAACTTTTTACTCATCGTTTATGGTATGATAAATGGTAGTGAACAACTTGTTACTATGTACGCCCAACCTGCTACAACATCAATGGTTATATCGTTCTCGTACAACTCAAGGATTTTCCTCTCCTTGCGTCTGAAAAACAATGACACCACAGTAGAAGTAGCTGCCGACAGTAGAATTATACCGTTAGTAAAAGCATAGTCAATCAATAGGTCAAAGATGGTGTAGGCATTAAATAGCAGTCAAATCCACATAATTCCACGCACTCGACACTCATCATTGTCGAGGTGGTGTAAGTTCACATAGTAGACATTGTAATATATGTAATAAAACCAGTTTCTCATAAGACTTTAGAATTTACCAATGCCAAGTGTCACAATAGACGATGCGGTTGTCGTGAATGATGATACGAATAAGATCGCGATTTATACCGTATACAGGACCATAGTTTCGAAGCAGTTTCTCGTCATCCCAGCAAGTGTAAAATAGCATCATATGGTCGTAGCCTCCAAACCAAGCATCATATTCGGGCATATGCTTACGACACCACTCAGCCTCAAGGGCACGCCTCTCGTCACTACAATACTCTTCGTCAAAGACTACTTGGGAGAGTGTCCAATTCTCATCTTGCTTCGAAAAATTATAGAGACCCTTGTGCGAATAAAATTTAGCCCTGAACCCCTGAGTACTTGTTATATACTGCCACGTACCAAAGTGAATATCACTCCAAGATTCAGAAATATGAATTGTATCACATTTATAGTCCACTAACTCAAGTCTATCAACCTCGCGAGCCAATGACTGATAATAATAGCTTACATACTCATCGTTTAGATTGCAGGGGTATCTATATTGAATTACTTTGCTTCGCTTCCATTCATAGTAGTCGACATTTACTGAGCGGTACTTCTGGTTGCAAAGATGTTGCAACACGTCGCCAAAGTTATCAACCTTAGCTGATGGCTTCACGCTTCTGGGAGCTCGGCCATACAATGGATTTGTGACAGGGCTCTGTGCCACGACAAATAGCGAACTACACGCCATAAGCAAAAGTAACAGTATGATCCATTTAAATTTCATTGTCAGCCATTTATTTAATTATTCTCCACCTCGATTAAAAATTGAGCAGCTTGCGATTTTTGCGGGTTTCGGACATCGGTATAAGCTCCTCGTAGTGCCACCACTCACGGCGGTAGGGATACAAACCAGCCTCGAGCATAACCTTAATAAGAAGTAGGCGATTCTCGGCAGCCTCGACTGATATAAGACCACGCTTAACAAGGCCATTGACATACTTGGTATAAACGGTAAAGTTGCGATTAGCACTATCATTGGTATCGGACGTACCCTTCACGGCTGCAGCCTCGGAAAACTCATCAAAGCCAGCACCCATATCGAGTGGCTCGCCGACGTGGGTGGTAATGGTGAGGTCTACAGCCACGCCATAGTTATGGCGTCCGCCCTTTGTTCCATCAGCCACAAAATCCTGCAATTCGGTACCCTCGACAAGGCTACGCATATGTCGCTGAACACTGATAGGGCGTGCTGCATCGTAGATAAGAAGTGTGTAGTCGGGATTATACTTCTGAAGAATTTGCTGAGCCTTGATAACCTTCTTGGCGAAGTCGGGGGTGAAGTAGGCACTCTCTAAGTCGCCATACATATCTTTACCCACGAAGTTGTCGGTTGTTGAGTACTTGAGCATCACAACAATATCTTCAGCACCCTCCAAAGTTTTAATATCCACAAGGTTGTACTCCTTCATTTTAGCATCGAAATTGACCTTGTGAGACTGCCCTATAACAGAGGTTGATAGTGTGAGTAAGATAAGAGATATAAATAGTTTACGCATAGTCTCATTAGTTAATGATTATTATCGAATACAAATATATAAAAAGTTAGGCATAATATCGCTACTAAAATGGTAGAATATATATATCTTTGCACCCAACTATAAACAACTAAGAATAACATTATGAGAAAACTACTATCAACACTTCTGCTCTGTGCTCTCGCATTTGTCGGTTGCGAGCCTGCTGCTAATGAGAATGCCACAGTAGCATTTACAATCACCTCAAAGACCGAGATTAGTATTGGTGCCGGCAATGCTCAGGGTATAATCACATATACACTCGAAATTCCGCAACAAGGTGTGGCAATTGAAGCAAAACCTAATGTGGAGTGGATCAACTCATTTGATTATAGCAATATGGGTAAGATTGGTTATAAGGTTGATGCTAACCCTACTTATGACGAGCGTACTGCCATCATTGTTGTTAGCTATGGCAACTACTCTGTTGAGTTAAGTCTTAAGCAGGATGGCAAGGTGCGTCCAGAGACTATTGAGACAGAGGCCCCATATCTGCTCGGCCACTACTATGGTGACTATGCAGGTTATAACTACAACTACTACCTCGTATTGTCGGAGAGTGACTACGCTGCAAATGATGAGTTAAATAGCCAGGGCTACAAATATTTCCTTGACATCTACTCTGAGGAGCGTCCTGAGGACTACAACAACATCCGTGTGCCTAACGGTGTTTATACCTTTAATATCAATAACGACGGATCTGCTGGTACATTCCTTGAGTCATTCAGTATCTATAAGGAGTATGATGCAAGTGGTAAGGAGGTTGCTGAGCGTCCATACCAGGAGGGTGTACTTACCGTTACAGACGACCTTGTTAAGCTCGAAATCAAATTCAAAGATGAGGAGAATCTATACGTTGTAACCTTCCCGGGTGACTATACAATGAAGGATCGACGCAGCCAGGCTGGCGGCATATACTAATAGTAATATTTATAAACGAGGTAACCTGGCTATAGATTTATTGATAGCCAGGTTATCTCGTTTATTACCCTTCACAATTAGAGCTTAGGCCAGATTGTTGGGGGCTGGATAGATACGAACTTTGCTCCGTTGCCTGTCGATGTGCAGACAAGGCGTATAGCTTTAATTGGGTGTAGCGGGTGGTGAATGACAAACATTCCGTTGCCCATCTTGCCTGCATAGAAGAAGTCAACACCGTTGTAGCTAATCTCGGCATAGCCCTCCTCGAATATAAAGCGTGGAAGCTGGAAGTTGCCAGTAGCCACCTGCATACGTCGGCATTCCACAGGCTTTGCAAAGGTAAACTGCACCCAGTCACCCTCCTTGCAACTACGTGAAGAGCGTGCCAGACGACCATAACTCTGAGCCTTGGCAAAGGTCATTGTCTCGCTCTCGGGCATCGACGATGTGATGGTAAACTGCGGATAGATGTGCTTAAAATGGCTGTCGTGGCCAGCCTCTGGCGATGAGGCCTTAGCACGTCGTGCTACAAAGCCAAATGCGGCAGGTTTTGAAGTAGATATCGGCTGCGTGTAGCGATACTCCTTGCCCGAAGCCTCATCGATTACATACAGGTATGAGCCGTCATTGGATGTTACCACGAGCTTGCCATCGACATAGCTCACCACGGGAGGCATAAGACGGTAGGCAACGCCCATAGCGTCGAGACGATCGTAGTGTGCTACCATCATCTCATAAAAGCGATTTTGGTCTCGCTCATCGCTTCTATTCCAAGCTATCTCGGCTAGGGCGACGATGCGTGGAAATGTCTGATAGTGAAGATAGTCAGCACGTTCAGGATTGCGTGATGCATAGGCCTCGCTAAAGAACGATGCCTCGTAGCCCCATATGTTACGTTGCTCGATGTCGGTAAATCCAAGCGATGTGGGTGTCACACCGTAGACCTTTGTCCAGTCGAATATCGCTGCCCAGTCGTGTCCAGGCTCACGCTTTGATTGCTTCATATCGAAGTAGAAGTACTGACCCGGCATAACCACAGTTTTGTAGCCCTTAGCAGCTGCCGTGCGACACTCCTTAACACCCATCCAACCATATACTACGGTACTCTTGCTGAGCTGTCCACCATCAATCGCCTCGTTCCATACTGCAGGTTGCTTTCCACACTCCGCCAGCACGTTGCTGAGACGAGTCATAAAGTAAGCTTGCAGTTGCTCGGGAGATGAGTAACCCTTGCGTGCCATCAGTGCCCTACAATCGGGACAGCTCTTCCACTGTGAGGTCTCCACCTCATCGCCACCAATATGGATATACTCCGTGTCAAACAAGTTGCAAACCTCCACCAATATGTCGTGCAATAGCTCATAGTTACTCACCTTTGAAGCACAAAATGCAGAGCGAGTGTCGTAACCAAACGATGTACTTAGATTTGGTGTATAGTTGCAAAGTATCTCTGGATGTATCGATGCCATAGTGAGGCTGTGACCAGGGAGGTCGATCTCTGGAATGACCTCGATGTTACGAACTTTGGCGTAGTCGATAATCTCACGCATATCGCTCTGAGTGTAGTATCCTCCCCACTTTTCTCCCCATTTGCCATAGCGTGGCCACACGGGACTATCACCACCACGGAAGCCTCCAATCGTTGCAAGCTCTGGGTGTGACTTAATCTCCAATCGCCACGCTTCGTCGTCGGTAAGGTGCAGACGGAGCTTATTAATTTTATGGTATGCCAAGAGGTCGATAAACTCCTTGACAGCATCCTTTGTCATCCACGTGCGGCAGACATCGAGCATAAAGCCTCGATACTCAAAGCGTGGAGCATCCTCAATCGTGCAACACGCAACTTTTGCGGGCAACTCAAGTTTACCATATACCGTTGCGGGGAGCAGCTGCATAAAGGTTGTGATGCCCGAGAATACGCCTGCGTAGGTGCCGCCACGGATTATTACCCTATCGTTTAGCACATCAAGTCTATAAGCCTCACCACTCAACGAATTGTCTAGCTCAAGACATATTGCACCACCTAAGCCAACAACCTCAGTGCCGAGGTGCGACGCGAGATATTCTGCTGCAGGATGCAACTCTTTGCTACTAACCGATATTGAGCTTCGAGCATTGAGCTCAAACGAGCCCTCATGGGCAATATACTTTTGTGGCGTTGGGATGATGCTTGGTTGCGATGCAGAGGCTACGCAGACCAATGTGACATGCACTACAAATGAAAGTAGAGATCGAAGTTTCATAGGCTTAATTTTTTACAAATGTAGCAAATTTTGTGGTATTATAAAATCTTGGTGCAAATAAAAAATAAGCGGCCAACCATTCGGTCAGCCGCTTAGATAGATTGTATCTTGCGATTAGAAGTACTCGCTCTCGCCCTCCTCATCAATCCAAGGTACTGTCTTCATATCCTCGGTTGTGAGCTCCTCGACCTGCTCGTCGGTAAGCAACGCATCCTCACCATTCTCGAACTCTATGTCGTTGATGCTGCTAATAGTGAGCTGGTATGAGGCGTAATCGTCGGCATTGCCAGCATAGTTAGACTTTTGAGCATAGATGCCGTAGATGGCGGTGATTGTAGCTCGCTCACGATCTTTACATACGTTCTGACGAGCAAAGCGAGAGTAACCGCTGGTACGTAAAGCGTAAACACCATTTGCCGAGCAAACAGTGGCATCGTGGTTGTAGGTAAAACATACAGAGCCATAGAGGCTACGGCCTGTGATCTCCTCCTTGAATGCCCAATGATACCAAGCTTTCGACACTGTTGGACGAGGATCGGTGTACAACCAACTTGGATATATGTTCTCAAACGAACCACTCTTCAAGCCTGGATTTGTGACACCATCCTGGTTTTTAACGCCTGCATAGTGGCACTCGATGTCCTCGAAACGCATCAAGCGGCCAAACATAAGCTCACGCTGCGAAATCTCGAACACCTTGCGAGTAATACCGTTTGCATCCGTCTTCTCTGTGCCATAGAACACACCCTCCATCTCTATCTTCTCAGGAGAGAAGACCTCAATATAGTTGTCGGGTGTTACCTTAATGATATCGACATTAGGAGCATAACGCTGCCACTCCTCGAAGGCACCAACCTTGAGGCCCTCGCTTGCAGGACGACCTGCAAATACGTGCTGGTCGATAATCTCCTGAATCTCGAGGTTAGAGTTAGCATAGTACTTATGCTCGCCTGCCTTGTTCCAAGACTCTGATGGAGCACCACCCAACGAGAGCATCATACGGTAGTTGCCCAAATACAAGCCATTGAGGCGAACATATACCCAGCTACCCTTCTTATACTTAATGCCAACATTGTTGTTGAGTTTAAGCTCGATACCAGTGGTCTCGTCCTGGATATAGAGAGATTTATAGACGTTACCCTCAGTATCGTCTGATGTTACCTTACCTCTAATGTAGACATCCTCATCGCGGAAGATATCCTCGCCGATAAGCATATACTTAGTATTTCCCCAGCCGCTATTAACACCAGTGTTGCTGATATCGCCAAAGGCATATTTAAGCTCGGCAATAGTGATGTGCACAGCATTTGGGAACATCTGCTCGAATGCCTGCTGATCGTCGATTGGCTCACGAGCTGGAACATCGCTAAACTGCTCATAACAGCCTGTCGCTAAGATTGCGGCGACGATAAACGAAAAAATCTTTGTAATTTTCATAATCTTCATTTTTTTAGCTGTTAGAAACGGAAGTAAATGTTGAGATAGTAGTTTAGACCGTTCATATAGAAATACTTCGAGTCGAAACGTGAGTAGGTTGTTGGCTTAGTGACAATCTTCATCACACCCTCGTTGTCAGGGAAGATGATAGGATCAGAGAGCTTGTTGAGTCGCATCTGCTCGTAACCACCAGTACGTACTGACTGGTTGTTGAGGATGTTGTTGACAGACAAGCTAAAGCCCAAAGTGTACTTATATGCGATACGGAAGTTCTTGCCGATGCTTGCACTCAAAGTATAAGCACTACCAAGCTCCTCCTGAGCACGAATACCGTCGATGACATTTACAACATATGCCTTCTGGCGACCTGTCTCAAGATTATTCCAGTCGTAGATACGCTTAATCTCGTTCTCGAGATACTGAGTACGATACATTGGGTTCATTGACAAGTAGAGGCGATCGTAGTAGTTGAAGTCGAGCGACGCATACCAGTTGTTAGGGCCGCGGAAGTTAAGGCCCACGTTAATAGCTGTCTGAGGAGTGCTCTCAACCTTCATACCTTTCCAGTTAACAACACTATGAACAATATCGGTTGCCGAATTATCGATCATCTGCGTAAACTGTGGGTTCGATGTGTAGATATAGTCACCGAGGCTAACAGCACCCTGCAATGATAAGCCCCAAGCAATAGGCACACTTACACCAAGCTCAACACCCATATAACGCTTGTCGATACCCGACATAGCAAAGTTAGTGAACGAGCCCTGAGTATCGTCGTAGAACGAGATTACCTTAGACTGGTCGTGCATCTCTGTGTAGTATGCCGAGAGACGAGCACGAATCCAAGGGGTATTAAGGTTGTAGGTGATGTCTGCACCATACATCTTCTCGGCAGTTACACCAGGGGTAATCTGGTTACGTGTACGTGCCGACACGAACAAGTTGTTGAATGCAGGTGCATCCTGGATTGCTGCAGCATTAAGCTCGATAGAGTGTGCACCAGAGAACTTATAGCTTAAGTTTGCTTTGAGCTTATATGTAAGAGTGTTGAACTTATATGAATTGCCTAACGATGTGTAGTTAAGGTCGCCTTTCGCATTCTCATTAAGGAAGAGACCCTTCTCCCAAAGACCCTGACGCCACATACTTGAAGCACCAAGCTCAGCACCAAGGTTGGCAGTGAAACCTCCAGCCTTAACCTCATACATAGCCCATACCTGACCCTGACGAACGTGAGCATAGTAGTCGTAGTTATACTTGTCGCCCTCCTTTACTGCCTGTGCGTGGCCGTGCTCGCGGTAGTAAGCCATATTATTCTGGTAAGACTGCTCGTTGCTACCGAAGTCACGCTCTGCGAACTTATCAACGTCCAACCAGTAGTCACCACCGAGCAAATCTTTAACTGTGGAATAGTACTCTGTGCGGTTAATACGAGCACGAAGACCTACTGTGAGCTTTGAGCCACCACGGAACACGTGGTTGAGCTGTGCTGCGAAGTTGTAGTCGAGCTGATCTGTATGACGCTCTTCGATCATCGCGTAAGCACGGTGGCCATCGCCATAGATGCTACTCTTCTCGCCATTCTTATTATCGCGAATAATGCCGTCAAAGTCGATGTAGCCAGTCCAATTAGCGAGGAACTCACGATACTTCAACTTGTCGGTTTCGAGGTCTGTATCGGTAAATGGGAGCGTGAGGTCGTTACCCTCGGCAAAGTTGTTGAGAATCATACGACGCTCAAGACGATCGCCATAGTACGAAGGCATCTGACGATAGTAGTCAGGACGTGGATCCTCACCCTTGTACCAAGTGAGTGCAGAGTAGCCATTCTTACCAAAACGAAGCGATGTCGCCGCAATGAGTGATGTCTGCTCTGAAATCTGCCAAGTGTAGTTGAGCATTGCGATAGGCTCGTGCATAGTACGAACACGTGAGTTACGGAGCTTGCCATTCTGCAAACCTACGTTAGGGTTGTAGTAGTTGTCACCCCAAAGGTCGTAGGCCTCCTGTGTAGAAGCCTGCTGAGCACCACGCTGAGTAGGTGCAGCCATAATGGTTGCAGAGAGGCGGTGGTGATCGTTAAAGATCTTCTCGGCAGAGAAGAAGTAGCCGTAAGCGTTGTAGTAGACACCATCAACATAGCCGTTGCCACCCTGACGTGTTGAGAGAGTAAAGCCATATGACCAGCCATTATCGAGTTGGCCAGATGCATAGCTCAACATAGCACGGAAGCGATAGAGCTGGTTGGCACTTACTACGCTTGCACGTAAGCCCTTGCGGAGCTGCGAAGCACGAGCATTGATGTTGGTAGTACCTCCAACGCCACCAACACCAAAGTCCGACATATTAAGACCTGAGGTTACCTCCTGGTTGCGTGTGGCGTCGTTGAGACCGCTCCACAATGACCAAGGGCCGTAGCTTGTCAAGGCGTCGTTGAAACGAATACCATTGAGGTAGACATCTTGATACTGAGAGTCGTAGCCACGAGCCTTGAAACGCATCTCAGAGAATCGGTACGAAGCGATATTGTTGAAGATATCCTTCGATGCTGAGAGTGCCGATGGTAAGGCGTTGGTATCGCCTGCTGACTCAACATCGCTATCGAGTTCAGCGAATGCCGAATCGTCGACAGCAATCATAGTCTGTGGCACCATCACAACCTGCTGCATATCGTGGACCATACTCTTGACACGTACCATAAGTGTCAAATCCTCGTACTCAGCGGCTGCAAACGTGAGCTGATACTGACCTGGCTCGAGTCCTGTTATAGAGAACTGGCCAGTTGTGTCGGTGGTGACGTTTGTGTCTTGACCATTAAGCGAGATAGAGACTCCGCTAATAGGCTCACGATCATCACGCGACACTACGGTACCCTTCATACCACCCGACTGAGCAAAGGCAGCGAGCGATAGAGTGGCACATACAAGTGTTAGTAATAATTTCTTCATATAAATGATATTAGATTATTTACCTATATAAATATATACAGGGAAGTGGTCGCTAAATCCATTCTGGAAGTTGTTAGTGACAAACGTACGCAATGGATATCCCTTGTACTGACCCTCCTGTTGAATCATATATGGACGGTTGAAGATGTTGCCATAGAACTTCTTACCTTTGATGATGCGGAGTTTACCGGCCTCATTGTTTACAAGGTTCTCGGTGACACAGATGTTGTCAAACAAGTTCCAAGCATCCTGATATGCAAGTGTGCCGAGACCTGCACGCAACATCTGAACAAATGGGTTAAAGAAGTCGCCCTTCTGCAAATCCTTAACCTTGCCCTTAGCACCCATAATCTTCTCTAGGCTTGGATCTGTAGCATCATCATTAAAGTCGCCCATCACAATAACCTTTGTTGCAGGGTTCTGTGCCAAGAGCGAGTCCTTGATCTCGCGAATCTGCTTTGCACAAGCATCACGCTTAAACTGTGAAGCCTCCTTACCGCCCAAACGTGATGGCCAGTGCGACACAAGGAAGTAGAATGGCTCGCCCTCGATGGTGCCCCACATAACGACAAGGTCACGTGTGCGGAAGTTAGGCAGCCCCTCTACCTCGAGCTTAATGTTGTCTGAGCCTTCGAGCTTGAACACGTCGGCACGATACAGAAATGCACAATCGACACCACGTGCATCAGGCGAGTCGTAGTGGCATATGCGGTAGTTTGCACCCTTGATCTTAGGCTGCGAAATGAAGTCCTCCAACACTGAGCGATTCTCAATCTCCGACACACCGATGACTATTGGATAGTCACGCTGTATTGCTGCCATATCGAAAATTACTCGCTCCATATTAGAGAGCTTCTTCTGATACTTAATCTCGTTCCACTTCTTGACACCCTCGGGCAAGAACTCCTCGTCGTGAGTCTCTGGGTCGTCGTAGATGTCGAAGAGATTCTCGAAATTCCAAAATGCTACCATATATGGCTTCTCCTGGGCGAATAATGTAGTCGCCGAGAGTAGCATAATGGATAGAACTAAAAGTAATCTTTTCATAGTTTGACGTTATTATTAATTAATTATCTTTTGTTCGCTAGTTTACACCCCACTCAGATGCCACTTTGGTGCTCTTCACCTGAGCCTCGATGCTATCATCAAGCATAGGGAAGAATGTAAAGCCTGTGATCTCCTCAAGCTCTGCTACGGTGATACAATCAGAGGATGTGATATTGGTATCTTCGCCAGTATTCCGGTGCTCAAACCAGAATACGATAGCACGTACCTCATCAGCATTGCTAATCTCGTCGATTCGCTTGCCGGTGTTACCCTTCTTTGTGCGGAGCAAAGCTTTATAATAGTGTGTTGGCGTTGGACAGTTATTACCCGACTTATCTGTAGTATTGCTAGCGATTGATGAGTGGTGCTCGCCGCCAAAGTATGCACCAGTTACGACATATAGTGTATCGCTGCAAACCATATTTCGCACTCTACCCTCCAGTACACCCCACTTATTCTGGTTGAAGTTGGCCTGCTGAGGTGTCATATTTGTAGCGTAGAACGTCTGGTCCATCATCTGCTGCGAGCACTTACGGTCAGCGGCAGGAAGTTGGTGACCACGATCGTACCAGCCATTATATGAGCCACGACCAAGGTTTGCCTGGAGCTCTTCGTCGACTTTAGGGTCGTAGCAAAACTTACTATCGTCACGGTTACCCTGGCCCGAGGTGTAGGCTTTGTGCAGAGGGTATGCCACCCACAACGAAGCACGCACCGAAGGGTCGAAGCAGTAGGTATAGTTACGGGCATTACTCTTGGTGCCCATTGTGCCGTAGTGAGCATTGAAGATGTAGTTATTCTCTTCTTTGCAAATAGGCAATTCGGCCCACTCGCGACTAAATGCTACGCTACTGTCGTAGCTATGCTGCGTAAACGATAGGTCGAAGCTCTTGCCATCAGAGAATTTCACATCTACACGTGCTGTGCGAGACTCACCCGACGAGTTCTTGTTGAAATATATGTAGACCACCTTGCTATTACTCTCCATTGTCGCCTCGAGGGTTGTGTGCTTATTAGAGAACTTTGCCCAATCTCCCTCTGACGAAATTGTGATATAGTACGAAGTACCCTGTTGTGCACTAAGCACCACAGCGCAGTTCTTACTATCACCCTTGATCTCAGTGGTCTTGATATAGGCATCACTTGTGATTACCTCAATATCAATATTCTCACAACCAGCCATCGCAACGACTGCCATAACGCTCAAAACTATTGCAAAAAGTCGTCTCATTATCTTTGTTATCCTCAAAAAAATCCTCTTAGTCATTTCGAAATCCCTCTCGCTCGCTCGAGTGGGGACTACCCCACCCGAGCATTGGCGAAAGAGTGTTTGAGTGCTACTCGTAGTAAACAGTAAGGCTGTTCATTCGTACCTGCTTAGCAAGCGATGCAACGCTGTACGATGTAGCAGCCGAGGGAAGAGTAACAGTCACTATGCTGCCCTCAACAGTAACAGTACCTGAGGTGATTGAGTTCTGCAACTGAGTAGCGTATGAACCGTTGTTGCAAGCAAACTCGATCTTGGTCATAGCTTTCTCGCCCTCAACCTTAAGGCTTGAGCCCTGGTAGAAACGAGCAGGTGCTGCGTAGTCAGCAACATCGTTTGTTGAGCTAGCCTTATCGTTAGTGAGCTTAACGCCATTCTGCTCCCATACCTGCTGCTCAGCAGTTAAAGATGTACGGTTAGCTACGTCAGCAAACGAGAGTGTAGCTGAGTTGGCTGGTGCTTCTGGAGCCTCACCAACAACGTGCGATACGTAAACACCGTTACCTACCTGTGGCTCATTCTGATATGAGGTACGAACACCTCGCATAGTGAGTGTATCGCCCTCCTTAAGACCGAGCGATGTGAACACCTTGTTGCCGTCGGCGTCGTAGATACCGTAAACGTATACAGTACCAGTCTCATCCTGGAGGTCGAAGTTGCCATACAGAGTGTTAGCTACGTTCTTAATAACACCTGTAAGCTCATATACGGTGTCACCCTCAGCTGCAGCCAAGAACTCAGCAACAGTCACCTTCTGCACCTCACCAGGAGTTGGATCGGGATCGGGAGTAGGCTGGGTAGTACCGCCATCTGCAGCAGTAACTGACGAGATCATAGTGTTCACGTACTTACCACCAGAGAAGCCGATGGTCCAACCCTTAACCAAGATCTTCTGACCATCCAACGACGCATCAACGCTGCCATCGATAACGTATGCCAATGAACCAACAGCAGTAGCTGCACCCTCAACAGTCACATTGTAGTAGTAGCCGCTGATAGCCAAAGTACCAGTGTACTCAACATACTTAATCACAGGGTTAGAGAGGTAAGCATCCATTGCAGCACCATCCATTACGGTAGCAGTTGGATATGTGTACGATGTAGTGCCAGTAACGGTCACGGTAGGAGTAGCCACCTGACGCAAGCCTCCATATGTAGCCATCGTACCCTCAACCTTAACAACATCGCCAACCTCAGCCGATACAGCCGAACCAGCATATACGAGCAACTTGCCAGTAGTATCCTCTACCAACACACCACGAGCGTAAACACCAACAACGGTAGCGTTCTCGATAACGATAGCAGCACCATCAGCAGCTGCGATAGCCTCGGCAATAGTTACTGTACCCTCTGGCTCTGGAGTAGGATTATCGGTGTTACCGCCACCCTCAATAGGCTCGTCGGTAAGCTTAACACCGCAAACGATAGCACGTGCTGAAGCCATTGTAGAATCAGATGATGTAAGTGCGAAGTTGGCATCTGTTGAGAACTCAATAGTTGAAGAAGCTGTCAAGCCCTCAAGCAAGAATGAGTAGTGATCTGTATCAGCAAATGCAAGAGCTGTGAATGGAGGATTACCTGTTACACCATCGTGTGAAGCGAGTTTAACTGACTGAGTAGCGCCACCGTCAACACGGAAGTAAAGGGTTACATCGCCACCCTTCCAGCCCTGAGCATAGAAGTTGAGATACTTAGCACCATCAACACCTACAGCACCAGAAGTAAACTTACCAGCCTGCTTTGACTTACCCAACTTGAAACCTGTTACAGCCTCGCCATTGATAGTTGTTGCGCCCAATGAGTAAGCTGCATTTGTTGAGTCGTCAGTAGTGCAAACGAATGCAGAGTCTGACTCGTACTCACCATTAGCAGGGGTGTTAGGAGTGTCGTTGCCACCACCGTTGCCACCCTCGCCTGCAACATGTGAGATATATGTTGCATTCTTCATCTGAGGAGAGCCATTGTATGATGTGCGTGTACCATAAACAGTGATTGTATCGCCCTGCTTCAAACCA